>Ga0098052_1000005_pt1 | contig 134710 bp, 165 predicted proteins | sample 15_taG_FD_81591 | JGI IMG/M metagenome (GOLD analysis project Ga0098052, IMG submission 81591) | Marine viral communities from the Subarctic Pacific Ocean - 15_ETSP_OMZ_AT15312 metaG | ecosystem: Environmental > Aquatic > Marine > Oceanic | place: Pacific Ocean | collected 2015-01-18
CACTGCAAGAAACCTCATCCTCAGAAAGGGCATCTCTCCCGCCCAAGCAGGTCGCTTTGAATCCACTTATGCGTCCACTGAAGATTCGCTAAAGGGCCTCCTTCCGAAGAGTCGCATGCGATCGTCTGGTACAGAGCTAGATCTACTGAAGCGCACACTGCTGGGCGAGATTCTAGACATTTCATCTGCTAGCGAGATCGATACAAACGAAAAAGTCCCCGTCACATCACAGCGCACATCACGATCAGCGACAGTTGTAGAGACGTTTCAACTCACATCGGGCGAGTTCAGCGGATTGGGAAGTCGGTTTAGTCTCATGATCGGGGCTAAGAACGCGAGTGGCAACACAGTAGCATCAGCAGGCTGTCAAGTCGACTGCGTTGAGAAGGTCGGCGATTTTCTCTTCCCTGGGACAGCAGATGAGCTACCTGGTGCGGGCAATGGCCTCAATCTTGGGTCAGCAATCACCGGCGTAGACCCAGATGATTTGGGAAGCGTTGACTCGAACATTTACAATGATCGAGAAGATCTCTTTGGTCCGCTTGCAAGCGAGGATCTTGTCGGCGATCAAGTGTTTAGTGGAATCTCTGACACATATGGTGTGGACGTCCTGGGTGCAACGGACATTTACGAGATCTGGGTAAAGGGCAACAACGGGCCCACGTTCCCCTCTAACGAAGCTGTCTGGGTGCAGCTCGGAGAAATGACAGCTGGTGGCATGTCTGAGATTCTCACGCAGAACTTCAGTATGGCAAACTACAACAACTATGCAGCAACCATGCAGGCTCGTTGGGTCATGATGGGATCTCGTTCCACTGAGTTTGCAGAGCTTGTTTTTCCTGGTGTCAACAACAATCTTGCATCGACGTCTTTCTTAATGGGACCCAAGCACTGTGCTGAGCTCGACGTCAAGTTCAGCTCGGTATCAGCTTTTATCAAGACAGGAAGAATTGACATTCGAGTGGCAGGTCTCGAAACACCCGGCCCTGTCATGGTCGTGCGTCGTGATCTTACTCTGCACGAGCAGATTTTCACGCCGCTCAGCATTGATGAGCCTGTTCGTCTGCCAACAGAAGGGACTGGCCCTCTCATCTTTGAAGACATCAACGTCAAAGACGATCACGTTTATGAGTATCGAGCCAAGGTCTTCACTCGTGAAGGCCGAGAGCTTATGACAACTGGTCTGGCTACTGTCACGTACCAAGTGCTCAATGGCAATGCAGTTGAGATGACTTTGGGATCGCCCGAAGTTGACATCGACTCATCAGGCGATATCAATGTTTCATTCTCTCTCTTGGGCACGGTGCCCAAGACTGGAGTGACAGCGCTCAATGATGTTCTTGAAGCAGGTGGCCTGGCAAAGTACTTTGAGACAGACATTCAAGCTGATCGCGAAAATCTATCAGATCTTCTTGCCTTTCATGTAGAGCGTGTTGATCTCAAGACGGGTGACGTCGAAAGCTTTGGTGTCATCACAGATCCAGAATTCTCTGACAAGAGTCTGCGCTCGACAAATAACGTCTCAACATTGAAAAGCGGACGCAAGTATCGCTATGTTGTCAGCGCGCTGCTTCGAACTCCCGATACTTTGCTCGATAGTGCTACACGAACTAAGATTGATCCGACATCAGGTAGAGAGTACTCGTTTAAGCCAAGTCGCTATCTCCGTCCCGCTACACTCAAGAGTGGTGCATTAGCTGCAACAAATGTCGTAGCAGGCACAGACGTAAGCGAAGAGTTTGCGGCAGGCTTCGCAGGTGTTCAGCGATTTATTGACATTTCAACTGATAGTCGGCTGCCTTCAATCGTGTCTGCTAGCGTTAGAGCAAACTCTCGTGGGCACAATGTTGTTCGCTGGAAGGTCAAGGGTAGCATGAATAAGATTGATCACTTCGTAATCGTTGCTACTAAGCTCGGAATGAAGACGATTATCGGCAGATCTCACAACATCTCGTCAAATGGCTCGTTTAAGCATGTAGACAAGAAGATGAGTAAGTGTGTCGGGCAGGTTACCTATCAGGTTGTCCCCATCTACAATGACTACACGCAAGGGTCTCCAGTTACTGCTGGTCGGATTGAGTCACTAAGCGAAGTCGCGGTGAAGAAGTAAAGATGGCACGTAGCGTCTCAAAGTCAAAGAATCAAATCATCACCAATGCGGTCTCGGGAGTGGGCTCGACGAGCACTAAGTCTCGAACTGCATTGTCTATTGCTACTGGCAAGTCCCCAGGGTCAGTGTCAGTATTGGGATTTTTGGGATCAGCCGCAGAAAAGCTAACCATTGACTCTCCTGAGGGCATCGATGCACTTTTGTCTGAGCGAGCACTAAGCAGTCTTCGACCCGAACTCCTTTCCCTCTTCAGCTTTCTTCCAGTAAAGTCTGAGACTGACGAAGGAACAACAGCGGGCCAGCTTTTTGATCTTCTTGTCACTGCGCGAAACCTCTGGACAGAAGACGTCCAGGCTCTGCAGGCAACACTATCTGAGATTGCAGTTTTTGACGAGAGTCTTGAAAATCTGCAAGCTGAGTACGACGAAGAAGTTGCAAGCGTCCAGTCACAGCTTGAATTCTTGTCGAAGATCATGCTAACTGTCAATGACATGAAGCGGTCGCTGGATTTGAAGCACAATTCTGATTCGCTGCAGGCAGCTGTTAAGCTTCTTCGGTCATCTCGAGGTGTTGAACTCCCGCCCGTCGGACAGTTCAGTACCCCCGCTGGAATTTTGGGCTGTCAGCTTGGGTTCGAGAAGTCTAACGTCGAGGCATTTTCGAACACAAAATTTGTGGGACAGATTCTCGCGGATTTGGAGGCCTCACTTACCGCGTTCTCACCACAGCTCTTGGGAAGTTACGACTCTGATCGTAAGGATGACACAAGCCCGATCACAATTCTGACGACCCTCTCGTCAGACGATGACTTCACATTCACCCCTTCATCAGTCAGATCACAGACTAGCAATTTGCTAACTCACCAGCTCGGCACTGGGGCACTTACAAACAATCTTTTTGACCCCACAACCGACGCCGACTTCTCAAGTTTTCTTGACAGCCTACCAGCCGACGACGAGGATCGAATCAAGATTCTTATCGTTGCTCTTTCGAGAGAGCTCCGCATGTCGGCTGGCGTCAAGCTTATGACGGGTACATCTCTTGATGATGCCTACACAGTTGAATCAGGCAACTTGATGACAAGGATCATCGGGAACCCGGGCGAAAAGATTACTGACGGAATCCCCAGCGAAGGATCCCTTGCTAGCATTAGTCGATTCCTCGACGCCGACGGCAATGTTATTTTGCCGCTTGAAAGTCGTGTCATCATTGATCCAGATGAGGAAAAGACGTTTGTTCCCGGGACAATCTTCCTGGTCGACAGAATCCTTCGAGGCTCTGATAAGTTCAAGACTAACGCGCTTGATGACTACGCATCAAGCGTCAAGTCTACTGTAGAGAACGGTTCATCGGCAATCGCAAAGTTGATGAACTTTGACGATGAGCATCGAACCCTTTACTACATCTCAGTCTTCAAAGACATTATGTCCTTTGTTGCGGACTCAATTGAAACGCTCGTAAAGGGTGCGTCAATCACCGAGGAGCAGGCGCTGGGTGCTGCCCTTCTAGTTGCTGCACAAACAGATCCGACTCTTAAGCGGCAGCTCTTCAATTATCTCGTCGCTATTCGTGCCGGCGGCTACGTGTCATCTTCAACGTCTGATCCGTCGGGAGGCGGGACCAGTGGAGGCGGTTCTGGTGGCGGGCGCCGAGGCGGTCCGGGAGGACTACCTGGACTCGATGATTTCGGAGAAGCTGCAGCTGAAGCCGCAGCCGAAGCAGATGCGACCTCTACACGATCAAGAGGAAGCCGGAGCACCAATCCATCTAAGGCCATCTCAGCAGTGTCAGCAATTAAGTCAACTAAGAGCAGTCTAGGCAGCGCTGTAGCGTCAATGGTTGTTCGAGGAACACCCTCTTCCATCGAGCAGCGCGTTGAAACTCTCTTTGCAGAATCATTGACAACAGCCAGAGCTTTGGGTCACTCAAGGCAGACTTTGAGGCGAAGCAGCTCAGAGGCATCGAGAACGGTTACTCTTGCTGACGGTTCAATCACAGACATCCTGGACGCGGGATCATCAAATGACAATTTCATCTTCTCTAAGATGGCAGATTATGCTGACGAGCAGTTAGAGTCAGCAACCCGAATTGTTGCCGCAGGCAACTCACATCGCTATGATGACGATCAGACAAAGACGTCAACCGGGCTCACAAGAATGAACAGATTGTCAGATGATACTCTGCTTCTGCTTCTCTTTGAGACAGTCGTTTCATTCTATAGTGCATTCGTCGATGTCAAGTTCTCATCCGCATCTGATGGCGGCCAGGTTAAGATTTCTGTCAACAAGTCAAAGTGCAGCACAGTAAGAAGCAAGATGCTATCACTGGCCGAGCGAATCTCAGAGTCGAGCTATTTGAGTACGAAAACTGGGACATCACGATCATCACTAAGTTCGTCAGAGTCATATTCTGCTAAGTTGCAAGCTCTGGCTGAAGTTTTTGAAGCTGAGGAAGCTTTGATCAGAGATCAGGTCGACATGCTTCGAGCAATTTCGTCAACGCTGAGCGCACAGGCGGCTACGACATCTTCTTTCTTTGGTTCGTCATCTTCTTCAACGACGGGCAAGAAGCTCACAGCCCTGCTGGAGAATGCTGATGGTGACGCTCTCGTTGAAGGGTTGTCAAATATGCAAGTTACGTTGGGCTGGAAGGCTAGCGAAGATCTTCTGCTGTCATCAGACGACTCTCTACTACCCGATGAAACTGTTCTGACTGACAGTGAAATTAATGCTGTTAAAGCACTCCTTCTCGAGGCACAATTTGTATCGCCAGCAGGAGACAATCTAAAGATTCTGTCAGTAGGAATGCCTGCCGGCCTGCTGACGTCATTGCAGCATCCGACATTCACCGTGGGTGAAGATACAAGTATTGCATCCACATCAGCGGATCTTGTGACAGTCAAGGTTTATCGTCTTGATCCTGAGTTTGAGGACTTGGTTTTCAAGCCCATGGCGTTTGTTTTCGATATGTCTCGATTCGCCATGAATCGAGCAGCAATCGGAGAAGGAGTTACTCTAGATTCTGTGCTGTCGTCGGGCTATGGCCTTCGAGAGGTTAATCCCGAGGCAGGTTTGGGCTCGCTGGATATTGCCTCTACGATGTCCCAGCAGTCTGAGTACGAAGGGCTCACAGGTCAAGAGATTGAAAATCTCGTTCGCAATCACATTGTTCACGAGCTTCTTAGGCTCTACGTCAAGATTCTCTCGGGTATGAACTTCGCGGAGTATACATTCCTTGTTGATGAAGGCTTGCTTGATGTGACGTATACCGACGCTGCTCTAGAGTTCTTCGAGACATTTCTGGAGAGCACCGACGTACCCTGTGTTAGTTCTACTGCGAGTAATTCGAATGTTGCACTCTATGTCAAGGGGCTGCAGGACGGCCTCTCTGCGAAAGATGCAATGGTTTACTCAATTCAGAACTCGTCAAGTCAAATTGCAGCAGCTGCAAAGGCATCAGCGAGCACCACAGCGAGCACCTCTTCATCATCTGGTACATGCGCGATGGACGCTCTGGCTGGAGCTGATAGTGAAGAGGTCGACGATGTTGACTCCACTGAAGAGGACAACGATCTGGATTCCGAACTCGTTGCTCGGTTTAAGCGGCTTATCTCGACGGTCTTCTTTAACAAGTCCGCACTCAGCGTAAGGGCAATGCAGACGAAGATGTTCGAGAGAACATTCATGCTGCCCGTCGATCCAGATGAATTCGTAATTGATGTTGATGAAACTTCATCAACTCGAGCAGGTAAGCGGTTGCTACGAAGCGCTGCGTTTAAGAACTGCACAGTTGAGACCGAAGATTCGAATGGCAACTCTGTTTTGAAGCTTGCTGGTCGAGAGACAGAGTTTTCTGAATTCTTCTCGGTCATTTCTTTGGGAGTTGATCTCTGATGTCCTCCATCTCTTACCCTTCACGAACTCTCAATGTAGTTGACATTCCCGAGGTCAGTAGCTACACTGCAGAGTTCCAGTACAACTTCTTTGCTGTCGATGAGAGCATCAATGACGAGGGCGGCAACTCTGGAGGCGTAGCGTCAGCTACTGAGCTTGTCAATCTCAAGGGGAGCACTCCCCGTTTCGTGAAGTTGACCTGGTCTCCTGTCACGATTCAAGATTGCACCTCGCTGGTGGGTGCATTCTCACCTCGAAATGCCACCCCGCTGGGTGATCCAGACAAGCTTCTCACGACAACTAATGTCCGCAAAATTCAGTCTGAGCTTGCATTTTCAAACTTTGATTTCGCCGCAATCAACTTCCAGGATACTGGCCTCGACGGCACACTCTTCAAGATGGTATCTGGCTCTCTAGGGCTGAGGGGTATCACGAGCGGCAGTTTGACAGAGGCAGCAAAAACACTCAATGATCTGACGTCGAATCGTGTTGACGGAAATGTTCTCATTGATGCGATCAATTCACTGTCAGCGTGCGGAGTTGAGTTTGCTGATTTTGACTTGACGCACCTGACTGAGAGGACAACCCTTCAGAAGTTGCGCGAAGTTGTTCTCCATACACAGGTCAGCAACAAGGTCATTGGAACTCTTGTCAACTCTGTTATCGACGACAGGTTGAACCTCTACGCAGACGAATTTGCTGATTTAGTTGCTGATGCCACTGCACTACAAGAGGCAGCCCGCGCTGGCCTTGACGCAACTTCAATGTCTTCACTTGATTACGACTCTGGGTTCACGCCCATTAAGATCGAGTCTGTAGATGAGACGGCGTCAGGAGTTGATTCAAGAGTTATCCAGGGCGTCGGCTATATCGTTGAAAAGAACGAGTACGTTGGCAAAATCACTATCCCGCATGATCCAGTTATCGTTGTTGGCCCCACAACGTCGATTGCTCTTGACACTCGCGTAAAGTACGGAAGCATTTATGGCTACACAGTTAAGGCTGTTGTAGCGGTTCGTCTTCCAATGGTGACAACGACTGGTGAGTCTGTTCTGGGAACAGGTCTTATTGCTTCGAGAGGTAGCACCGAGATTTTGGTGCAATGCACTGAGAACACGCCCCCGCCGCCTCCCGCAGACTTCAGGCCAGACTGGGACTTTGCGAACAATCAGCTTCGTCTTCTCTGGTCGTTTCCAGTCAACCCACAGCGAGACATCAAGCGATTCCAGATCTTTCGACGAAAGACCACTGATTTGCCATTTGAGCTGCTGGGCGAGTATGATTTTGACGATTCCCTCGAAAGGCTCCCGCGCAGTGAGAGAGTTCCAAAGCGATTCATCACTAAGATGATCAACAATCCACAGACCAAGTTTGTGGATTTGAACTTCGACAAAGACTCGTCCCACATCTACGCGCTGTGCTGCATTGATGCTCACGGGCTAAGTTCAAATTACTCAATTCAGTATAGAGTGACTTTCGACCGCTTTGGCAACAATTTGAATCTAGAGATGGTCTCTCGTGCGGGAGCACCTAAGGCGCTTCCCAATCTCTACCTCCAGGAAAATGTCTTCGTCGACACCATGAAGACGTCTGGATTTGATCGAATGTCTATCTACTTTGATCCTGAGTACCTTGACGTAAAAGACGCCGACGGGAACGATCTTTCACTTCTGCCACTAAGCGACCCACGCGATGTCTACAAGATGCAGGTTATCAACACAGACATTCAAGAAGCAGAAGTTTTGACAATCAAGCTCAAGGACTTACGTTCCTGAGTCATCTCCTTTATCCGACTTGCAGTCGGGCATATAGTTACTAGCCGACGTGAGGTAAGTTCATGGTTGTCTACCTGATCACTAACAGCAATAGCGGAAAGCGCTACGTGGGAAAGACCACGAAGCTGCTTGATGTTCGCTGGCGTGGTCATGTAGCTACCAGCTTATCGTCTGACGTTCCGCTAGCACGTGCAATCAAGAAGCACGGCACAGACGCATTCACTCGCGAGGTTCTCGAAGCATGTGACTCGCTGGACATGCTCAATGAGCGTGAGATCTTCTGGATCCAGAAGCTCGACACGTATCACGGCCGCGGCTACAACGCCACACCAGGCGGAGACGGTAACGGAGCTCGCTTCGGCCCCGAGAATCACAACTTTGGGAAGGCATGGGGCAAGCTCGACTGGTCGACCGAAGAGCGAGCAGCAATGTCTGCTGCTCGCATGGGTAGAAATAATCCGATGTTTGGGCGAACCCACTCAATTGAGATTCGCAAGCGAATCTCCGAGTCAGGACGAGACCGTGCTGGTGTGTGTCGAAAGGTCAAGCAGTTCACACGCGATGGAAACTTCGTAGCTGAATATGTATCGATCGTGCGCGCAGCAGAAGCAATCGAAGGACGATGTGCTGGAATCCGTCGGGTTCTAAGTGGCGAGCGTCCGTACTACTACAATTTTTCCTGGCAGTACGCGTAAGCGTCGGGTGGTGTGTCATCGGTTTCCTCGATCATTCAACAAATAACATTCTTCTTGACTCGGTGCTTACCGATGTCGGCCGAGAGTTCTTGTCTAAGAATGACGGTTCTTTTTCAATCGTGAAGTTTGCTTTGTCAGATGACGAAGTAGACTACACTCTCATTCGAAAGTTTGGGCGCACGGTAGGTAAGGAGAAGATCGAGAAGAACACTCCCGTGTTTGAAGCGCTGACAAATCAGAATTTCGCACAGAAGTATCGATTGATTGCGCTCTCCAATCCTTCGCTCGTGCGTCTTCCGTCACTCACTCTCACGGGTGAGGGTCTAGATTCGACGGGGGCTCTACTGTCAATGGGTCGCTCGGGAACAGGTAAGTCACGTCGAGTGATTCTCTCCCAGACAATCACTGCCGAAGACTCAATTGATGTTGAGCTGAGAGATCAGGCGTTCCTGGTTCGTCTTCCCAACGACCTCGTGCAGCTTTCTGGTATCTCACCAGACAACATTGATCAGGACAACATTGCTTCCTACCTCGTGACCAGAGATTCTACGACTACAGCAGTCGGAGGCTCTCAGCTCACGCTAGACGTGGAAGTCAAGTCTATTCCTGACAGACTCTTTACAATTCGAGGCCTCGTCACTGACAAGACGACGATTAGGGCCTTTCTTTCCATCATTGGATTGCAGTCTGGTGCATCGAAGGACTTTGAAGTCCAGATCAGCAAGACCAGCGCAAGCTGAGAGGACGACTAGATGGCAACTTTCAAGGAGCTTAGCGCTCAGGACATCAAGACCAGCCGTTCAGTATTGAACCAGCTGGTGGATGTTATCCAGAACGACATCTCGGGATCAACGACTCGAAAGAGGTTCGAGGTCTTTGTGACGGGCGGTATTGGTCCAGGTGTAACATCTTCGATGTTCCAGACGATCTACGATCAGGACTTCACACTACAAACAGCAAACCCAGTCTTTGATCTTACTGTCGGGTTGTGGTACTCAGGTAGCACCGTACAGGACGCTAAGACGGGTGATGACTCATCCGGAAAGATCCTGTTCCCTTCGTCGTCAATTCAGATGAGGGAGAAGACTGACATTTACCGACAGTTCGCTCAGCAGCTTCTGGGTAGTGCGACGGATTCGTTCTTCACACCTCACGGTGCTACAGACTCAGCCGATCGTGTCGATGAAGCAATGTTCGTTTGCTTTAAGCGTCTGTTTGCTCGAGATGCCATCAAGCGCGAAACTTTCGCCATGAAGTTCTACCAGTCGGCATCATGCACGATTGGTGCCTTTACACCTGCTGGAGGCGCTTGCCCAACTATTCAGGAGCCGAACATCAACAGAACGTCGGTTTCGGGCTCCACGATCTTCACGGACGTTGGCTCAGCTGCAAATCAGCTGGTGGCATTCGGTGGCGACGTCGGAAACATTGTCAACTCAGCTAACACGTCAGAGTATGCAGGCGTGCTCTTCTACGACCAGGGGATTGCCGTTTTCAACATGGCAACCATCATGTCGGGTACTCAGCACGTCTCAGGTGCCATTGACGCACTAAATGCTTCTGCTCCCGCAGGTGATGTCGCTGCAGGTAAGATGGTTATCGGCGATGATAAGTCGGGCAACCCTAGCGCGACGTTCATCCCTGACTTGATGGTCTCAGCGTCAATCGATGACATTGTAGATCACTTGGCATCATGCAGATTCAGTTCGGGAACTTTGTCAGGCATCGTGTTCCAGAACAACACCAACATCAACAGCACGCTCATTTACTGCCGGGCCTCGGCTGACGAGTTTAACTACTCGTCGAACCCGTCGTACGTCGACTCTGACAGTCGCATCATCGTTATCGATGAGGGGCAGGAAAACAACCAGCTTAGCTTCACGTTCCTTACGACCATTGGTCTGTATGACGCGAACAATAACTGTCTGGCTGTTGCTAAGCTGAGCCGTCCTGTTGAAAAGAACCCTGAAAAGGACATGACATTTAGAATTAGATTGGATTACTAAGCCCAGCGCCAGCGGGTAGTCAAGGCGGGTAAAGTGTCCCTAGTCAGACTCACAGAAGATCTTTTCGAGAAGTTCACGCTGGTTACAAACCCGCGACGAACTTTTATCTCGTCATCGCTTGGAACGACCGGATCAGTCTATTTGAAGGCTCGGACGTCTACGAGTGTCAAAGAAGTCGAAGAGCTTGGCACGTTCCTGACGTCCTCATTTTCTGAGGGCGACATTGAAACATTGACAAGTCAGCTATCTGAGGCTCTGTCTTCATCGATTGCGTCGGGCGGCGGAGATGTTAGTGTTACGGCGCAGCTGTACCTCGACGGAGTGAATGACGCTGCTGAGTCGGCGCTCAATGCAAAGCAGCTTACAGTTGCTCGCTTCACACCCCCGACAGACTTTGCTCGAGAGACACTGAAGAAGTCAGCAATCTTGAATGCGCAGATGCCATTCTATCGACCGCGGTACCCGGAGGCGCAGTTTGCCTTCACGAATTATCACTGCCTCAACTTCTTTACTGCATCATCAGTTCCTAATAGCTCTGCTCTGATCTACCCAAACTCGGCGTCAAACGACCCGCTGGGAGCCAGAACTCGCCCTTACAATCCGTCGGGCTCATTCACGATTGATTTCTACATCAATCCGCGCTACACTTCAATTGACGAAGCTGACGAGTTCCATGCAGGAACAATTCTACACCTCTCATCGACGTATTGTGTCTCTCTGGTCACTGGAAGCAACGTTCATGTAACTGGTAAGCCCCGAGGCTTCCGTCTGCTCCTTCAGCTGTCTCATTCAGCAGACACAGCACCGTCAGATATTAATCTGGCAACTGCGAACAATGCAAGGGCATTCCCAGATGACCTCACTTTTGTGTCATCTGACAACTCACTTCTGCAAAATCGCTGGCATCATGTCTCAATTCGATGGGGCACAACGACCACCAATAGCGGCACTGGCTCCTTCGTCATTGACGGAACGACCAAAGGACGCTTTAACGTCCCATCTGCTTCCATCAGTTCTACTGCAGGATCAGATGGGATCGTTGTTGGTAACTTCTTCGACGGTCCATCAGCTGGACTTGCGCAACTCTTTAATGCCACAGCAGCTACCACTGAGGGCGTGACACAGCTCTCAGCTGGAACAACTGACCCGACTCTCTTCGGGTTCTCTCACCCACTTAATGCTGAAGTGCACGATCTCAAGGTCTTTAAGGAGTATCGGGCAACAAACGAGATGCTCACATCATCAATGAGAGGACCCGAAGATCTGTCTGATCTCCTCTTTTATGTGCCGCCATTCTTCGTTCGCGAGTCTCGGTCAAGGACGATCCCTGTCTCGCCCTTTTACACACGAACAGGAGAGACGTACGACTCCTTCAATGTGGACTACTCGATGGGCGTGGGCGGACATCTGGTCAATCTTGAGAACTACACTCGTGAGTTTGTCAAGGGCGAGTACCCGAGACTCTTTCAGCTGACAGCCTCTACTGTAGCAGGAACTCTCGAAGCTTCATTGTCGGCTAATGACTACTTGATGGCAACTGGCTCAATCAAGAAGAGAAATCTAACGATTCTCCCTTGCGACAACGGTCTTTTTGTCCCGAACTTCGACCTGCTAGCATCAGGAACACTCCGAGATCTTCCCAGTTCGGGCACGGCGACCGAGAAGTTCGTGTCGGATTTCGGAGCTTACAACAATCGCCTCATCACTCTCCGAAACCTGATCTCGACGTCTTCTTTGCGGGACGCAACCTCAGGCGCGTTCGATGCTGAGGTTGAAGGCCCAAATCCCGAAGCACTAGACGCTGCACCCGCAGACGTCCTTGCAATCTTCCAAAGGACCAGAGATAATACGTCAAATCAGGTTGTGTTCTTCGATGTGTCTAACATCCTCTATGGTCGACGAATTCTTCCAGGGACATTGTACATCCGAGATCAGGATCTTACTGGCTCCGATGCGAAGGTTGATATCACGCTGAAGGACAACGGAAACGGAAGCCTCTATCGAGCTGACTCTGACACTCCGCATGCCGAATGGGCGTCAGTGGGCAACGTCTTCTACAATGAAGGCATCGTCCTTGTCAAGTCTCCAAATCTGCCGCTCTTCGGAAAAGACTATCACTCTTTGGACTTTCAGGGTGAATCACAAATTCACGTCATGCGAATCAATGTTCCGTGCCCAGCAGGTAACGTCAATTCGTCGTCGAATCCAAGCTTCCAGCCCGTCTCGGCAACTCTAAACGCCAATGACTCCGATGCGTCATTCGTTTACATCACTGGCTTGGCGTTCCACGATGATAATCTCAACATCGTCATGCGGACGAATCTAGCGCAGCCAGTCGCTAAGCGCACCGGAGACAAGTTCCTTTTCCGGCCCAAAATCGACTTCTGATAATATACCCGCAGAGATATGGCCGGCCAACAGCAGACTGATTACGTCATGGCTGATTTTGCTGTATACTGGGATCAAGCAGCAAGAGGATAACGATGCTCTATCGAGAAGACGAGCCCGTCATATTGGGGCTAGACGTTTCTACCTCGATTACCGGGTGGTCTCTGTTGGCTTTGGAGAGCGAAGACTTCTCACTTGGGTATCTACCCCTGGCGAGTTCTAAAGACCCATACAGTAAGGCTGGCAAGGTCCGGAAGCTGCTCCAGAACCTCACACATGATCACAATATCTGTGCAGTGTTTGTAGAGCAGGATCTGCGTCGGTTTACTCGTGGTCTCTCATCGGCGCAGACAATTGCGACACTGGCACGATTCAATGGAGTTACTTGCCAGATTGCTTTTGAAGAGACAGGCATCAAGCCCATTTTGCTAAATGTGAACGAAGCACGAAAGGCTGTCGGGATCAAGTACGATCGCAAGGACAAAACGAAGACTACAAAAGAGAAAGTCTTTGAGAAGGTTGATCAGATGATCACATACGACTGGCCAATGAAGGTTTTGAAGAGCGGACCGAGAAAGGGGCTCTCAATTAAGCAGCCAGGATGCTTTGATATGGCAGACGCGTACGTCATCGCCGCAGCCGGCAAAATTTTACATCCAGCGCAATCAAGAATTGGTCTGTCGTCTACTTAGTCTAAGAGGGCTTAATGAAACTGACCAGCCGACTCCTGAGACAGATCATCAAAGAAGAGATTGTCGAATTCCCGTCAGCTGCAACTGCCAGTGACCGTTATTCATCTTTTCTTGAGAACATGAATGCTGCTGTCTCGGATCTAGAGTCGATCGAAAAGATCATGTCGCAAAAAGGATTTGATCTCAGTGACATCAGAATGCTTATCACGCAAGTCAAATCATCAAAAGATGATGAGACGCTTCGATATGATATCGAATCACTGTAACTTGTACCCTGATGAGGGTGTGCAGTAGACTTTTCCCGAATGGGAAGCCGCCAAGACAAGCTTGCATTTCTCCGACGGGTGTTTGGAGGAGTTTCACTCGCCAGTGACGGTGTGAACATCTCTGTTCGCTGTCCGAACTCCAAGTGCGGGAGTCAAAAGAAGGGCAAGCGAAAGCTTTCGATTCACATTGACAAGGACCAGTCGCATTGCTGGGTGTGTGGACTCAAGTCTCACAACACACTCGTGCCAATCCTTAGACGAATTTGCACTCCCACAGAAGTCGCAGAGTACGTCAACAAATTTGCACCCAAGAGTGCTCGATTTCTGGGCGATGAGGGTGGATACGAGCCAGAAGAGCAACAGGTACATGTTCCCGAGGACTACCTGATTATCGCGCAGCATTTGGGCTCACGGGATCCTCGGATTAAGAGAGCAGTCAATTATCTCAAGCGCCGAGGGATTGGAGAATCTGAGCTCTGGCGCTTCAAGATCGGCATGTCCTCAGAGCCTCGCTTTGATAATCGGGTTATTGTCCCATCCTTCGACGAAGATGGGTATTTGAACACGTACGCCGCACGAACATTTGACAAGCGCGGATGGCCGAATTACCTGATTCCCAAAGTGGACAGGATTGGCATCGTCTTCAACGAGCTCAATGTTGATTGGGGCAAAGAGATCACTCTAGTAGAGGGTCCACTCGATCTAGTCAAGTGCGTCGGCAATGCCACATGTCTTCAGGGTTCTTCGCTCACCGAAGATCATCTGCTCTTTTGGAAGCTTGTCTCTAATCGAACTCCTGTAGTTATGGCGCTTGATGCAGACGCCACTCGCAAGTCAGTCAAGATTGCTAAGCTTCTTGCATCATACGACGTCCCTGTTCGGATTATGAATTTGGGATCGTTTGCTGACGTAGGCGAGATGGACCGAAAATCGTTCTTGGCTGCTCACAAAGCTGCTCGACCCTGGACAAGCATGGAAGGACTCAGAATGACTATCAATGCTTGGTCTCCGTCTAGCGGGTCAACATAGTTAAACACATGGTGATTGGACTAATCCCGCGACGAGAGAAAGTTGCAGTTGATTAGACCACCTTTGACCGCATCGGTCTTCCGCGTTAATACACTTGATCTCTGGGTCGTTAAGATGATCAGAGAGTAGAAAGAGATTAGATGCCCAAGATTGCACGCAATTATTGCGAAGAGCGTGGTTGGGAATACTGTGTTATCTTCGAAGATGGCTTGGAGACCTAATGGGAGTTCGCATTGCGCACATTGCCGACATCCACTGGCGTGGAATGTCCCGGCACGATGAGTATCGCGCATCGTTTACAGCACTAGTCGAGCAGCTTGAAGAGCTTAAGCCTGACATGGTCGTCATGGTGGGAGACATTTTCCACACCAAGACACAGGGCATCTCGCCTGAACTTATTGATTGCCTCACGTGGTTCTTCAGGATCTTTGCAGATCGCTGGCCCACGCACGTAACACTGGGCAATCACGACGGGATCATGCTCAATTTAGATCGCCAGGATGCGATCTCACCGATCATCTCCGCAATGAATCACCCGAATCTGTTTCTGTACAAGGACAGCGGTGTTTTCCCAACGGGGCACGACGGATTCAACTGGTGCAACTTCTCCTGTTTCGACGAGAAGTCTTGGCCCAGGGTCAAGCCTGTTCCTGGCGATATCAACATTGCCCTCTTTCATGGTGCAGTCTGGGGATCAACGACTGATTCTGACTGGAAGCTAGAAGGAGATGTAGACACTAAGTTCTTCGACGACTTCGAGTACACTCTTCTGGGAGACATTCACAAAGTACAGTTCCTTCGTGATGACAAGAAGATTGCGTACTGTGGTTCGACTATTCAGCAGAACTACGGTGAAGGTCCAGGTAAGGGATTCCTTCTGTGGGACATTCGAGGAAAGGATGACTTTGACGTCGAGTTCCATGAAGTTCCTCACACTATGCCCTTCATTACAGTCGACTGGGCAGGCTCTGTTCCACTGACAATGGAAGAGGCAAGACTTTGCCCGAAGGGAGCAAGGTATCGCGTTCGTACACGTGAACCAATTCCGCACGCTGAGATCACCCAGATCAAGAATGAGCTGAAGATTGTCCAGGAGGCTGCTGAAGTTGTCTTTCAAGACAAGTACATGCCGGACACGAATCAGATCACAGTCTTGGATGAGAACCTCCAGAAGTCTGATCTCCTCGATCCGGAGACACACATGCGCCTCCTTCAGGAGTACCTTGCTGGCGTTAAGCTCGAAGACGAAGATTGGGAGCTCATTGAGGAGTTGGTCAGCCGATACGTCAAGACGATTGCAAGGGATGGTCCTACCAAGCGAAGCATGAAGTGGTCTGTCAAGAAGATGGGATTCACTCACACGTTCGCGTATGGAAAGGACAATGTGATTGACTTCAGCAAGCTCGGAGGCATCACGGGAATCTTCGGGCGGAATCGTCGCGGAAAGTCATCAGTCATCGGCACGTTGGTTTACGGCCTGTTTAATACTACTGACCGAGGCGCAGTCAAGAACATTCACGTCATTAACGACCGGAAGGATTACTGTCGCGCGACGATTGACTTCACTTCGAATGGTGAACACCTCCAGGTTGACCGACAGTCAGTCAGGAAGAAGGACCGCAACGGCAAGGAGTCGGCGATCACCCATCTCAATTTCTGGAAGCTTGACAGCGAAGGAAAGCCGATGATGGGTTCTGATGGAAAGCAGGCTGGCGATTTGAGTGGTGAACAGCGTCGACAGACTGAGAAGATCATTCGCGATCGCGTCGGTACTGCTGATGACTTCCTTCTTACGTCACTTGCAGCTCAGGGAGAGATGAACACCTTCATCAAGGACCGAGCTACTGCTCGAAAGTCAACCTTGACGAAGTTTATGGGACTTGACGTTTTTGAGAAGATGTCGGGCTTGATCAAGGAAGAGTCTTCGGACATCAAGTCTCAAGTGCGCAACGCACCAGATCGAGACTGGGATGCAACTGTTGCTGAGATGAAGATTGAGAGGAAGGCACTCCTGGTGAAGGGGAAGGCGCTCTCGAAGGTCCTCGCCGAGAAGCGAGGGCTTCTGCAATCTCATCGTCTACGTCTTTCTGGCTTTGACAATGCAGACGCAGTTACACCCGCCGATGTCCATCGAGCCGTGCGACAGTTGACAACCAGTCAGCGTCAACTAGAGCAAGCAGAGGCAACGCTCCGAGAATGTGAAGCTGCTGACAAATCATTGCAAACGAAGATTGAGAGAATCGACAATCTTCGTATGAGTATTGATATCGATGCACTAAAGGGGCAACTCAGAGACATTCTAGAGTTCGAAGACAGCCTTCGCACTCTCAAGCATAGTCACGAGAGAGAGGCAGCAAAGCTCGAACGCCAGGAGAGGTCAGCTAAGATTCTTGAGACTGTCCCGTGTGGTGACCAGTTCTCAACATGCAAGTTCATCAAGAACTCTCATCGAGACAAGGAGCAAATTGCTGATCAGAAGCAGAACGTCACCGAGCTGATTTCTCAAGTAGCAGTCACACAGAGCTCACTCGACAAGTACAAGAAGGAAGAGTTGGAAGAGAGGATTCACAAGTTTGATACTCTCATCCAGAAGGGATCTAAGCTTCGTCTTGAAATCTCTTCCAAGCAGATGGAGACTACAGTAGCTCGCACAGAGATCTTGACTCTCACACATCAGATTGAGAGAGGCGAGGCAAATCTCGTTGATTTGAAGTCTCGAGTGGTTGATGACGAAGTTGACGCAGAGCTCTGCAGACTCAAGTCCGAGATTTCCGAGCTGCAGGACGAAGTTTCGAAGGTCGACGCCAATCGAATCTCAGTAGCTTCCAGGATTGGTCGTCTGGACGGCGACATGGACAACCTTGTCGAAGAGCGTGACAAGTATAAGGAGCTACGTCGAACTTGGCGAGTCTATGAGCATCTCACTCAGGCAGTTTCAAAAAGAGGCATCCCGCTCCAGATCATCAAGTCACAGCTTCCTGTCATCAACGCTGAGATCGCAAAGATCCTCCAAGAAGTGACGTCTTTTACGGTGGAGCTCGAGGCTGACTCAAACTCCAATGCAATGGACGTTTACATTGACTACGGCGATTCGAAGCGAATTATTGAGATGGCATCGGGAATGGAGAAGCTTGTTGCTTCACTGGCCATTCGCGTGGCGCTGATCAATATCTCTTCTCTTCCCAAGACTGACATGCTCATCATCGACGAAGGATTTGGGAGTCTTGATGATCTCAACGTCGAAGCAGTGAACCGAATGTTGGTGTCTTTGAAGAAGTGGTTCCGTCACATTCTAATCATCACACACGTTGACGGTGTGAAGGACGTAGTGGACAATGTGATTGACATCACATGGAACGGCAAGGACGCCAAGATCGTTTACGAGTGAGCTGCCTGACATAGGATCGAGAGGTCAGGAGTGAAAGCTGACCTCTCCCTCAGAAATCTGGCGACCGATTAGCAGGTCGCGTAAATACCGACAGCATCCGGCTGGATTCGATGTGATTGTTCCGACAGGAGAACAGTCCCACGTTCCGCTGGATTGTCCTGTTTGCAGAATCATCATGCGAGATGCAGATGATTCCCGTCTGTACAGAGAGTTTCAGTGTTGCTCTTGGTGTGCATCTCGATGGGCAGAGTCTCGGCGAAGCACGTGGATGGAGGGTTGGCGCCCTTCGCAAGATGACGTCGACCACGAGATTGCGAGGCGACAGTCTTCACCGATCAGACTTCCGATCGAGTGAGGGGATACTTACGTACTGCCGCTTAAGGAGCAACAATGCTGACACTTGAAGAAGTTCGAGTTCTGGGAAACATCGCTAACTCGACCTGGGGACGTTCATCAACCGCAAAGGCGCCCACGATGTCGCTTAAGTGCGAAATCATTGGAGGCGAAGCCTTGAAGGTTTCGTACGTTACGTTGGTGACATTCGCATCTGACCATGCTATGAGCCAGCAGATGCCCGCTCTCGAGAACGAGGCTGTGCAGGTCACTGGGAAGTATCTAGCCGAGATCAAGAAGGAGTTCAAGGCTGAGATTGGCCATGCTCTTAAGACGAAGGTCAAGAACACTGTTCCTTCTGTTGAGATGGTCAGTTTGCAGCCTCACATCTCTCCCAAGCGTACTGCGTACTACCGCCACATTACGTTCGTGGATCTCGGCTGATGGCAGTTAATCGCGCTCAAGTGCAGGAGATTGTGAAGTGCGGGAAGAATCCCGACTACTTCTTCAACAGCTACTGCAAGATTCAGCATCCAACGAAGGGTCTTATCCCGTTTAAGACGTTTCCCTTCCAGGATGACTGCGTCCAGGACTTCATTGAGCATCGTCTCAATGTTATTCTAAAAGCACGACAGCTTGGAATCTCAACTCTCGTCGCCGCTTACTGCACCTGGCTTGCTCTTTTTCAGAAGGATCAAAACCTTCTTATCATTGCTACGAAGCAGACAGTTGCACAGAACATCATCAAGAAGGTCAAGGTTGTCCTGAACAATCTTCCACGCTGGCTTATTCTTCCGAAGATCATCGGGATGAACAAGCAGGAGGTGACGTTTAGCAACGGCTCAAGCATCAAGGCAATTCCAACGTCAGACGATGCGGGCCGCTCAGAAGCAATTTCGCTCCTCATCATCGATGAAGCCGCTTTCATTAAGAACTTCGACGACTTGTGGACAGGACTTTACCCGACGTTGAGCACAGGTGGCCGAGCCATTATTCTGTCAACTCCGAAGGGTGTGGGTGGCCAATACCACAAACTTTACACTGATGCTGAGGCGGGACTTAACGAGTTCAACGACATCCGTCTACCATGGGATGTGCACCCAGAAAGAGATCAGGCTTGGTTCGAAAATGAGACCAAGAACTTCGCCAAGCGGAAGATTGCACAGGAGTACCTGTGTGACTTCCTAGCGTCAGGCGATACTATGCTCGACGGCGATGACATCGCCTGGATTGGTGCAATGGTCCAGCCACCGCGGTCCAAGTTCGCTCCTGATCGTAATGGATGGGCGTGGAAGGAACCACTGGCTTCTCACAACTACGTTATCTCAGCAGACGTTGCTCGAGGCGATGGAAAAGACTTTAGCACCTTCCATGTCATCGACACAACAGCCGGCGAGGTAGTTGCTGAGTACAAGGGAAAGCTGCCTCCTGACCGATTTGCTGATCTGATCTACGAGACGGGTCGACGGTACATGAATGCTCTTGCGGTTCCGGAGAACAATAGCTACGGCTACCATGTCTGTGGCAAGCTTAAAGACGCGGGTTACCCGAAGCTCTACTACCATGATGCTCGCAAGACGGCATACATTGGTGACTACATCCCGCCCCAGGATCTGTCCAAGGCAGGATTCCCCACGACAGCGAAGACTCGAAATCTAATCCTCGCCAAGATGGAAGAGGTCATTCGAAACAAGGGTCTTCGCATCTATTCCAGTCGATTCCACGATGAGCTCAAGCAGTTCGTCTGGGAAAATGGCAAGGCGCAAGCCCAGCGCGGTGCTAATGATGACCTGGTCATTTCGTTCGCAATCGGAAATTGGTTCTACGAGGGTAACGGTGACTACGGCAAGTACTCGAACGAATTGAACAGCGCAATGCTCGCTGGGATGGGTCTGACTCGCAAGGAGTATCAGGCCCCTGACGTTCGAGGCGCTGGTAAGCAACACTGGGATCCCTTCCTTCCCATTAAGCCTGGCACAGATACTCTGGCACCCGTTGATGACAAGACCCGTCGAGTCAGAAACGCTTCCAGAGATCTCAGCTGGCTCTTTTGACTGAGTAAAGAATGGCGCGAAAGTCCGACAATCTGTTTCAGCGGCTAACGCATCTCTTTAGGAGTGGGCCCGTCATTAAGCGACGGGTCAAGGCCTTTAAGCAGAATGATGTCTCGACGGCACATGAGGTTTTCAAGAAGACCCTCAGTCACGTCTACAGCTCTGCTATGTCTGCGTATGGCACGTACGACAGAATGGCAAGGTACTCCGACTACAGCGAGATGGAGTACACGCCTGAGATTGCGTCTGCTCTTGACATCTACGCTGAAGAGACTTCGAGTGCAGATGACAAGGGTCGGGCACTTCACGTGTACTCCGAGAACAGGCAGATCAAGCAGATTCTGCACGACCTCTTCTACGACACCCTTAACGTGGAGTTCAATCTGACTCCTTGGGTGCGTGACCTGGTCAAGTACGGTGATCTCTTCCTGTTCAACGACGTCTCAACACAGTACGGCGTCCAGAACGTTTTCCCGATCGCTGTGAATGAGATCGAGCGTGAAGAAGGATTTGATCCCCAGGATCCTCTCGCTGTCCGATTCCGATGGGTTACACAGGGAAACCAGATTCTTGAGAACTGGCAGGTAACCCACATGCGTCTAATGGGTAACGACGCATTCATGCCTTACGGCTCGTCAGTTCTTGAGTCTGCACGTCGTATCTGGCGCCAGCTTATTCTCATTGAAGATGCGATGCTGGTCTACCGCGTCGTCCGGTCTCCTGAGCGTCGCGTTTTCTACATCGATGTTGGTAACGTCCCGCCCGAGGATGTTCCGAACTACATGGAGCAGGCTCGCGGAATCCTTCGAAGCAATCAGGTCATCGACCAAGGCTCAGGGCGAGTCGATCTTCGGTACAACCCGCTAAGCGTTGACGAAGACTACTTCATTCCCATTCGTGGCCTCGAGACAGGAACCAAGATTGAGACTCTTGCGGGTGGTACCAACGTCACAGCCATTGAGGACGTCGAGTACATTCAGAAGAAGCTATTCTCGGCACTCAAGGTCCCGAAGGCTTACCTGGGTTATGATGAATCCCTCGGGTCCAAGGCAACACTCTCCCAGGAAGACATTCGATTCTCTCGTACGATTGCTCGTATCCAGCGAACGATTCTCTCAGAGCTCAACAAGCTTGCCATCATTCACCTCTTTTGTCACGGTTTTGAGGGCGAAGACCTTCTCGACTTTGAGCTGAAGCTCTCGAACCCGTCTACAATCGCTCAGCAGCAGAAGCTTGAGCTTCATCGTATGCGATTTGACATTGCTGCGGCGGCACCCGAAGGAATTGTCGACAAGTATTGGATTCGCAAGAATATCATGGGCTTGACAGATGATGAGATCGATCGAATCGAGCGAGGCCGCGCCGAAGATAAGCAAATCGATATGGAGCTCGAGCAGCTCGGTGTTCCTGATGGAGAACTCGGCGGGGGCGGCGGAGGTGGTGGCTTCGGCGGAGGTGGCGGTGGAGGAGGTCTCGGATTGCCCGACCTCGACCTCGGCGAAGAAGGTGAGGAAGATGATCTCCCGGGCCTGGATGGTGAAGACAGTGCTGATGGCGGAGACGACGAAGAGCCCAAGGACCTTGATGCTGGCCAGTCCCGTCGAGCTGGAGGACTTCTTTCAAGTCTCGAAGAGGCAGATGACGATGATGACGATGAACGCTTCAAGCTATCTCTCAATGATGACGATGCTCCAGTTAAGGCACAGAGTCTGATTGACAAGACTCTTCGGAATCGCCGACGCCAGCGCCACAACGGATCAGAGGCTCTTGCAATGCCTGATCTGAAGAGAATGGCAAGCCACGATCGCCTAGGCGACTCTATCAATGATCCCTTCGATAAGGGACGTCTCACGGGAGACCCCTTCAAAGAAGCAGCTGAGCTTGATCCTCTGGAACACTTCCTCGAGCAGGGAATCAAGTCGCAGGCTCATATGACAACGAGACTTCGGTCGACGTTAAGTTCGCTGGGCTCGAAGATAGGTAAGACAAGGACTCCAACCCTGATCTCCGAAGCGGAAGCACCGGAAGGGATCATCGATCTTGAGATCGAGGGCGTAACCCTCCTGGGAGAAAGCACTGATGGCTAAGGCCCACAATAAGAAGCGCAACGTCGGAATCGTCTATGAGCAGCTTCTCCGGTACATTTCCCGGGGAGTTGTTGATGATGATCGAAATGCGGTGCGACGCGGATCAGCAATCATCAAGCGGCACTTCAAGCCAGGAACTGAGCTCTATCGAGAGTTCCGGCTCTTCAATGCTCTTGTGAAGACACAGGCAAGCTCTGTGACTGTTGCCAAAACAATCATCTCAGAGGCACGGCAGGTCGCTCGTGTGTCCAACGCTGCTGCACTTGATCGTGAAAAGTCAATGCTCATTCGTAGCATTAACCACGAACTAGCAGATTCAAAGTTCTATCACCAGCGAATTCCCGAGTACAAGATGCTCGCCACAATTCAGACTCTTCTGAATGACTGGCGCGGCGGAGACTCAGCTGATATTGCTCGTCTTGCTGAGTTCGAGATGAAGGTCAACGGCTGGCTTCTCCAGGAAAAGGTTGAGCCAGATCTTGCTGAACTGGGCAAGACAGATTCGGACGGCCTTGTAGTTCGTATCATGTCTGAGAAGCTGAACGACCGATATAACGAGGGTCTCAATCCCGAGCAGAAGGAAATTGTTCGGTCATACACTCTGATGAGTACACCAGCTGATAAGAACTCTCTGGTTGGGTACCTGAAGGCTATCCGGGAAGGAGTTCTTGAAGAGCTTGAAAGCTATCTGGGTGATGCTGGGAATCAGGTGCTGAATGAGAAGGCAGACCGCGTGAGGCGAGACATTGAAAGCCTCGCCGTCGAATCTCTCAATGATGAAACAATTACTCGCTTCATGACAATCTCGCAGCTTCGCGCTGAGCTCAAGGAGACCGACCGATGAGTGCACAGCACCTACTCCACTCGTGGACACCCTTCGATATCAACACTGAGATGATTCGGGAGTCTCGAGAGTCTCATGATGGAAAGATCATTCTTCGTGGGATTCTGCAGAAGGCAGACACTCTCAATCAGAATGGACGTGTCTATCCCAAGGCAATTCTTGAGCGCGAAGTTCGGAACTACCAGAAGTTCATTCGCGAGCGTAGAGCCCTGGGAGAGTGTGATCACCCTGAGAGCTCAGTCGTAGAGCTCAAGAATACCTCACATCTCATCGTCAAGGCGTGGATGGAAGGCAATGATGTCTACGGTGACGTCGAGCTTCTCAACACACCCGCAGGGAAGATTCTCCAGAGCCTTGTCGAGTCCGGTGTAACACTTGGCATTTCTTCCCGAGGTGTGGGCTCAACCCGTCGGGATGGTGACCGCCAGGTCGTCCAGGAAGATTTCCAGCTCATTTGCTGGGACTTTGTTAGTGAGCCTTCAACTCCTGGCGCATTCATGATGCGTGAAGGGAGAGAGATTACACCTCGAGAGGCTAAGGCTCTTAAGCAGCAATTCCGAAAGAGTGACCGAGTAGATCGACTCTTCAACGACATTTTGGGCTGGAACTAATGGCGAAGATGACACGAGGTACTCTGAAAGGCCTCGTCAAGGAATGCTTGATTGAAATTCTTGCAGAAGGGATTGCAAGTTCACCTGCAGCTTTGACTGAGTCTGTAGAATCTCGTGTTGCAATGCGAGGTCCGAGCTTGGGCACAAATGAAGCACTGCTCCATCGTCCCCGTTCCGCAGCTCTTGATACACCCCGACAGATTCCGAATCCCAATTTTGACAGAAACGTAGAAACAGCCGTCAATCAGATCACGTCAGATCCAATCTTGCAAGAGATTCTTTCTGACACAGCACGTGGGTCTCTTCAGAATCTGGGTGCACAAGACTCAGCTCTGGGAAGTAATGCCCTCGCAGGACCCGGAGGACAGGCTTCGCCAACATCTGGTCCGACCATGAACGGTGATCCTTCTCGTGTATTTGATCAGATTGCTCCAGGCTCGTCAGAGAAGTGGGCTCACCTGGCCTTTGCATCTAAGAAGAATCATCTGCCAGGTCAGTAAGGCAGAAGCCCAGTCAACCGCATACATACTACTGTCACGACTACCGTCCGGAGATGACGACAATGGCTAACCGAAAGCTCACCCCCGCACTCCTCAAGCAGATCATTCTTGAAGAAGCATCCAAGTTGGATGCAGACAAGAAGAAGCATGAGAAGGAACTCGTCGCTGTCGCAGCAAAGACCAAGGAAGTCGATGCTGATGAGTACGCCGACACTCTTGAGAAGGAGATCGACCACGCGGCCGCTCTCAAGGTCAAGGAGGCAGTTCTTCGCTCGAAGCTTCGCAAGGTGCAGGAAGCTGCTAAGGCTTCCAAGAAGCGCATTCGTTCGCTTCGCTCCTAAGAGCACCCTTCTGTCTGCTAACCCCTATCTGAGGTAACAATGCCCACTCATAAGCAGATCACTGTAGAAGCAGTCTCGACTGAGCGAGCTAACGGCTCCTCGGATACTGCCACAATGCAGGCTTTGTTTCCGGCGTCGCCCATTCATGCGGGTGAGTTGACAGATTCTGTTGTTCATGATCAGGGAAATGACCTGCTCATCACCAACGGTGTCAACGACAGCGGACACACATTCGGTACGTTTGATCGTGACTTTAGCGATGCACCGAATCTTGAAGATGTCAAGACAGGCGGCGGCGGACTACCAGGCAGTCCTTATGCTCCTGCTCCCGGCTCTCCTGGGCCGGGCAGCATGCTTGCAACAGACATCCCCGAGCCGCCCGCCGAGTGGCCAGCAGATCCTGGCACAGAGTATGGCTCTGGTGAGGGTGGACTCGTTTCGCCTTCTTCGACATCAAAGGTTGTTGCCAAGCAGACCATCGGCGACTACCTGTTCGGTAAGAGCAGCTCCTGATAGGAGGTTCTCTTGAGCCGTTTGGTTGAGTTTTACCGACGTAGGGCCTTGCTCGAGTTCACCGGAGGCACAGCCTCTAAAGATGCTCGAGTTGGCATGGGTTACGGCCGAGCTTCGACGCCGACTGGCGTCGGCGGCGAGTATTCTGCATCCGGCGAGTTTCCGTATACGGAAGAACCAACCGAACTCGACGACGCCGTTGAGACAGAAGATCTCTGGGCAGACGAAGCATCAGAAGATGTCTTCCTGAAGAAGACGGGCCACAGGTCTCATCGCAACTCTGGCAATCATGCTGACAGAGGAAGTCTCGCGCACACATCTCAGCGGGGCCTTGGCGAAGCGCAGACTACGTCGCCCATGACGGGCATCTATAGAACGGCAGCAGGCTCGGGCGGAAACGAGCATAAGCCCGTATCCCAGTTCAACACTGGCGCAGACCGAACAACAAAGATCGGTTCGAAAGCAGGCTGGTTTGGTGCACCGCCCCCGATGGTATCAGATGTAACACCTCCAGCCTACCGGCTTGAGGATGTGCCCACATCTGCTGAGCGTTCTTTAGAGAAGGCCCAAAACACGCACTTGTCCCTGACGAGAGACTATGAACAGTCTTTCCTGTCTGGAGAGGATTCGGACGAAGAAGAAGTCACAGAGACTGAATTCGGCTGGTAACCTTTGTTGTTGAGACGCATACGTAACCCACGTGGAGTAGGAACCAAGTAACATGTCAACGAGCCTTTACCAAGAAGCAATTCTCGAGGCTCAGCAGCTCCGCAAGGCTGCTGAGGACAATGCTACTCGGGCAGTCGTCGAGGCCATCTCGCCTCGCATTCGTGCACTCATCGAGCGCCAGATTCTCTCTGAGGATCCCGTAGGTGCTGAGGACGATATTCTGCTCGGCGCAATGGGAGACCTCGAAGGAGGCCTCGATGGTGACGTTGCAGGTGATCCTGCAGGCGTTTCTCTCCCTGATGAAGCAGGCAAGGTCACCCTCGACCTCGATTCACTAACTACCGACGATGTCCTCAATGACGATCTCGCTGGTGGCGTTGGACCCGGAACTCCTCCCGGTCTCGAGGCAGAAGGAAGCGACGAGCTACTTCTTAACATGGAATCAGCACGTGCGCTCATGACGTTGAGAGAGGCAAAGAAGCCTTCTTCCGTCAATGAAGCTCAGTCACGTATGCGACGTATCCGTCACAGCCTTGGTTTTGGGGCTCACCTCATCGAGTCAGACATTGGCCGCGAGACCCGCAGCCTTGGTCTTCTTGGACGCCTGTGCGACAAGATGCTCTTTGAGATGGGAATCCTCGAAGAGGGAGTGATAGGTATTGTGGGAACGAGGTCCAACGGCCTCGACTCCGAGATCAAGTCACTTCGTAAGGAGATCATGGAGATGGCCACACGCAAGCGGCTCACAGAAATGGACGTCATGCTGAAGCTCGCGCTTCCTGATGATGTTGAACTAGATTTGGCCGACCTCGATGTCGAAGTTCTCCCCGGTGAGGGTGAGGGCGACCTCGAGATGGTTGATGATGAAGGTGGCGAGGACCTCGACTTCGGTGGTGAAGAAGAGGAGCTCGACGTCGACGTTGATGATGAAGAAGGCGAGATGGAGCTGGAAGCAGACGACATGGGTCTAAATGAAGAGGACCTGATGCTCAAGCTCACAGGTCTCCCCGAAGATGATTTCGACCTTTCTGCTCTAGACATTGAGGTTGTTTCAGACGACCTTGATGGCGAGGGTGAGGAAGGAATGGACACTGAACTTGACCTCGGTGACGAGGGAGGAGAGGAAGACATGGCAGACATGGACGTCTCTGGTCTCGCTGATGACGAGGTCGTTGAGATTGATGAGGGAATGCTCAAGAGGGAGCTGGCGCGTATGCGTCGGGTCGCTGAGGGCGCCGCAGATGATCCCAAGGTCCTAGACGATTTCGGTGGTGCAGCCAAGGAGCGTGAGGCATTCGTTGATTCCAGCGATTCTGACCTCAACAAGCACGACGCTGTAGGCACCGTTAAGGTTGAGGCTAGAGTCCTCAACAAGCTGAAGAATGAGAGCCGACAGAATCGAGCTCTTCGCAAGCAGGTAGCTGAGCTGCAGGAAGCAGTCGACAAGCTCAGCAAGCAACTCAACGAACAGAACTTGTTCAATGCCAAGCTCCTCTACGTGAATAGGCTGGTACACTCCAAGGCACTCTCTGAGGGACAGATCAAGTCCATCGTCGAGTCCCTGGACAATGCCAAGACTCTACGTGAGGTCAAGTTGCTGTACAAGGGCTTCACTGATTCCCTCGGTGGGAAGCGGAGCAAGAAGTCTGGATCCCTGACTGAGACTGCACATCGATCCGCTGGTGGTTCATCCCGTCGTCGCGGCTCTGCTTCGAGCTCTGCTCGCGGTGGCTCCACAACAGACAGGTGGGCACAGCTCGCTGGTATTCCTTCCAACGACTAACCAACGGGTCTCGCGAAGAGAACTCAAAATTTCACAGATTCTGTGAGGAGAAAAAACATCATGGGTAAGAACTTCACCCTTGGACAGCTCACTGAGGGCATTCGCGAGCGTCACCTCGCTCGCGAGTCCAACGCTCTCGTTGAGAAGTGGAGCCGTACTGGTCTCCTGCGTGGTCTCGAGAAGACCAAGCGCGAGAACATGGCACGCATGCTCGAGAACCAGGCAATGCAGCTTCTGCGAGAGACTTCGTCTCTTAGCACTGGCGGCGGAGCAGGCTCCAGCAGCGGCGACATCCGCGGTTTCAGCAACATTGCATTCCCAATCGTTCGTCGAGTCTTCGGTGGCCTTGTTGCCAACGAGCTGGTGTCGATTCAGCCGATGAGCCTGCCTTCTGGCCTGCTCTTCTACCTGGACTACACTTACGGTACTCGCGTCGGTGGTGACGCTAACCTCCAGACTGGCGCCGCTGGTGCAGCTGGTGCCGAGACCTACGACGTTGGTCAGTCCATCTACAACAGCCCGGTTGGCAAGGGCATTCGCTCTGGTTCGCTGGCCGCCGGCGGTCAGTACGACCTCGTTGGTACTTCCTACACCAAGATCCACAGCACGTCCGTTCTAACGGCCGGTCTCATCGTGGCTTCTGGTGCTTGGGCAGGTGGCGCTACTCTCGCAGCCGGTTCGCTGGCCTTCGCGACGGGTACTGATGGACGTCACATGATGTTCGACCCTCAGATCACCAACCTCATTGAGGTTGATGCTGAGAACAATACTCTGGACTCCACCGGTCGCTTCTCGTTCATGATGATCGACCTGAACGCATTCGATGCTAACGTCGACCTGACCATGGTCAAGGACTTCTCGCTCTTCAGCGCGGGTCTCGCTGCCTCCGGTCTGGCTGCTCTTCCTGGTTCCGTCCAGGGTGGAAGCAACATCGTCAACGTTCGTCGTCTCAACCAGCTCGGTACCTACTCGGGCGGCGTGTTCACTTCGAACCCACACGTTACACGTACCACCGCTAACTCCGTCCTGATGGCCGTTGTTTCTGGTGCTCACGTTTCGGCTGGAACCACCAACCTCTCGGCTTCCTACGTCGTCGCTGCAGGTCTCGATGTCAATGGTGACGCTTCGGCACTCACCATCCCGACCTTCGAGTCCGACTTCGCGACTCAGCCGTCTCCTGCAATCCCTGAAATCGACATCAAGATTGAGTCGATTGCCGTGACGGCACAGACCCGTAAGCTGCGTGCTCGCTGGTCTCCTGAGCTCGCTCAGGACCTGAACGCTTACCACAGCCTCGACGCTGAGGTGGAGCTCACTCAGATTCTCTCTGAGCAGGTTGCCCTTGAGATTGACCGAGAGATCCTCGGCGACCTCATTCACGAGGCACAGGGCGCGAACTTCTACTGGAGCCGTGCTCCTGGCAAGTTCGTCAACAAGGAGACTGGTGCGGAGCAGACCCTGTCGAGCACGCTGGCTACTGGCCCGCAGTTCACTGGTACGGTTCGTGAGTGGTACGAGACTCTCATCGAGACAATCATCGATGTTGCCAACCAGATCCACCGTAAGACGCTTCGCGGCGCGGCGAACTTCATCGTCACCTCGCCTGATGTCTGCACCATCCTGGAGGCATCGGTCCTCTACAAGCCTTCCCTGTCGATCGACGGAATGGGCCAGGTTGGCGCGCCGTTCAGCATTGGTGCTGAGGCCGTTGGTACTCTGTCCAACCGCTTCACGGTGTACAAGGATCCGTACTTCCCGAGAAACCGAATCCTCGTTGGTTACAAGGGAGGCAGCTACCTGGAGACTGGATACGTCTACGCTCCGTACGTTCCTCTCATCGTGACCCCGACGATCTTCGCTCCTGAGGACTTCACTCCTCGTAAGGGTGTGATGACTCGGTACGGTAAGAAGATGGTTCGCGCCGACTTCTACGGTACGGTGACGGTCCTGGACCTGAACATCATCTAAGCCCTCTCGGGTGAAGAATGAAGGGGAGCTCTTCGGAGCTCCCCTTTTCTGTTTCTCTGATACTAGTTTCAAACACTTGAAAACTAAAGTTTGTTGAAGTCCTACTTACCTACGCCTTGAAGGAGGGCTTAACTCATGGCTAAGACTACAGTAGATTCTCGTGGTGCAGTAACCTCACCAGGCTCTGGCTTTGTTGTGAAGGGTGCTTTTACTCTACACAAGGGTCAGAAGAGCATCGTCACAGCGCTAACTGGCTCACAGACACTCACTCGCGGTGGTGTTTACACCATTAGCGGTACAGCAAACGCTAGCCTGGTTCTACCAGATCCTGCTGATGTAGCTGGTGCGTTCTTCACAATTCGTTCCCTAAGTGCTCACAACCACCAGATGTCAAGCTCGCAGGTCACACAGGACACCTTGACACTAACCGACGGCAACACCCACGGCGCCAGAGCAGATCTGCAGAATGTCGTCGGTTCGTCTGTTATGATGCAGAGTGATGGTCTAAACTACCTGATCATGGGCAACTCAGGTTCGGTTGTACTCTCGACGCCGTCTTCCTGATTTAACCATCGGGTAGCTCTCTTTTGTACCTTGCGTCTCTTCTGTAGAAGAATGAGGCGTGAGGTGCAGTAGTGTTCCGTGTAGGTGATATCGTTGGGTTTCCTTGGGAGACTACCGACGAAGTAGGCTTGATTGTAGAAGAGTCTGCTGATGTATTTGAAGAGCATGACGACATCGACGAAGTTCTCAACGATTGTGGTTTCGCTGTCCCGGTGTCAGTGCCCATATTTGTCGTTCTTTTGAATGGGCATCTTACTCGATGGAGCCCGGGAAATCTAGCACTTATTCGACGCCAGACAGATGAGATCAATGAAAGAGGGTGATCTCGTCAGGCATCGAAAGGCGCACTATCGCAAGAGTGATCAGTTGGGGATTCTCATTGAACCCGAGATCATCTTTGATCGAGGATCTGGTCCACTCTCAATGAAAATCGAACACAAGGGAAAGCTCTTAGATTTCACGATGCCCACTGGCGGAGAGCCAAATACAAGAGCGGGCTGGCTGGTCCTGGTCGATAATTCTGTTGAATGGTGGGATACACGGGCTATCATTCCAGAGCAAGATACAACTCCCCTGGGTTGATACCCAAGTCTAGTTCTTAGAGCACTTCTAGACCATTCTAAGAGTCCCCAGCAGCATCTAGAGAGTATCTTCGCCCCTAAGCTGGTTTTGCTTCGGCGAGTCTGGAACGGATGTCCGCAGATAGTTAGACGCAGGCCGATCTGACAGGAGTTAGAGGGCATGCCGTCCTTTGTGAACACAACAAGTCCGACTCCCTTCGGATTCTTTGACACTGACACTGACTTCCAAACAGAAGCAGACGGAGTCGTCACGTTCGTCAAGCGCCGTCTTGGCGACGACATCCTAAGTGTCGAGTTAACTAGAAAACAGATCTGGGCGGGCCTCGAAGAAGCAACTCTTGAGTACTCTCGCTTGATGAACGAGTACCAAGTCAAGTCGCAGCTCAACAATTGGTTGGGACAGTCAACAGGAAGTATCTCAGGATCTGAGCAGCTCTACCCACGTGAGAACCTCGAGTACCTCATCCGATTTGCTGAGCCCTACGCGGTTGAAGCGGGAATTGGAGGAAGCTACAACTCATTCTCAGGCTCAATTACTCTGGTTCCGGGTCGTCAGGATTACGATCTCTACTCTGAGCTGACCAGTTCAAATGGTGTGGCACTGTTTGATCACCCGGAGAACAGCCCGCAGAGCAAGATGCGCATCCGCGAAGTCTTCCACTTTTCACCATCTGCTGCATACCGATTCTTCGATACGTCATCGGCTGTCAACTACATGAATAATGAGTTCTCATTCGAGAGCTTCACACCCGAGACGATTTTCTACGTCCTCCCGGTCTTCGAAGATATTCTTCGCGCCGGCCAGCTTGATCTCTCTCAGCGAGTCCGTCGGTCGAACTACAAGTACCAGATCATGGGACGCAAGATTCGCATCTTCCCAACACCGTCATCTCAGACAAGAACAAAGCTTTGGATCAGAGTCCAGTTCGCAGCGAATCCACTCAGCTCTTCGATTCCAGATCAGTCTATCTACGGTGTGTCCAATATCTCGAATGTGCCGTTCGGCAATCTCCAGTTCGGCAAGATCAATAGTATTGCTCGACAGTGGATTCGTCAGTACACACTGGCAATTAGCAAAGAGCTTCTGGGTAACATTCGATCAAAATTCGCGTCAGTTCCTATTCCAGGGAACGAGCTTACACTCAACGGTGACAGTCTCATCTCACAGGGTCGCGAAGACATCGACCGTCTTCGTCTTGAGCTTCGAGAGATGCTTGACAGCCTCACGTATGATAAGCTTGTTGAAGTGGAAGCTGATCGTGCCGAAGCAATTCAAAGACAGCTAAGAATGGTTCCGATGCCCAATGGCATGGCTATCATCACAGGATGAGGTAGAAAATGGCACGACTGTTTATTACGCCTCGCGAGATTGACTTCATTAACGATCTCAACAAAGAGCTGGTCAAGGATGTTGTTGGCCAGACTATCGTGCTGTACCCGATTTCTGAGATCAAGACGAAAGTTCATGACGTCTACCAGGAAGCTGTAAACAAGATCTTCGAAAAGCCCATTCGTATCGATGCTCTCGTTGAGTGGGAACCAGAAGACGTTCGAACAAACCAGTTCGGAACAGAAGAGTTCACGTCAGTAACTGCGTTCATTCCGCATCGTGACATGATCAACAAGGACATCCGGCTTGCTGAAGGTGACTTCTTCAGTTATGGTCCGCAGTTCTTTGAGGTCACATCAGCTCGAACGACTCACAACATCTATGGCCAGATCGAATTCACGGGCGGGATGAAGCTCACGGGCAAGGAAGCTCGTCGCAGCCTCTTCATCTCAAAGCTCAAGGGTCCGACGGATGAAAACTACTCTGACAGCGATGCAATTCAGGATCCGTTCCACCAGCAGCGCGGCTTTGATCAGAATGCAGAGGGACCCACGGGCGATGTCCGTGATCTACAGCGAAGAGGCGTCCTTGATGCTCCTCTCACAGGTCCAAGCGAGGTCTCATCTCTGGGTACGCTGACAGGCTCTGCCAACTCTAGCTTCTACGACGACCAGGACTGATGAATGGCTGAGAATGTCCATGACGTCACAGATCGTCTACCAGACGGACTAGCAGGGAATGACATCCCTGACGATTTCTCAATTCCCTCTTGCGGAATTGAGGACGTTGATCGCGCCCTCTTTGACAAGTTCAACAAAGGGATTGGGTTCGTCCTCGAGCAGGGCGGTGAAGTCAAGAGTGTGCCGGTTGTCTTTGCCGGAGGTGAGCGCTTCGCGATGGTGAAGCGCAAGGATCCCATTCGCGACAAGAACGGCACACTTATTCTGCCGCTCATCTCTCTCTACCGAACAGGCATTGATCAGTCAGAGACGCTAAGCGGCTTGGGGCGCGGTATCGGCCAGGATACGGGAGAGCTCGTCATCAAGAAGCGCCTCTCTCCTAAAGATCGAGATTATCAGCGCATCAAGAATGCAATCAATCTCAAGAACCAAGATGACGTCACATCCGCCGAGCATCTAGCACAGGTTGCCCGCCCAGAAAAGAACGTCCTTGACACCCTGGGAACTCGACGTGCCATTGGTCGCAACGAATCGTCCAAGGTCGCAGGCAACATGCTGTCATCCGATCTCAAGGACAACATTGTAGAGATCATCACGATTCCGTTCCCTGAGTTCTTTAGGGCAACGTACGAAGTGACCTTCTGGACACAGCACGTCCAGCAGATGAATACGCTTCTTGAAACAATGATGACGGCATACGACGCGCAGCACAACCAGTTCAGAATTGACTCCCCGAAGGGTTACTGGTTCGTTGCATTTGTTGGTGACAACTTCAATGCGGGTGACAACTTCAAGGATTATGCAGACAATGAGCGTCTCATCAAGTATTCCTTCGAAATTCAGACGACCGGTTACATTGTAGGCACTAAGCACCCTGGACAGAGAAGCCCACTCAGGCGATATCATTCATCGCCTCAGATCTCATTCGGCATTCAGTCTTCGCCCGGCGCTGTTCAAGGCCCCCGTCCGTCAGGTAACGGCTCAGGTAATCCTGACTCATTCATTTTGTCTGACGTTACTGAGCTCGACAAGGCTGGTACACCCATTCTAAGTCGAAACCATTCCCCCGACAAAGTTCTCCAGGTCGTTGAAGATCCTTTCACTGGAAAGGATGAACGAAAGTATGCTAGAGTCCTCACCAGGAATCAGCGTGCAGGGGAGACAGTTGCTCGTCTCACCGACCTGGACAACGTCCTGTCAGACTGAAACTTGAGGGTCCGGACGATACGTATGTCTAGCGTCAGACCTGACCCGCGTTAAGGAGAGCGAACTCCATGGCAGAGCAGACTTTTCGATCCCCTGGGTTCTTCGAACAGGAGATTGACCTGACTTCACGTCAGCAGTCCCCCGTCGGAGTTCCAGCGGGCATTGCCGGCACGTCCCAGAAGGGCCCTGCTTTTGTCCCTGTGACTGTCGGTTCCTTCCCAGATTTCCAGTCCAAGTTTGGTACACTTGATCCGAAGAAGTTCGGGCCCTATGCTGTCCGAGAATTTTTGAAGCATCGCACGGCGGTGACCTACATGCGTGTTCTCGGAGCAGGCTCGAATGAGTCTACCACCGAGATTGAAACGACACGCGCACAGGGAACTGTGACGAATGCTGGCTTCAAGATTGAAGGAACTGCTACAACTGCTGACGTTGCTTCTGGTCGACACCAGGGAGCAGTGCAGTTCCTTGTAGCACGCCACTTTGTCTCGGCATCGGAGGCAGTGGGATTCCCAACTGCTTTCACAGACAACGACTCGTACGGTACCTCTGTTGACAGCTTCGTCAATCTCGTCCGTGCAATGATCTTGGTTCCTTCGGGGACTCGCATCATGGTCCTGAACGGAACTGGCGAGGCGTATGCTGACACAGCAGATGACCTTGCTACAGTTACGTCCGCCGGACGCTTCAAGCTGGTTATCTCTTCGTCGACTTCTGCATACTCTACCGCAGACGGTAACGTTGGTCTTCGTATTCTAACAGCTTCACTTGATCCGAATCTTGAAGATTACATCGGAAAGATTCTCAACACGGATCCTGAGAAGTTCATCAACGAAGAGCACTACCTCTTCGCCGACTTCGCAGTCGAAGATGAGTTGGCTACTGTCGCAACAGAAGCAAGCACCGTTGCCGTTGTCTCTGGTTCGGGACTCACCTCCGACACATCAGGCGATACTGCACAGCTCTTCCGAAACGCTTACGGTCGATTTGACACTCGATACACAACGCCTCGGACACCCGCAATCATCTCCCAGCCTTTCGGTGGAACTGAGTACGACCTCTTCCACTTCGAAGCCCTCGATGACGGCGCATACTCGAACACCAAGATCAAGGTTTCTATCCGAGATCTTCGCGGTTCGACTAACCCTGCTGACGAGTACGGTACTTTCACCGTCAACGTCCGAACTTACGATGACCAGGACACAAATCCTGAGGTTCTCGAGTCCTTCCCGCAGGTGTCTCTCAACCCGCGGGCTGAGAACTACATTGCGAAGGCAGTGGGTGACAAGAAGGTCTACTTCAACTTCGATGCAACAGATGATGATGAACGTCGCCTGATTGTTCAGGGTCTCTACCCGAACAAGTCACAGCGTCTAAGAATCGTCATGAATCCTGCTGTTGAGAAGGGTCTCGTCCCTGCTAAGGCACTTCCATTCGGATTCCGTGGCGTCCCCGTCTTGAAGACTTCGGACACACTTACTGACACTGCCACCGTTCTAGCTAGCGAAGGTGATGCTCCAGCTCGCCGTCTCGCACTTTCGGGTGCTTCTGGTGAATCGGTCCTGACGGGCTCTGTGGTTCCACCCCTTCCTATGCGATTCAAGATCACTAAGGGACAGGTTGCAACTGCTGGTGGCTTTAGTGGAAATCCTGGTGTCGGCGAGATCGTTGATGGTCGTTTCCACTGGGGTGTCAAGTTCGAAAGGCTTCCGCTTACGGGAACTACTTCTAACTCAATCTACAACCCGAACATCGGCTCTGCAAAGAACAAGCTGGTCGAAGCCTACGGTAAGTTCCTCGGCATCGAGAAGATGGATGTTCTGGTTACTGGATCTGGTGCTGATGCCTTCGGTAACAACAAGTTCACTCTCGCTCGCGTAGCTTTCTCCAACGATGCGGTCACTGCTCTCACGGGCGGTGTCAAGGACCACATCCTGGAGATGGCATACATCCGAAACGCAGTAGTGGATCCTGTTGACTACACAGTGACAGACGGTACGCTTTCGTCCCGAATCACTTATGCAACTCTTGTCAACCAGACGTCGTCCGTCGACTTCAACAGGTTCTCAGAGTACGCAAAGTTCAGCACATTCATGTACGGTGGCTTCGACGGCGTCAACATGCTTGACCGTGATGCGGCCAGGATGAATGACCTTGCAGCTTCCTCAGATACTGGTGGTGCTGCTGCATCGTCCTTCGTCTCGCCTGGCCTTGCGACTAACGTCAACGGAACTGGAAAGACGAACCAGACAGTGTTCGCATACCGAACTGCTGCACGCTTGATGACGGATCCGTTTGTGGTCAACACGAACATTCTCGCCATCCCTGGTATTCGTGACTCCTTTGTCACCGATTACGCTGCGACTAAGACTCGTGAGTACTCGAAGGCCATCTACTTGATGGATATTGCAGAGTACGACGAAGACAACACTCGCCTCTTTGACAACAGTGTTGCTAAGCCTGATGTTCGAAAGACGTCTGAGGCCTTCGACAGTCGTGCAGTAGACAACAGCTACGCAGCGGCATTCTTCCCCGATGTTCAGATTGACGACCCGGTCAACACTCGTCGAGTAACGGTTCCGGCATCTATCGCTGCTATCGCCGCATTGGCATTCAATGACAAGAGCAGCTACCCTTGGTTCGCACCCGCTGGCTTCAACCGTGGTAGCCTTGACTTTGTCGCCAATGTTGATGTTCGACTGACTGCTAACGATCGCGACGTCCTCTACGACACACGAATCAACCCTATTGCTACTTTCCCACGAGAAGGCTTCGTTATCTTCGGGCAGAAGACTCTGCAGCAGGCACGTTCTGCACTCGACAGAGTCAACGTCCGACGTCTCATGCTTGAGATTAAGCGTCTCGTTGGAGACATCGCACAGCGATTCGTCTTCGAACAGAACACAGCAGCTACACGACAGAAGTTCGTTTCCCAAATCACACCTCTTTTGGCACTTGTCCAGACGCAGGCGGGTGTGGAATCGTTCAAGGTGGTCGTTGATTCAACCAACAATACCGATGAAGACATCGAGGCGAACCGTCTGAACGGACGCATTGTCGTTGTTCCGACCAGGACGGTGGAATTCGTCGCAGTTGACTTCATCATCACGAACTCCGGCGTGAGCTTCGAGTGACGGATAGGTACACACGACCTATGGAGACAGTGAGCAATGTCTGAACTGACTTTTCGCAGCCCTGGTGTAAGCGCTCGTGAGATCGACCTAAGCGGTCCCGCGAATGTTGCCCCCACGGGTGTTCCTGCAGGAATTATCGGAACCGCAAATCAGGGGCCCGCTTTCGTTCCTGTCACACTCGGCACAACACAGGACTTCGTGTCCAAGTTTGGTGAGTCTGATGGTGAGAAGTTTGGTCCACTTGCTGTTATCGAATGGCTGAGTAACGCCCAGTCTGTCACCTACATGCGAGTGCTCGGTGCTGGTGATGGCACCAAGCGTACTTCATCGGGTAATAACACTGGAAAGGTAACTCGTTCCGGCTTCGTCGTCGGCGCCCAGCAGGTGCAGGACTCGGGTATTCTTGCACGAAACAGCAAGGCAGTGAACAACGGCATCCCAGGTCGTACTCACTTCCTCGGCTGCTTCATGTCTGAGTCTGCAGGATCAGATATCTTCTCGACTTCTGGCATCCAGAACTCGGGTGAGAACATTGCACAGCCCATCCTTCGAGCAGTCATCATGGCACCGTCGGGTGTCGTTCCAATGCTCTCCGGAAACAACACACCGTCGGCTCAGCCCTCGAACACTGTAGCAGCCACTGCTGTGGGTCCTCAGGGTGCAATGACGGGAGCAGTAGATTTGACCTCGGCTCAGCAGGACTTTGTCATCCTTCTGAATGGTCACATCAACACGAACCAGTATCCCAACCTGCTCACTTGCTCCTTTGATGTGGATGCACCGAACTACTTCGGAAACATCCTCAACACAGATCCAGAGCTCATTGAGTCAGCGGGGCACTACCTCTACTCGCAGTACGACGTTCACCCTGTGATTGCTGCACCGACTGGCTCGGGCATCATTACATCAAGTGCTGGAATCGATGGCGGTCGCCACCCGATTGCCTTCCTTCTGACATCATCGTTGGCACGCAACGTGGGTTCAACCACGATTCCCAACTTTGAGAGCTTCGAAGATCGGTACATCACGCCGTTCTCGCCTTACGTTACTTCGCAGAAGTTCGGTGGAAGCCCAGTCAATCTGTTCAAGGTTCACGCCCTGTCCGACGGCGCTTTTGCTAACACGAGATTCAAGATCTCCATTCGGAACGTGGCTAAGTCTACTTCTGAGACGGATCTTTACGGAACCTTCGACCTGCTAGTCAGAGACTTCAACGATAACGATGATGATCCAGTCATTCTCGAGTCCTTCCTCAAGCTTAGCCTCAACCCAAGCTCTGAGCGTTACGTTGCTAAGATCATTGGCGACCAGTATTGGTACTGGGACTTCGACAAGAATTCGGACGGTCAGCGTCTAGTTCTTGAGGGAAGCTTCCCGAACCTCTCTGCACTCGTTCGAGTTGAGATGAATCAGTCAGTTGAAGATGCTGAGGTTGATTCAACCGCGCTTCCCGTCGGATTCCGCGGCCCTCACCACTTGGCAACTTCTGGCTCGTCTATCATGACGACCATTGCAGGTGTGACTGACCAGTTCAACGCAGGTGCAAACCTTGCGTTCACTCGTCTGGTTGAGCCTCCGGTTCCTTTCCGAGAGAGCATTGCAACGGGTGTGGATCCCAAGCTCACAGAGAACAGCAACTTCTACTGGGGAGTGCAGTTCGAGCGGAAGACCAGCATCACTGAACCTAACTCTTCGCTGGTTCCCGATCCAACGATTGCATCTTACACGAAGTACCAGCCGAAGTTCCACACCACTTGGCAGTCGCCGTGGGTTGGTGATAACGCTGGAACAGCTGACGTTGGCGGAACGGTTCTTGATAGCGACCGGTTCAACAACAACTCATTCTCTCTCGAGAATGTGCAGGTTCGTACTGGCTCCAACGGACTCGCCGATGCAAAGGAGTGGGCATCCGCCTCGTACGTCCGACAGGGCAACATCTCAGCTAACGCTGCAAACAAGACTCGTGCGCTTAGCGTTAACGATGACTTCGGCGACCTAACTGTCAAGACCTACGCTAAGTTCTCCTTCATCATCCAGGGCGGATTCGACGGAGTCAATATCTTTGACCCGAACAAGACAGATCTGGTTAATGCAGCAATCATCCAGGAGATGGATGACGCGAACCAGGGACAGGATGACGGTCCTACTGTCATGGCCTTCAAGAAGGCTCTCGACATCATGGGTGAGACTTCAGAGGTTGACATCAAGCTTCTTGCAGTCCCAGGTATTCGTCACAGCGTGGTTTCGGACAAGGCGATCGATGTCGTTGAGACTCGATTCGACGCTCTGTACATCATGGACATCGATGAGCGAGACACTGTTGACAGTGTGGTTACCTCGTCAGCTATCCAGGACATTAGCGTAACGAACACCGCGGCGGCTTTCACAAGCCGTAACCTGGACACCAGCTTCGCTGCGGCATACTTCCCAGATGCTGTCGTCACTGACCCGTTCACGCTGACAAATGTCCAGGTTCCGCCTTCGGTTGTTGTCCTGGGTGCCATGTCTCTGAATGACAAGGTTGCTCACCCGTGGTTCGCACCTGCAGGCTTCAACCGAGGAGCACTGGACTCTACTCTCGAGACTGTTGTTTCGCTGGGACGAAAGAACTTGGATGTCCTCTACGACGCCAAGATCAACCCAATCGCAACGTTCCCTGGAACTAAGGGTCCGGTCGTTTGGGGTCAGAAGACGCTTCTCGCAACGCAGAGTGCACTTGACCGTGTCAACGTACGTCGTCTCCTAATCGAGATTCGTCGTCAGGTTAAGATGCTCTCCAGGCGGGTCATCTTTGAGCCTAACCGAGACAGCACACTGGCACGCTTTGAAGCACTGGTTCGCCCACGCCTCCAGCGCATCCAAGAGCTCCAGGGCGTTGAGCGCTTCCGAGTCAAGATTGATACCACAACGACCACTCAGGCCGATGTGGAAAACAACACGATTCGTGGAAAGATCTTCCTCCAGCCGACCCGCACCATCGAGTTCGTGTCCCTGGACTTCGTCATCACCAACGCAGGTGCGGTTGTCTAATGAAGCTTACACGTGAATCCCTTCGCTCTCTGATCTTGAGAGAGATGAAGTCACTCAATGAAGGTCCTCCTGGTGTTCCGTCAGCATCATGGGAAGAGGCTGCAGCTGACGAAGGCGACGCTGGCTTGCTCGCTCGTGACGAGTTGATGCATCACGGAGTACAGAATGCTCTTCGTGAACTTGCTGACGACATGTACGCCGCTGGAATCGAAGATCATGACATTGTGCGTTCCATCATCATGGAAGGTGTAGGTCACGTTTTCGATAGCATCTACTGAGATTCTCATGAAGCTTACACGAAATAGTCTGCGACGTGCTATTCTCCAGGAGATGCGTCTTCTAGAGAGTTCACAGCAGTCTGCCGTTGAAGATTTGAATCGAGCGCTTGATTCTCTTTTCGCTGTATTGAGCTCAAAGGGCTACGAAGTTAGAGACATGCGCTCGCTTGTCATGGGAGAGGTCGAAGGATCACTCCAGGATTTTGCTGATGACCGTGAAGGCATGGATGTCTACGATGAAGAGCGAGATGCTCCAGCTCGCCGTCTCGCACTTTCGGGTGCTGCTGGTGAATACGAATGAAGCTCACACGCTCAGCGTTGCGAAAGATGATTCTCGCAGAAATCACGAGCATCTCGTCAGGTTCACCCGAAGAGCTTGCAGCCCAGATTTCAGCAGAGCACGGTAACTCACTCAACAGCATGATGGACGCTGAGGTCGAAGATCTTGTCTACACTGCAATGGGTGAAGCTGGTCTCATGGATGATGACTGGCCCGATTTCCTTGATGCTACTCTTGACATCCTTGATAAGCAGGGTGCTGGTCAAGGTCAAAGCGTCATGGGCGAACCAGCCTGAACAGAACTCCAGCAACTAGATACTTACCAACGTCCAAAGGAGACTTGAACCATGGCCGAGACCCTCTCCGTTACTGACATGCTCCCGAACAAGTATGAGCCGAAGCGCAAGTTTCGGTGGGTCCTCCAGATCGAGGGTGTCGACGCATTCTTGATGAAGACCGCGGCTCGGCCCTCTTTTGAGACCGAGTCGATCGAAATCGGGTTCATCAACGCCACACGCTACCTTGCAGGTAAGACCAAGTTCTCAGAAATGTCGGTCACCCTGTACGACCCGATTGCTCCGTCTGCTTCGCAGCAGATCATGGAGTGGATCAGGCTTCACTACGAGTCCGTGAGTGGCCGCGCCGGCTACGCTGACTTCTACAAGCGCGATCTTCAGCTCAAGGTCCTTGACCCGGTTGGCACTGTCGTTGAACTCTGGGACCTCAAGGGTTGCTGGCTGACCAACATCGAATACGGAGACCTTGACTACGATGTCTCGGACGCGATGGAAGTCTCCATCACCATTCGCTACGACAACGCTGTTCTCCAGTACTGATTGGATTAAACCGTGAAGATTGCTCGAAATCTGCTCCGGACGATGATCGTTGAAGCACTCGAAGAGCAGGGACTCGAAGACCGAGTGTATTCCGCTCTCGAAGACTGCATCTTCGAGAGCGTGCCAGAGACAGAAGAATATGTCAGCGCTGAAAACTGGCACGTCATCGAAAGAACACGCCGAGCGGCTCTTGTCGATCTTCGGAATCAAGGAGTTCGCTAATGAAGTTTACGCTAGGTCGGCTTCGTCGGATCATCTCAGAGAATCTCACCTGTCTTCGGGAGAGCAGCCTCCAGGCCGGTGATCTTGTTGACGTAGCTAACGACTTTAACAAGTATGTTGCTGTCCGAATCGAAGATACTCTCGATGATGTGTCGCAACACTCAGGCCTCGATAGCGGAGCAGGCTTTTCGGGTACAACTCCCAACGGTGAAGAGATCATCTTTAGTGCTGATCAGATCATTCCGGGTTCGTACGAGAAGTACTTTTGGGCGGATGATAAGAACACGGGTATGCGCTTGAACCCATCGTACGGAGATTTAGCGCATACTAAGTCAGGTGATTCTTACTTTTTCTCGGGCCCTGGCAGCGATCGAGGCTCGTTCCGCGGTCAGAAGGCTCGGTGGACTGGTAGCCGCTACGAGCCCGAAGGAGACAACGTTTCGCTCGCACGAGATGACGTTGAAGAATGGCTTCCTAAGTCTTGGGTAGACTAAGTCTACCAGTCATTCTAAGAACATTCGGGCTGTGCTGAGGACCTTTCAAGAACTCCGAGGTTGTTACATACCTCGGAGTTCTTCTGTTGTGCACGTACGTCTCTGAGTGGATATGTATCTGCTGTGGTGTTTTGAAGCAGGGGCTTCTAATGAGACTTCGTGAATCAGCTATTCGACAGATCGTTCGTGCAGAGCTCCAGCTCCACGAATCACGCCTTGAAGTTCCCGATAGCATGACCTGGTTTACGACGTTCTATCCGGGTCACATGACTCCAGCACCAATGGTGCAAGATGATGTTGGAATGAAGATGCCAGATCCTGGAACGTATCAAACGTCTAACGGCATGGTTGTTGCAACGAACACTGACGGCGAAGTTTTCGTATGGCCTTCTGACGATACGACTGAGTCGATCAACGATATTCTTACCCGATTGCAGGGTGCTGGATTCGTGGAATCATAAGAATCCACACTACTGACTGATACTTACTCCCGACTAGGAGTGGCATAATGAAGATCACTGTCCGCGAAATCAAGAGAGTCATTGCCGAAGAGTTCGCTAAGGGTGATGACCCTGATCTCCTCGACCTTGAATTTGATACTGTCAAGCAGGATGACCTCGACGAGGCAACACCGCTCAAGGGAGTTGCCAGTACACCATCTGGTCGAGGTCGCCGAGGTCGCTCTGTTCGCCGCCCGGAAGATGCAATCGGCGATGACGAAGAGATGAATCTGCCTGCCAGTGCATCTACTGCTGCCGCTAATCGACGAGCTTCTAAGTCCACTGCAATGCAGGACGCAATGCAGGCTTTGGGAATGGCGATGAAGGCGATGAACAGCTTTAATCCGCGCTGGCATCGATGGGTTTGTCGAACAGAGCAGGGCAAGGAGATGTCTGACATCACCATCAATCTTGAGCGTGGCCTCAAGACTCTGCATCGTGAACTAATGAGTGTCTCAGAGGCACGTATTCTCACGGCTGAGGACATCCGACGGATCGTGGCTGAAGAAGTTGAAAAGTCAGGTCAGCTGGATGAGCTCGGTTCGTTCCTGGGCATGTTCAAGATTCCAGGTCTTGGAAATCGTGGTCGCGAAAGGGCACAGGCGGCACGAGGCCGGAAGGCAGCACCAGCCGCTCCCGTTACTGCACCGGCACAGGACACTCGAAAGGTCTCGCCCACCATTCAGAAGGTGCGGACAATGATCTCAGACATGTCTCACCTCTACGACACCTTCACGCCCCAGATGAGAAGGAAGATGTGCCTCGGCGCTGCTGGAGACGAGCTCGTTCAGCGTCTTATCACTCTGGATGACATGCTAGGAAAGCTCTAATGGAAAAGAAGCTCAAGAAAGGAGATCTTCGACGCATGATCGTCGAGGAGCTCCTGACAGAAACACCCAGCTCTTTTGTTACGATCCATCCCGAAACTGGACCGATGGAAGTTGATTTCGAAGTTGATCCGTCAACGGGTGCACCTATCGTTCGATTTGGTAACCGCTTTACGCTGTCAGGAATGACGTTTGGCGATTTCATGAAGCTCTCCCAAATGTTTCGTCAGGCTGCAGAGCTTTCAGAGTCAGCGGGTACTAGCGGCAATCTCTTGACAGAAGAAGAGTACGATTGCATGCGAGACTATCGAGCGGGTACAATGTCTCGTCAAGAGTACGAGGACTGCTTGCGTCAATTCCGAACAACTGCAGGCAACTATGGTTCGGGAGACGGTCGCGGCAACTACGGCGGCTATGGACGTCGTTCAAAGTACAAGAAGAAGCGTCACAATCCGTACAGGGGGCCAAGGACAACATACACAACTCATGATCCCGAAGCTCTTGTGATCATTGATGAGTTGATTGCACAGCGTCCCAATAGTGGATTCTTTCAGTCGATTAGAAAGCGAATCGCTGCTGGTCAGGCACTCTCACCACGTCAGAAGTCAGCAATGCAAAAGGTTCTGATCGACTTCGGAATGGACGACAAGTTGTCTCTGTTTGAGTGCGGTGAGCCGAATGACCCACTTCTTAGTGATGTGTACGGCGACGAGAATGTTACGAATCTTTCGCTGGATCCGGAGCATGTTGAAGAACTGCCTCCCGAAGAACCTGGTCGGTCTGTAACACCCTGGTGACGAAAATATCTACCAGACAACAACGCACTCACGATTTTTTAGTCTTGGGATATTTACCCTCCGTACACGTGAACATAAGATTCGTGTAGCGGAGGACTAGCTTTGTCAGATAGAAACAACCAGATCTTCTCCCAGGGAGATCCCGAGCAGATGGCATCCGTACAGGCAGTACGTGAAGCTGGACAGCAGGGGCGAGCCCGGGATATTATGCGTGACGACTTCGGGTTTGAAATTCCCGTCGAGTCCGTTCCACTCCCGTCAGGAGGAAAGGTCTACCCAGTCGGTCATCCTTTGCACGGTCAGCAGGTCCTTGAGATCACAGCTATGACTGCGCGCGAAGAGGATATTCTGACGTCTCGGGCACTCATTAAGAAGGGTACCGTCATCACAGAGCTTATCAAGTCGTGCCTTGTTGACAAGCGCATTCGACCTGAGAATATGCTCGCCGGTGACCGAAACGCTCTGATGGTCTCAATTCGTGTGACTGGTTACGGTCGTGAGTATCAAGCTGAGATCGTATGTGATGCTTGCAATGAGAGATCCGAGTCTTCTTTCGACCTAGCAGGTCTCCCTATCAAGAGTCTAAGCCTTGATCCCGTTGAAGTGGGCCAGAACCTCTTTGAGTTCAAGCTCCCTAAGACGGGCGCCAAAGTTCGGTTTGCCTTCCTGACGGGTAGCGATGAAGAGCAGCTAGTCGCCGAGCACGACCGCAAGCGCAAGAAGCTGAAGCTGAAGTCTGAGTCTCTCGTTACAAGCCGCCTCGAGCGTTCAATCCTTTCAGTCAATGGCATCGAAGATCGAACTAAGATCACGATGTTTGTGCGCAGGATGCCCGCCGCAGATTCGCGAGCACTCCGAAAGTTCATGGAAGAGCACGAGCCGGGAATCGAGATGAAGGCATGGACTCAGTGCGAAAGCTGCGGGGAGGACCAGTTGGCATCTATGCCGATTGGTGCCAAGTTTTTTTGGCCTGACGCCTGATTACAGGACGATCCAGCTCGAACACATGTTCCTCCTGATGTACTACGGAGGATTTGCGTACACTGAGGCGAGAAAACTTCCGATTCCTTATCGTCGATGGTTCATCGAGAGGATCAACAAGGAGTTTGCAAAGTCGCAGGAGGCCGGCGAAGGCCAGTCTCGCGCAGCACATCATAACACGCCTACGACCCGAGCAATGCAAGGCCGCGCCCGTGAGAACGTCCCAGCTCGAATGGCACGATTTACCTGAGTCTGGATAGTTACACCTGACGGAGGCGTGCTGTGACTCAATTGACCCCAGAATTGGTCGATGAAATGCTTACTGAGTCGGTCGATTCAAAGGCTGTTTTGAATGAGCATTTTCGCGTCAGTGCTGTAGGAAAACTTTTCTTGGCAGCGCTTGCCGGCTACGTGCTAGGCAAGAAAACGGGCTATAAAGTTCGAGGAACACCTCAAGAGGTCGCAGCTGTTAAGTCAGCACTGATGTCGTCCAAGGCTTTTCGTCGTGAGCTTGAAAAGCCTGGTGCCTCTGTCGAGTCTGTCATCAACAAGCTGAATCTAAAGAGAGCATCAGCTAGAGAGTTCGAAAAGAAGCTGGGAATTCCCTGGCCACTCTGACCGCCCGAGAACTGGGCCTGGTCGATAGTTAAAGCCAGGAGTTTCGGGTACATTGGCTGACAATCTTACCATCCATCAGCAGATTAACTCTCTGCTGAGTCAACGAACTAAGGTTCTGAGTGTCCACAATGACATTCTCAAGGACCAGCTTGCGCTCGCAAGCACTCTTCGGGACTCTCTTGAGGGAGCTGAGCCCGAGAAGCTCGTTGATCGATTCACCGAGGTCCGAGAAGCGCTGGACGAAGTAGCTGATTCTTCGCGACGTACGGGCCAGTCAATGGATAGTGACTTTAGGCGCGGAGCCGAGGGTGTTGTAGAGGCAAAAAAGGAGTCGCAAGGATTCCTTCACACTCTCAAGGAGATTGCCAAGAAGCCCTTCGTAATTGCTGGTGCTTTCTTGGCTGGTATTGGTGACGTCGCAGTCAAGGCCGTCAAGCTTCTGTGGAACACGGGAAAGATCACACTAAGCACCTTTGTGCAGATTGCTGAGAGTGCCTGGAACATCGGTTCAGCAATCGTCTCGTTCCCAATGCGAGTCTTTGAAGGCTTGCTTGCGATGTCAGATGCTCTAGCGCAAGCATTCTTGCATATTGCGCGGCAGTGGGAAGCAGTCAGGAAGGAGTTCGGTGATCCTACTGAGGACGTAAATCGGTCTATTCATGGCCTCGTCCGAAACATGAGATCCTTCAGTGGCGAAGTCAGCTCAGTCACCAGGCTTGGTCTCTACTCAGTCTTCAACGATCAGGCTGATGCAGCAGCATATGCAGCGGAAGTATTCGGTGCACTCGGTTCTACAGCTTCGATTCTAGGCAAGCAGATTGAAGAGCTTGGCATGGACTTCGTTGTCTTCCAGAAGGGTATGGGACTGTCGGGCGAAGAGATGCGTGCTCTTGGTGAACGCGCCATCACGTCCGGACGACCAATTCAGGAAGTGCTGCACGAAGTTGCCAACATGTCACTCCAGCTTTCTGAGGCATTCGGCTTCTCGGGTAAGCTAGTATCGAAGGACATGGGCAAGATGGTCAAGGACGTAGGTCGCTTTGGCAACCTGTCAGTCCGAAGCCTTGGTGAAGTTGCTATTCGTGCTCGCTCGTTGGGGCTCGAGGTTGAATCACTAGGAAAGGTTGTAGACAAGTTCCTCACCTTTGATGACGCTGCTGAGTCAGCAGCTAAGCTAGCACAGGCCTTCGGCATCAACGTCGACTCAATGACTCTCATGCGAGAAGCTTCAAACGGCGGCATGGGAGCAATTGACGAGCTGCGTAGAGCATTCTTTGAAGCAGGTCGCGATGCTGAAAAGATGAGCCTTGTCCAGCTCCGCCTTCTGGCACAGAACACTGGCCTCTCTGAGGAAGAAGCTCGTCTCGCATTCTCTATGAAGAATCGCGGCCGCTCAATGGAAGACATCTCCAAGCAGTCTGGAATTGCGGAAAAGAAGGAGCTCTCTCAGGCTGAGGCGATGTCGAAGCTGGCTGACGCAACAGAGCGTTACATCCGCTTCATCGAAATGAGTGGCGGCTTGTTCGACCGATTCGCGCAGGGATTTGCACGAGGAATCAAGCATAATAACAAATTCCTCGAGACGATGTTTAGTCTTCGTGCAGTGTCAGAGGAAGTGCAGTGGGCCGGTTTCGAGCTGGGGAAGGTCTTTGTTGATGCATTCCCTGGCGTAACGAAGATGCTTGGTGCACTTCAAGAGCTCTACAGCCCAGCGAAGTATAAGAAGCTGATGACAAAGGTGAAGGGAGCATTCACCGAATTCTTTGAAGATCTGAGTGATCCGAAGAAAATGGCCGAGGCTACGCGAAACCTCATGTCTGGTCTTAAGTCAGCACTTTTTGAGTCATGGACCGGCCCCGGCTCTATTAAACTCCTCGATGGAGTCAAGGACTTTTTGAGCGGGATCGGTCATGCTATCGCTGGATTTATTCCAGTCATGGCCGAACAGTTCGCAAACGGTCTCGGGCGCCTGGGCGACGTCATTGAAGGGAAAGGCTCAACAGGCCTTGACTCATCTCTTCAAGTTGGAATGGACAAGATGGGTGATGGAGCATTCGACGCGATTATGGGTCTCGTAACACCGATCACTGATGCTCTGAGTCGGCTTTGGAAAGATGGGACAATTCAGGAAGCTCTAGTTAAGTTCCTGTCTCGTGTAACAAATCAGATGAATGAATGGGCACGGAATCCGGGAGACGATCGAGGAGTCGGCGAGGCGCTCGGGGAGTTCATGTTTGCTGCACTCAATCTCGCCTGGGAGCTAGGTGTTAAGCCAGCTCTTCCGGGGTTGAAGGCCAAGCTGTCTGAGGGTATGAGCATGGTATGGGACGCAGCAAAGGAAGCTGTCCTCTTCAAGCTATCCGAGATGTGGGAAGATGTTATCAACTACTCAAGTGAAAAGTTGCAGTTCGTGTCTGACTATCTCCAGACACTGGCTGCGGATGTCGGGGATGTTGCTGTTGCAATCTCGAGCCCCTTCCAGGATGCCTGGAACACCATCGAAGAAATCTTCGACTTCAAGGTCGCCATGAATCTGATGGAGGAATTCACCAAGGGAATGGCCAAGGGCTTGGGTGACGCTGAAGAGAGCCCAGCTTTCATGACCCTTGTGGGGTCCATGCAGGCGATCCTCGAGTTCCTCGACATCAACTCCCCTTCTCGCTTCGCAGAGAAGATGATCGGTGAAAACCTGGGTAAGGGTCTCACACACGGTGTAGAATCATCGTTGGGTGGCTTCTCTGACACGATGCTCGACAACATGAACTTGCCTGCGACCAACGACGCCATTGCGCTGATGAAGAGCAATCTTCAGGCAGACATCAAGGCTATCAACCGGTCGCTTGAGAGCATTCCGGACATCGATCTCTCAGCTAAGATTAGTCCGATGGGCAACGGTATGGGAATCAACGGCGACACATTGACAGTTGAAGCCGGACGACTGAACCTCAACCTTCACCTGACAGTTACAATGGAAGCCGATCAGGTTGCTACTGTCCTTGTGGACAAGGCCTCGATGGTTCGAAAGGAGAGAATCTAATGAGCAAGTCAATCCTCGACATGGTAAAGGAGAGTTCTGACTATCAGCGTGCTCTTGACATGGCACCTGAGGCTGATCGCGCTCGGATTGAGGCAAATGCCAGCCGGCTTGCAGGCGTAATGCAAAATCTCGCCGAGCAGCTCCGGAAGGTCGCCGAAGACCCCGAGGCACGTGAAAAAATGCGCGACGCTCTCAAGGGACAGATGACGGGGGCGAACCGTGTCTCGTGAAGATGTCGAAGATATCTCCTATCAGGTAGACGGAACTGGCCCCGATGGGCAGTTTCAGTGGGGTACTGATGACCTCGAGAAGGATCTTAAGCGAACACTTGCTGACTTTCTTCATTGTGTGACATCTGAGTCTCCGACGAATAACAAGTACGAAGTCCCTAGCGGCTATGAAGAGGGAACTTATCGTGAGCCGGATGGCTCTCCCGCAGCAATTCAGACAGGCGGCCCGTACCGAGATAACGCTTTCTCGACAGATCCCTCACTAGAGTCTTTTTCAAACCCGTTCCTTGATGCACTATCAGACACTCTTCGTGTTGCTGACTATCTTGATAAGGGCGAAGACGGTCATGATCTCCTGAGGGGCATCGACGGAAACGATCTAAACAGAACGGGTCGTTCTATTGCAACTGATGGGAGCACAGATGTTCAGAAGCAAGTCTCCCAGGTTCTAAGATCCAATCGATGGAATCCAACTGAGGGGAATACGCCCTACGTCACTGGAGATCAGCAGCCTGATCCTCCCAAGCTTGTTCCCAATGAGAGCTCACTGGGAGCTTTCCGTGATCCCGTCACTGGTGAACTTCTGGCAACCGCAGTGTCGGTTGAGACCATGCGGAAAGTTGCGCTTAGCCTGATGCTCAAGGCTACTGGTGATGATCCGAACGGCACACAAGATCCCGACAGCGCAAATCCTCTTGCTCCCACATTTGTGCAAATCGGCTCAAGCCGAATTGAGCCCACTGAGCTTGAGGCCCGACGCGCTTATGAAGTCAATGAGCTCTCTCGGGTAACACTGGACTCAGACTTTCCACGCAAGAGTGGTGATGACTACAAGTCATACGGAAACCTCAACAGCTTTCTTGAGCCTTTTGATGGATTCCTGCCGCTCGGAATGATTGCACTAGCAGCCACAACGACAGTCACCCTGATCGTCTCTGCACAGGTCATCTTCAGCATCCTGGCACTCATCACCAGCAATGAGGGCAAGTCTGTTCGAATCGACCCAGGGCCATACATCCCAGGTCAGTATGGCAAGCCTGAGCCGAGCGGACTTCTGGGAGCTCTGGTAAGCCCAAGAACTCTCGGCCTTGTACACACTGAGAATCAGTTCTCTGATGCTGCTCTAAGAGGTGCCAACGTCTTCTTCGGGTTCTCTGGTGACAATCTTGCTGATGCTTCGTCGACTGCGCTTCTCAACATTCTACAAGCTCCTGGCTACTATGCAGTCACGACGCGGACAATCTTCAGAAGCCTCAACACGATTTCAAATGCACTGAAGGATGTTGACTTCTCGAATCCCGTGGGTGGTGCTCAGGCTGCTCTGGGAATGGTTGATGTCATTCGGTCTTCGAAGGTAGTGTCGTTCTTTAACGTCATTGCAGGCCTCGGCGACATTGCGCTTCGCCTCGAGCAGCAGGGTTACACAGTTGAGCCCGGATCCAAGCAGCTCATCTCTATGGTTGATGATTTGCCGGATAATCCAGCGACACACGTCATGAAGAGTCGTGCAAAGGACGGCCCATCGGGCATGTCTTTGGCATGGAGGACGTCATCAACAGCAGCAGCTTATCTTCTCCCAGCTTCTCTGCTTACTGCAGCGGGAGACTTCGGGGCAGGCCAGAAAACGGTAGCTGGCTTGTTAGGAACCTCACTGGCAGCAGAGTCTTGGGTCGATGGTGCTGGAAAGAGTCGCTCTTCACTCATGGCCGATCGAGACCTTTTGGGCAGCAATCGCATCCATCCAGAAGTCGTACAAGAAATTGAAGATGTCTTAGACGGAGAGTATGTTCCGTTTTATTTTCACGATCTCAGAACAAACGAAATTGTTTCGTTTCACGCGTTCCTGTCAAGCTTGAGTGATGACTTCTCAGTCAATTACGAAAGCACAGAGGCTTATGGTCGAATCGATGCAGTAAAGACTTACAAGAATACTGAGCGTTCGATTAGCCTCTCCTTTCACGTTGCTGCTACTAGTAGAGAAGATTTTGATGTCATGTGGTGGAAGATCAACAAGATGATCACACTTCTCTATCCACAGTGGACGCAAGGTCGCCTAATGCAGAACTCGGTTGGATCGTCGTTCATTCAGCCCTTCTCTCAGATTCTTTCTGCTTCGCCGCTTATCCGAATGCGAGTCGGCGACGTTATCAAGACGAATTATTCTAAGTTCAATCTTGGACGTCTCTTCGGGTTGGGCACCGAAAGCTTTAAGCCTGATCCAGGGCAAGAGTCGTCGAACTTTGGTGACGGTATCGGTGTATCAGTGATCGACGAGGCCACACGGACCGTGACAACCATGATGCGAGATCCAGATCTCAATGGAAGCGACTACGGCTACGTTGTTGGCGATCGCGTCTTCCTTAAGCCTTCGAACAATGGAAACTACCTCGAAGCAGATCCCGTTGGCAATGTACTCCAAAAAGCTGCGTCTATTATCACAGGAGGTAGTGCTCGGAAGCGTCTTCGCACCAAGCAGGAATATGAGGTCGAAATCACGGGCCGGCAGGAAAAGACTATTGACCGCAATAAGACACCGCTCATGACTGGCCAGAAGACGCTCTACCAAGTTAAGTTCGTCGGGTCAGTCGTTCCACCTGGGTTTGAAGACTCTGAGGTTAAGTGTACGCACACCGATATTCGCATCGATCCTGACTGGGTTGTTACAAAGATGGGAATCAATGAATCTCTGGCCAACCATGAAGAAGTCAACAGCATTACCAGCGATTTCCTTTCTTCTGAAAGCAATCCGATTGTTCGGTCATTTGAGTCTGCCAAGGGCCGAGGCCTTGCAGGTGTTATTACCAGCATGAACTTCGATTGGTATGAGCCCACTTGGGAAACTGATCCGGGTGCTCGAGCACCCCAGTGGTGCAAGATTGAAATGAACTTCTCGCCTATTCACGATATTCCGCCTGGCTTGGATGCTGACGGATTTAATCGTGCGCCTGTCTACCCAGTGGGACTAGTTGGTGAGATGGTGGGTGATGTTCATGGGTCAGATCCAGCAGCTCTGAAGGACAAAATTCGAGAGTTGATTTCGCATGTTGATGCATTTCTCTCTGAGAATGGTGCGTGACGTATGGCAATGAGACGATACACACGCTCGCCGGTCCTTAGGGGAGGGGCACAATATGGAACATCACAGGCTGCTCGTTTAATTCGAACAGCGATTGAGAATGGTGAGATCAAAGTTGACATTGTAGTGACGTCTCGCGGTGACCGCCTGGATTCACTTGCAGGTCGTCAATATGGGGATTCCCGACTCTGGTGGATCATTGCGGCAGCTTCTGGTGTAGGATGGGGCCTCCAGGTTCCTCCCGGTACCCGTCTTTTGGTGCCTCGGGATTTGTCTGAGGTTTCTGAGGTCGCCGGCTGATGTCAAATTCAGATCTTGCAGCAGCGGTAACTGAGCTCAAAGAAGTCCTTGCAGTCTCAGGCCGAGACGATTTACTTAGACAGTCCATTGTCTCAACAGCAGAGAATGTCTCCGAAAGATCGATGTTGTTAAAGCTTGTCCTTGACATTGTTGATGGCGGAACTTCTACAAAGGACATCATTAAGAATCTTCGTGAGTTTGAGAAGGCCGCGCCAGACATTGATATCTCGTCGCTTGTCTCCATCATTTACGCTACTGACGATGGAGATTTTGCTGCGGGTTCTATCAATGAGATTTCGGGTGAGCAAACTAACAATGCGACTGATGCACCATCAAAGGCAAGCCCCCAAATCTCTCTCATTCAAGTACACCCGGTAAACATTACGCCAGGTAGTCGCCAGGCAGATGCTGCAGCCATCTTGATGAACAGCATTCCGTCGTATGAGTGGTCCCGCGCTATTCCCTATCTCAATGTTACTCTGCTGCTCGGCCGTCCCGCCGTCGATGATAGAGGTAAAGTCACTGCTATGTCGCTGGGACGATTCTTAGTTGGCGGGACAACAGTAGAGGGCACTGAGCGAAAAATTATTGAATCAGCTGAGATCGGCGACGAGACAACATCCCAACGTTCAACTGCCGGAATGGAGCTCTTTACGTCTCCTCAAACTTTGGTGAATGCAAATGAGGGTCGTGGCGAGGGTGGCGAATCTGCTCGATATGCTCCAGTTCTAGACATTTTTCGTCCGTTTATGTCTCTCAAGAAGCTTGAGCTTAGCATTGCTAACATGGGTGCAGGTCTGATTCCTTACAAGCATGGAAAGCTTAATCTCACTCTCCATGACCGTTCGCGCCTTGGAGAGATTGCAGATTTGGTCCGGCCGGATCTTTACTCTTCAACGGAGATGCTCATTGAATACGGGTGGAGTCATCCGGATGGCGGCCCAGCTTCTACAAATGCTTTTGGAAAGTTGATCAATGCTTCTCGAATCAAGGAGAAGTATGGCATCAAGAACTCGTCTTTTTCTTTCGAAGAGGGCGGACAGGTCGAAATCACGCTAGAGTTGGTGACTAAGGGGATCACCGACATAGCCACCTCCAAGATTGCTGAGACTCGGGAGGTCATGACAGCCATTCAAGAAGTGGAAAGACTGACGGAAGTCATTGCCACGATTCGATCAAGGGTGATCAACAGCCCTCTCCAAAAGGAGATTGCGCCCACGCAGATTTTGGATTCAACGTCTGACCTCAGTCGTGTTATGTCGCTTTCCAAGCCGGTCAAGGCTGCCATCGACAAGTTTCTGCATCCAACGGGTGAGACTAGCGAAGACACCCAAGAGCTCATTGCTGCGCTTGAAGACCTTCTAGGGACCTCGGGTGACGGTACTGATGGTGCAGTGGGTGACCTCGAGAATGCTCTGCAGAAATCCCTAAAGCAGAAGAGTGAGTCTTTGTCAAACGGTGAAGATCCAATGCTTGTGACTGGGCTCCCTACAGAAATTCAGTCGAACTATACTTCTGCTTCGCATGTCTCACTGGGTAAGCTTCTTCTTCGTTTCATGGCTGAGCCACTTACATCGACGGGGCGCTTCGATGAGGTCCAGCTTATCACCTACTCGTTCAATACGGGTGCAGGCAAAATGAGAAATGCCAACATCGGCTCTCTCCCAATTCAGACATCTAGTTTCAAGACTGAGTTTGAAGCGTATACAGCTAGTCGTAATAAGTTCAATCTGACTATTCGAGAGTTTATGGAGTACATCACCAACAGCTTTGTTGATGACATTACGAATCCAGCTTACGGTGTAACAGACACCGAAGAGTACTCCGTTGACTTCGCAAACGGTGAACGAGTCAGCATCTCGCCACTTGAAGACTCAGAGGCAACAGCGCTTCATACTGAAATCGAAAAAAAAATGAAGAGCTTGGGAATTCCTGATGGCGAATTCGTTCCTCCCAAGATCTCGTTCCACTTCGAGACAGTCCCAAGAGCATCTGCAAGCGAGATCGACCCGGGTGATCCTGGATATTCACTCCTTCGAATTCATGTTTTTGACGAAGCAGCAACACCCTACGACATGTATCTTCGTTTGATGAATGCAATGAAGGATCGTCACTTAGGCACTATCGGCGTCGATACCAGCACAGAAGAGAGCAATGCAAAGCATCGAGAACTTGCTGAGAAAGTTCTGAAGGCAGCATTCGATGCGGGTCTCGTCGAGTACGTGAACGAGCAGAAGGGCGTCTACAAGATGAGCGATGACGTCACACCAGCACGCATCAAGCGGTTTGTGGCTGCTCGAGTTCCCTCCATTCGCTACGGCACGTCAGCATCTGGAATCAAGAACGCCTCAATGCGTTCAATTCAGGATTCACTGCTGAGCACAGACCACATGCAGAGAATGGGGCTTGGTGATCCGTCTGCTGCACCCGGTGTCGATGGTGACATTGTCCCTCTCCGAATGCTTCCTACAGAGCTTGAGATGGAGACTATCGGGAATCCACACTTTACGTACGGTCAGCAGTTCTTTATCGACATGGATAGTGGTACAACTGTTGACAACGTCTACCTCATCACGGGCGCAACATACTCCCTTGAGCAAGGCAAGTTCGACACAAGTGTCAAGCTTATCAACATGCAGGCGTTCGGTACATTCAGATCAGCAGTATCGTCTATTCAGGCCGCCGTGGATTATTTGAACGCCGAGCAGAAAGGAATCTGAACACTGACTCTGCCCTGATGTAGGGTGCGGTGTGAAAATCTGTCTGGCTAAGACTACTCTTGGGACTCCTGGACATCTTGTCTGGGAAGAGGGTAGTGGATATACGTGGGTCCGGAAGATTCCCGTTGGTGCATGGGTGTTTGGTTCGCCAGGCTGTTGTCTTGACTTGTCGGAGCTTGCTCATGCACAGGGAGGATCACACACCTGGGAACCTCCCAAGGCTCACCACCGATCGCTAACAGAGCTGCTGGGCGAAGACGGTGATCACCTGCGCGTGCGATGGGATCTTATACTGCCTCCTGCGCTGTACAAGAAGCAGCTGCGAGACCTATTCCAGAGGTCCCAGGAGCTCCTTAAGAACTCGGATGAGTGGAAATACCAGGAGACTTTTGAAAGGACTCAGAAGGCGCTGTGCGACCTTGCACCAGTAACGGTAGATAGAACAGCATTGGGTGTCCACCTTCGAACGTGCCCTCAGGGTCGGAAGGACGAGCTCCAGTCGTTTCAGGGTGACAAGCAAGCTCGATACTCGCGAACAACATCGACCGGTCGACTTACAGTTGCCAGTGGACCTAAGCTTCTCACTCTCGATAAGCGATTCCGGAACATTTTGAAGTCGCGTCATGGTGATCAAGGCTCAATCATTCAGCTGGACTATGTCTCTCTTGAGCCTCGGACTTTGCTTGCATTGACTGGTCAGGATGCACCTGATGACGTTTATAGCATTCTTCAGAGTCGAACGGGAAAAATGTCTCGTGACAAGCTGAAGCGGGCTACTATGCTGGTTCTCTACGGCGGCGGCATCGCAAGCCTGAGAAAGATCCTGGACCCCGCTGATGATCCCGTGAAGGTGATGGACGGAATTCGTGCTGCTTTCAAGCTTCGGTACTTGGGAGACGCACTCACCGCAGAGAATGAAGTTAGCGGGATGCTTACCAATTTCTACGGACGCGTTATGCATCCCAAGAGATCACAGCCAGGCTACCTCGTTGCGATGTACACACAGTCAACCGCAGTAGACGTTGCACTGCAGGGATTCGGACAAATCCGAGAAGAAATTCAGGACATCGACGGAATCGACGCTATCGGCATTGTGCATGATGCTTTGTGGTTAGATGTACATCACAGCTGCGCAGAGTACACTAAAAGGTTACGTGAAGTCGGCTCTAAGATCCCCGGCTTCGATATTCACTTTCCCCTGGACGAACAACATGTCAGCAGCTGATCGCATTGAAAAGAACTTTCTTACCTTCCAGAAGTTATGTCGTGCCCTGGGTAACCGTCGACCGGAAGCAGAGCTCCTTGTTGATGAGATGGCAAATGAAATCGCCATGTGCCCTGCCTCGTCGAGGAAGTCTTTTCATGACTGTTATCCGGGTGGGCTAGTTGAGTATTCGCTTCGAGTCTTGCGCAATGCTAAGCAACTGAACACGCAGTACGACTTCTCTTGCAGCGAAGAGTCGATGATTCTCGTTTGTCTTTTCCACGCAATTGGCAAGGCAGGTGATCTCGACGGTCCGTTCTATGTCCCGCAGGAATCAGAGTGGCATCGTGAGAAGCTGGGCCAGATGTTCAAAACATCTGATGAAATCGTTCCGATGTCCTGGAACGACCGCTCGCTTTTTCTTCTGCAGCACTTCGACGTTGAAATTCAGCAGGATGAGTGGATTGCTATCCGTATGTGCGACGGCGTTTATCGACAGAGCACCAGCAGCTACTACGGCGGACATGAAGAGCCGGGGCTAGCAACACTCCTGGAGATGGCAGTGAAGCTCGCAGTCATGCAAGGAAAGGGGCTCTGACTGACGCGGGTCGATACTTACTAGGGTGCCTTTCGCAGATTCCAATCGTGGTAGTCGTAGAGCGGGACAAGGTGGTGGCGGAGGCCCGGTCGACAAGAAGTTCGGCGTCTCTACACAGCCTTGGCCGACACGGCAGAGTGGTGGACAGAGTTCAGCTGCTGACACAACTGCTTCGCAGCGAATGTCAGTGGGCTTCTCAGATGCCGAAACTTACACTCCAGGCGACGAGAACGTTCTTCACCCGCGCCCGTCCGATCACGAAGGCGAAGCCGGTTGCGACAGCGACGGCAACTGCGTCAGGCCCTACGGAGACAACATGTTCGGTGAGAATCTTCTGAGAACGTTCATTCGAGAAGCTCTGGCATTCGGCGCAGCTCCCTCAGATCTAGATGAGGTTGACCTGGTCGACGAAGACGAAGACGAACAGTATCCGGACAAGAATGAATTCTCGGCTGTCGGCGGCGGAGCAGGCGGAGCGTTTCAGGTCCGTGGATATACGCTCCCGATGGGTGGCAAATCCGCCCGCCCGAAGACCAAGAAGAAGGGTAAGAAAACCACCCACGGGTGATTACTCGCTGCTTTCCGCGCGGTATTGTAAGGATACAATCGGAGGCAAACAAGACAAGACGACAACAAGCAAAGAACTCAAAAAGAACTTGAACAAGTAAGCAAACCAACCGTAAAATCAACAAGCTCAACCAAGCAAATAACAGCCAACAGCAAAACAGCTAATAGGCAACAGGATAGAAATACATGGGACTCGATCTCGACGCAATTCGTAAGAAGCTCGCCGGCCTTTCCGGCGGCAACCGCCCCAAGAAGATCAAGTTTGAGGACGGCAAGCAGCGCGTGTTGCGCATCGTTGCCTTCCCTGACAACGACGGACAGCCCTTCAAGGAGCGCTACGTCTACAGTATCGGCAAGGAGTGGAATCTCCTCGCCCCCTTCCAGTTCGGTAAGGATGACCCGATCAAGGCTCTCACCGACAAGCTTCGCTCTCGTGAAGGCAAGTCAGAGTCGCAGGCTTCTGAGGACTGGAATCTCGCCAAGCAGCTCCTGGCGAAGATGAAGCATCACGCTATCGTCATTGATCGTGATGACGAAGCCGCCGGTCCGATTCTCTGGCCGTTTAGCCAGTCGGTTGCCAAGCGCCTCTACGAGATTATGCTCGATGAGGATTACGGTGACATCACTGACCTTGAGCAGGGCTTCGACCTGAAGGTCAAGCGAGTCAAGGAAGACAACGGATTCCGCGCTTACAAGATTGACCCGCGCCCGAAGCAGACTCCGCTGTCCAAGGACGGTGACCAGGCCGCCAAGTGGCTGGACAATCTCCCGACTGACATCGACGGTCTCTACAAGGAGAAGTCCTCTGATGAGCTTGATGCCATCCTCACCAAGTACCTGAATGGCGACGAAGAGGCTGACGGCGCGAGCGGTAGCACTGGCACTGAGCGCGGAGGCTCTTCCAAGAGCTCTTCGTCTAGCGCAGAGACTGCTGCTGCTGGGGACGACTCCGTATCTGGACAGACCTTCGAGGATCTGGACAGCGCGTTTGACGACCTTATGACTGAAGACGCCTGAAAAGGCGTCTCGTCAATCAATCGACGGGGGCGAAAGCCCCCGTCACTGTTCGCCACCATGAGGTGGAGTACCACAGGAGTGTAGCCAGATGGCTAAGCAAACCGATGCGGTGGACGACTTCACCTCTGACCTCATTAAGTCCCTCAACAAAGAAGCTGGCTCAAAGGTTGCTTTCAACCTGGCCGAGGACGAATCTCCAACACACGTAAAGCGTTGGATCTCGTCAGGAAGCCGCTTGCTTGATTGGATTGTTGCCAACAAGGTTGAGGGAGGCTATCCCGAAGGTCGAATTGTCGAAATCTTCGGCGATCCTGGCATTGGAAAGTCACATATCGCTGCGCAGATTTGTCGGTCAGCACAGAAGATGGGCGGTCTTGCTGTCTACATTGACACTGAGAATGCTACCAGCCCTGAAAACCTTGATCAGCTGGGCGTTCGAATTGACCGACAGTTCGTCTATGTCTCGGAGCATTGCACAGAGAATGTGCTGAGTTACGCTGAGAAGACGATGATCAAGGCGCGAGCTCTCATGGGCAGCGGAAAGGATATCCCAGTTGTCATCATCTGGGACTCTGTTGCTGCGACGTCTCCCAAGGCAGAGCTCGACGGCGAATACGACCAGAACTCCATCGGGCTTCAGGCTCGAACCATCTCAAAGGGAATGCGAAAGATCACTGGAATTGTCGGTGATAACAACGTTCTTCTCGTTTGCCTCAATCAGACACGAACAAAGATTGGCGTCATGTACGGCGACCCGACCACAACATCGGGCGGAAAGGCGATTCCATTCCACAGCTCAGTCCGCATTCAGCTCTTTGGTGGGAATCACATCAAGAACGATTTGGGCGAGATCATTGGAATCCACGTGAAGGCCAAGACGATCAAGAACAAGGTGGCAATGCCCTTCAGGCGCGCCGAGTTTGAGATTCATTTTGGCTATGGGATCAAGGAGTCAACGCAAATCTTCGAGCTCATGAAGGAATACGGTCCGACGCTTATCGGTGACAAGATCGTAGGTATTGGCAACTTCGCGGGGGACGGTCATCGTAAAATGATTGTTCTTCCGACTGCCAACGGAGAATTCAGTCTCGACGACTTTGAGTTCAATAAGAAGAAGAATCGCTTCAAGTGGCCGACGAAGGGCAATTTCCAGAAGAAGAAGATGGCTGAGCAGGCTCTAATTCACAAAAGCTTCTATCTGAAGGCTTTCGAGGATCTGCTCGAGGATCCCGATGTCAAGGATTACCTCGACGCACTGCTAGCCAAAATCATGACTCGCACATCTAAGAAGCGATTCGACGAAGACTCGGACATCAATCCTGAGTCCTATGTAGAGATGCAAGCGCTCGCGGCTGAGATCGAAGAAGGTCTTGGTGATTTGAGCGACCTGGAGTAGTAATGCAGAGCTCGGCGCCCATTCTTATCGTCGACGTTTCGTCAGTCACTTTGTAGCTGGTCTGCCTACCTACTCTCGATGAGTCGGGCACACAACTACAAGCATCTCTCGGCAGAGGCTTTGTCCTCTGCTGTTGCTGCGTTCAGAGACGGTTCGACAATCGACGAAGTTCGAGAGTCTTGCGGTGTTGGACGAAACAAGATGATTCGCCTCCTCAAGGAGGCATTGGGCGAAGAGTACGAGTCTGTTGCAAAGCAGACACGCATTCGTCGATCCGCCCGCGAGGCACATCGAGCAAACACGGGACGAAAGAGAGGCCCGATGCCGATGTCTCAGCGACAGGCAATCTCCCAAGCGAAGATGGGTAAGTCTCTGTCTGATGAGCATCGACAGAGTATTTCTGAGGGACTTCATCGACATATTGCAGACAATGGGTTCTGGCACGACAAGGCGACGTGCCTCGAGATTGGCAGAAAGTCTCGCGATACGAAGCGACAGCAAGGCCTCTACGAAGAGTTCGGCAGAAAGATCAGCCAGCGATGGGCCGAGGGATGCTATGAGAATCTCTACGGGAGTGGGCTGTGGCGTTCCAAGATCGAGGAGAGAGTCGAAGAGGTACTCTCAGATGTGTACGAGGTAGAAGGATCACATCGACTTGCTGTCGAAGGACGCCGCTACTGCTTTGACATCCTGCTGGTCGAGCACCTCCTTCTCATCGAGATCAACGGCGACTACTGGCATTGTAACCCTTCGAAGTACGATGCTGAGTTTTTTCATCCTCATCGGAAGCTGAACTCCAAGGCCATCTGGGAGTATGATTCACTGAAGGCTGCTGATGCCCAGGTCGCAGGGTTCAACACTCTCACACTCTGGGAAGAGGATGTGAATCGATGGACGGACAACGAGATTCTCGAGGCAGTCAAGTGTCATCTGCACCAATCCTGATTGTTGATGCACTAAACTTGTTTACGCGACATTTCATTGCGAACCCTGCAATGGTGTCTACGGGTTATCGCGCAGGCGAGCCCGCGGGCGGCATTGTAGGGTTTTTGAACTCTCTGAGATGGCTGATTGATACTCAGCATCCCAGCAGAGTTGTTGTTGTATGGGAGTCTGGGGGTTCGGCACGCAAGCGGAATCTGTTCAAAGAGTACAAAGCTCATCGACGGCCCCAAAAGCTCAATCGATACTACGAAGACGACATCCCGGATACTACCGAGAATCGAAATTGGCAAGTTGCAACGATTGTGGCACTTCTTCGATTCGTAGGCATCAATCAGGTCTATGTTCAGGACTGTGAAGCGGATGATGTCATTGGCTACATCTGTCGATACAAGTTTCCTGGACGACGAAAGGTAATTCTCTCGTCAGACAAAGACTTCTATCAGCTCCTGGACAAGGACACGCGTGTCTACAACCCTATGGGAAAGCGTTACGTGCTACCCGAGGATGTTTTTGAGCGCTTCGGAATCAAGCCACACAACTTTTGCACTGCCAAGGCACTGTGTGGTGACCCATCTGACAATATTCCGGGAATCAAAGGGGTCGGCTTTAAGACGCTTGCCAAGCGATTTCCGCAACTCGCGTCAGAAGATGATGTCTCTGTTCGCGACATCATTGCAGACGCCCAGAGCCGAATCGATCCCAAGGGAAAGGGTCCCAAGATCTACCAGCGCATTGTCGACGGAGAAGAGATTCTTCTTCGCAATTGGAAGCTGATGTATCTTGATACTCAAAACCTGTCGGGAAATCAGATTAAGCGCATTGAGCACGCAATTGATAATTTCAGCCCTGTGCGCGATAAGATGGGCCTCATGAGGAAGCTGGTGAAGGAGGGCATCTCCTCCTTCGATGCTGATCGCTTTTTCACAGTCTGCAGGACCTACCTCAGAGACTAATCCCAAGAGGAAAGAATGACCGACACACCTGGTCAGGGCACAGTTGTCCCTCACTTCAACAGGTACGATAAGCCCTTTCAGGAGAAGATCCTTCAGGCTCTACTGACTGACCGCGACTGGTCAGCTCAAATGGTCGAAGTGATGACTCCAGAGTACTTTGAGCTCAAGTATCTACACTTCCTGACCGAAAAGTACTTCGAGCACTTTCAGCGTCACCGGACATTCCCGTCCATCTCGCTCATTGCGGCGATGGTCAAGGATGAGCTCCGCGGAACCGATGAGCGAATTCTCAAGCAGCAGATCGTTGAGTATCTTCATCGCATCAAGTTCACGCCGGCACTTCAAGATCTTGCGGAGGTAAAGGATAGGACCATTGAGTTCTGTCGAAAGCAGGCGATGAAGGAGGCACTCACGCAGTGTGTGGATCTCATTGAGGAGGGAAAGAACGAGCAGGTCACGGAGGTCATGAAGACTGCGCTTTCTGTGGGCGTTCCCACCTCTACAGGGCACGATTTCTTCGAAGACTTCGAAGCTCGGTTCGCGGCACAAACTCGAGTACCTTGTCCGACGGGAATCCCACAGCTTGACCGAGAAGATGTTTTGGCGGGAGGTCTAGCTCGAGGAGAGCTGGGTGTCATTACTGCTAATACTGGTGTCGGCAAGTCTCACATGCTTGTCAATTTCGGAGCTCACGCACTTCGACAGGGCAAGAACGTACTCCACTACACGTTTGAGCTTTCAGAAACAAAAGTTGGACTTCGCTACGACTCCAATCTGTGTGACATTCCAAGCAACGAAGTGATTGTGAACAAGGAAACTGTTCGCAAGGCTTATGAAGGGATGGAACTGGGCCGGCTCATCATCAAGGAGTACCCGACTGGATCAGCGTCAGTTGTCACTTTGCGCTCTCACATTGAGAAGCTGCAAATGAAGGGTTTCAAGCCGTCCCTCATACTTATCGATTACGCGGACATCATGCGGTCCACGCGAAGCTACGATTCAATGAGGCACGAGCTCAAGCTGATCTACGTTGAAGTCCGAAACCTTTCGCAAGAGCTTGGTGTCCCCATCTGGACTGCTAGTCAGGCCAACCGGGATTCTGCAAACTCTGAGATTGTGGGTCTTGAGAACATGGCTGAGGCGTATGGCAAGGCCATGGTCGCCGATGTTGTCATCTCGATCTCTCGAAAGGCGTCCGAGAAGGCAACTGGCTTCGGTCGACTGTTCGTTGCTAAGAATCGTGCTGGTCGAGACGGCTTGCTCTTTCACATCAAGTTGGATACTGCACGGTCGAAGGTGACTGCTGCAGATCCAGATGAGGAGCAGACGTTTGCTGAGGCAGCGGTGCAAGACGAGGCATACAAAAAGACTCGTCTGACTGAGGCCTACAATGAACTCAAGGCTGAAATCGCGGCTAAGTGAACTGAGTATAGTATCGTGCCTGTAAAGTTCGCATTGAACAGCGTACGCTCTGGAGAGGCCTAATGGCGACATTGCAAGAAGTGACAGCAGCGTCACTCGACTATTTCAACGGCGACAAGCTCGCGGCAAACGTTTTTGCGACAAAGTATCCGTTGATGTCACCAGACGGCGACATTCTAGAAGTGACGCCCGATGATATGCATCGCCGGATGGCTCGGGAGTTTGCGCGAGTTGAGTCAAAGTACGCCAATCCCATGTCGGAAGATGACATCTACGAGCTCCTAAAGGACTTCAGATACGTTATCCCTCAGGGCTCTCCCATGTCTGGGATCGGGAACTCCCACCAGATTCAGTCATTGTCAAACTGCTTTGTCGTCGAGTCGCCCTATGACTCGTATGGCGGCATTATGAAGACTGATCAAGAGCTGGTTCAGATCATGAAGCGGAGAGGTGGAGTCGGGACCGATGTCTCTTCACTCCGCCCCGAAGGGATGGGCACTAGCAATGCTGCCAAGACCTCTACCGGCATCGTGTCCTTTATGGGTCGCTACTCGAACACAACTCGAGAAGTAGCACAGAACGGCCGGCGAGGGGCGCTGATGATCTCAGTGTCCATTCATCACCCGCAGATTCTGGACTTCATTCGGTCCAAGCGCAACCGAGATAAGGTCACGGGTGCCAACATCTCTATTCGTCTTACAGACGAGTTCATGGAGGCTGTGCTCGCCGACGAGGACTACGAAGTCCGATTCCCAGTTGACAGTGACACGCCTCTGGTTTCCCAGCGTGTTAGTGCAAAGGAGATCTGGGACGAGATTGTTGAGTCAGCTCACCAGTACGCTGAGCCCGGACTGCTGTTCTGGGACAATGTCACTAAGTACTCACCTGCTGACATTTACGCCGATCTGGGGTTTAAGACAATCTCGACGAATCCTTGCGTGACAGGCGACACGCTCATCGCTGTTGCCGATGGTCGAAACGCTGTACCCATTTCACAGCTTGCCGCCGAAGGAGTTGATGTTCCTGTCTACTCTGTTGATCCGAAGTCCGGAAAGACTGTTATCAAGATGGGACGAAATCCTCGAGCAACCAAGACAAATCAGCCGATTTGGAAGGTCACTCTCGACGATGGCTCAGTGCTTCGAGGGACGTATGATCACCGAATCCTGGTGAAGACTTCGAACGGCCGAGAATACGTTGAGCTCTACAAGTTGCAACCAGACGACAGCATTGTGCCGTTTAACTCGTTCAACTCAAACGGTTATCGGCAGGTCTGCAACACGGGAGCACCTCTCAAGGGAGAGGGCTTCAGGAATCGTCGTCAGTATCGACTAGTTCACGAATTCTATGAAGGTGAAACTAACGCAAAGACTCACGCGATTCATCACCGGAATTTTGACAGTCTCAATGACTCGATTGACAACCTGGAGATCATGTTGCACGAGGATCATCGAGCACTCCATGCAGATCGGATTCGCGGTGATCAAAATCCGTATCACCAGATGTCGAATGAGTGGAAAGAATCATTTGCTTCTCACTCTGGAGAGACCAATGGTCACTACAGTGGGCTTACGAATGAGGAGCTGATTTCTCTTGGGCGAGACGTCTATGCTCGAGAGGGCCGATTCACAAAGTGCCTCTGGGCCGACGCAGCAAAGTCTTCGGGCGCTCCGATTCATGTCGCAAACGACTTTCGATTCGGATCTTTCTCGAACTTCAAGAGTAGTGTGATCGGAAACCACAAGGTTGTCTCAGTAGAACACACAATGGAGCGAGAGGATGTCTATAACATCACAGTCGATGACAACCATAACTACTGTGTAATTACATCAACTGAGGATGATCGGTTCGTCAAGTCCTCGGGTATCTGCATCAAGAATTGCGGAGAAATTCCACTCTGCGCATACGATTCGTGTCGTTTGATGGTCATCAATTTGCTGTCGTTTGTGCGAAATCCTTTCACGGATTTGAGTGCTTTCGATTTTAATGCCTTTTCGCTTGTTGTTCAGCAGGCCCAGCGGTTGATGGATGACCTTATCGATCTTGAGCTCGAGCAGGTTGAAAAGATCATTGCCAAGATCGAGGCTGATCCTGAGCCAGACGATGTCAAGTAGGCAGAGCTCGACCTCTGGTGCAAGATTCGTGAGAAGGCTGTCAATGGTCGCCGGACAGGCCTGGGTGTAACAGCTGTTGGTGACATGCTGGCAGCACTGGGAATTCGTTACGGCTCTGACGAGAGTATCGACTTTGTCGAGCAGGTCTACAAAAACCTCAATTTGAATGCTTACCGGTCGTCATGCCAACTTGCTAAGGAGCGGGGAGCGTTCCCGATCTTTGACTTTGAACGTGAGCAAGGTCACCCATTCATGGAGCGTATCTGGGAGGCAAATCCCGAGCTTCGCGAGATGATGCGCGAATTTGGCCGACGGAACATCGCACTTCTCACTACTGCACCAGCAGGGTCGGTGAGCTTGATGACCAAGTCGGTGGGTGATTACTTTGGTGTCACTTCGGGTATTGAGCAGTCGACATATTTGAAGCTCACACGACGCAAGAAGATCATGCCAGGTGAAGATGTCCCTGTCGACTTCATTGACCAGAACGGTGATAAGTGGACTGAGTTCGATGTCTCTCACGCAGGATTCAAGGCTTGGGCCGAGATTACTGGGAACAGCACTGATGACGTGGAGAAGAGCCCTTATTGCGGCGCAACTATCGATGACGTTGATTGGGTTGCTAAGGTCAAGATGCAGGCAGCAGCACAGAAGTGGGTCTGTCACGCCATCTCAAACACTACAAACTTGCCTGAAGATGTCTCTCGAGAGGTTGTCTCGCAAGTCTACTTGGCCGGCTGGCAGTCGGGATGCAAGGGTGTCACTGTCTACCGAGAGGGTTCACGGACGGGAGTCATTGTCAAGGAGTCCGCAGCTACACCCGAGGACGTTCACGTTCCGCATTCTGCTGTCAAGCGCCCCGAAGAGCTCCCGTGCGAGATCCATCAAGTCTCCATCAAGGGTGAGAAGTGGACTATTCTCGTGGGTATGATGTCTGGACTTCCGTACGAAGTCATGGGCGGACTCTCTGAGATGATTGAGATTCCACGCAAGTACAAGCAAGGAACGCTGATCAAGCGAGCTCGAAAGACGATGCCATCGATTTACGATCTCAAGGTGGGAGAGAACGGAGACGAGTTCAAGATCAAGGACATCGTCGACGCCTTCGACAATCCAGAGCACTCCACGCACACTCGCCTGCTGTCGCTTGGGTTGCGCCACGGCGCCAGCGTCAATTATGTTGCTGAGCAGCTTCACAAGGGCGACAAGGAATCTGATCTCTTCAGCTTCTCCAAGGTTCTTGCTCGCGTGCTCAAGAAGTACATTGATGACGGAACAAAGCCTGGCGGGTCAGCTAACTGTCCCGACTGTGGAGCTGAAGATTCAATGCGCTACACCGAAGGCTGCGTTGCTTGTCTGTCATGTGGCAGCAGTAAGTGTTCATGATTAACAAACTCTAGGAGAGAGCGTGAGCCCGATTGACAATTTTGAAACCGATGTCCTCAACTCCGGCGTGCCAGTCTTGGTAGACTTTTACGCTGATTGGTGTAGCCCTTGTCGTGCGCTTGCACCCAAGCTGGACGCACTTAGTGAGATTCACGGTGAAGCTTTGCGAGTTGTCAAGGTTGACATTGAAGAGTTTCCTGATCTTGCTTCGCAGTACAGCATTCGAGCCCTTCCTACTCTGATGACTTTCAAGTCAGGAGAAGTGGTAGGCACACACGTCGGAATGGCAAGCAACGATCAGCTTAATGCCCTGGTTGGTGTCCTGTAATCAGCGTGCATCTAAGGTTTGCTGTGTAGTAAAATACAGCAGCATGACGAGGTGAACATGAGTCTCTCTTTTCTGTTTGAGGCCGAGCGACGCGAGAAGTTCCAGATGGACCTTCCAGCTGATTTGCTGAGCCTTGCCAAGGTCATTCGTAGCAAGGGTGAGCTTTTCGTCGTTGGTGGCGCTGTCCGCGATGTCCTCCTGGGCAAGGAGCCTAAGGATTACGACCTTGCAACTGACTTGCCGCCCGACGAGATCATCGCGCTCTTTCAAGGGCAGCCGGATCTTAAGATCGACCTTACGGGCAAAGATTTTGGCGTTGTTCGAATCTGGACTCCTGAGGGTAGCGAGTACGAGATTGCGACCTTCCGAGAAGACTTGGGAGACGGCCGGCGACCTGACGCGGTCCGCTGGGCAACGATTGAAGATGACGTCAAGCGACGGGACCTTACCGTCAATGCACTGTTCTTCGACATTGACAAGGGCGAGATCGTTGACCTTGTCGGCGGCATTGACGACCTGCAGAACGGTGTCATCCGCGCCGTTGGAGAGCCCTCTCTGCGATTTGAAGAGGATCCCCTGCGGACGCTTCGTGCAATCCGCTTTGCGGCAAGGATGGGCTCTGAGCTTGATCCTGAGACTTCCCGAGCAGTTGCTGCTGTTGCATCGAAAGCGTTGTCAGGTGTCTCTGCTGACCGAATCCAGGATGAATTCGTCAAGGGCATCAAGAGTGCAGTAGATCCCGCGCAGTACGTAGAGCTGGCGAAGACACACAATCTTTTGCCTCACATCTTTCCGGGATTGACCATCGCAACGACTGCTGTCCCGCGCTCAAGCCTCGAAGTTCAGCTGGCTACGATGCTCCTGGGGAACAACCCCAAGGTCGTCCAGCAAGTCTTTGCAAAGATGCGTTTCAAAAGTGCGGTGTCAAACCAGACTGCGTTCCTTCTCCGGTTCGTCGAGATTGATTCCACGTCGGGCCCCAGCTTCAAGAAGGAGGCTAAGCGGTACAAAGTCACTGATGAGCAGCTACGACAGTTCTCAGCTGCTGTGGGTGCACCAGAGTCGCGGGTTGTTGAAGCTTTCATTCAGTTCTCGAAGCAAGGCCCAGCAGCCAATCCTCGGGATCTGATGGCTCAAGGAATCCAGGGCGCGGCGCTCGGCAAGGCGCTCAATGCAGCTGAGACGGAAGCATTCGTTTCGCTACTCGGAGAGGCACTAAGAGCAACTCGAGTCTCCCAGGTACTAAGGCGAAAGATTCTTTCGGAGCTTGTGTAAACCCACCTCCTCCTGTTGTAAGATATTTGAAGAGGTGGCACATGGCAGAAACTTTCTATCTCGGTTCCTGGGCGGGTTGGCCCGCAGATCTCGCTCGTGAGCTGGGAGCGACAGAAGAAGTTGTCAAAAACGCAAAGGGTGAAGACTCCACCGTTTTTCTCGTCACGCTCGAAGCCGAACAGATTTTCGAATTGTCTCACAAATACGACGTGATGATTACCACACGATCAGAACACCTCTCCAGGAAGCAGCTTCGCCAAGGCGTAAAGGCACAAACATGGAGAACTCTCTGGATCGATACGCAGGGCCGCCGCTTCTCGGTGCGCTAAACAATTCAGCCTAGTATCCACTCGGATTGAGTTCTTCTAGCTCTCTCTGATTGACCCATCTATCTCTAGCAGCATCCAGGATGACCTTCATGAGCAACGAAAACACCAGCCCCGCTGCTACTAGCAAGCCCACGATTCTCTTGGTCTTTGACTCGGATGCAGATCGTCTGGAGTTCATCGGTCGCTACACGAATTCGGGGGAGCAGGAGATTGGCATCTATGCTTCGCCTATGGACAAGTCCGCGTCGTATCCCGAGAATTGGTACACGATGAAGATGGAAGTCGAAGAGCAGGAGTACTAAGTTGGATAACGTTTTTTGGCAACATGAACTTCGTGAAGCTGCATGCTTTGGCAGTGTCGACGACATCGAACTAGACGCAACGCGCCCGACGCCCGAAAATCCCACGCCATATGGCTACGATGTCAGTCATAGCATTCACGGTTCTTGGCAAGTTGCATCTGTGTCTGTGATTTTCAACAATACAGTTCTCATTGTCTGGAAGCGCCTCCTCATCGAGATTGACTCTCCGGAGAGGATGGAGCCGTGAACAGCAAAGCTAAGCTTATCAAGGAAATTACGCAAGACGTCCATGAGAAGTGGAAGCCAGTTCTTGATGAAGAGATTCCCGACGATAGCTTAGCAGAGATCTATTCCAAAGTCCTGGGATCGATGAAGCCCAAGTGGAATGTCGACGATCTTGTTGAGATCTGGATCAAGAGTCCTGCGATTGGCTTGATCATTAGTCGAAGCTATCGAACTACTTCGATGACTTACGTGTACGAAGTTCTCGCTGATGGAGAACTCCACGAAAGACGAGAGTCTAAGGTTTATGACATTGGCAAATCAGAGCAGCCCTTCTCATTTCCGAAGATTACAAACCCACCACACCAACTGATCCCTCAAGACATCATCAAAGTGCAACCGATGACTGCACCCAAGGGAAACATTTTTTACCTTGACTACACCTACGGAGACAAAGACAATGAGCAAGTTGAGCCGACCCTCACAGCTGAGAGCAGTACAGAACGAATCGTTTCTGCTGTTCAAGAAGAAGAATCAGGACTATGGGGACGCATTTGCGGACTTTGGTCCCGTTGGCGTTCTGGTTCGCCTGGGTGACAAGCTTCGTCGCTTCACTTCGATCACGCAGTCGGGTGTGGCACTTGTCGATGACGAGAGTCTACGCGATACCCTCATTGATCTTCACAACTACGCAGCAATGGCAGTCATTCTGATGGATGAGACTGCTGTCGACGCCGAAGACTTGGGTCCCGAATCAACGGACTTTGAAGATGCGTTTGACGATTTGCTTGACACGCTATCTTGTGAGACCTCTTCGCCAGTTGACGATCGCGATATGCTTTCGAAGACTTGTGACGCCTTTGATCAGATGATCCAGAATGGTGAGGACTGATGCCTGAAAGACCGATCCCTTAGGCATAGTTACTTCTTGACGGAGTAACAATGAAGCATGTCATTTATTTGACAACGAATTTGGCCAATGGAAAGAAGTACATCGGTCGTTGTTCAAAGATGGATCGATGGGAGGCTGGGTACTTAGGCTCTGGTACCCTCCTCAAGAAGGCAATTAAAAAGTACGGAAGAGATTCTTTTGAGAGAGAGATTCTCGAAGTTGTTGAAGGTTCTCTTCGAGAAGCTATCGATTCTGAGTGTGCCTGGCTTGCTAAAATGAACGTTGTTGAGGATTCTACGTTCTACAATATGTCCAGCAATGCAGGTGGCTTCGGTGTCGGAGATACTCACAGTGTCGAGACTAAGAAGAGACTATCAGATGCCATGAAGCATTATGCTATCGACGGTTTGCCATTGTCGCATCGTGAAAATGTTGTCAATGCTCTTAAAGGTCGAACACCCTGGAACAAGGGATATCGAATGACTGTGGCTGAAAAGCAAGAGCTTCGCTTAAAGCGACGAAAGGGCATCAAACTGTCGATATCTGACGTTGAAGACATTAGAGAGCGATACGATTCGGGTGAATCGGCATCTCGTATTGCAGCAAGCTATAACGCGTCACATCACACGATTTTGAAGGTCGTGAGAAAAATAGGAAAGTACAATGACATGTGAGGTGTATCATTCCTGAAGCTCCAGAAGTTCGGACAATCGTGAATGGGCTTCAGAAGATCATCGAGGGCCGCGACCTCGTTCGAGTCCAGATTCTTGGAGGGCGTTTCACAAAGACACCACCAAAGGGCTGGACAGACTTCAAGAATGCTCTTGGCATCGGCCCTCTCAAGGTCGAGAAGGTCGGTTGCAAGGGGAAGTTCATTTACTGGGAGTTCGAAGAAGGCTGGTCGATGTGGTGCTCTCTTGCAATGACGGGGCGATGGACCCGGACAAGAGAGAAGCATGCCGCGATTCGTTTTTTGCACGTCAAAAATGGACCCACATCGACCCCTTCACCGGCACAGCGAGCGTTGTACTTTGACGACATGCGTCATCAGGGCAGCATTAGATTCGTTGAGGGCAAGGAGCTTCTAGAAAAGCGTCTGTCACAACTCGGCGTCGACATGCTCCAGGAAGACCCGGGACCCGAATTATTCAAGGCCCTCATTCAGAAGAAGCCTGATCAGCAAATCACGAAGGTGCTGATGAATCAAAAGCTGATTGCTGGAGTGGGAAACTACATCAAGGCAGATGCTCTTTATCTTTCAAAGATCTCGCCGCACCGAACAGCAGGCAGTCTTACAGATAGCGAGCTTGTAGCTCTTCGAGAGTCAATTCGATCGGTCATGCTAGTCAGCTACGAAATGGGTGGTCATGCAATTCGTGACTATGCTGCTGACGGTCTTGGGTACGAGTCACCTTGTTACGGTCGCAAGGCTGACGAACACGGTAATGCTATCGTCAAAGAGAAGACTGATGACGGGCGAACTACTCACTGGTGCCCTAGCATTCAAGTCTGAAACACGCCCACAGAGGCGTAGTATGATAAAGCATTCACGGAGGACCTAATGTCTCAGACCCCACTTACTCTCTCGGATGAAGCTATCGGCCAGGTGGCTCGGCTTCTGCAGCTTGCAATGCTGTCCGGCACCGACGTCATCGATCACATGCGAATGCTTCAGTTCGCCGATGACGGTCATTCAAATCTCGTCATGACTGATGACTACAAGGAGATGTTCGAGCAGCAGCTTGCCACAATGGAAGCCCGACTCACCGAAGCTCTCCAGGCATCTCTGCCCGTCGCTCCGGAAGCTTAATGACCGATCGACTCCAGGAAATGTTCCAGCTTCGCAAAGAGTTTATGCGTGCCCTCGAGGGTCAGGACTCTGAGCTTGCACTGGACATGTCACAAAGGGAGAGTCAGCGTCATCTTCGCGACGTCTCCTTACGTGGAGTCGAGGAAGTCTTTGAAGCTTTGCAGCACCTGAAGAACTGGAAGCCTCATCGCAAGACGGATCTTCCAGATTTCAATCGTGAAGAGTTCCTGGAGGAGTATGTTGACGCATTCAACTATTTCTTCGCGGTTCTCATCAAGGCGGGATTCACTGCAGACGACCTTCACGCGATGTATGTCCACAAGGATCGGGTAATTCACGAGCGCCTGCAGAACGGCTATTGATGTCGGATCTCAAGGATTATCGGACAGCAGAAGAAATTTCTCGTGAAGATGAGCTCATTGAGATGATAGCTCTCAAATCAGGCATTGACAAGAGCCGACTGGAAGTTGGGCCGTCATACCTCGATCCCAACGAGTGGCATGTTGATCGTCGCCTAAGGCTTGATAAACGAAAGATCAAAGCTCGCTGGTGGAGGCCAAATTCTCTGACCAACGAAGATGCCATTGACGAATTCGTAAAAGATCTCCTTGAAGAGGTTGCTTGGCGTGAAGAATCAGTCTTGTAAAAGCAGCTCTGTAGGCAGTAGAGTTACGCCAAAGGAGGCTGAATGAGTAATGATCTTCAGCGAATGTTTGCGGCACAGTCCGACTTCAACAACAATTTTTTCGACAATGCTGAGCTCACCCAAGAAGAGCGTGAGCGGCTGACGATGGTTTTTGCTGCCTCTCTCCAGAAGGAAGTAGGAAGCTTGCTGGACGGAGTCAACTTCCGACAGCACCGACTTATCGACAAGAAGCCCGTCCTTAGCACTATTCTGCATGAAGGCGTCGATGCCTGGCGATACGTGCTGGCGATCATGAACTTGTGGGGCATCACACCAGAAGAGTTTGGTGAAGCTTTCGATGACAGAGATTTGTTTCTTCGAATGCGTCACGAGAAGGAGTCAGTAGCCTGGGACGGCCGACCTGTTTTGATTGTAGATCTGGACGATGTCGTCACACCTTTTCGACATGACTGCACTGAATGGGTGAAGGCTCATCACGCTGATGCAGTTGACGAAACGTCGACAGCGTACTACAGCATTCCAGCGCATCTCTACGATGAGTACATCAAGGATCGCATGCTCAAGGTGCAAGGCGTTATCCCTGAGTACATTAAGGCTGTCAATGAGCTCCGAGAGATGGGCCTCTGGATCCACCTCCTGACTGCTCGGCCCAAGGAGAATTTGACTGTCAAGTACGACACCTACGCATGGCTGAAGTCGTCAGGTCTTCAGTTTGATCGTGTGTCGTTTAGTCCCGAGAAGTACCTCTGGGTCGCTGGAACAGATTACTTCAAGCAGCGAGCCGTTGTTGCAGCTGTTGACGATTCTCCTAAGCATGCGATGGAGTACGCGACTCACGGCCTCAAGTGCATCGTCCCAGGCACACCTTACAACGAAGACATCAGCACTCACCGAAACATTCTTCGTTGCGATGATGCAGAAGCTTTCAAGAGTCGAATTGAAGAACTTCTCGTTCGAGCACAGTTCTAATGAAATACGGTGTTTGGGTTGTTGATCTAGAGCCGTACTGGCTTGTCCGAGGAGCTGAGGGTGTCTCTCTCGTAGAGGCTATCAACTGCTTGAAGAGGCACAAAGAAAAGTGGCCAAATGACGAATGCATTGTCTACAATATTGTCAATGGTAGTTCAACAGTTCCGTTAAATTTGAACACCTGCGCTCCTGCGCCTTAGATTTCACTGGTAGAGGAATACATGCCACAGAATAATGACCTGGAACCGGTCACTTTTCCCATGGAGCTTCGTTTCAACGAGGCGCCAACCACAAGCTTCAAGAATGATCTGGAGGCCATCAACGTTGAGTTGCTAGACTTCCCTGATCCGGAACGAGCTCGTCGGATGGTTTATCAGTTCATCAACGCTACATGGGAAGATAAGCCAGGGCTTCATGATCCTGACGATGTTCCTGAGTGGAAGTGGTACGAAGCCCTCGAGCTGGCTCTGAACTTCAAGGCGCTTCCAACAGTCATGGAGACTTTGGACTTCACTTTCCGAATTGAGGGCATCGACCTCCAGGCTGTTACGCACCTGATTCGACACCGGACCTTCTCTTTTAGTGCGCAATGCACTGGAGACCGTTGGCAGACGCATTCGAATGCCGTTGTCCCAGGGCCCGTCCAGAACAGCCCTGCGCTTTACGCGCGGTGGAAGAAGCATGTCGAGGATGCTAAGCAGCTCTACTGCGACATGATCGACACGCGCAAGATTTCCATCATGGATGCTCGGACGATTCTTCCGCGAGCCATCGAGACTCACTACTACGCTCGATGCAATCTCAAGGACATGCTCAACTTCCTTCGCCAGCGCTTTGACAAGCAGATTCAGCCTACGACTGATAACGTCATTGCCTATCAGATGTTCCTAGCAGTTGCACGTCTCTTCCCTGAGATTGTGACTTGTATCAATCCCCATGCAGCATCTCGCCACTATGTTGCGACTGCACGGACGGGCAAGGCTACAAATCTCTACTGGCCCGATGCTGACAGCGACAAGTTCGAGTGGAACTCGGCGGATTTCATCTATCAGTGTGAGCGTGATGAGGTCAACGGAACAGATCCCGTCCTCGGTGCCCGAGAGAACTTCAAGTTCACTGAGCTGATGGAGAAGTACGATGCTGAGGTCACCGAAATCCGAGACAGTTACAACGGGTTCAAGGAGACCTCAGGCTGGACTGAGTCCAGCTGAGGCTTGGGACCCTGCGTTTTGCAAGCGGCATGACGAATGCTGGTGCCAGTCTTGCAAGTACACTGAGAAGTCACCGAAGAATTCGCCCTGATAGTTAGTCTGGATGGGTGATCTCTACGCAGGTTTTAAGGTACACGATCAGCTCGAGCCTCGTGTTTGGGCCGATGGTGATATGCGCCCCGAAGTCAAGAAGCGACTCCTCAAGATTGCAGAGGAATTCCTTGATTCGATGGACGTCGATGTTTCCTGGGAGGACGTGATCCTTGTGGGAAGCATGGCCAACTTCAACTATTCTAGATTCAGCGACATCGATGTTCACATCATCGTTGACTTTGAGAAGATCAATGACGACAAAGGCTTCGTTGAAGAGTTTATGGATGCCAAGAAGGTAATCTGGAATGACGAGCATCAAATTGTCGTCCGTGGTCATGAAGTCGAGATGTACGTGCAAGACATTGACGAAGAAGTCGAGTCCAGCGGCGTCTATAGCATTCTCAATGGAGAGTGGATCAAAGAACCAGATCAGACTAAGCCTGACTTTGATCTAAGCCTTGTTCGAAAGAAGGCACAGTGGATGATGGACCTCATCGATGACGCGATGGAGTCCTCTCAGCGGGAACACGAACTAGAGCGTCTCCTCGACAAGCTCAAGGCCATGCGAAAGCGAGGTCTTCAGGATGAGGGAGAATTCAGCGAAGAGAATCTAGCCTACAAGGTGCTCCGGCGAAGTGGTCACCTTCAGCGGATCTTCGATACACGCTCTGCTGACTTTGACAAGTCCCTGAGTCTCGAAAGCGCTTTGCGGTGAACATCTTCGCCCGCCAGGGTAAGATAGCTTCACAAGCACTGGAGCGCATGTGAAGACTTATGTAGCAAGTGGATGGTTCAGCCCCGAGTGGGATGCTGAATTGACACAGATTCGAGACGTCGTTGTAGCCAACGGTATTGAGGCTTTTGTGCCTCGTGACTTCTTCATCTGTCCGCCTGGCGCGTCGAAGGAAGTCCAGGACGCAACCTACGACGGAAATCTTGAACATCTCAAGACCTGTGATTTTTTGCTCGCGAATACGCGCAACAAGGACATGGGAACTATCTTCGAGTGTGGCTACTTCCGAGCTTGGAATGATGCCCTCGAACTTCTCGGTCTTCCTTCCAAGCCCATCGTCTACTACTGCGGTGGTCTTCCTGCTGGCGCCAAGTTCAACCTGATGCTCTCTCGAAGCGGCATTAAGGTATGCACCTCTCTTGAGGATCTGAACGATTACCTGAGTCGCTGTGTCGCCGCGGGTGAGATGCTTGTGGAAGAGTACGGTGGAAACATCGAGTGAAGTGAAGTACTCTCTTGAGTATTTCCAAACTGACAAATGGCAAGACGAGTTAGCCGAGGCTCGTCGCAAGTATCGAGAAGCCATTGAGGCTGAGGCTGCTCTCAAGGCTGTTATCGAATCTGGCGACGTTCCTTACTATGTCGAGCTTGAGCTCGAAGATCGCTGTCGTGAAACACGAAAATGTAGCAGCTACCTGGATGCCTTGACTGAGCTTCCTGAAAGCGGCACGCCACTTATCATCTGGATGGATAAGTGGCAATCGTAAACAAGATTCGAATAGTGACTACCTCGAAGGATTCCTGATGAGTGATCTGACTTTCGACCGCTTCCAAGAGATTCAGCAGGAATGGGCTGACGAGAACTTTGGCGAACAGCCTGCTGATTACGCACTGTTTGGGCTTACTGAAGAGCTCGGCGAGCTTTCTCGTGCACACCTCAAGGGACTCCAGGGAATCCGCGGTGGTGAAGAGAAGTGGGAGGCTGAAGCTCGCAAGGAGATTGGCGACATTGCTACGTTTTTGGCACAGTATGCGTCAGCCCGAGGCTGGAGTCTGGGTTCTTGTGTCGAAGAATCGTGGAAGATTACTAGCGACCGCAACTGGCAGGACTTCCCGGAAAAGGGAGCACCTGATCCTAACGCTGAAGTGAGCAATACGAACGCACTTAAGATGACGGGCTCTGAGGCATCAGTGCCATTGCCTACTTTGATCAGCACATCTGACGCTGAGACACCCAAGACTCGAAAGAAGCGAAAGCCCAAGAAGCACAAGTATGCGGTTGATCCAGACAAGCAGAAGAATCTTGCGTTTCTCTTTCCTGGTAAGTGGGCTTCCGATCTTCCCAAGCCTGAGCAGCTTTCTGAGGGCACTGTCAAGATGATCAACGCTGCTGTTGCTGAGGCAAAGAAGGTAGATAAGCAAAAGGACTTGGGGGCACTGAGTGTGGTTCTTAACGTCCTGGGCAAGGCCATCGACGGAACGCTTATCATTGACAATCCTCCTACAGTCGATGAGCTCGACGCGGACGGTGAAGAGTGAGATTTCTGATCACAGGCGAACAGGGTTTCATTGGACGAAACCTCGCACGTGTCATTCAAGAGATGGGACATGAGTTTGTCCCGATTTGCACCTCTACAGATAATCCCAATCTCGAAGTTGTTCGACAGCATCTTCGTCGGTATCATCTACAGCCTGGAGAGCGTCCTGTCCCGTGCGTTCACCGGAATTCCAGCGAGGAGTGGTCTCAGCTGCTCGAGGCTCTCGATATTGACGTCGTGGTTCACAATGCCGCGGTGGTCGGAACCGATGTTGTAGGTCTCAATCTTGACGAGGCAACGCTCACCAACGTGTTGGGAACCCGAAACATTGTTGAAGCTGTCAATGCAGCAGGAATTCCTGTTTGTTATCTGGGAACTTCAGTCATCTATGACGTTGGCAGGTATCAGGAAGTAGCCATTGTCGAAGACGATGATCGCAAGCCTCCCACGTATTACGGTGCCCTTAAGTTGGCCGGCGAGCAGATCGTACAGTCAGCCGCAAACCGATGGAATGTTCTCCGGCCCCTTTTCGCTTACGGCGGCGACGGCGACATGAACTCGCTTATTGCGAAGACATTTTACGCTCATCTGACTGGTCGAGAGTCACTGGACATGTTCCTGAACCCTGACAAGATCAAAGACTACATCTACGTTGATGACTTCTGTCGAGCTATCGTCATTTCTTGCGTCGATGGTCACTGGGGTACTGATTTCAATGTGGCAGCCGAAACTCCCGTGCCAGTAAATCAAATCGTCGAAGTGATGGAAGACGTCCTCACAGATGCGGGTCTTCTACCCGTCGACGTCCTGGGCCCAAACGGCCTTAGCCAGATGTTACAGTGGAAGCCTGAGACTGACTATCTGGGGAATCACAGAATGACGTCTCGGAAGTTCACAGAAGCATCTGGATGGTCACCAGAAGTCAACATGTATGAAGGCCTGGAGCGAGTTCTGAAAAGTATCCAGACAGCTGTAGCGACTTCCAATCGTTACAATCCGCTCCGATTCCTTGATCAAGCTGAGCGGGATGGTGTTGACCTCGAAGGGTTCTTTCCTGACAAGGTGTGATACTTACGATCACGTAATCGTGAGGTCGCCATGAAGCTTACCCGAAAAGCTCTTAAGAAGCTCATCCTTGAAGAGATTGATGCTGTAAGTTCGACACAGTCAGATGGTGTCGAAGAGTTTAAGCAGATGCTTGAGGCTCACTGTCCCGGTGCATGGGAACAAGTGAGTGAGCATCAGTTCTTCGTCTCGTCTGGTGAAGAGGGAGATCCAGGGCTAACACTTCGGGTCATGAGGGCTGGTCGGTGAAGATCACAAAGAACACGATTCAGAAGATCATCAAGGAAGAGTTGACACGAGCTTTGAAAGTGCGTGCGACACTTAATGAATCTGAGGTCGATGCATTTGAGCTTGGGTACGAGGATGCTACATCCGGTGTTCCCCCGCAGGGCGACAGTCAAGAGTACTACGACGGCTACAATGATTCTCGGTTGACGATGGGAGAGCCTCCTGTTCCGTTTAAGCCTGAGCCTGCTGGTCCTGCTAAGCGTCTTGATCCCGATCTTTTGCAGTTCGCAAGGGCATACCCAAAGAGAAAGATGGGTGAGGCCAACGAATCGGGCCAGCGTGATCTTAGCAGCTATGAGTATGCTGGGTACATGTCAGTCCTTCGCCCTGATCAATTCGGCGGCGCTGTGCCAAGGCGGGGAACTCCTGAGTACGATGCTTTCATGAAGGGCTGGGACGCCGCCAAGGCCGATCAGCAGAACAACCTTGAAGAAGATGATGGAGCTCTCGACGGCGCCGCCTTTGATGGCTGGACTGACGATCAGGCACAGCGAACATACCGAAGCATGGGTGGTGACTTCGACAAGGTGGTGGACAAGGCAGACGATTTTGCTGACGACCCGCATGCTTATGCCGCCACTCTCCAGAAGAAGGCAACGGGAAAGTGGCCGACTGAAGAAGCTGATGACTTTGGTGAAATGCCCGAACTCTCAGAAGAGGATGAGGCAGAGCCTCGTCACTTGCAACTCGTGCCCGATGAGCCGCAGGAGTCAGAGTCTGTTACCGCGCAGCTTAGTGGTGATCCTGACGGCGACATGGAGGGTTACGAGTCTCCTGAAGAACTGGCCTCTCTCTACGCTGACTTTGAAGAAGAAGGTCTGACGCCGGGCGAAGAAGCAGAAGACGCAGCACGCTATCAAGATAACTGGCGTGAGTTCACTCGACAGGGCAAGCACCTAAGTGTTGTCGAACAGCGCCTCCTCCGCTTCTTCCAGAGCTGATGGAGAAGATCGGGGCAGGCACATTCAGAATTGTCTATGCCTATCCTAGTGATCCTGAGAGCTTAGCAGTTAAGGTGCCAAGAGCCGAAGTCCGACGACACGGCCGCACAATGAACAGCGAAGAGATCAAGTCTCATCGTTTGTTTCCGGAGATCTTTCCCCGGACGCATAATGACAACTTAGATCAGTTGGTTGTCGACAGAGCTGACATTATCGCCACTCCCGATGATTTGATGCGAGCTGTTCCAGAGCTCACACGTCTTAGCACTATGCAGACACAGGGCTCTATCTGGGATCTCTTTCGAGCACTTATTGGTGTAGCCTTGAACCGCTTGAGCCCCGGGGACGTAGAGCAAGAATTTGGTATTCCCGGTCGATTGACAAAGTCTGTAGTTAAAAAGTCACGTCTTCTGAGCACAATAGCGTCAGCTGTTGACACTCTTAATATCGACGTAACTGATATTGACCGAGGTAACATCGGCGTATCCAGAAGTACAAAAAAGTTTGTTCTGGTTGATGCTAGTACGCTGGCTGGTTTTTCGGGCTAGAGGTTCTAAGGGTCTCGAGACACCTATGTAAGAGTGATGACCCACCTACCTGGTCAAACAACCAAATGGAACTTAATCTACGCCAGAGCTGCTTCTCTCAACAGGCCTACGCCCTAGAGAGTGTCGATTTTCAACTTGCGAGAGCGATCCGCAATCTGCGGGTTCTCGCAGGTGCGCACATTGAGCTTCTAAGCATCAAGCGACCGCCCGAAGAAGACTTCGAAGACGACGTTGCTTACATTACAGTTGATGGAGAGCTCGATACGCTCTGGCGAGACTGGTCAGACTCTCGTGAAGACGTTTTCTGGCTCGAAAATCACAATTTCTCGGGTAAAATCGTCGAAATTGCTCGATTTTTGACTCCTGAGGCCGCGGAAGAGCCCACGGGTGATGATTTTTTACCCAAAGTTGTGAAAAAGAGACCTCAAAAGAGGTAAAATGACAGCATGGCAATGATTCTCTTCCTCCACGGCCTCGAAAGCTCTCCCACCAGCTCAAAAGTCCAGTTTTTGATCAATCAGGGGCATGAAGTTGTTGCCCCGGCGCTTCCGAAGGGCTCCTGGAGTCAATCTCTTGCAATTGCGCAGTCTGCGGTTGAAAAATCGTCACCCGATGTCATCGTCGGGTCGTCTAGAGGCGGCGCAGTAGCAATGAACATCAATCGAGGGCGAGCAAAGCTCATTCTCGTCGCTCCGGCCTTCAAAAAGTACGGAAATGCTCATCAGGTCCCTTCCGGAACAGTAATTGTTCACTCTCCGAACGACGAGGTCATTCCATTCGACGATAGTGTCAAGCTTGCCATGGATTCGGGTGCAATGCTCGTCGCAGGCGGAAAATCGCATCGAATGTCTGATTCTGAAGCTCTAGCCAAGATTAATGCTGCGATCTGAGGCTATTTAAGGCTACGGAGACTAAATGCTTGATCTTGTACGCCAGTTTGTGCGACGGACGCTTCTAGAGTCGGGTTTGCCGCCCAATACGCCCGTTTTGCTTGGTCGAGACGACCCGCGTCGAGCGCAGCTCCAACAGCATGTCTACGGAATGCTCGCACAGACATACGAGCCTATCGGTGGACATTTCAAGGTCTCTTCGGAAGACGACATCCAAAAGTTTGACTTCTGGGTTGTAGAAGACGTTGACAATGACGATCAGGCTGATCTTTTCATCACCGGGAATCAAAAGTCCGCTGGTGTCAAGGTGAGTGCATCAGGGACTGATGGAACAGCTGCAGCGAAGAAGCGGGTCAAGTCTCTAAGTGCAGATCTTCGAAAGGGACAGTCAATCGACGGTGTCGGGAATTGGTACGGCGAAGTCTCAGGAAAGCCCGCATATGCTTTGCTCTCCCGTGGAGCACCAGCAGTCAACGACGAGTCAAAAGTCCAGAAGATCTTGGGCAAGGAAATCACGTGGCATGGTGAGTATCCTCGTGACCATGCTCCTCCCATCTTCAAGAACGCGGTAGGTTGGTACAGCCGGGACATCGGCGGGCACACAGCGCTCAAGATTATGATCGGGAATCCGAAGTAGCGTGTAAAATCAGCACCTTTGTGGTAAGATGAGCATCTAAGGCCCAAGCAAGGGCCGAGCTCGCTTACTGAGGTGCAAATGCTCGATATTCGTCCGCCGGAGAGATTCGTTGGTCTCCATGCCCATACCGGCTTCTCCGTGTTCGATGGAATCGGATATCCTGCTGATCACATTGACTTCGTGCTGGAAAACGGCATGGATGCCTGGACGATCACAGATCACGGAAATGCCAATGGGCATGCTCACGCTCGCAAGCACTTCCAAAAGCTTGCGAGGAAAGGTCAGAAGTACCGTCAGTTGTATGGGGTTGAGTTCTACTTTGTCCCAGACCTTGAAGAGTGGGATTCTGCGAGAGCGGATCACAAGGCGGCAGTAGCTGCCGCGAAGAAGGGTAAGGCTGCCGCCGAAGAAGAGGATCAGGGACACGTTGTTGAGAGCGAGGAAGATACACGTACTAACTCGGCTGCCCAGGATCACTGGAAGCGACGCTACCATCTGGTCGTCTTCGCCAAGAACCAGACGGGCATGCACAACTTGTACACTCTCGTTAAGAAGTCTTACAAGTACGGATTCTATCGCTTTCCTCGCATTGACTTTAAGTGGCTCAAGGAGCACGGTGAAGGACTTGTTGTCTCGACTGCATGCGTCGGCGGATATCCTTCAAGTCTTGTCTTTCGAGAGTTTCCCGACAAGAAGTTTGATGAGCTGACTCCTGGACTATTGGACGGTCCTGAGTCTGTCCGCATTATGGCCAACCTTGAGAACATGGTTGATCGTTTCGTTGACGCGGTAGGCGAAGAGAACTTCAATCTTGAGATGCAGTTCAACAAGTTGCCCGCTCAGCATCTCGTCAACAAGGCACTGATCAATCTGTCAAAGGCAACTGGCATTCCGCTCGTCGCCACTGCAGACTCCCACTACTACAGGCCGGATCTCTGGGAGGCTCGAGAGTTGTACAAGGGTCTCGGCTGGCGAGGCAAGAAGGACGACGGCCTGACCCTTCCTTCGCGTGAAGATCTCAAGTGCGAGCTGTACCCAAAGAATGCTGGACAGATGTGGGAGGAGTATCTCCAGCATAAGGACTCGTTCCCGTTCTATGCAGGCACTGAGGAGATTGTTCGAGACTCCATTGAGCGAACTCATGACATCGCTTGGCAGCAGTGCGAAGACACCTGGATCGACACATCCGTCAAGCTCCCCAATTTCTCGAAGGAAGGGAATACTGCATTCAATCAGCTTCTAACGCAAGTCAAGAAGGGAATGATTGACCTCGAGCTTGACAAGAAGCCCGAATACGTCGCGCGTATCAAGGAGGAGATGGCAGACATCAAGTTCCTTGGCTTCGAGAACTACTTCCTTGTCATGAACGAAGTCTTCCATATCGCCGCAGATGAGACGTTGTTTGGCTGCGGCCGCGGCTCAGCATCTGGAAGCTTGGTCAACTATGTCCTGGGGATCACGCAAGTTGATCCCATCCAGTACGGTCTACTGTGGGCACGATTCCTGGGTCGACACCGGTGCTTGACGGGCGAGACTCTCGTGCAGACGAAGAGTGGTCCCAAGAGATTGGATGAGCTCGAAGTGGGTAACTTGGTCTTTACACACACAGGCGAGCTCAAGCCTGTCACTGACACTGTCAAGGCTGCTCACGATATTGCCTACAAGATCAAGGTTAATGGTGAGGAGATCGTCTGTGCTCCCAACCACAAGTGGATTGTTGTTCGTGACGGGCAGCAAATTGAAGTCATGGCATGTGAACTTCGACAGGGCGACAGCCTAGTTACATGGTGAATCGCCCTGCGAGGATTAAATGAAAATCACACGAAGAAAACTTCGCCAGCTCATCAATGAAGAATTGAGGTCGTCAGGTTTGCTATCTGAGTCAAGAGAATATGAGAGTACACAGGCCGACGCTAAAATGGCAGCCTCTCAAAGTCAAAATCTGTTGCTGCATTTTGTCAGCTGGGCATTTCATGAAGGGCTCGATGAGAGCACTGCCTATGAGAGAAACACAACGTCAGTCTATGACACTGCCGAAGCTGACATTCGTGACTTCGTAGAGTCATGGGGTGCTGAGGTAGGATATACAGTTCAACAGGTTAGAGACTGGCTTTTGCAGACTCATTTTGGTGACGATGGGCGTGATTGGTTTCCAGACGACGGAACAGAGTGGAATTTAGGCCCAGCTCATTTGTCCTCGGATAAGTCTCGGAAGATTCGTCTTCCATCTAAGCCTGGTGATGTTAAGTCAATTCGCTATGCTGAGTTCTTCGGGATTCCTTCGACACTTCTTGACGAGCCAAGCGAAGCATCTGCTTAGTCGTGATAGTGACGGCGAGGAGATGATCACTAAAGCGATTTGATATGTATTCCCGTAAAACAAAGCGGAGAATACGATGCCAGTCAAAACAAAGAAGTGTAAGAACTGTCGAAAGTTGATTCGGATCGAGTACGACGGAAGCCAATCAGCTAACGCAGCTTGCAATCGGAAGTACTGCTGCACTGAGTGTGGTAGAGCGTATCGGAAGAAGCATCGAACGAGTCGCTCTGTTGAGTTGACGTGCATCCACTGTGCTACGATGTACCACAAGCCAAAATCGCAATCGAAGAACTCGAAGTTTTGCTCTCGCAAGTGCCAGAATACGAGCTATGCACAAGCTTCTTCGTTGAAAGAAGATCGACAGTGTAATCAGTGCGGAAAGACGTATAGAATTGCCTCTACTTCTCGACGAAAGTACTGCTCACAACAATGTTCAGCAAAAGGCAGACGAAAGAATCGTCCTAAACTTTGCTGTGTTGTGTGCAAAAAGACGATCAAAGGCGAGGGCAAGAAGTTCTGCTCTCGAAGCTGTCAATACGAAGGGCAGTCTTTGGGAATCGTCAAGAGTCATAGCAGCGGGCGATCAGGCTATCGACGAGACCTCCCAAAGGTGAGATTTCGGAGCTCTCTAGAGGCCGATTATATGCGGTATTGCCAGCATACCGGAATCAGAGTGGAATATGCACCCAGAGCATTCACGATTGAAGTCGACGGAAGGACACGCAAATACACGCCAGACTTCTACTTGCCTGACGAAGATCGATATGTTGAAGTCAAGGCTCTCAGAAAAGATGGGTTGTACAATAGCAATCTAATTTGCGTGAAAAAGCTGGATGAGTTGGGGTACAATATAACTCTGGTGCCCATGCGTGAATTCTATCAGATGCTGCGTGATCAAGGGCTTTACAAAACGATTCCCAATCTCGAAAATCGAGACTACAGAGGTACACTTGAGCTCATCTACAGTTGAGATTGAAAGCATCGAGATCATCACAGCTCCCGACAATATGGTGGACATCACTGTTGAAGATGACCACACTTACTGGTGTTCTCCAACAGGTGAGAACTGGTACCTGACACACAACACGTCCTGGCCGGATATCGACTCTGATGCAGGCGATCGTGATGCGCTGATCAACGCAGCCCGGAAGCTTTACGGCGAGGACGCGGTCATTCCCGTGTCTAACTTCAACACCCTGAAGCTGCTGTCTCTGGTCAAGGACATCTCAAAGTTCTATGGCATCAACTTCCAGGAAGTCAACAAGATGACCAGCGGCCTCCAGCGTGAGGTCGAGCCGATGGATCGTGATCCCAACGAGGAGAAGTCGGTCTACGTCCTTACTCACGAAGCCTGTATGGAGCACTCGTCGAAGTACTTGGCTTTCATGTCGAAGTATCCTGAGGTCAAGGATCACATCGAAACGCTGTTTATGCAGAATCGCTCGATGGGTCGGCACGCTGGTGGCGTCATCATTGCTCCCCCTGAGGAGCTTGAAAAGACGATGCCGATCGTCAAGGTTCGAGGAGATTTGCAGACTCCTTGGACGGAGGGAATGAACTTCCGTAACCTTGAAGACAACGGATTCATCAAGTTCGACTTCCTTGGCTTGACACTGATGAAGGATGTCGAGAATTGTATTCGTCGAATCCTCCAGAAGAAGGGGAAGAAGAACCCGTCATTCGCGGATGTCCGGAACTACTTCGACCGTCATCTCAACTGTCGTTACGTCTCGCCTGACGATCCCAAGGTCTTTGAGACCGCATTCCATCAGGGTCACTTTGCACCCGGAATCTTCCAATTCACACAGAAGGGTGCTCGTCAGTTCTGTAACGCTGCCAAGCCATACGACATCCCCGAGCTTGGTGCAATTACTGCTATCTACCGACCAGGACCGCTCAAGGCTGACGTGCACAAGAAGTACGTTGCCACTAAGAAGAAGGTCCTCGACGGTGACAAGATTCGCTATCCTCACCCGCTAGTTGAGGAGGTCCTTTCTGAGACTCTCGGATTCCAGGTCTTTCAGGAGCACTGGATGATTCTCGCTCAGAAGCTTTCGGGCTTCACTCCGGGCGAATCGGATAAGCTTCGCAAGACGCTGGTCAAGAAGTCCTTGGACACTCTTGACAAGAAGGCGGATGAACGGGCAGCTGCAAAGAAGAAGTTCATTGAGGGCGGCGTCGAGCTTCATGACATCAACCGCGCCGACATGGAAGAGCTCTGGGAACAGATGCGCTTCTTCTCACTCTATGGGTTCAACAAAAGTTTACACTTTGACTCGACGATTGATACCTACACTGGAGAGGGACAATTTGTTGAACAGAGGAAGATCCAAGACTTCAAGGGTGGCGAAATCGTCCGGTCCCGTGATGAGTCAACTGGTGAAGACATCTTTGTTGAAGTCAAGGCAAACCATCCGCATGGCAAGCTGCCTCTCGTCAAGATCACGCTAGATGATGGAAACACGATCCGCTGCACGATGGACCACAAATTCCGGACGACAGACGGCCGGATGCTTCCGCTTCACCAGATCTTGCGGGATGAGTTGGAGATTGTGACATGCGATGCGAAAAGTGTGTAGCTGAGGAGGCTGCCAAGAAGACAACCTGGCGGCACCGACTCAAGTGTGAGAAGTGGTTCGAGACATCGATTCTCGGTGAGGACTATGTTAAGTGTGCTCTCTGCGAGTTTCGAGCAAGACAACTGACACAGCACACCAAACGTGAGCATGGGTTCACCAAGAAAGAGTACATTGAGAAGTTCGGTCCGATTTCCTGCTCTGCTGCTAGCAAGGTTCGTTCACAAACGAACAAGGTGAATGGGAACTGGTTCGGTCGAGCATCTGACGAGAGGCGTGAAGAGTGGCGACAAGGGCTGGGAGAGAAGATCTCTGCCGGGATTATGTCATCACCTTCTGCTCGCGAAGCACGACGTCAAAATATGACAAAGCGGAATCAATCAGAAGAGGGTCGAAAGCTTTCGTCAGAGACTGCAATTAGAACATCTGCACGACCTGATATTCAAAAGAAGCGCGCAGCAGCACTCCAGAAGTGGCGCGATGAGAATCGAGAGGAATTTTACGAGAAGTGTACGAGAGCGATGCATCGGACATGGCAATCTGTTCCTGAATGTCGCCTCTTTGAGCTTCTTATTGATCGATTTCCTGAGCACGGATTTAAACAGAATCAACAGATTCGTAGGACGGGGAAGTTTAGAACTGTCAAGTCTGGAACAAGGCAAATTGACATCTACTCACGAGATCACAAGGTTGTTGTTGAGTTCGATGGGATCTATCATTTTGAACCTGTTCGAGGTGCTGATCATCTTTCGCATATCCAAGCAAAAGATCAAGAGCTTGGAGAGGTGCTCTCAGCAGAGGGCTTCCTCGTAATCCGTGTCTCTTATGACCAGTTCGACTACAAACAGGGTGGATACTTTCATGCAAATTGCGTCCAGCACATGGTAAAATTGGTGAGTAAAGGTGAGCCAGGACTTCACCTGATCGGCGAGTCGTATGAAAATAGTTGACAACAACGTTGTGATTTCGCCGAAGTCGCAACTGTTCAAGATTCTTAAGGCAATGGCCGAGGATGAGTACTCTGAGCCTCTTATCGAGAGAACGTCAAAAGGCGAGATTGTTGTCTACACTGGTCTCGTGAAAAATGGTCACGCATATCAACCAGGCAAACCAGAGAATCTAAAAGGGAAGTAATGGCCAAGATCACATCAGTAAAGTTCATCGGTGAGCATGAGACGTTCGATCTCGAGATCGATCATCCTGATCACCAGTACTACACGTCAGATGGCATCCTGACGTCAAACTCTCACGCCGTCGCATACGCTATCGACAGCTACTACGCGGCCTGGCTGTACACTTACTACCCTCACGAGTGGCTGGCTACGGTTCTGCAGTCTAAGACAGCAGATGCCGATAAGCTGACCAAGGCGATCTCTGAGATCAAGATGCTGGGCTACACCTTCATTCAGCCTGACGTCGACTTCGCGGGTCTGGAATGGGTCTTCTCAGAAGAAGCTGATGGTTTCGTTCCGCCTCTTGCTGCCATCAAGGGCGTAGGCAAGACTGCTGCGAGAGAGATCATCGCTCATCGCCCATACCAGACTCTGGATGATCTCTTCTACGACGAAGACGGCGAGTGGTATCACTCCAAGATGAACAAGACGTGCTTCGCCAACCTCTGTAAGATCGAGGCATTCAACTCGATTAAGGAAGTCTCAAACGGCACCATTGAGCATCATCGCCAGCTCCATGAGATCATCGTAGGAGGTTATGATCGGCTCCGCAAGGGACGAAAGGGTCTCAGTCGGACGCAGGTTAAGCGTCGTGAGAAGAAGGGCGAGCTCGTCCCGGACGTCCTTGACGTCTTGATCGAGGAGAACCAGTACACTGAAGACTGGACTCGAATCGAGAAGATCCAGATGAGCTACGATCTCACCAAGACCGCGAGGCTGGAACTCATCTTCCCGGAGGGAATCCTCGAGAAGCTTGAAAAGAAGAACATCCCACCAGTGACAGAGATCGGTGCCAAGAAGAAGGCCATTTGTTGGTTCTTCATCGTCGACTGTCAGGTCAAGAAGACCAAGAAGGGAAATTCTTTTGTTCGACTCAAGGTCTCGGACCACAACAACGAGACTTGCTGGCTCCGCATCTGGGGCCTTGGTAAGCCTCTCGAGCTCTACACGCTCTGGATGTGCCAGGCTAAGGGTGATCTCGACTGGGGTCCTTCCACTTCTGTCCGGGACATTCGTCCCATCGAGCTTTGAGATGACTGTAAAATACACAGGTAGCAAGAAGTGGCTGACGAAGGTCTTGCGTCCCATTGACGAAGTCTACGAGCCTTTCTGCGGATCGGGAGTAGTCTCTTTCGAGAAGAGCAAGGTTTGTCACTTGAATGACCAGCTCGAGCCTCTCATTGCGGTTTACAAGCGTCTGCAGATTGACAAGGAGAGCTTCATCAAGGAGCTTCTCGCAGAGGTTGAGGGAATCAAGTCAGCCTCGAATTCGTCAGCTGCGTATTACGACGCACGTGCCAGATACAATGCTGGCGGGATGTCAGATCCCGTTCTCTTCTGCGTCATCATCTACTTGGGATTCAATGGACTCTATCGAGTCGGTCCCAACGGGTGCAACGTTCCTTACGGTGGAGACTCTCGACGATTCAATCCTAAGGGCTTGATGGAGATTCCCGTCGAGAAGATTGCAACGCTGACTTGCGGATCTTGGGATGCCACAGCAGTCCCAAATGAAGACTGCACCATCTACGTTGATCCGCCCTACGCAACGACCTTCACGGGGTACACGAGAAAGGGGTGGGCGCATGCAGACAACGTGCAGCTCTTTGGTTGGCTAGCTGAGCAGCCCAATCCCGTTTTGATCTCATGTCTAAGAACTGAAGACAACGAGCAGCTGCTGACCGACTTGAACTTCGACTTCGTCTCGATGGACAAGGTCTTCAGCAATGGTGCGAAGTCTGTCAAGAAGGGCGAGATTCTGGCATTCAACGACCGAGCTGTTCCTCATATTCTCTTTCGTCAGGTTCGACGATGAGAATTGAGCCCAACGTTCGAGACAAAGTGATTTGGCGGAAAGACTATGATCATCCGCACTTCAGTCATTGGCTGCCCGGCGTTGTAATTGCACGAATCGGTTATGATCTGCTTGTCAGGTGTGCTGATGATAAACTCCGAGACATTCCCGATTCGTGGCTGGCAGTGAAGAATGATTCATCTGAGAATAATCGATGAAGGCGGGCGGCATAGTCACCCTAGACGATCATGACTGGTTCCCTGCTTTGATCATTGAGCTGAAAGCCGAGACAGCATTCCCTTCAAGTTCCCAGATTGTTCACTTCGACGTCTTGACTGTCTTGTGCCCAGATCAGGAGATTCGCACCATTAACTCAGTAGAATATCACGGCATGAGATACCATCCACCCGCAGATCATCTGTACACTGGCAGCCAAAATGAGTAAGGTTGCAGCATGAACGAGATTAAGGGCTTTTTCGAAGACTTTCGCTTCCTCAGCAACTTCTGGTATGCTGATGTTGTCTTCGAGGGCGTAACATACCGAAGCACTGAGGTTGCTTACCAAGCAGCCAAGTCTTTGGATCTTGACGAGCGCAAGAAGTTCGTCGGCCTAACGTCAGGTCAGGCAAAGCGCCTGGGGCAGAAGATTCAGCTTCGTGAAGACTGGGACTTCATTCGTCTGCAAGTTATGTACGACATTTGCAAAGACAAGTTTACCCGACATGCAGATCTCAAGGAGTTGCTGCTCTTGACTGGTGACGCTTATCTCGAAGAAACAAACACCTGGAATGACACGTTCTGGGGAGTATGTGCAGCCGCCGGGGAAAACAATCTGGGCAAGACCCTCATGAAGATTCGAGAGGAAATTCTGAATGCATGATTTCGCTGAAGCGATGGCTGTCGAAAAGTTTATGATCGACCCTGGCACATGGGTTGAGCATCTCGACAAGATCCCGCCCCGTGGCCGACAAATCATTGAGCAAGAAATGGCTGAGCCATCTGGCCCGACAGGGCTTGCTCTCGTTCCCGACAAGGGCTACGCTGTCCTCATGTCTGGGCAAGGTCCATTCATTTGCTGGGCAGAGTGGCGTGACAGCCACGACATTGTGACATTTCCAGTGTCTGAGCCCTCCAACGATCCTATCAATTGGTGACCCGATGATCACATACGTTCAGGGTGATTTGATTACGTCCGACTGCGACGTCATTGCCCACGGGTGTAACTGCTTCAACACTTGGGGCGCAGGTATTGCTCGCCAGCTTCGCACAGTTCACACTGAGGCCTTCGAAGCTGACTGGAAGACTCTGCGCGGCGACAAGGACAAGTTGGGCACATATACTGACGCTGTCTCGCATGGTCGACGAGTATTCAATCTGTATACGCAGTATGCCTACGGAAACAATACACGCCACTGTGACTACGATGCAATCAAATCGTCTCTCGAGTCAATGCGAGATGCTCTCAGAGTCACGGACGAAATCGAAGGAGCTAAGATCGGTCTTCCCAAGATTGGGTGCGGACTAGCAGGTGGAGATTGGAACGTCGTTGAAGGCATCATCGAAGAAGTCTTTTCGGGCATTGACATCTACGTCTATGTTCTAGACGACGGATCCATTGAAGCAGCACGCGCAGCAGGCGCACGAATCCAGGCGGCAATCCAGAATGCCTGATGGATCAGAAATCATTCGGGAAGTCACGTATTCCCGAGAAGAGCATTCCCGAGGCTCTGCCTGGATGTTCACATTGGGTGACAATTCCGACATCCCTCAGTCTCATTGGCGAAAAGAGCATGACTCTACCGTTTGGCGATGGGTTGCATTGAAAACGTGTCATTACCGGGGCTGTTCAACATGCCATCCCGAGGTCAAAAGTGAAAGTATCTAGTCTTCGAAAGATTCTCAAGCGGACAGGAGCCTCGATCATCGAGATTGATGATGTTGCGACTACAGTCCCACGACATCAGTTTCGCCTCTGTACTCGAGGAGAGATTATGTCAGCTGTCGCAAAGACAATGAAGTCTTTCCTCGTCGATGCTTACGGCAATGAGAACAAGGCGGATGAAAAAGAGTCCAAGTTCTCTGCCGTCATCCTGGGCTCTGAGTATTTTGACGACGCAGCAGACATCAAAGTGCGATTCGCGCGAAAGAAGATTCTGGTCTGTGAATGTGAGGATCCATCTGCTGACAGTAGAACAACCAGACGCTTTAAGCTGCGAGTAGCTGTTTTTGGTGAATCACCCAATTGGGGACCCCGTAGAATGTGGAAAGACGCAGATTGCGACAATGACGAGATTCCGTTCTAAGGCAGTATGATTACATTCCCCACAAACCATCTGATCCTTGAGGGTCCTGATCTCTCTGAATCTTGCTTGATATGTACAACTAGGAGATATTATGTTCTACCGAGAGTACGTGTGTGAGCACTGCGGAAAAGCGGGCAAGAAATCGGTAAGACATCGGTACCAGACAAAGCGAACTCAGAGATTTTGTGACCGTGCTTGCAGTAACAAGTGGATGCATAAGAATGGAGTCCTCAAGTCTGCGGGCAGAGACAATCCGATGTATGGAAAATCAGTCAAAGAGCACTGGATAGAGAGGCACGGTAAAGAAAAAGCTCAAAAGCTTATCGCTCAACGTCGTGCTAGACAAGAGGCAGGAAGCGCTGGCGCAAACAACGGAATGTATGGTAAGGAGCATAGCGAGAAATCCAAACGTGCAATCTCTGAGTTTCGTGCAGGAAAAACGCTTGAAGAGCTCTGGGGCGAGGAGAGAGCAAAAGAATACAAATCTGAGTTGTCTGTTCGAATGTCTGGTTCTGGTAATCATATGTTTGGTAAAACTTCGACGGGCGGTCGCTCGATCAAAGGCACATACAAAGGCTTCTTTTTTAGAAGCCTTCTCGAGTATTCTTTCATGCGGCATCTCGAAGAGCAAGGTCATCCGCTAGACACTGTCGATTACGAGACAGTTCGCATTCGTGTCAGCGACAACATGACATACAAGCCCGACTTCTTCGTTCCTGCGACGCAGATTCTTTATGAGGTCAAGCCCGCGTACGCCGTCGCCCGAGAGGAGAATGTGATCAAGTTCACAGCAGCGAAGCATTATTGCAAAGAGCAAGGATGGACGTTCAAGGTGGTAACCGAGAATGATTTCCGGAAGATTTCGTTTGCTGAAGCTGAGGAAGACGACGGCGTCGTCTTCGATGAACGAACGCTAAGCTATTTTAAGAGGACATCATGATTACGTTTCCGACAAACCATCTTGTCATTGAAGGGCCAGATTGTGCGGGGAAGACTACGCTCTACAGAGGCCTTCATAAGGCATCAGGATTCAGGTGGAACATCCTGGACAGATCATTTCTGTCCATGCTTGTCTACGCCAAGATGTACAGTCGCGACACTGGCCTCCACGCCCAGGGTCTCTGGTCCGAGCTAACCAACATGAACAACCGATTCGTGCTAATGCTCCCGAGCTATGCAGCAGTTGTTGAGCGATACAAGGTTCGAGGCGACGACATTCAGAACGAGCATACCCTCGAGAAGGTTGTAGACCTCTTCGGCGACCACGACTGGCTTAGCTCGTTTCCCAACGTTACGCTGCTGGACAATTCTGATGTGGGACTCTCTGCGCTTGAAGACGATGTTGACCAGATTGTAGGCTGGCTTAAGACAAAGGAAGAGTACTCCATCGACGACATCGCAAGTGAGGTCGCTCGTTTCGTCTCTGTCATGCCCAACGGTTCAGTGGACGACATGCGCGGGTACGAGACACCCATCAGCCTCACCTTCTACGACGACGGCGCCTTCGATGAAGGGCAAGACGCTTCCGAGATTTTTGCAGACGAAGAAGAGGGTGCTTACTATCAAGGCATCTACAACAGACTCATTGACAAGATTGGTGCTGAGCTGGAGGGAGACAATCCTTACAACGAAAAGCAGACTGTGAAGTCTCGACGCTTCGTTTATACAGACGACTCTTGCATCTCGTTCATCCAGATTCTCAATCGTGATGGCATCATGGACTTTCACGCAGTCCTCAGATCAACGAACGTGGCCAAGACTTTCCGCAAGGACCTCAACTTTCTCTACTGGCTCGCTGAGTCTGTCCAGAAGAAGTTTCCCGAGCTTTCGTCTGTTAGGTCCACGCGATTTCGGGTGCAAATGAACTCTGCTCACCTGGTGCGGTAGAGTTAAGCACAACGATTGAAGAGATTAAGGGATACGAAGAGACTTCTCGTGTAGCAGGCAAAAAGCTGGCACTTGCCCAATACTGTGAGTCTCGAGACTATCAGTGGAAGTGGTGGCCAGCAGAAGAGTTTGAACGGGAAGTCCGAGAGCAGTATAATGCTTCTATCGCAACCCTCAGGAGACGAGAATATGAGTAGACGCTGTTTGGTCACGGGAGGCGCTGGGTTCATCGGTTCAAATCTGGTCAAGCGACTAGTTGCCGAAGGCTGGGATGTCGATGTCGTAGATGATCTGTCCTCTGGGCGACTTGATCTGTTGAGTGGCGTGACAGTCGCAGACGGCTTCATCAACGGAGCGGGTGAAGATGCAGATGTTCTGTTTCTACAGGTCGACTTTACTAATCAGCATGTTCTGAATCGCGTTCGTGCCAGTCGCTATGACGTCATTTTCCATCAGGCTGCTGTCCCTCGAGTTTCTTACTCTGTTGAAGAGCCCATTGAGACGATGGAGACGAATCTTCTGGGAACTGTCAAGCTCTTCAAAGCCGCTGCTGATGGGAATACTCCCGTCGTCTGGGCGTCATCAAGCTCAGTTTACGGAGGGGCTCTCCTTCGTCCCACGTCAGAACAGATGAGAGGCGAGATTCTTCCCAAGTCGCCATACGCGATGCAGAAGTACCACTGCGAGGACTATGCTGCTCTCTTCGGAAGTCTCTACGGGCTCAGGAGCATCGGCCTCAGATACTTCAATGTTTTCGGCCCAGGACAGTACGGTGACTCAGCCTACGCAACCGCCGTCTCTGCTTGGTGCCATGCTATCAAGGAGGGCGATGAGTGTCGCAGCGACGGGGATGGCGAACAGACTCGTGACATGTGTTACATCGACAACGTCGTTCAGGCTAATCTCAAGGCAGCTAATGCACTTTTGAATGAGCTCGACTGGCAAGTTTATGGCACTCATGGACTTTGTCTCAACGTAGCATGCGGTGATTTCGTTTCAAACAACGAGATTCTAGAGTTTCTCAAGACTCGATTTGGCGATCGAGTCAAGGTTAAGCATGCGCCTGAGCGAGCAGGAGACGTTAAGCATACACTGGCTGATCTCAGCGAAATCGAAACTCTGCTTGGCTATGCAGTCGAAGTTCGATTTTGGGATGGCCTTGAGAAGACTCTCGCTTGGTGGGGATTGATGAATGACGAAGACTAACACCGACAAGGCGGCTCAAGATATTCTTGACCTTCTTCGCGGTGCGCCTGGTCCCTATTTTGAGACAGAAAGCTCATTCTTCGGTAAGAAGAGAGTTGACTCATCGATGAAGGAGTCTCCCATGGAAACAGACATGGGAGGTATGATCATCACAAAAGCATCGATGACATACGGTGAAGCTGACAGTCTTGCTTCTAGCGTTGACTTAACGGGCTACCCTGCATTTGTAAGACGGCACACGCAGAGTGTGTATTGGAATTCACCCTACAACAAAAATCCGCCCCCACCTGGTCTCTTCTTCAAGGGAGACGCGTGGTGGTCGATTTACAGCTATTTGGTAACGCAAGGCGTCATCGAGGGCGATCCTAAGTCGTACAAGAATCAAATGGAGTATCTGTACAATCAGATTCTACATCGACTCGTTGAAGCAGGAGTTTGGCTCGAGGCTGTCAATGAAGACGAAAACGCGCGATGGATTGCTGAGTTTGGTGAGGTTCTGGTTGACGGCAAGTGGCGTTGGTTCAAGCTCGGTGTTTGGCCGTGAGCGAGACTCGTGTTGTCAATCTCTATAAAGAGCCTTACGACATTTACATCGGTCGACCCGGTCGAGGAGTTGACGGCTACCTCGGGAACCCGATCCTTCTCAACGAAGTCTGTCCTGTATGTTACAAGCAGCATACTGAGAAGGGTGACACGCTGCCCTGCTACAAGGTCTATCTGGAGGCCAGAGTGGCCGCAGATGAGACTTTCAGAACTCGTTTGATTAACCTCAAAGGACAAGTTCTTGGTTGCTTCTGTAAGCCCAAGAGATGTCACGGGGACATTATCGTGGAGTGGTTAAAGAATGGATAGAGTTCAGCAGCTCATTGAGAACAATTTCTGGGATCTCATGATGATCTGGGATGAGTCTAAATCAGAAGAGCGAGATGCACTGCTCACACAGGCAGTTCATGCATCAGGCCCCATTATCACGAAGATTTGCAAGCGGCTCACGTTCGATTGGGAAGCATCAGACAGTCCCGTGTATGTTGACGATGATGGTCGAAAGTTCACATGCCAGACGAGGAAGCTGGCCTCAGCGGTTGATACGACTCTTTTGGGTGACACAGACAATTTCGATGAGATTGCTGACGCTATCGCTGCTGAACTTAACGAGATGTTTGCTGGCAAGGACGGACCGAGGAAGCCAGCATTTTTCAATATCGTCAAGGTAAACGGAATGAGAATCGTGGGTACTGGGCCGAAAAGCTCTGACTATGAAGTGTCAAAGCTTTGCTCACTGGCAACACGATATGCTGACACAAACCCTGATTCTTGGTTGCTAAGTGACGAATAGACGAACATCGTGCACTGCTGCTCCTGAACGCTACGAGATCTACAACATCTTCCTGGAAACACTTGATGGCTGGAACTCTCCGGCACCACCGCTCTCTCCTAATGACGGAGCCTGGGCCGACTGGGCGCACCCCGACGGGCATCGAGTCTGGTGGGATGGAATCAACGGACGATTTGGGTTTGTCAGAGTAGATGAATTCAATGCTGACCTTCATCATTATGCCTCAACAGGTAGAGGATGGAAGGACAGGCTCAGACACGATCTTAAGCGAGTCATGGAAAGCAACATGAGCATGAACTAATGAAGAAAGTTACTGTCACGCTGCAGATCAAAGCCACAATGTGGGCTGCTGATTGGAACCCACAAGAGATGATTCAGTACTTGAAGGCATACCACGACGGCCAACATCCTGCTGGCTGGGTTCGTGATGGAATTGCTGATCAGGGATCTGATATCACTGTAACAGATACAAAAATCGAGGAAGTCGAACAATGAGTTACGAAAAGCATATTGAGCTATACGGCGACGGCATCGGCAAGGTCGAGTACGTCGAACACATGGGCTCAGACCTCACAATCGTGAACAGTGCTCGGGTGTCGTTTGGAAGTCACAAAGACGTCCTCGACGAAAAGGACGCAAAGCTCATCAACTACCTCGTGAATCCACCTGACGGAAAGATGCATACCTCAGTCTTCGAGCACTGTGCCGTTACCTTCCGTTTCAAGGTTCCGCTCTTCATCCGTTCTCAGCATCACCGTCATCGGACCTGGTCATACAACGAGATCAGCAGGCGCTACACAGCATCAGACATTGAGTTCTATGAGCCCGAGACTTTCCGGACGCAAGCCAAGCGCAACCGACAGGCGAGCAATGCTGAGGATCTGATTGACCCGATGATCAATGTCGAGGACGCTGATCATCCCAAGTTTGGCGAGTGGATCCATCCGCATCCTGCTTCTCAAGCTGTTCGAGAGCATCACCAAGCTTCTCTAGATCTGTATCATCGTCTCATGGAAGTTGGTGTTTGTCGAGAGCAGGCACGAGGTGTTCTTCCGCAAAACATGTACACGACGTACTACGGCACAGTGTCGCTACTGAATGCATTGAAGTTCTGCTCTTTGCGTTTGCCCAAGGGAGCCCAGTGGGAAATTCGTCGAGTTGCTGAAGCAATGGTGACGATTCTCAAGGATCTCTATCCGATTGCTGTCGAAGCATGGATTAGCAATCTTGATGACGACGTGAAAGAACTCTTTACCGACACTTGACAGTGACATAGTTATATGTGTACACGAGGTGCACGTGATTGTCGGAATTTACAAAGTTGTCATTGGGAATCAAGAGTACGTTGGTCAGTCTCGTCAAATGTCTATTCGGTGGCATCAACATCAACGACAGCTCGAAAAAGGTTCTCACGGAAACAAGTTGATGCAAGCGCAATTCGACAAAATCGGTGATGTATCATTTGCTCTTCTCGAAGAATGTAGTCTGGACAACCTGTACGAGCGAGAGATGCACTGGATTGATGAGCTTGACACTCTTCGAAATGGTATGAATCAATCCTGGCCAGGAAATCGATGGAATTTCGAGTGGACTGACGAGATGCGTGCCAAGATGTCTGAGTCTGCAAAGCAACGCGGACGAAATGGTGGAACGTTTACATCGAACGAAGCTCTCGAGATTCGCAAAGCTTGGATGGCCGGAGAACGAGTGCTGCAGATCTCAGAGAGACTTAAGTGTCATCGAAAAGTTGTCGGGAATCTGGTCAATTTTAGATCTTATCAAGAGGACACAGCAATTCCTGCGGGATACACTGAGCACCTTAACAAGGTACAATTAGAACGAAAGCGTGGCAATCGCATCGCACAGAGAGGCTGGAAGCATTCAGCAGAATTTATTGAGAAGTTTCGTGTAGCAGTGTCAGGTCCTTGCCTTTCAAGACGTAAGCTTGATGATGTTCAGCGATGTGAGATTCGACAGAGACTTAGCAAGGGTGAGACAGGTTCGAGTCTCGCTCGAGAGTTCGGTGTGTCAAAGCAATTAATCAGCAAAATCAAGAGACTTAAGTGAACCGCTCCTACATCTATCAGATGATCGATGAGATCATCATTGAAGCTGAAAGCCCGAATGTGTGGGAAGAGTATGAGATCAAAGATCAGCGTGGCATGGTCGAGGTTCACTTTCCGTACTTTGACGACTTTTGTGAGTTTGTCAAGGCAGTTGAGTGTCGAGGATGGGTTGCGACTATCACGCAAGATGCTCGTCGGCTTTTGTTTGGTGTGCGTTTTGATATTCCAGCTAGTGATGATCACGAAGGCTTGAGCTTGTTCGTACCTGTCCGAAAGATGAACGCAACACTTCAAGCATTGAAAAACTCATACCCTGACGTAATCAATGAGATGAACAACTTTACTGGCGGAAACGGAAAGCTGTGGAGAAACGTTGTTCCTCCGCGCTGGAGCTAGAGCATGAAGTTCATCTCGTTGCGGATCGCTCCGGGTGCACAGTGGGAAGCTCAGCAGGTCGGACTGGCCTGTCTCGAGATTGCGAAGGACCTCTGGCCCGTCGCCGTCGAAGCTTATCTCGAAGGAAAGAGCAAGTGATTCGCCCGGAAGACAAGCATGACTTCCTGGGTGGTATGACTCTAGCGGAAGTATCCAAAGCTCTTCATGAAGATCGGCTTGTTCTTGATTTTGGCGGACCAGCATTGACCCTGGGTGACAAGCTCTCTCGGAGTCTGTACGTTGATCAGCTTAACAGAGAGCTTGAGAAGATGGGCTCACCCTGTCGAATTGAATCGAGAGAGAAGAATGATTGAATCAGCCGCAGATTTGCGCCGTGTCTTGGGAGGCACAGGCGCAGAAGTCATCGAAATCGATGCTCCCGTCGCAAGCGTTCACAGAAGCAAATTCGCTTTGTGGACCGAAGAAGACGATGCTGCCTATGAAGCAGGTGGAGCTCGTCACATCTGGGATGTAACACATCCTGACTTTGACAAACCTTGTCCCTACTTGGCTGTCACGGTTCAGACGAGTACCTTCGAGACAGTCAAGGAGTTGCGAGAGCTACTTGGTGGGAAGAAGATCTTCTACTACGCCTATGGGACGTTTATTGCGAATCACAAGCCCCCGACAATTCGCTACACAAGTGACTACACACAGTGGGTTCCCGTCAACGATGGTAAGAATCGTCTTCGTTACGCAATCTGGGTGAACGAGTGAATCAGAATCCTGAACTTATCGTCTTTGTGGGGCCCATGTTCTCAGGAAAGACCACGCGTCTTCTTGCTGCGCTTGATCGCTACCATTACCAAGACAAGAAGATTCTCGCATTCAAGCCGATGCTAGATGACCGATACTCCCTCATGGACATCAAGTCCCACAATGGAGCAGGTATTCCGGCGCGCTCAATCCGAAGCGGCCAGGAGCTATTTGACATCGTTTACAGTGAGAGTGATCTTAGCCGACCTGACGTGATTGCAGTTGACGAGGTCTTCATGATCGATGGTGTCGCAGAGGTTCTCATCAATCTCTTCCGCGACGGCTTCACCGTGATTGTCTCTAGTCTGGAAATGTCTGCTGCTTGCAATCCGTTCACTGAGGTTTCGAAGTTGATGCCCTGGGCGACCAGAATTGAAAAGTGTCCGGCTGTCTGCGCCCACTGTCATCAGGATGCGTACTTTACGCATCGAAAGGTCGAAAACGAGAATGATGACATCCAGGTTGGGGGATCAGAGCTGTACGAGCCGCGCTGCTGGTCGTGTCATAGTTACATCAACATCAACCAGTGATTCAAGTGCGTGTAAATTCGCATGCGCTTGATGTACAATTGGTTTTTGGAGAGGAGCTAAATGATTGATCCTAGCAAGGTAACCCTCGTCATCTACCATGCAGACTGCTCTGATGGATTTGGCGCAGCATGGTCAGCTTGGAGTCACCTCGGCAGCCGAGCCGAGTACTATCCTGCCAAGCACGGTACTCCGCCCCCCGACTGTACGGGAAAGGTTGTCGTCTGTCTCGACTTCGCATTCCCTCGGGAGCAGACGCTAAAGATGATCGAAGAAGCAGATGAGTTTCTGATCATCGATCATCACAAGACAGCAATGGTCGAGCTTGCAGACGTCAGCCAGACGCTATTCGACATGACGAAGTCAGGAGCAGTTCTGGCGTGGGAGTTCTTCCACCCAGGCAAGGAAGCACCCAAGTTTATCCAGTACATTCAGGATCGCGACTTGTGGCGCTGGCAGCTGTCATACTCGAAGGAGTTCTCTGCTGCATTCGACATGGTTCCGTTTGAATTCGAGGAGTACGACAAGCATCTCGACGACTCAGTCTTTGACGAAGCATGTAAGCGAGGAAGTTACATCCTCGCGTACTCACGCACCTTTATCGACAAGGCTTGCAAGAACGCAGTCCATCGAACGTTGAAGGGCAGGTCTTGCCTCGTTGTCAACAGTGCCCATTGGGCTTCTGAAATCGGCGGTCGACTTGCCAAGAGCGCAGACGTCGCGCTTGTCTGGTTCTTTGATCACCAGCAAGGAAAGATCATCTGCGGCCTCAGGTCAGCGCATGATGACATCGACGTCGCCATTCTGGCCAAGGCGTTCGGCGGCGGCGGGCACCGAAGGGCAGCTGGCATGCAGCTCACCCTGGGTAACATCGAGGATATCTTTGATGAGCCCGAAGAGGAAGTGCAGACCGCACTCTTCACATCTGGATCGGTTGAATGAGCCGACCAACTTGGGGCTACATCTGGATGCAGTTTGCTCGGACAATCGCTGAGCGTTCTGTAGATCCCAAGTGTCAAGTCGGCTGTGCTGTTGTGTCAGATGACAATACGCAGGTGTTCGCGGTCGGATACAACGGTGACCACGCTGGCGGTCCCAACAAGCGTGACAGTTTGGAAGTCGGACGTGCAGGCTTTATTCACGCCGAGATCAACGCTCTCATCAAGTGTGACTACAACTCAACAAAGACGAAGATTATGTACGTCACACTGTCTCCGTGTCGAATGTGCGCGAAAGCAATCATCAACGCCGGGATTAGCGAAGTGGTTTACGATCGGGAGTACGCTCCCGATCTTTCTGGTCTGACACTTCTTGAAAATGCCGGCATTCGGGTGCGGAAGTTCGAAGAATCAGGGAATAGTTAGTAGTCGCCGCTACTGTAGCGTAGGACGACATGAACAGCCCTGACGACAATACACACCAGAAGTTGATGGAGTCGGTTGACGCTCTCATTCAAGAGCAGTCTGATCAGACACCCTCACTTATGGATATCTTCGAGAGTCCTGATGAGGCTTCGCAGATTATCACACACACGAAGCTTCAAGAGGCTCTCGGTGATGATGTTGATCTTGTCTTGAAGGTCGCAGATCTTCTTGTCGAATCGGGTGTCGAAGTTCAGAACGATCTCTTGACAGAAGAAGATCATCAAGCGCTCGAAGCATGGCGGAAGCTTGCTGGCATCGCAGGAGACGTAGCATGAAGGCTCTCAATGAAGGTGACATTCTTCGCATGCTTCGCGAAGAATATGATCTAAAGCTAGAGAGGGTGCTGTCTGAGATCAACACGGCACCTTTTCCCGGGCAGGAAGATGATCGAGCACCTGTCGTCTCTCCGGATCTCAAGATTCGACACAAGAAGACGAATCTGCTGTATACTGTTGACAGTGTAAGTCCTAACGACGTGACGCTTCGCTCTCCTGAGGGAGATCGGTTCACCGTGGCTGCTGACGAGTTCGAGAAGGAGTATGACCTTGACTGACAAGACAACCATTGAAACCCCCGATATTGTGAGCCTCATTCGCCGAGATCTCAAGATCGAAGGGAAGACAGGTGATCAGCTCAGTGAAGCTTACGTGGCTCTTCCGAAGAAGTTCACGCTGAACACGGAGCTCCTCGGGCCTAAGACAAAGCATGCTCACGAAGAGAAGTATGAGTCGTACATCAAGGCACTCAACAATGTAAGCGCCAAGCTTGATGTCGCAGACCGCAAGAACGTGTCAGCCAACACTTCGCCCTATCGAGCGCTGAAGGGTGACGAAGTTCGCAACATGAATGCTGTGTATCTTCACGAGCTCTACTTTGCAAACATTAGCGACGTCCACAGCCAGATTGACATGGACACGCTTTCGTACATGCGCCTGGAGAGAGACTTCGGTACGTTCGATGATTGGCAGTTCGACATGATTGCCGCGTCGATGGCATCGCGAGACGGCTGGGCGGTTACCGCTTACAGCACATTCCTTCAGCGCTACATCACGTTCTTCATTGATGAGCACGACCAAGGAATTCCGGTCGGTTGCTATCCCATCGTTGTTATCGACGTATGGGAGCACGCCTACTTCCGCGACTACCTCAATGATCGCAAGGCTTACGTCTACGCAATGTTGAAGGAACTTCGCTGGGATGTCATTGAAGAGCGAGTCAAGCGCGCCGAGAAGATTGCTCTGGCCGTGAGATAAGATGCGAACTTCGGTCGCTAAGATTAGGACACTGGTGCGTGAGGCTCTGATGCTAGAGTCTTTTGGCGCCGGTGATCTCGTTGTGATGGCCGATGATGAAGTGCCCGGAATCAAGTTCGAGCCGGGCGACGACGGCCACGGTGCGACGTTCAATCTTCCGCGAGTGTCTGCACGGTCCGGCCAGGAAATCGTAGTTCAGGCACTCGGTCCCCCACAGAGAACAGATTGGGGAATCAAGATTCCGCTCAAGGGATTTCAGGGCATTTTCTTCGTAGATCCTGGTGCGCTTTCTCGCGCTCCCGAAGATGCTGATGGACCACAGGACTCTGTTGATGCATTCTGGTGGTCCCGCCGGCGCGAAGAGATGGAAGACGCCGGTCGCATGAAGAATCTGGGCGTCAAGCGTGGCACAGGCCGCTATAAGTCTACGCACTGGGAACTCTGGGAAGCTCCTGACGAGCACAAGACCGAAGACGCTGTAATGGGCGCATTTAGGCAAATGTCTCAGGACTGGCCGGTGTGGTCAGCAAAAGCAGTTCGTGATCCTGACGCCGGAAAGTGGTACGTCAATTACGAGCTAGATACCAGCGAGCAGGAGCCTACGTAAGACTATGCAGATCACTGTTAGAAAGCTGAAGGGTCTCGTTCGTGAGGCCGTCCGCCGAGGAAAGCTACAGGAATGTGGCGATGCACCTTGCGGTCCGTGCGATGCAAAGAAGAAGGCTGTTCGAGATCCATACGGTGAAGACGCTTTCGCTTATGACATGCTTATGGCCGGTGAGGCCGACTTTATCGAAGAAGATCCCGGCCCTGGCTGAGGAATGGAGGTACAGTGAGGTTCACTGCAAATCAGATTAGAAAGATCATTCGCGAGGAAATGACGGGCCACCAGGAGCCGTCGCTTGGTCGCAAGTCTCGTCTGTCTTCCGATTCTTTGGACGACCAGATTGATTCGCTTTTCATTAAGTTTGAGTCAGAGAGTGTCAAGACTGAGTCTGTTAGAAGTCTTTTCAACTTGATGTTTGAGGCGCCTGAAGATGAAGAAGAGGAGGATGCGCTCGACCCAGGCGAAGAGGAAGCGCCGCAAGAAGAGGAGCCTGCTGAGCCGCCTTCTTCGGTTGGCTCTGAGGAGCGCGACGAGGAAGTCTCGGGCGAGCCGGGCAAGCCGCCTCTTGACATGGATCAGTTCACGCATCGAGTAGTTCGTCTAATCGAGAACTACGATTCTTTGCTTGACATTCGCACGGTAATTTTGAACCGTGCTGCGAACTACGTCCTGGAGAACTACGACGAAGCCGCCGTGGGTGACTTTGAAGATACTCTCGAGATTGACCACGGCTTGTCGCTTGATCCTAAGGACAGCGACGAAGAGACTCCAATGGCAATTGGAGCAGGTCCCGCCGGGGGCGCTTGATGGCAGAGAAGGATCGTTTTGATTTTCAGCGCAAGAAGTCGCTGCATATCAATCTGAAGACCGAGACTCACGCAGCATTTCGGATTGAGCTTTTCAAGCGCGGTCTGTCGATGCAAGAGACCCTCGAAGATTTCGCAATGCTCGTCGGTATTGAGAACGCTCCCGCGATGAGAATTCTTGACAACCTTGTCGAAAAGAAGAAGAACAAGGAAGTTGAGGGCCTGACCGAAACAGAGGCCGACGAGATCTATAGAATGCTTGAGGAGGATGGGCCGCTCGCTCAGCACTCCGGGAGATGATTTGGAACTTCTCGACTTCCTGCTTGACCAGCAAAAGGAACGAGAGCTATCAGATCTTGTTCTCGCGCTAAGCAAAGCGCTCCAGGAACGCGACGCAACGATTCGAGCGCTTACTGAGAAGGTAAGAGAGAATCGAGAAGCACTTCAGGCTCTGGCAAACTCTCAAGCAGTTCTCAACCAGAATCAGCATGACCTTGCAGCTAGACAAGTGTCGTCTACAGTGTTTCCCGTTTACCGCTCTTCGACAGATGATGACACCTGGAACTGAGTTGGGGATACTTACTCTCGACACTTGGAGGATAAGATGTCTGAAGGAACTGAGCTTGAAGTCAAGCCTCCCGTAGCCAAGGGATTCTTGGATCGCTGCCTTGAGAAGGCAATTAGTCGAAAGCTGCTTGTTTTTGCAGTTGCCACAAGCTTGCTGCTTGCCAACACATCTCTGGACTCAGAGACTTGGGGCTGGGTTGCACTCGTGTACATTGGCGGGCAGTCTGCTGTTGACACTATGAAGGCTTACAGAGGACTCTGATGAACTGGCTGGCAATCAAAGCTTGGTTGTCAAAGGCCATGGTCTGGTGCAAGGTTCACTGGGAGCTTCTCCTGGGACTTGCAGTAGGACTGGTCGTCCTGGTTGTATTCCGCCGAGGCAGTCCAGATTTTTCTAACCTCTATCGTCAGATGATGGAGAGGCAAAAGGAAGAAGTGGATGCCATTGACGCATTGCACCAGAAGGAGATCAAGCTACAAGAAGAGGCAGCTCAACGAGCCCTTGAAGCGATGAAGCAGGTCGAAGAAGACTATGCTAGTCGTAGTGAAGCTCTAGACAAGAAGAAGCGCCGAGAGGTAGAGAAGGTCATCGAAGCGTCTAAGAACGATCCAGATGATCTCGCTCGTCGTCTTGCTGAGCTAACAGGTGCTACTTTCGTACCTCGAGGTGAATGATGGAGAAGTTGATTGCTTGGTTTCTGGCGCTGGCACTCATTCTTGTTCCTGTCACAGCAAACGCACAAGAAGATCTTGATCCCGCGCCAGGTGGTCAGGTAACTTTCATTGAAGAGGGCGAACCAGCTCCCTTTGATGGGACGCTGTATGATCGACTTGCATCAGCTGAGCTTATCGTCCGGCTAGAGACTGAAGACGAAGCTTGCGAGATTGAGATTGACCGAGCTGTCGGTGAAAATGATGTCACTTGGCAGCTCCGTTACGACCAGCTCGATGCGCGGTACAAGATCTCCACGGAGACCTACGAAGCTAAGGTCTCTACTCGAGATGATATGCTTGAATTGCAGGACGAGCAGCTAGAGAAGCTAAGAAATCCGAGGACTGAGCTTGTCTTCGCAGGTGGCGTAGTAGCTGGCATCGGACTTACCGTTCTTGCGGGCTGGGCGATTGGTCAGGCTGCCAACGCTCCGAGCAACTGATCTTTGACCCCAGATTCGATACGTAGAAGGGTAGGAGAGCACACGTGCAAGTAGCAGTCTCAGAAGAAGCTGTTCGAGGTATGCTTCGCAACCTTCTTGAAAGCGGCCCAGAAGAGGGTGCGCCATCTCTTGAAGGCGAAAGCGAAAAAGCACCTCCCGCTCCAGTTGTCGTTGTAGAGCCTCCCGTTGAGGAGCTACCCGTTGATCCCAATCCTGAGATCGGCACTGAGGGTGTGTTCGAGCTACCACCAATTGAAGACCCGGAATACGTTCCAGGGACACAGCAGGAACTCGCGAAGGCAGCATTTGCTGTTGGCAAGAGCATTCCTTCACAGAATGTTGAGCAGTTTTGGAAGGAACTGGACCGACTGGCAGCTCAGGCTGAGACCTGGCAGGAGAAAGAGACCATGAAGACCCAGCAGGCCGAGCACGTGCTACGGCGCAAGATTCGGACAATGATTCGCGAAGCAGCGGGTGATCCCATGTCCGGCTTTTACAACGACGAGGACGATTCTCACGAAGACTTCGAGTTCTCTGACGAGGAAATTGCTTCTGCACGTGCAGATGCGAAGGCGTCGGCGATGGCCGGTGCGAAGAAGTCCTGGTCAGATATCCAGACTAGCAAGCCCAAGAAGCCTAAGGGTAAGACCACGACAGCGTGGGATCTTGCTGCAGCCGGAAAGCTAGGCAAGCCCGACCAGGTTCGCAGTGCAGACCTCGATCTTCCTGTGGGTGAGCGACACCGCGAAACTTCGTGGGAAGAGATTGCAACTGACCAGGGATTCAAGTCTCCCTCAGGTGCTAAGCAGTTCGTTGACGATCCTGGTCGTCTCATGGATCGAACTCGCTTTCTCATGACGATGTACCAGAACGAGCCCGAGAAGTTCCAGGCAATGGTGGGTGATGCCACCATCGCATACGCTGATGCTCTGCTCGACGCTGGCTCTATCGAAGCAGAAGATGCTGACTATCTCAAGTCCAACCCCGAGCACACTCAGACTCTCGAGTCCTTCCGCGTCTTCCTCAAGAAGTACGTCATGAAGCTTATGCGTAAGGATCCAGACATTCAGAAGCATATCAAGGGCCGCAAGGACTCTCGAGCTGCTGATCGGGCCGCGCGCAAGAAGAGGAAGCTCGGGTCGATGATCTGAGGAGGACTTATGCGTCTCCTCAAGGAGCTTCGAGCCAACATTACGCCCGACGAGATGGAGAAGGTCTCTCTCCCTTCGTCGGTCTTGCGTATTTTGCCGCAAGCCGAAGCAATGGTCGACGACGACCATCGCCCTGTCCGAGTAAACAAAACCAAGTGGGAACGACGACAGAATCCTGAACGTCTCGTTCGAACATACGACTTCGAGGATTATGACTATCTTCGAATGTTCGTGTCAGATCTTCTTGATTACCAGCAGGTCCTGGGACATCATGCTGACATCAAGGTCACGAAGGAAGAAGTGACTGTTGCTGTCTGGACGCACGGCGTGTCAGCTATCACAGAAATTGATGTCGAGTTTGCTCGCGAAGCCGAGGCGATCTACCAGGACGTTCGATTTAAGATTCGAGGCATGCACTGATGAGTGATGATGCATACTCGGGCTTGCTGATGAGTGAAGCTCTAGATGATCGACTAAACGAAGACGTGCTTTTGAACGGCCCACCGAAGAGTTCAGATCCCCAACCTCGTATTCGGGTAATGACAACAGCTGTTGTCAAGACTCGACAGACAGATCTCGTGCGCGAAAGCACAATTTGTGAAGGTGATCTCGCTTCGATTACTCGACAGAAGGGTGAACCCACCGAGGTCACTATCAGAGTAGATGCAGAAGGTTGCAGAGCCTTGCTGGTTGGATTCAAAGAACTCGCCCTACAGGTTAACCTGCTCAAGGACGAAGAACTCACCTGGACCTCCCTGGGAACTTTCCGCAAGGAGATCACACTTTCGTCAGTAACCACCGATGGTGCATTGCTGACTGTAACCAAGTAGCGGACGAAGATACTTAGCGACAGGTACTTTCGTTCCGGAGGATCCAATGAGCGGTTTTGATAAGTTCATGGACGACATTGTTAAGCGCGAAGAAGTGGCGAAGAAGCGCGCCAAGATTCTGGCCGAGCGCGAGAATGATGAAGTGCACCCGCAGCGCCAGAAGCAGAAGCTCTATCAAGAGCGTCCGCAGAACAGCATTCGCTGGAGGCGAAAGTGAGCAAGAATGTCAAGATCAGAACGGCACCCGGACTTGATGCATTCCTGACACTTCTGGCTGAGGAAAGCGTAGTCAAGGCTCGAAGTGATCTAAGAAATGGAACGTATGCCTCAGAAGAAGAGATTCTCCAGCGAGCTGCTGGCGACGAGAAGAAGGCGCAGGGTGCTCTAAGCAAGAATCTTGATCGTCTCGGTGGAAGCTGGGGTTCTGAGTACAAGCCGCAGCAGGCACACGAAGAAGCTGATGATGACATCTTCAAGTCAATCGCTTCAAGCGGAAGTGGCGGTGCCAAGGAAGATGAAAAGAAGCCTTCGAAGAAGAAGGCTGCACCTGAAGAGAAGCCCGAGACTGAGCCCGAAGAGCCTGCTGAGGATGAAGCAGGTGATGAGGAGACAAGCGACTCTGGTCGAGTAGGTGGCGAGGAGCGAATCTCTTTCACAATGATTCGTGATGAGCTCAACACAATCCGCTCTGGTCGTTCGCTAAGAGATAAGGAAATCCGAGCTGAGCTCAAGGATTACGTCACCGGGCTAGACACCGACGAGCGAATCGCACTGCATGCATTCCTCAAGGGCATCGGCCAGATTCTTACCGCGGGAATCGATAGTGAGCAGGCAGATGAACCGAGCGAAGAACCTCACGATATTAAAATGAGTCGTGACTCCGATGGGGATTCAGGTGGTTCAACTCCGCGCCCGAAGAAGAAGCAGGGCGCCGTCAAGAAGCCCGTTAATCGCGCCAAGCAGCGTGGTCTCGAAGATACGTCAGCTCCCATCCAGGTCGGTCGGAAGCAGGCAACCGAGAGCATTCGGCGCAGAATCCGCGACCTGATGGGATAATACATGGCACTCGACAATCCAAAGATTACGGCCAACATGGTCACAGAGTACCAGGCATCTGGTATTCCTTACGTCACTGAGTCTGTTGTTGCGTCGGGAGTGACAAAGTTTCAATTCCCGTTTGTTACACGTGAGTTCACTGTTCGCAACAACGGTGTCGCTGACGTTTTCGTAGGCTTCTCTGAAAACGGTGCGCTGGGAACAAACGGGTTTACGTTGTCAACTGATGCAAGCTATTCGGGTCCACTACGAATCAAGAATCTATTCGTATCAGCATCAGCAGCCACAAGCGTAACGGTTATCGGTGCTCTCACTCGAATCCCTTGGCACATGTTTCCAGTTTTGACGGGCTCAGACGGGTTCGAAGGCATCGGCTAAGCCAATGGGATTCTCAGGATTTGCAGGAAGCTTTAAGGCTTCTTCGTCCGGTGGGAGCACCGGCGGTGGCGGCGGCAACGACTGGAACACCGTTGACCTGTCCACGGGCACGGAGACGAACACCGGGCAGCGTGGAGCCGGCAACTCGCTCGGCACCTCGAGCACCATCGTGTGTGCCGCTGTCCACGGTGGCCTCGATGCTGGACTCGACGGCTACCACATCATGGTCGATCTGAGCGAGGACCCGACGAGCACGAGCCACAAGGGTATTGAACTCGAGCTGGCGTGCGACTACCAGTCCACGGCTCCGAGCAACGGCAACTCCGGTCTCTACATGGTGATCGGTGGCGTTGCTGTCGCTGCGTCGAATGAGATGTACTACGGCGGTGTTCGCAAGGCTGCCGGTGGTGACCTCGACCAGGCGACGGTGTCTCGTACGGGAGCCAATAACGGCGGTGGTCAGGCGGTGACGGGCGCGGTCACCATGCGGATGGTGTCGTGGTTCGATGGCCTTCGGGTCAACCAGGGCTCGATGTACGTCGCAGGTGCTACCACTGGCATCGGCACGGACTCCGAGACGGCTGCGCTGGTGGGCACGCCTTCGACGACCTGGATCGGTGTCGGCGTCAACCAGTCCACGGGGTCGCCCTCGCAGGCACTCACGTGGACGAACGTCATCCTCCGATACCGCTGGATCGACTAATTTACGTGCATTCTACTTGCAGGCATGGTAAAATGCTTTCATGATAGAACGAATCGCGATATTCCCAGATGGGTCTAAGCTAGTTGTAGAGATCCCTGATGACTCTCCTATGCTGGCTCTGGTAGCAGAATACGTCGGGAAAACTGAGGCGGAAGTGACAGATGGTGACATCGGAATCTTTATCGCGCGGTCGACAACAGAAGCCCTTGACAAGCATCTGGAAGAGATGTCCCAGACTGAATCGTAAGTTAGCTCTCGCTTGCCATACTTACGATGTGTGGAGGAGCAGCCCTTGCTGATCTCAGAAGGAACACTTGATGGTCTTGTGCGAGAAGCCTTGCTGCTAGAGAAGCACAAAGCTCCTGGCAAGGTGATGACTCGTCGAGGCTATGAGGTTGAGTGGGGCTCTAAGAGGCATGTTGCTGATCTGGAAGCTTCTCTTGACGAGCTTGTTCGAATTCGTAATGCGCAAAAGCGTGGGTCACGAACTCGATATGTTTATGCCCGAGCAGTTGAGCAGATGAGAAGTCAGTATCGATCTGCGCGCCGTTACGGAATCAAGAACGGCCTCATCGAGGAGGAGCTGTGAAGCTCGGTCTTATCGGCGGCGGCTTTAAGCCGTTCACGTCAGGTCACTTTACGCTTCTCGCGACAGCGATGGCGAACAGCGACAAGGTCATTCTTTACTACGGCCTCGCGGGCCGCAAGAAGGGCAGCGGCTACAACTACTCTCGAGAAATGTCGCAGGAAGTCTTCAACATCATGAAGGCAGCCATTGAGCGCACGTACTCAGGGCGCGTTTTTGTTGAGCTCGGAAAACCAACACCCATCGTCAAGATCTTTCAGGCAATCAGTGCTGTCAAGGATAGCGAAGATTCCAATGCAGCTCTCAGTCCTGCCGGCATCGATCCCGCACAGGTCGAGACAATCTCCGTATTTTCAGGTCCTGAGGATCTCGACAAGTACACGAAGTACTTTGGTACTGACAAGGAAGAGCGCTACTACGGAGACCTCAACCAGACGGGTCGTCTTAGCTTTGTCCCGGTTGAATCAGCCGACGGCGAGGGTGACCTCTCGGCGATTCTTGACATCGTTCGTGACTCCTACCCTGATCTAAGCGACGAAGAGATGACTGATCGCGTCAAGATGCGCGGCTCTGTTTTCCGGTCTCTGATTGCTTCTCGAGACGGCGCTAAGATTAGTCAATACCTCCCTCCTTTTCTGACAAATGAAGAGAAAGCACAAATCGTCGAGATCCTTTTCCAGGGCTTGACTGAGAACGTCTTTCGCTCGTATGTCCAGCAGATTTTGAAGAGCAGCCGATGATTCTTCGCGAATACGTCCAGACCGTGCTTCGCAAGCCTCTCATGAATGAGGCTTTGGCAGCACACATCCTCAACTTCTATGAAGATCTTGACATGTCTCTCGGAGAGCTCTACGAAGTAGTAGACGCTATTCGTGACGGGTCACTCGATGAAGTTACTGAAAAGATGGACGGACAGAACGTCACCTTCACCATTTTCAACGAGCAGCTGCAGCTCTACAGCAAGGGCGCATCGTGGAAGAGAATCTTGAAGGGTGGGCTGACGCGAGAGACCATCAATTCACAGTACGCTGATCGACCAACAGTTCGAGAAGCTTTCCTCGAAGCGCTAGACGCTATTCAGGCCGTCATCAGCGCAGATCCCGAGAACGCTGCTCGACTCTTTCAGCAGGGCCAGGTGGTCGTTGAGTCGTCGATTCAGATGCCCGGGAACCCGAACACCATCATCTACGATGATCCAAGCATTCAGTTCATTCAGGCTGTTGCGCTGGGCCCTGACGTAGAAGAGGTTGATCAGGCAGCTTATCGAGAGTTCATCTCAGCAGCACAGAGAGTCTCCAAGCAAGGCCACAAGGTCGACATGGGGCTGGTTCCATACTTGAAGCTCCAGAAGTCTCTCGAAAACGATGATGCTCTCGCTGACAAGATCAAGGGACAGCTTGACGCTTTGCTCTCTAAGACGAGCATGAAGAAGTCGAACACCATCGGCGACATGGCAGTGCATCTTGTACGCCAGCAATTGGACTTTCTTGGCACAGTGCCTCCAGAGCTAATGGACAAGGCGGCTCAGCGTATCGGCACGGGCGTAAAGTCAGTTCTGACGAAGAAAGAATACGTTTCACTGTCTTCGCCGCAGGCATGGGCAGACTTTCAGGCTCTTGACAAGCGTCGAAATGACATCGTAGCTGAGGCACTTGTCCCTCTCGAGCAAATCATCCAGCTAATGGGTGTCTACGCCTTCCGAAATCTTGAGTTTGCCATCGCGGCTAACTCTCACGAGTCTGGCGAGGACTTGCGACAGTGGGTGTCTACTGTCAAGGCAGCTTTTTCGCAAGGCAACGTCATTGCAGACCCCAAAACAACGGATCGCATCCGAATTGCATTGCAGCGTATCGGAGATCAGGAGCCGTACTTCGAAAAGGCAGTTGAAGGCATCGTTTTCAAGTGGAAGGGCAAGACAAGGAAGCTCACAGGGCTCTTCACGCCTATCAACAAGCTCCGCGGGTTCTTTGCGTACGGTGCAAACCCTGCGCAAGTCCGTCAAGCTGAAGGTGTGGCCTTACGAGAAGGCGGAAATGCTTTCAAGGGTCCCAATGGCGAGCTTTTGACGACTTCCATTGAGCGAGAGCGCGTAAAGTCAACTTTGGATCACTTTGCGAAGCATGTACTCGAGCCTGCGGGCGTCCAAGAGTACACGATGATTGGAAGTACTGGAAAGAAGGCTCGATCGGGCGATCTTGACATCGCAGTTCCTGTGCCAGCTCATATTGACAACAAGGCATTCAAAAAGAAGCTTCTGGGCAACATTCAGAGCATTCTGAGCAAGGCAGAGGCAAAGGCAGTCGGTTCGAACCTCGCGGTTGCCTATCCCATCATCGGTTCGCCCAACATGATGGTCCAGATTGATCTCATGCTCGCCAGAGACCTTCCTGGGACAACCTGGCTCATGACCGGCCACGGAGAGGAGAAGGTCAAGGGCGTTTACCGGAACATGCTGTTAGCTTACCTTGCCAAGATGATGGGTGAGGAGATGTCGACCCCCGAAGAGACTGTCAAGGCGACATTGTCTTTTCCGGGAGGCTTGATGATCAAGAAGAACGGCGTTGTTGCAATGGAGCGGACATCAGACCCGTCCATGATCCTCAGCGTACTAGGCTTGGACGTTACACCAGACCAGGTTAGAGGGTTTGAAGAACTCGTAGACGTGGTTCGCAAAAGCCCCAGATACAAGAAGTATCTGGGTGGCTTTATGGACTACATTGGGCACCTGGTGCGCTCAGACCCGGACAACGCCAAGCGCGCGGGCGACTACATTCAGGGCACAAACGAAGCTGTTCTGCGAGCGTTTATCCGTCAGTCTTTGAGAGGTTGACATGGGTGGTTGGAAGTCCGTCCGGACTGTTGGCGTCAAGCTTGATCCCAGTACAGTCCAGGCAGCAATCAATGTCTTTCTCGACGTAGTAACGGGCTTCAATGCCCACTTGGCTGCGAATGAGAAAATGCCTATCGAGCCGCAGCGTCCAGTCGGCTCTGTCAGCTATCACCAAGATGATGTGACAGAGAATCCCGACAAGGTCTATGGCGACATTGACTACCTCGTGTCTTTTCCGTGCGCGCAAGAAGACGATGCGACTGCTCGTCGAAAGATTGAGAATGCTGCAAAGCGAGAATATCAAGGACTGTGGATCGAGTATTTGCAGACAAAGACTCCTCCCGAAGTCGATGTGGGTGCAACAACCAGTTCATCTCCCTGGCTTGTCATCATCAATCTTCCTGACGGTCGGGCAGTCCAGGTTGACATCATCATCACCTTTCCAAAGTATTGTAAGTGGATGGGTGGACGTTATGAGCCCGAGAGAGACAAGAAGGGCCTCATCATGGGACACCTCTACAAGGCCCTGGGTGATGCGTTGACATTGTCTATCGGCACTGAGGGCGTCATTGCTCGAACGAGAGCAGGTGAGCGCGTCCCGTCAAAGTACAGAAAAGGCGTAACGCTCGAGACAGTCTCTACCGATATTGACAATTTCCTGATCGACATTGCTCGATATCTTACGGGTGTCAGCGAGCCACAGCTCCATCCAGATCTCCAGCAGAACCCGGGCGTCTCCGCGGGCAGTGTTACGCTGGATGGTCTAGCAACTGGTATCCGAGGTCTCGGTCACACTTTGGCAGCAACGGGAGCAGTATCGTCCGCTCAGTCCTTTGCAGACGAAGTGCTTTCAAACTATCGAGCTAGCATGACCAAAGAGCTCGAGAATCCAAAGTACAAGAAGGCTGAGACGCCCGAGCAGTTCGCTGTCATTGAGAAAATTGCGAAGCAGATTAAGTTTTCTATCGAACAAGTCGAAGGAATCCTGCAAGGGCGAAGGACGGAGTCAGTCCTCCGCCTTTTCGTCCGAGAGTCTCTTCGCTCTTAAACGTCTAAGACGTCGTAACCAACTGCAATCACCTGGCCATGATCGGGTGCAGTTAGGAAATGAACAGTGTTCGTCTCTTCATCGTAATCCCACTCGGTACCGTATGAGACAACTTCGAAGTCTACGTAGACAACAAGAGATGAGATGATGGGCGTTTGTGAGAGCTGAAATGTGTCTTCCTTGGAAGTAAGGAAGGACGAGTCCGACAGCCACTGACTCCACTCATTGGCACAAAGTCCTAGAGGATCTTTTCCGAAGTAGGTTTCGACCAGATCAATGTACTTGTCACCGACTTCGCCGCATGACGTGTCAATTGCAACGATGCTCACGACGTCAACTTGCCGGCCGCTCTTGAGATCAAACAGCCACTCAGCATAAAGCTCACTTGAGATAGAGCTCTGCTCTTCTTCGTCTGAGATGTGAAAAACGAGCAGATCAGCATCTTCTCGTGAAAAGTCCGGGTAGACTTCATCAGGGTCAGATTCGAAAATGTAATGGGCAGCGTAGCCGCCCTCGATGCCAGTATTCCTCAGGAATCCAGGCGCGAGCTGAATGTCAATCGACGATGAGTCGCTATCAAAGGGACCCACGAAGTCAGGACCTTTTGTGTCGTTCGTAATGAACATGATCTCAAAGTCAACAGCAACATCCCCGACATCCTCAGCCAGTGTTGCGAGGCCTTCACCCACAGCCTCAAAGTTGTCAGCCATGCTGCATGATGTGTCTAGCACAACCAGCACATCGAGGTTGTCAATCATGTCAGCTTGAACAAAGCTGTCCACGACGACGTGGGTGTCTGTCAAATCCTCCATGTAGATGTCTTGTCCGCAGCCCTGAGCAAAGACAGCAAAGAAAACGAGGAGAAATGCCATGATGTTGCGTGCTGAGATCATCAGTCTTCCTTGACCTGGAGTGAGTCGTCGATTGCCTCTGCGACTTCGGGTGTAATGACGGCGACGTACGCCAGTCCGGGTAGCGCTTGAGGTGTAACGAATTCTTGCACCTCGATAGCAGACACGATGCCCACCAGACGACCCTTCTTGTCAAAGAAGCAAGAGCCTGACGAACCGAACCAAATAAAGGAATTGACGAGAAGATATCCCCTCTCGTAGCCAACAGTCGAACCATTGAATGTCAGCGTGCTCAAGTGACCAGCTGGATGGCCCGAGTAAGTCACCTCAGTTCCAGATTCAACCGGCTGCCTGGCGGGACGGTAGCGCATCGGCTGCCGTGAGGTCATTCCCTCAATTCGAATGACTGCAATGTCAGGCACAGTAGAAGCATATACGACTTCACCACGAACCCGCTCGCCAGAAGGTGAGAGCACCCATACGAAAGAAGAGCTGTCTACAACATGCTGTGCTGTAATGACGAAGTGGTCCTTTCCACGCTTGAAATACGATCCTGAGCCGTAGCCGTCAGCGAAAGGACGTTCAACTCGAACGGCTGCAAGTGCCGAGGCCTGGTCAGACTTCTTGAGAGACTCGTGAACGAGCTCTCTGCTCGTTGTATCTGTGACATCAACCGACGGAAGATTAGCTGCTTGTGTAGGTACGAGCAGGCAAAATGCCATTGACAAAAGAAGGGTACGAGTCACAGTTCACGTCCGTCGTCTAGTTGTTTACGATGAGCCTCTGGAGATCAAGGAGCACTAATGTACGTATCGACGGCAGAACAGATCAACTGTTTTCTCATCGAGATGAACTGAGTAGGATTGGATACTTACATTCTGGAGATACAGCATGAGCAATTCTGAGACATTGCTGAGGGAAGCCGTTCGAGGCATGCTTCAGGAAATCGGACCTGAGATCGATTACGGTCCTAGCTTCTCCGACGTTTTTGCTGCACCAGCAGAAGATTCGCTCAAGGTGATCGGTTCAGAGCTTGCGAAGCTGTCCAGCAAGGCACAGGCTGCTGCTGCTATCTTGATCAAGGGAACAGTCGGTCTTTTCCTGCCAGGCCTCGAGGCAGATTACGACCGCATTTTCGAGGCAGAAGAGAAGCGTCATGCTGATATCATGGCGCGCTATCCTGATGCGTATCGAAACGTCGAAGGGGCGATGGAAAAGGCCTGGCGCCTTCCTTTTCTAATCGATCCTGCAAAGACACTGTCAACGCAAATTGCTGTCAAGGCTCCGCGAGCCGCTATTGCAACAGCTCGGGTAATCGCAGGTCGAGATCTCATCAGTCCGCAAATGCGGAAGAAGGTTAAGCAGGACCGCGAGCTAGCGAGTCTATGGCGACAGATTTCAGAGACTCGTCACCGACGCAACGGCCGAATTCTCGTAGAAGAGGCAACTCCCGAGATTGTGCAGGCATTTCTTTCGCATGAGACGATTGCTGAGGCCATCAACAACAGTCAGATGGCTCAGAGAATGCATCGTGACGGTATTTCCAGTACTCGCCAGACAGCACAGGAGCTCGTCAAGAAGACTAAGGACTACCTACAAGTCGATAGCATTGATGACATCGAGCAGAAGATGGGCCAGTCCGTAGACCTCGCACCAGCCGAAGAAGCACCAGAAGAAACTGACGCAATCCTCAATATTACAGTCTCCCAGGTTCGTGAAGAAGGCAAAAAGGAAGCTATCAAGGCGCTGCAGGAAAGACTTGATGCAATGGGTAAGGACAACGAGGGTCCCGTAAAGGACATCTACACGCAGGCAGTCACAGAGATCACCAAGCTCTGATTTACAAATCGATGCCTGCTTTGGATGATCACCGCATGGAGGTCATCACCTATGTCGATGCCGAGCACCTGGCTGCCTGAGATCATGTATGAAGAGGATATCCCGGGTCAGTCCGCGACTCTTCCTTTCATTCTCGTACCTGTTGAAGAAGAGATGCCTACGTTCTTGATGCTCTGGGAGCACAAGGAGACTGGTGACGTTGAGCCAGGGCCAGACGGTGAGGATTTGCCTATCGTCCAGCCTGATTTGCGACAGTATGCTCGAATGGACGTGCTCAAGGACGAGCTAAGCCCTGATGCTTACGATGACGTTCGTGTGGCACTTGGCCTGGCTCCGCTGCAGGCAGCAACTAAGCTGGGACAGCAGATCACGAATCGGGCGAGTGCAGCGGCAGCTCTGGGGTCGCAAACCTCCGACGAGTGATGCAAGTGTAGCTGAAATTGAGGTATGATAGGCATCTACTGGAGGTGTCTAATGCTTCACGAAAGCTATATCACTCGAGAGATGGTTAGTCGTGCGATCAAGAGCATGCAAGCGTTTCACGAAGCGCAGATTGCTCTTCACAGTCAGTTCGGAATGGACTTTCTCGGCAATCGCGGTCGGCGGAACATCATCATGTCAGCGTCGCAGGAGAAGTTCTTCGCTGATGAGATCGGGCGAACTTACAAGGACGTAATCGAAGACGGCCGGACGGGCCAGGCCGATATCTACATTGGCGAGCTTGCGAGAGAGCTCGAGTGCAAGATGACCAGCCCGATGTCTTCAACGGGCGCCATCCAGCTTCAGACTGATTTTGAGACTCTCTCCCAGAAGGGTGAGCTCGATTACCTCTACGTCATCGCGGGACCTGATTTCAAGACATTCTGTGTCTTGCATTTCTCTGACCTGACGACTGCTGACTTCCGCCTTCCGCATGCGACTGCTCGTGGCAAGGTAGCGATGGTCAAGCACAAGGGAATGAAGAAGTGTGCTGTCTTGTGGGGGTCTGTTGAAACGCAGATTGAGAGGACAGTTGCTCGCCTGGAAGCTGAGAAGTCCGAGGTTGACAGCCTTCTCGGCGTAGAAATGAGAGGCATCGTTTCGCGCAAGCCCGCTCTTCTGGCAGCACTTGCGGAAGACGTGCATCCCGAGACAGGTGAGAAGCTCAAGGCTCGAACTCGTCGCGGTGTCCGTGAAATGCTCAAGCGACTCGAGGCACGGCCCGAGTACATCACGAATCTGGCACTTGCTAAGCTTGAAAGCCTCGACAAGAAGATTGCAACAGCTCGGCTGAAGGACGCCAGGTACTCTTTTATCCTCGAGCCCGGTGAGGAATGAATCAGCTCTGACTGCATACGTACTATCCGCATAAGGAGTACTGACATGCAGTTCGATATGACCCGCCTCCTGGAACTTGCTGGCGTCCCCGTCGAAGAGGGCCAGGGCGTTCTGTCTGAAGGCAAGAAGGCAACTTCTGGCAAGAAGGCTGTAAACGAAGCCGCCGCTCGCGATACACTGGTAGAGACCAAGCTTCGTGCAGCCATTCGCAAGGAGATCTCCGCTATCCTCGAAGACCTCGAGGCGAGTGGTGGTGATTCCAAGTGGATGCACAAAAGCATGGGCCAGCCCCAGAACAGTCAGAAGGGTCGTGTGACCCGCGGCTTCATGGGGCTCGGTTTCAAGTAAGCCACCCCTGGAGAATTCCGTGAAGATCCACGACTCGCTCATCGAGCGCATCACTTCCCTTGCCGAAACTTACGGCGGCCACCGCGATGAATGGCGGCTCAAGCAGGAGCTGAAGCGTCTCAACGTCGCCGTATACACCCGCGAGAGCGGCGAGCAGATTCTCGTCGACCAGAACGAGCTCGACAAGCACACCCAGAAGCGATAAGCATTCGGCTATCCGAATCCTTTAGCAACAGGGTGATGATGTGAATGAAACGTACCAAGCCGGTGATGTTCTCTTTGTCCTTGACGAGGAGCAACACCGCATCATTCCTGTGCAGGTCTTCTCCGTAACAGTTCGGAAGACCTTGCGCGGAGAAGAGCAGTTCTACGAGGTTGTCACGCCTGCAAAGCCTGACCGCCCTGTTTCTCTCGAAAAGATCAAGAGTCCCATCTATTCATCGCTTGATGTTTTGCATCAGGAGCTGCTTTCGAATGCGCAGACCGCGATTGGAAAGATGGTCAGTCATGCTGCTGCAGTTACGCAGAAGGCCTTCAGTGTCGATGTAGTTGATTCTGATCCGCTCGACCCCATTGCTGCAGAGCCGGATACGCTGCAGGCCGAAGCACCACAAACGCCGAAGCCAGTGATCAACGGAAGCACTATCACGCTGCCGGACGGCACAAAGCAGAGGATTGATCTGCCGGCTGTGGCGCTACTCGAGAAGCCAGTTTTGCCTGAAAGCGTGCAAAAAGCCGCAGCCGCAGGGTAGAATATAGTTCTGGAGGCCCAGTGGGCTGCTTTGAACTAGTGCTTATCGTCGTAGGCTTGGGAGCCTTTGCTTTGGCAAGGCGTCACCGATGACCCTCAGTGATCTCATTGCTGGGGGCTTCGTAGTATTTGGAATGGGCTACATCGGTGGAGTTCTCAGTCGACCCCTCCAGGGAAAGCTTCGCGACCTCTACATCAAGGTGTTCCTTTGAAAGTTCTGATTCTTGACGCCTATAATCTGATGCACCGAGCTCGGTCCGGATTCCAGAAGGGCGACTGGCCCGTAGTTTACAATTTCTTCCGGAGTCTTCGACCCCTGGTTGGCAAGTTCAATCCAGACGTCATCTACTTCGTCCTCGAAGGTACACCCAAGCGCAACCTTGAACTCCTGCCGAACTACAAGGGCAGTCGAGCAGTTGATCCCGTCGTTGATCCCAAGAAGCATGAAGCCTTGGTCAACTTCCACCGACAGAAGGATGTCATTATCGAGCTGATGGAGAACTACCTTCCGGTGGTCTGCGTTCAGCACCCTGACTACGAGGCAGATGATGTGATGGCTGAGCTCGCACATCAGCACGAGGGCGACAAGGTGGCTCTCGTGTCAGGTGACTCAGATATGCTCCAGGTACTCCAGGAGACTTCTTGGGTTAAGCTTTGGCATCCCATCAAGAAGGAGTTCTTGAAGGCTCCAGATTACAACTACGTGACCTGGAAGGCCCTTCGTGGTGACTCCACGGATGATATCCCTGGCATTCCTGGTGTGGGTGACGTTACGGCTACGAAGCTTGTCACTGAGCCGACTCTTATGGAAGCCCGATTTGCTCGGAGCCCCGGAGACCGTGACATCTTCAAGCGAAACCTTGATCTTGTCCAGCTGCACCGGCTTGGCGACGACATGCTCACTCTGAACGTTCGACCAGGAATGATTGACTGGGATGAGCTCAAGGAGGCATTTGCAAGCTTCGGCTTCAGGTCGATGCTTAAGGAGAAGACTTGGGAGAAGTACATTGCCACTTTCGAATGCGTTACTCAGATGCCGACCAAGGAAGAGTTGTTGAGCAATGAGTAGTCTGATCGTCAAAAACCTGACTAAGTGTCCCGAGTGCAGCTGTGCCCCAGTCCGAGCAGTAGAATTTGCAAATGCATGGACAGAGTACGTGATTGAAGGAGACACCCTTCATCTAGCTGACGAGGGCGAAGAGTTTGTATTGACGCAGTTGACTTGCAAAGACGGCCACAGCTGGCCTCTTCGTGTGTTGCAACATGAGCACTGAGCTGACACCTGAGCTGCTGGCTAAGCTTCGTACAATCGGAGAGTCAACGCATCCCGACGACTGGTCGCTGGTCGAGGACGATGTTCTCCTAGCTTTGCTCAATGAGATCAAGCGTTTGCGTGAGCGGCCGCCTCTCCAGGTCATTGCATCAATGGCTCCCTCTCCTGAGCTTGATCAGTTCTACGGCCCTCCGTACACACCCAGCGAGCCCGAGTGCGATTATAGAGGTGCCCTAGCAGAATGTCACTCGCTGTACTGCCCTAAGCATGGAATTCCAAAGCCTGTGTAGAGCAGCTGAGTCGTTTACAGCGCTGCTACTGAGAGTACGATTCGGGCATTGGAGGCATTGCCATGGATCAGCCACTGTCCAATCAGGACATTCAGGCCCTTCGTACTCGAGGCCTGATCGGAGAGAGCGAAACAGCAGTTCGAAGCGGCGATTTGGTCGTTGCTGAGAATGTTATCACCAAGGAGCGTCGAGTGCTGGACACTAAGGGGCTCATTCTCGAAGGCACTCGACGGGTGCTCAAGGGATGATTGGAGACACTGACAAGCTTATTGAGTTTGATGACGAAGCGCGTCAGCAGCTTTTGGAAGGCGTCAACGTCCTCGCCAACGCTGTCAAGGTTACTCTCGGACCTAAGGGCCGAAATGTAGTCATTGAACGACCCATGAATAGTCCAGTCCTCACCAAGGACGGGGTCACAGTCGCTCGAGCCATCAACCTAAAGTCTAAGATGCCTAATTTGGGCGTCCAGATGATCAAGGAAGCCGCTGCTCGCACAAACGAAGTGGCCGGAGACGGGACGACGACTGCAACTGTTCTTGCGCAGGCAATCTACTCAGAAGGACTGCGCCTTTTGACGGCGGGTGCAGCAGCAGTAGATCTTAAGCGCGGCATCGATATGGCAGTGGCTAGCGTGATTAGTGAGCTCCAGGAGCTTGCAATTCCCGTCAGCGGCGCCGAAGAGATCACGCAGGTGGGTACGATCTCCGCGAACGGCGAACGAGAGATCGGCGAGCTGCTGTCCAAGGCTGTTGCACGCGTCGGAAAGGACGGTGTCATCACGGTCGAAGAGGCTCGAGGCTTCCGGACAACGCTTGAGGTTGTCGACGGCATGCGATTTGAGCGTGGCTACATGTCACCTTACTTCGTGTCTAACTCTGATCGAATGACTGCTGAGCTGGACAATCCTTTGGTTCTCGTGTCCAATCTGAAGATTGCATCACTTCGAGAGCTCCTCCCCTTCCTTGAGAAGGTCGCGAAGTCTCAGAGAAGTCTCTTGATCATTGCAGATGAGATCGACGGCGACGCTATGCAAGGTCTTGTAGTCAATAAGCTCAAGGGGACGCTCAATGTTTGTGCAGTGACAGCACCAGCGTTCGGTGAACAACGAATTCAAGAGCTTGAAGACATTGCAGCAATTCTCGGCGCTCAGGTGTTGAACGTTGCATCTGACATGAAGGTCGAGAACCTTACGCTGGAATCCCTCGGCTCCTGTCGTCGAGTAGTGGTTAGCCGAGGACAGACGACGCTGATTGACGGCTCTGGTGATCAGGCAAATGTCAACTCTCGAGTCGTGGGCATCCGAGAGAAACTAGAGGAGCCTGGCCTCAGCGACAATGAGATCGGGTCACTTCGAAGCCGTCTCTCAGGCCTCTCAGGAGGCGTCGCAGTCCTGCGCGTGGGCGGTGCAACTGAGGTTGAGCTTCGGGAGCGAAAAGATCGAGTCGACGATGCTCTCAATGCGACGCAGGCTGCTGTCGAAGAGGGCATCGTCCCTGGCGGTGGTGTCGCCCTGGTCCGAGCCTCACGTGATCTCCACAAGCTGGCAAAGAAGCAGCCTGTTGATGTCCGTTCAGGCATTCTCATTGTCAAGTCTGCCTGCGAGGAACCTCTCAAACAGATCGTCTTCAATGCGGGTGGCAAGCCTGATGTCATTCTGGACAAGGTTCTCAGGGGCAAGAGAACTCATGGCTACGATGCCTATAACGATACATTCGGTGATATGCTGGACGCAGGTATTGTTGATCCGGTCAAGGTATCGCGCTCGGCACTTGAGAACGCAGCGTCTGTTAGCGGAATGATGCTCACTGTGGGAGCCATCATGGTCGAAGACGTGCAATCTCCACCAGCAGCATAGTAGAATAGCAACATGAAGCATACGGTAATCTTCGGGGACGTCCACGGCGACGCCATTGAGCTTCGTAAATTCATTGATCGGGTCAAGTCGGTCTATGAAGATGTAACATTTCGAACGCTGGGCGACCTCATTGATCGAGGGCCTGACAGCAAAGAGGTGATCCAGATTTGCATCGACGAAGGCGTTCAGGGCGTCTTTGGTAATCACGAACTCTGGATGCGTGAGCTGATCAAGACTGGGAGACTGGACGAGTTTCCTCTGAGCTCGATTATGGGCGGCAAAGCCACGATGATCAGCTATGGAATCGACAAAGACATGTTTCACGGTCGTACTGGCGGGCACATCACCCGCAAGATCGGTGCAGTGTTGATGCAGGTTATGCCTGACTCTCATAAGGAGTTCTTTCTGAGTCTCAAGCGATGGGACAAGGTTGCTGTTGATGATGAGGTGGCCTGGTTGACGCACAACTCGATCAAGCGCAACCAGATGATGTCAATGCTTTCGATGACTAAGTCTGAGGAGCTTGCACTCGACATGATTCCAGACTCTTCTCTGTGGCCCCCGACTAACCATTGGATGCCCGAGACACTTTACAAGCTCCCCGATGGATTTCAGGTGTTTGGCCATTCGCCTCAGGATGAAGCTGAGATTACCCCGGACTTTGTCTCGCTAGACACAGGTTGCGGAACATGCTTCCCATACAAGCTCTCAGGTCTGGTGCTCCCAGATTTGACGCTGGTATGAGCGGCGCGAAGACACAAACTCGCAGCGAAGAAGAGCTAAGGGAGTTTGTTGAGGGCGTCATTAAGTCTGAATGGACTAGCGAACAATTTCAAACGCTTTTTAGAGAATTCTTCTTTGGTGGCTACAGCACCTACGAAGACTACGTCAAGTACGGCGAAGCATTTGTCAACATTGAGATGAAGGAGGCACGGAGTGATGTTATGAATACCTGACAAGGACATAACATGCCGCACGTTAACCACTCTCGTGGTGAGACGACTTCTTTTGTATTCCGCCGTGAACATGGTCGAATCACCCACAACACCTACCACAAGGGCAAGCGCGATTCCCACAAGGAGTGGAAGAGCCGCGGAAACCGATCCTACCGAACCCGCGTTCGGGCCTGGATGCACCGCGTAATAACGCTCGATGCTTGGTGGGACGAAATGCCTCCCATCGATCATGAAGTCCGAGATCTATGGGATCTCTCGTAATTCGGACAGACTGCTTGCAATCGCATAGTTAATCTTTGCTATGAGCCTACTCCGAGAATACATTCAGAGCGTTTTGCTAGAAGCTCCGAAGTACAAGCCGTATGCTTGGACTCCTTGGAGCGCCGAAGCGCAAGCCCACGAATACACGCCAGCTAGACCTGGCGTTGGCCCAGGTGAAGATCGACTCGCAGTCGAACTGAACGGGACAGTGCAGGGAGGTTCGACTCCTTACGACATTGTCGACGACAAGGGCAACAAGTGGGAAGTCAAAGAGCCCACCAAGTCCTGGATGGTCCGAGTCGGCACCGAAGGTCGAACAGCAGTTGCCCAGACTCGAGCTGCCTTTGATCGTGTAAATCGCAAGCTGGTTGATGGTCTGTCTCGAATTTCGAAGGAAGGTCTCAGCTTAAGTGAGATTCTTTCTGACGAAGCTCTAACATTCATCGGGGCCTACGTCGAGAAAGACGTTCCCATGATCGCTAAGGGCGAGATTTCAAAGGGGCGACTCGCGCGCATGCATCAGGTGATGTCAATCATCCACGAGCTGATCAAAGACGAAAAGCCTGAGCCCATGCAAAAGTCGGTTGAGATGGGCGATGAAGATCACAAGGTTAACGCGACAATCGACCTCAAGACTTACATCAAGCTTGGAAGCATTCTCAAGATCTCTCGAGACGAGCTGCAGGTCGACGACGGTGCAGTTCTAGCAGCCGCATTCACTGATCGGATCTTCCAGTCTGACCCTGACGAGTTCATGCGAAAGTACTGGTATGATGCCATCAAGGCATCAGATGTCTTCGGGCACACATCGGGTGTCGTCTTCGTCAATCCCGCAGGGTACAAGGTCGTGCCCATTGCAAACATTGACAAGGAACTCTCGTTCCAGCTCATTACGCAAGCCGTTCCGCAGTTCAAGGTCACTCGGGAGGCACAATGAGCGCTGAGACTCTTATCCGAGAAACTGTCAGAGTCCATCTTGCTGAGTTCAAGAGGATGAGTGATCTGGTATCAGTGGTCGGCCGTCTAGAAGTTCGGACCGTCGGTGACAATTTGCCGACAGTTCCCGACATTTTGACTAACATGCGAGCTGAGCCCGGAATCGTTGTCGTCAAGCAGCTTGGTGCAATTCGGCGTGTCAAGCGAGGGCGAGAGCACCTTGACGTCGAGATCAAGTTCATGCCTGACAATGCAAATGCCAACGTGTTTTTGCAGAAGCTCGGCAAAACAGTAAAGGCGACACCAGGCATCGAGATCGTTGTCTTCTTGACAATGGACGGTCACCGCACGACCCAGGAAAGCGGTAAGCCCTGGGTGTTCTGATGGATCTTCTTCGTGCAACGGTGCGAGGTGTTCTTCAGGAGGCTCGTACGATTGTTCTGTACTCTCAGAATCGCAGCGATCTTGCGCTGGCACTCCAGTGGGTTCAGAACAATGGAAAGCTCCGATCTGCAGGCGAGATCGAGCAGCTCGACGATAAGACCTACCTGGTCCGGCTCCGCGCGAAGGGTAGTCCCGATGACGCAATCAAGCTGGTCAACGACCGTTTTGGCAGCTTTGTGAAGGTCAAAAAGTAAAACTTGCGTGCATTCCGGCGTGCATGTATTGTATACTGGGGTGTGGGAGTTTAGATGACCTTGCAGAGACTCACAGAGTACGCCCAGAAGCTTTGGAGAAGTCCCACCTTGTGGTTCTTCATCGGAGTTCTGAATGTCCCTGTAGTGTTTGTGGGTGCTTATCTGAATGATGGTCCCACAGTAGCCGTTGGAGCAGCTTCTCTAGTTACGTGTTGGATTGGAGCTCTTCTTCGGCGCTGGAGTTCGAAATGAAGATTCTATACGTGGGTGATCTCCACGGAAATGTGCCCGCATACGGTCGTGTCGATACGGCTGCAAAGAACATGAACGCTGACGCCATCGTGCAGGTGGGAGATCAGGCTGTCTTCTGGCCAGGTGATGATCGCACCGAGCGTTATTTTCAGAAGCGTCAGCGTCAGAACAAGCTGACCACACCCTGGTACTTTGCCGACGGGAACCATGAGGATCACAACCGACTCGATCAGATCTGGACAGAGCAAGGACAGCCCGACGTTGTAAAGCTCTTCGAGAATGTTTTCCACGTTCGACGCGGCGGCTTTGTTGAGATTGCTGGCGTGAGCCATGTGTTTTGTGGGGGAGCTCGAAGTACTGACCGACACCACAGAATCGAGGACATCTCCTGGTGGAGTCAGGAGGCACCAAGCGGCGCTGATCTTCGTAAGTTCTTCGACGCCATTCAGGATTTCAAGCCTGAGGTGATTGTCACGCATGACGCTCCGAATTGTGTGCCTCTCTACCGAGACGGTCGTCAAAGTGATCCAACCGCGACGGGCTTCATGAAGATTGCCAGCATGAGTGATCATCGACCCCAGCGGTGGTACTTCGGTCATCACCACATTCTCAAGTCCTGGACTGATGTGTCGGATATCGATTTTTACTGTTGCGGAATCGACGGTCTGTTTCACGTCTGGGATACGGAGGTTGAAGCTGGTAAGTAATTCATTCGAGAGACAAGTCTAGTGAAGGCCTGTCTCTCGAGTTCGTCGATAATTGTTACGTGCACAGCCGATTCTGGCAAAGTACGATGTGAAAGCGATACCCCAGCCCAGGGAGCCGACGATGACTGCTACGGGACTTACCACAGAGAGGATCGAAACGATGACGACGAGCGAAATTACAAGGCGTCTCCGCGGCCTCCGATCGTTGATTCGAATTCGAAGGGCCAAGCAGGTATCGACACACCAGGACGAGCTAGATCTTTGTTACCTCATGCGGGAACAAGAAGATCGGACTCGGCGCATTGCAGCTGGGATTCTACACGAGGTAGAGTAAAAGATCTTCTCGGGAGTTTCCGCGTGAGTCTGGGACGTTATACTTCCAACAACGTCCCTTTTCACAATGACGCATTCTCCAGGAGAATCTATGTTCGACGAGTTCCTTTCAGACGCCCTTGCAAACGATCTTTTGGAGAGTATGTGGGTCGAAGCCATGTTTGCGGGAAACATCGCACAGACACCAGGTGCGCCAGCAGCCAATGTCGAACACACCGAGAACAACATCGACATTCGTGTGGCACTGCCGGGACTAAGTCGATCGGACATCGATGTGACTGTCGAAGGCGGAGTTCTTACAGTATCGACGTCCGATCAGCGGACCGAGGATTGTGCTCGACCAACGGGTTGGTCTTCGTATGGGACCACCAGCGCGTGGGCACTTCCAGTAGGTGTACAGCTTCAGCAGATCAGCTCGCGGTACGAAGCAGGTGTCCTGACAGTTTCGATTCCTCACGAGCCCACCGAGCTTCTCGAGATTCCAGTCGAGTAATCTCTCAGGCTCGAATTCCGCTGCTTCGCCCGCGCAAGAGCGCGGGCGAGCTTGTTTTGGCAGCAGATCTCTAAGAGTAATTTTTCTTTGTACATTTGCTTGCATACCATGGTATAATGCAATGTAAAGGAGCAACTGCATGGGAAACCTCAATTCGTATTTCAATGGCGCGGGAAAGAGAAAGCTGCTTACTCGAGAGCAGGAGCGGACACTCGCTCAAAAGATCGAAGCAGGAGATCAGCACGCTCGAGCCGTGATGATCGAGTCGAATTTGCGGCTGGCAATCAGCATCGCCAAGAAGTACCAGAATCGAGGTTGTGACTTCGAAGACCTGATTCAGGAGGCAAACATCGGCCTGATGAAGGCCGTCGAGAAGTTTGACTGGCGACGAGGTTACAAGTTCTCGACGTACGCGACCTGGTGGGTCAAGCAGGCAGTTGGACGTCATGTGTCTGCACACTCCAGGACTATCCGCATTCCCTCGCATCAGTCGAGCAATCTGTGGAAGATTCGAAAGTTCCAGAAGGAATACGAGCTCGAGTTCAAGTCCTTTCCGACCAACGAAGAGATCGGAGCTTTCCTCAACATCACTGTTGATCAGGTCAAGGCAGCCTTGAATGCGGGCCAGGCCACTGTCTCTCTTGACAAGGAGATTGGCAGCGGTGACAAGGGTGGGAGTCGCACTCTTGCTGACGTCATTCCCGACATTGAGCGAGAAGATCCTTCTGCTGCTCTGGACCGACGTGCGATTGCATCCTCTGTTCGTGCTGCTCTGTCAACGCTGACAGCTCGAGAAGAGAAGATTGTCCGACTTCGGTTTGGCATCACTGAGGATCCCAAGGATTCTGAGAACTTTCCCATTACTACTGACGAGCTGACCGAGCTCAATCGTCGCTGCAGCTGATTCGAGGAGAATACACTTTATGTCTATGCCTAAGGGCCACAAGGTCAAGCGTGGCTATGCCACTATCGATCCCTCCTGGGGAGGACTGGATTTCCGTAAGATCTCGGAGACCATGACTACCAGCGGTGACAAGATGAACCATTCAACGGCACGCAATGTCTTCCTCAGGGCAATGCGCAGTATCGCTGATCGGGTAATTCGAGATGCGGGCGGAGATGTCTCTGAGGCAAACGTCAACGCAGTTGCCAAGCACCCCATGTTCCAGCAGGGTGTTGCTGAGGTTCTGCGCAAGGAGTAGTGATGGATTCGCCCTTCGGTTTTATGCTCAAGCACATCGGCCTCGAGCTTGGCTCTCTTCATTGGCATACTGCGCTGCTGGAGTCGTGTGATTGGGACGAAGACGCCAAGGATGAACTCCTTGTCAAGGTGTCGGATCTCATCACCAAGCTTCATGCATCTGCCGAACCGGGCGAGCTTCACAGTCCGATCATTCTTGTAGTTCTGCGACAGAAGCTTCGGGCCATTGCCGGCGATATGCAGATAGATATTCTCATGAACCTCCTTCAGGCGGAGACCGCTCTGGAACTGGGAGGAGAGGAGATGTCGAATGGTAACGTGGGAATTTCTCAGATCCAAGCGGAAGCTTGAGATCCCGGCCTGGCTGATTAACCAAGGCCTCGACGCAGACAGTTATACATCGTTTCTCTTTGTTCTTGAGTCGTTGGGCGTCAAGAACATTGACGAATCAGAGTATCGGTCAATGTTCCCGCTTACTCCGCGGGAACTGCGAGTTGCTGCACAAGCAGAGAAGGACGCTGCTAGAAAGGCTGCGAGACTTCTGCGCCAAGCTGAAGAACGCGCAGAAAAGTCTGCAGCTAGAAAAGCTGCTCGTCATGCCGCGCAAGCAGAGAAGAATGCTAAGCGGAAGGCAGATCGTATCGCGGCTCAAGAAGCACCACTCGCTGAAAAGGCAGCTGTCAGAAAGGCAGCTCGCAAGGCAGAGCAGGAAGAGAAGGCTGCTGAGCGAAAAGCTGCTCGCTTAGCCGAACGCGAAGAGATGGCGAAGCCTTCACAAGAAGGCCTTCCGCGCAGTAGAAATAAGCAGCAGCCTAAGGAAGAAGCAGATGTCTGAAACTACCGCAGAGCCGCAAGCCGAGATTGAGCTCCCTCACAACGCCTGGTACGATGAAGAGTCTGATACTGTCTCTTTTGCTCTGGGTATTTGCACATTCTCTCTCGATCCCAGTGAATTCTTTGCATTCGCTGAGCAGCTCGATGACATTTCGACAGTGTTGGCTCAGATGACAACAGTCGAAGAAGTCAGGTGCCCCACTTGTGGTTCAGAGGGACATGCAATTGACATTGCACCGATCCCTGAGGGTGACTTCCATTAGCAGATCACGTGCATTTCTCTTCCCAGCGTGGTAGAATAGAACTGTCTGGAGGAAAGCAGCATGGAGATTCGTGACGACGGTGTCAAGGTCATGACTCGAGGCGAAATGAGAAACCGGGCTCGGCGCAAGCGCGGCCTCGGTCGCCGTTCCAAGTGGTACGATCGCAAATCAGTCGTCATCGTTGCAGAACGACCTCACACAACCAAGACGGTTTTGGTCGACGTCAATGATCTCGTTGTCAACAATGGCTCGATTGATCTTGCAAACGAACGCAAGACGGGCATCGTCACCTGTGTTGACACCTATCGGAAGACGGTAACCGTCATCTGTGAAGACGGCATCATCGACTGGCATTTCTCTGAGCTGGAGCGATTCGCTAGAGGCTCCTGACGCGCAGAGAGTAAAGTAAGTGGATGCTCCTGCCCGCCTACGTAGTATTATGTGACTACGGAGGTTGGTGTGTATGTGATTGCTCTTCAAGGGGGTGGCTTCAAAGGAGCATTCCAGGCACCCATCGTCAAGGCGCTTGTACAAGCCCGACGGCCAGATCTCATTTTGGGTGTATCAGTCGGCGCAATCAACGGCGTCCTGGCGGCGCAAGAAGACTTCGCTGTCTTGGATCGAATCTGGTCATCCATCGACGATAGCACACCGATCGACGGGATCAAGGGATTCCTCTCGCCTGCTATCTTCAGAGGCAAAGCCCTGTTTCACTTGGGTCCGCTTCGGCAGAAGTTAGAGAAGTTTACGTCTCTCGACAAGCTGGTGATTCCGTTCGGTGCGGGATCTGTAGCTCGAGAAACTGACGAGTACCACACGTTGTTGTCTTCCGAGATGACGACGGATGATCAACTCTGGAATTCTGTTCATGGCTCAGCCGCTATTGCGGGACTCATGGAGCCAGTCAAAATGGAATACAACGGAAAGCTTCTGACCTGGTCAGACGGTGGGCATGTAAGCTCTGTCCCGATTATTCCGCATGACATCGAAGATCAGATCACTCATGCTGACATCATCATGACGAGTCCCATCGCTAGCAACACAAAGAAGCCCGAAGAAGTCAATGGTCTTCTCGAATCGATTGAGTGGGCAATGCACCTTGCGAACAAGCACGTGCAAGCGCAAGGACTTGCTCGCTACCGAATTCTCCGCCGTCGCCAGGGTGCCACAATCCGTGTCTTCGCACCGGCGCAGGGCCTGGGTGGCCTTTTGACAGCTGATCAGAAGACACTTCGATGGCGTCGAAAGCAAGGATTCAAGGCTCTGCGAAAGCCTACAGTTTGGGCGCCCGTGTAAGTGCCCAACCTCTTGTGTTATGATAGCAGCAAGAGGTGCGAGTGGCCAAGTCTCGACGATTAAGCTGGGGCAAGATGAAGCCTGACATGCCGGGAACGAGCAAGAAAGTAGCTCGTCGTCGGCAAAAGAAGGAGCTGATCAAGCTTGCTAAGCGTCGAAAGCCCAACAAGCGAATGACTGACGCGCAGTGGGAAGAGCTGCTAGAGAGTCGTCCATTGCTGGCCGAGCTTGATCAGTACATTCACAGTCCTTTCATGATTCACTGGCTACGACCTCTCAGGGATTTCCAGAAAGAGATGATCGAGGGGAAGTCACTCTCTCGACAGCACAGCGATTGGTTTCGCAAAGTCCAGCAATTCTATGCAAAGACTATGACTGAGCTCGACAATGGTGCTGAGCTTAGCGCAGCAGACCAGTGGACGCTAGACCACGCACTCAGAATCGAGCGGGGTCCTGTCTCTCTCGATAGCAAAGAGGCTGTCAAGGTCTGTCTTGCTGCTTACCGCGCCCACGGCTGGGTGACGAAGAAGATGAAGAAGATCATCTTGCAGAAGCACGGCGTCATTATCGACCAGCTTCGAGATCCCTGCTTCAAAGCGAATGACCTGGTAACTTTGCTGCTCGGTCGCTGGTGGCCGCATAACAGAAAGCTTGACAATGCTGGTCGTGACGAAATTCTGGGACTGATTGCCGGCGAGCCTACCACTGACTACAGTATGTACGAACAGCAGCATGTAGTCAAATTTCCGGTTATCGTTTTTGCTCTCGACGGACAAATTCAGTCGGTCGAGGCCCAGTTTATCAAAATCAAAGCTCGCCAGCGTGTAAAAGACAGCTAAGCGTGTGTAGAATGACACTTCAAAGGCAGAGGAAAGAATGACAGCTACTCCCACCAAGTTCAAGCGCGGCGATCTCGCAATGTATCTGAATCCCGAGTACCCGGGTCTGATGTGCTTTGATCCCGTCAAGATTCGAAAGGTCAAGCGCGGAGTCGCCGGGATCGGAGACTTCTACGAGATTCAGTTCACGAAGGGGAAGAAGCGCTTCACGTTCACCCATGCTACCGAACGTCAGCTGTTCACTCCCGAAGAGCAGAAGGCGATGGAGAGCTCTCCTGAGGAGAGTTCCGCTGACTGACTTCTCCAAGCTGCAGCTCGTCAAAGACGTGTGGCGGTATTTGATCTCTCCTGTAGCGGATGCCGCAGGTCTCGTGTTTGTCTTCTTGACAAGTTGCTTGATTCTTGATGCGCTTAGTCTGTTCGATGTGCACTCATTGGCAGTCGTAACGAGTGCTGTCTGTGGTTTTCTCTATTGGCAAACGAAGTACCATCAAGAGCGAATCAAGCTCTTGACCGAGCAGATCAATCAGAGCAGAGTCTATCTCGACGAGCCACCGAACGGGTCTCCAGCCTGCTACAGCGAGTCCGCCGAGGATGATAACGTCATTGATGTCGAGATCGTAGATGATTCGGAAGGGTGATAAACTTCGAACCCACCTTGAGGGCAGCTTCACGGTGGTCGGAGCACCTCGAATTTGGGATCGTGACAAGCAATTCATTCTACAGTCCGACGAGACCGGCGAGCACCGATCGTTGCGATCATCGGAGCTTTTCAATGCGCTGCAAAACAACTACTTTCAACACGACGTAGGGAGATATGATGTCTCGAAAGTTTTCGATTGGCTATACCGTCTTAGGGCTTAGCCTCACTGGATTGCTTGTGAGTCTAGCAGCTGTTGGTCTTAGTGCGGACTCACAAGATTATGAGCAGCCGCCAGAGTCAGTAGAGGTGGTGCTGGAGATTCCTGAGAACTCCGGCTGTGGGATTGCAGAGCCCTGGCAGAAGATCTCAACACCGGTGGACGGCTACAGGTGTTTTTCCTGGGCTCACAAGTCTCATGCGGAGTGGCCGGCTCGACACAAGATCTCGATTACCGCCGGCGTAGCTTGCTTTCCTGAAGAAGAAGTGGACACAGCTGCGCTGGAAGCATGCAATTAGCCTACAGCCTGAGGTATAATGTTCTCACCTTGGAGGACTAAGCATGGCTGATACTGCGGAGCTTCAGAAGCAGGCCCGGATTCGTGAACTTCGCAAGATTGTTCGCCATCACCGGACTTTGTACTACGCGGGCCTTGAGCAGGTCACCGACCTTGCCTTTGACGCTTTTGTCGATGAGCTTCGTGACCTTGATCCCAAGGATCCTGTCCTCTTCGAGGTCGGTGCTCCAGCTCCCAAGGATTCCAAGTGGATCAAGGGGCTTCACAAGATCCCGATGGGCTCGCAGAACAAGGTTAACACCGAGGGTGAACTCAATGAATGGGATGCCAAGGTCGGCGTCGGCGAGTACATCATCGAAGAGAAGCTTGACGGATTGAGCGTCTCCCTCGACTACGTCGACGGAAAGCTTCTTCAGGCACTCACACGCGGGGACGGCGTCGTGGGTGAGGACATCACGCGGAACATCGTCCGAGCACAGGGCGTCAAGAGAGTTCTTGATACTCCCGTCACTTGCTCTCTTCGAGGGGAGGTAATGCTCATTGGGCGTGACTTCGAAAACTACAACGCCGAAGCACTCAAGAAGGGTTGGTCAACTGTTACCAACCCCCGTAATGGAGCCTCAGGCCTCTCTCGTCGCTTGGAAGGTACGGGTGCTGAATATCTCACTGTCGTTTTCTTCGATGTCGAGGGCATTGAGTTCGAGTCAGAGCAGGAAAAGCTTGTTTGGCTCCACGATCAAGAAATGACGGTTCCATTCATGCACGTGGGAAACCTCGATGCAATGAAGAGGGAATTCAACCGGTACGAGAAGACTGCCCGCGAGGCTCTTCCCTACGAAATCGACGGTATGATCCTCAAGGTCAACAGCAAGGCAGAAGCTGATGCTGTTGAGGCTCGACTGGACTCTGGAAGTCATTCTGACCGGAATCCCAAGTCGCAGGTTGCCTGGAAGTTCGAAGACGAGACCCGGACGACGGTTCTCGAAGGAATTGAGTGGCAAACGGGCAAGTCGGGTCGGATTACTCCGGTCGCGCTTCTTCGAGCTGTTCAGATTGGCGGTGTGACCATCAAGAGGGCATCGCTTCACAATTTGAGCAACATTCAGGAGCTCGGGCTTACCATTGGCTGTACGGTTGTGGTCAAGCGCGCCAACGAGGTTATTCCGCAGGTCGTCGAGGCTGTTGATGCCACGCCGTATGCTGTGGACGCTCCTGCTGTTTGTCCTGTCTGCTCAACGGCAACGGAGATGGACGGCGAGTAC
>Ga0098052_1000006_pt1 | contig 128008 bp, 101 predicted proteins | sample 15_taG_FD_81591 | JGI IMG/M metagenome (GOLD analysis project Ga0098052, IMG submission 81591) | Marine viral communities from the Subarctic Pacific Ocean - 15_ETSP_OMZ_AT15312 metaG | ecosystem: Environmental > Aquatic > Marine > Oceanic | place: Pacific Ocean | collected 2015-01-18
AACATGTATGTATATTACTGCTTCACCCAAAGAATTTCCTGGTTTCGTATATGATAAAATGAAAGAAGAGCTTGATGAGTTTATGGAAAACCCAAGCGTAGAAGAGGCTGCCGATATTATGGAGGTGTTTGGTGCACTTTTAGATACATATGATATTGCATGGTGTGACGTTGCTCAATATGCAACGAAGAAATCACATGACCGTGGCAAGTTTGAGAATGGAATAATTTTAATGAGCGTGAAGTGAAAAAACTAAATCTAAAATTTGAGCTAAAAAATATATTAAGAGGAGAATAAGTAATATATGTCTTTAAAATCTGGCAAAAGTATTGATCAGGCGGGTCCTGATAATCATGTTGAAAAAATTGTAATTTTTAGGCTTGAAGCTGATCAAACATACACAAAAATTATTAAATCAAAAGTTAGAGATTGGAAAACAAGTGCTGTAAAGACAGGAAGAATTAAGGACGTTGAAGAAGGGCCTTATATTATTGGTACAAAAGATGATTTTGACGATTTTATGTTATATCAAGATATTAGTGGCGAAGAGAAAATGATGTATTTTAAGAAAGTGAGCGAATAGCATATGTATTAATATGACTATTTTGATGTGTTCACCAGACTTTTTTGAAGTTATATACTCAATTAATCCCTGGATGACTGGTGAAAAAGTTAGTAAAGAAAATGCATTATTGCAGTGGAACACATTAAAAAATGAAATTGAAAAGGCTGGTGGTAATGTAAAAACTATAAAGCCTATACGCGGATTGCCAGATATGGTTTTCACAGCAAATTCAGGCGTTACATTTAAAAATAAATTTGTTACAGCAAACATGAAATTTTCAGAAAGGGTAGAAGAATCTAAACATTTTAAAAAATGGTTTAGTGATAATGGATACGAGATTCTTGATTTACCTAAAGATATATCACTGGAAGGGTGTGGTGATGTTATAATTTGTGGTGACAATATTATAGGTGGTTATGGTTTTCGAAGTGATCTCCTGGGACTAGAAATAACAGCAGGCATGCTTAATCTAAATCTAATAGCCCTACAACTACAAAATCCGGCATATTATCACTTAGATACATGTCTTTGTATGCTAAATGAATTTGTCGGTATTTATTATCCAGGAGCATTTTTGGATAGTGATATTACAAAGCTCAAAAAGAAAATAAAATTAATCCCAGTCAGTAAGAACGATGCAGAAAAATTTGTCTGCAATTCTATGATGGTTGGTAATACACTATTAACGTCATGTGACGATATATCAATAGAAAAACAAATTTTGAAATATGGTATAGAAATAATTCATGTTCAAATGTCAGAATTTTTAAAATCGGGTGGCGGGATTCAATGTTTAAGCCTAAGCATTTAAAATAAATTTTATTGTATTGTAGATGGTATTATTATTTGTTTTCAAGCTTTATTTGCTTGTAGATAAAGGATAAAAAATGAATATTTTAAATAATAACACTTTTCGCATTATAACAGCTGGTCTTCTTGGTGTAATTGGAACCTTGGTTGTTCAAGGTCTTACCAATAGTGAGGAAGTACTTGTTAGTGATACCACGGCTGAAACAGTCCATGCAACTGGAGAAACTAACGTAGATAATATCGTTAATACAGTTGACAATATTAATAATGCTGGAACTAATAATTTGGTAGACGAGACTAACGGAGTGGATGTCGAATTGGATGCCACAACAAATAGTGTAGCAGATACCGAGAAAACTAATAATAATCAATAAATATTTGTAATTTGTAAGTTTTTTGGCCACCCTTAAGGGTGGCTTTTTTTTGCGTAATACTTATTAATATCAAGTAGTGTGGAGTAAAATATGAAAAAACACTTCAAGTATTTTGTTGAAAAAAATGAAAATAATGAACAATTTCAAGACGACTTTGATTTTGAGGCTGATGATTTAACAGATGAAATTGAAAAATCATTATTAGAGCTAAGACACTTCTTAAAAATTCCAGACAGTGAAATAAGCGACGCAATTAAATCAAGGCGAGCTCTTAGAAAAAAAGATTAACAAATGTCAGTTATATTAAACTTCTTTAAAATCTCTTTCTCAATTTGGCAGATACGCATTCTGGTCACATTAAAAACCGCTCCAATATCTCTTAAAATCCATTTTCCTTTGCTTGCTCCAACTACAGCACAATTTAATGAGCCTTTGTGATCCATCCAATTTTTACATTCCTTTTTTCTACAACACAAATTTCTATTTTTATGTTCTATAAAACATGTTGTATTTTTAATTATATTGTCTTTCATCGATGATATTGCTCCACTTTTATATAGGTAAAAAGATTACATGAAAAATAATTCAAAAATTATGATTATTGATACTAGCGTATTATTATACGATATGAAATCTATCCATTCATTCTCTGATAACGAGGTTGTTATACCTTTAATTGTTTTGGACGAATTGGATAAGTTCAAAGATAAATCAAATTTACTTGGTGAATCGGCTCGATATGTTAATCGATTTCTTGATTTTTTAAGGGTACATGGGGATTTAAGTGAGGGAGTTTTAGTACCTGATACTAATCAAAAAATTAGAGTTGAATTGAATTCCCGAGCAAGTTCAGCTATAGATGATTTTGATTGGTCAAAAGGTGATAATAAAATACTTGCAACTGCAAATTATTTAAAAATTAATAATCCAGAACGAGACGTTAAAGTTATAACTAAAGATATTAATTTACGAGTAAAATGTGATGCATTAGGAATTAAGGCTGAAGATTATGAAAAAGATAATTTAGGGCCGGATGAAATTAATTATCGGGGTTTTTCAAGTATTGAAGTTTGTAACGATGATATAGATCGATTATTTAGTGATGGAGCAGTTAATACAGATGAACTTGAATTTAATTCAACCAATTTGTATCATAATGAATTTATTGTAGCTACGGCTGGTACAAAAAGCTTTATAGGTGTACATAAAAAAGGTTTAATAAAGAAGTTGTCTAGAAATGTAACCAATGTTATAAGACTGGAGGCTAAAAATAAAGAGCAGGCGTTTGCAATTGAGGCTTTATTAGATGAAAACATACCACTTGTCACATTGACAGGCCTTGCTGGGTCTGGAAAAACATTTCTAGCCATCATGGCTGGGCTTGAGTTGATTCAAAGTGGAACGTATGATAGGATTATCATTACAAGGTCTATCCAGCCTGTAGGGCGTGATCTGGGGTTCTTACCTGGTACATTAGAAGAAAAAATGGATCCATGGCTAGCGCCGATATTAGATAATTTACGAGTAGCATTTAAAGATACGTCATATTTTAAATTAATGTTCGATAAAGGGATAATTGAAGTAGCCCCAATGTCATATATTCGAGGTAGAACATTCAATAATTCTATAGTGCTTGTAGACGAAGCTCAAAATACCACAATTCATGAATTAAAAACAATTGTAACTAGGGTTGGAGATAACTCAAAAATTGTTTTGCTTGGGGACACAGATCAAATTGATACGCCATATATCAACAAACAGTCAAATGGGCTTAGTATTGTAATTAGTAAATTTATGAATAGTGATCTTGCCGCGCACGTGCACCTTAGTAGAGGCCAACGATCAGAATTGGCAAGTACAGCCTCAAAAATTCTGTAAATAGAGATATGTAATATAGTGATAAAAATATGCCAGTTATAGTAAAAAATCAAAACCGTTATCGTAAAGTTTACCCTGCATCACGTAAAGGTGGGAAGGCGCAGGTATCATATACTGCAAATATTGAAGCCGGCGAAATTATAATGGCGGATACATTTGAAGGTACATATACGTTTACCACTACATTTATAACAACACCATCAGTCACCTTAAGTGCAAATTCAAATGTTAACGCCTTTATAACTGCACTAAGTACAACATCGGTTTCAATTGAAACAAGTGCGCCGATGACTGGTAAAATTTATGTGCAAATAATAGAGTTATAAGATGGCATATGTAATTGAAGGACGGAGTGAAGAAGTAATTGGTATGGAGTCAACAACAGTGATTTTAAATCAACAACATTTTTCTATACCAAGTGTAACCGTTACATTACAAAGTAATAGTGATATTAATGTTTTTATTACAAGTATTTCAAGTAAAAGAGTTACAGTTGAATATTCAGCACCATTCACAGGCAGATTACATCTACAGGCAATTTCAGTAAAATAGGATAACAAGTATGGCTATTAAAGATTTCGAAGCTAGCAAAATTAAGACTGCTACAATTACACCAGAAGATACGATCATTACAGCTGATGGTGATTTGCATGTCACCGGGGATCTCACTGTAGATGGTAGCGGAGGGGGAGGTGATGGAAGTGTTACATCAGGATCATTTAATGTGCCATCGGCGGCGAATTTTGTTACAACTGCATCATTATCTATCGCTGGTGAAGATGGCGTGACAGCCGCGGTAGGGGATATTGGTACAGATGTTTATTTTTATGTATCAGGTAGTAAAAGTAGTGTTGTTCAAAGAAGTACAGAGACTGGAAAAATTGCAGTCTTTGGTGGCGACCTTGTAGTTTCAGGCACTCTTTACGCAGAGAGACAAGTCGTCGAAGTTGACGAAAATGTTGACGGTGACTTCTTAGTTTCTGGTTCGGCAGTTATTTCCAAATACTTGGAGATAAAAGATGCACAAACAGTTGGCGGATTTCAAGCGGCAATTAAACTCAGTGATGATGGCATGGGAGCTATTGTATGGGATGAAGCGGATGCGGCTATTTATGAAGATACCGGCAAGCTTGTTCTGTCAGCAAGCGATGATATTGAGTTGCGGCCTGCTGCTACTGGTAAAATTGCAGTATATAGTCCGAATAATGGAACAAGCACTTATTTTCAAATATACCGGAGGAGTGGGGGAATACCCTATACTCAAATGGCTATCGACCCATACAGTGCGACGTTCAATCCGAGTAAACTTTCAGCATTCGACTTTAGAGTTGGAGCGTCTGGCTTAGAGGGGGCAATACTTGTTGATTCCGGTGAGGGGCAGGTAATACTTGGTGCTGACGCATCTAATGCCGCAACGGCACAGGGAAATAGTATAGCACTTGGTTCCGACGTTAGCATTTATCTGTCAGGAACCATTGATAGTAGAGATGGATCATCCCCGGGGACAATTGTCGCTGCTGGTGATGTGCTTATATCGGGTTCATTATCCCTTGGCGCGGATGCTGGGATATGGGAAGACGGGCGCCAACTCTTTCTTAGTGGAGCTAAATCGATCTCCTTAGGGACCGGTCCAACGGATTCGTTGTATGGACATATATTCATTACCGGTTCGAATGATCAAGGAGACGGAAAAGTTTATATAAACCCTAGTAGTCAAAATGTTGATTTTATTGCACTCACCGATGATGGCGCGAGTCTTAGAGTAGATGCTGGTGCAAATACTGTCTTGGCCAGATCATCCGATGGCGGTACTGGTGATATATTTAAAGTTCAACGATGGTCTACGTACACTTATGATCTTCTTAATGTTGCAACTAGCGAAACTGTCATTAATGATGCAGGTATTCCTTCACACGACTTTAGAGTAGAAACTGATAGTAAGCAATATGCAATCTTTACCGACGGAGGAACAAATCAGGTACTCATCCTTTCGGGTGGTGCGAGTGGTTCACCAAACGAAGCTGCTGCAACCGATGTAGCATTTTATGTTTCAGGTGCTAAGGGATCTAGAAATGAATTAGGTAGACTAAAAGGCACTGCGTTATTTGGCGGGGATGTTGTTATGTCCGGGGCGCTTTATGTGCATGGGGCAGAGACCGATGCACAAGGGGTTTCGGCGGCAGCTATTACTTTAAATAATAGTGGCGGGAGTAAAATTGTTTGGGACAGTCCAGGAAATGACGATCCTGCTGAATGTGATGCGCAAATATATGAAACTGGTGGTGGACTCTACCTTTCTGGTACTACGAGTGTGAGGGTTAAAGCCAGCACTGGGAATGTGGAAGTCATCTCTAGAGATGCCGACGTGAGCATCTCTTCTGGGGACGATGTGAGTATCTATCCAGGCGATATGTTGAATGTATACGGCCCTAACAATATCGCTGGTACCGTGGCAGGATTTTACTATCGAACTGGCGGTTTTCCCAGGTCAATTATGCGTCTTAGTGATACCGGTGTTGAAATAAATCCAACCGGATATGGGACACTTGATTTTAAAGTAGAAACTGATAATAAGGAAAATGCGTTATTGGTTAGTGGTTCTACAGATCAGGTCTTAATTCTGTCTGGAGGTGCGGCATTATCTAATAACGAAGCTGCAGCAGGAGATGTAGCATTCTATGTTTCAGGATCTGTTGGTGGAAAGAATCATGGTCTTGAAACTCATGCCAAGATCTCTGTTTTTGGTGGAGATCTTCATGTTTCCGGAAACCTTACTGTCGATGGTGGCTCACCTGGAGGAGGAGGCGGCGGCGCAATAGATGTTGGGTGGCTTGGACCATCAACTGGTCAAATTGATACTACTGGATCTTTGGGCGTATCCGGATCGTTATATGTTGCAAATGCTATACAGCATATTGGCGACCCAGATACTAAGATGTCTTTTACAAATGATAAAATAACGTTTACTGCTGGTAATAGAGAATTTGTTAGATTTTCAGAATCAACCATCGATAAGACAATTTTCAATAATGGCAATGGTCCAGTTCTGTTTATTGTTAATAACACTAATGGCGAAGTTATAACAGCGGATGCGAATGGTGTTCATATAAATAGTGTACACTCACCCGAAAACGATTTCAGAGTAGAAACTGATACTAAATCACACACATTCTTTGTAGATGCTGGCTCTGAAAGAATTGGTATTGATAATCCGTCTCCCAATGAGTTATTAGATGTTAATGGAAACATAGTTTCGTCTGGTTTTGTTACAGCATCAATGGGTCTTAGTGGATCACTAACTAGACTAGCCGATAATACTTCGTATCTCATAGCAGGAAATAATGTTACAATAACATCTGCCTCAAATGGTGCAGTTACAATTGCTGCTGTAGATGGTGGTACAACAACGTCAGGTTCCTTCAATGTAGTGACGTCATTCTTAGACCCGGGGCAGTTTGTTACAACATCTTCTTTATCTCTGGCGGGTAATTTAGGTTTTGCGCATCCTGCTAACGCTGGCCGAGCAGACACATTTTTCTTTGTATCAGGAAATATTGGTGATTCTGGCGGATTAAAATCGGATTCGGGAATGGCGGTGTTTGGTGGAGATACAGTCATTTCCGGAAATTTACATCTTCCAACAGCCCAACGAGCACTATATTTCGGTACAGATGTAACAAAGACGTATGTTAAAAGTCCGGGTCAAGATGCGCTTGATATGAGTGGTGATATTGTACGTTTTGGTGCCAACATATCACAACATGGAGCACCTGCAGGAGATACTAACTTCTTTGCGTCTGGTTCAATAAATTCAAAAAATACAGGAACAAAAGGAACCGCAGTATTTGGTGGTGATTTAGTTATTTCAGGTTCTTTAGTAGCAAGGCAAAGAGAAATTTTGTTATCAACATATTTTCAATCCGATTTGAGTCCTGTGGAGGAATATATTCCATTATTTGGCTCTATTGGTGAGCAAGCTTCTCCAAATTATATCACCTTTAGTGTTCGTCCATGTCCCGGAAGGCTTATGTCAATAACACTCAGATCGAATAATGCCTCAGGATTGGGAAGCACAACAGTTAGAATGTATAAGGGTGTAGATGGTGATGCCACACTAAGTGGGGTGGCGACAGATTCAGTCACCAGACCATCGGTCGCGACAGATACAGCAACAACATTTACATTTTCCAGCGTAGCAACATGGGAGGCTGGGGACATTATTGGTTTTAGTATTGAACCTACAAATGCGCATAGGAATATGAATGCTACCATCGTACTAGAAAATGATTGGGTAATATAGAATATTAACCCTTAGATTAGATTTATATTAAATTTAGTTTATCTAGATCATAGTTTATCTAGATCAATTGATCTAGTAGATTAGAATTAGAATTATTAGATCTAGAATTAATTTTAATATTATGTAAATACTTGAATTGTATAAATTTTTTTTAATTAAAGATATTCTTATACATCTAGATCAATTGATCTAAATTAATTTCTATAAATTAGAATTATAGAGGTTGATTATAATGCTAAATTCTCCATTTGATGAACAGAAAAAAGAACAGTTAATTCCTGAGGAATGTAATATAGTGTTTGTAGCAGATTTATTTGCTGAACAGTATGTTGGTGGAGCTGAATTAACTAGTGATGCTTTAATTAAATCTTCAAAGTTTCCAATTATCTGTATAAATTCAAAAGATGTAACACTTCAGACATTAGAAAGTGGATTTAAAAAATACTGGATATTTGGAAACTGTTCACAAATAGATATTAACTTAATACCTTCAATTGTTGCTAATTTGAATTATTCTATTTTAGAATATGATTATAAATTTTGCAAGTACCGTTCAATAGAAAAACATGAGGCTAATGAAAAAGAAAGTTGCAATTGTCATGAAGAAATTCATGGTAAAATGATTTCTGCATTCTTCTATGGTGCAAAATCATTATGGTTCATGTCAGAAAAACAACAAGAAATTTACTTTAATAGATTTCCGTTTCTAAAAGATAGAGAAAATTGGGTTCTATCCTCAGTTTTCGATGATCAGTTTTTTATTACATTAAAGATGCTTAGAGAAAAGTATGATAATAATGATCGATCTGGCTGGCTGGTTCTTGGTTCTTCTTCTTGGGTTAAAGGTACACAACAAGCTTTAGACTGGTGTAAAGAAAATGGAAAAGAACACAAAATAATTCAGAATTGGCCTTATGGTAAGGTTCTTGAAGAAATGGCTCAAGCAGAAGGATTAGTATATCTACCTCAAGGTGGTGATACATGTCCTCGAATTGTAATTGAAGCTAAGCTACTTGGTTGTAAATTAGAGCTCAATGACAATGTTCAGCATAAAGACGAAGAATGGTTTTCCGATGTCCCAGCATTTGATACTGAAGCATATTTATATGCTGCTAGAGATAAATTTTGGAATTCAATTACAAATTCAGTAAATTATGTTCCAGCAATCTCAGGTTATACAACGACCTTGAATTGTATTGATAACCAATATCCATACGAACAATCAATTGAGTCAATGCTTGGTTTTTGTACTGAAGTAGTAGTACTTGATGGCGGCTCAAGTGATGGAACCTGGCAACGTTTAGAAAAATTGGCACTAGAAAATGAAAGACTTATAATTCATAAAATTGAACGAGACTGGTCAGATTCAAGATTTGCAGTATTTGATGGTGATCAAAAGGCAGCGGCTAGAAAATTATGCACAAATGAATACTGTTGGCAACAAGACGCTGATGAGGTGGTTCATGAAAATGATTATCAAAAAATTATTAATATTGCAAAACAATTTCCAAAAAATGTGGATTTGGTTTCACTACCAGTGATAGAGTATTGGGGTTCAGAAAATAAAATTCGACTAGATATCAATCCTTGGAAATGGCGTTTATCTAGAAATTTACCACATATAACACATGGTATACCTTCGGAATTAAGGTGTGTAGATGACTCCGGAAAATTATATGCTAGCCAAGGTACTGATGGCTGCGACTATATAAATTCTGAAACATTTGAACGTATTAATCATGCCAGCTTTTATACTGAAGATGTACATAAAGCAAAAACAGCGGCATTAGATGGTAATCCAGATGCTCTAGATGCATATCAAAAATGGTTTAATAATGTCGTTGATATTCTTCCTGGTGTACATCACTATAGCTGGTTTAATATGGTAAGGAAAATAAACACATATAAGACATATTGGCAAACTCACTGGGAAAGTCTTTATAATATTAAACAAGAAGATACACCTGAAAATAACATGTTCTTTCAAAAACCATGGTCAGATGTAACAGATGATGATATTACTTCTCTTGCCAATAGATTGTCAACTGAACTCGGTGGTTGGGTGTTTCATTCGCCAGTTGATTTTTCAGTCACCGTACCTTTCTTGGAACCATCTAGAAATCAACCTTTGGTAATGCTGAAATAAAAATGTCGAAATTAAGAGTATTCTCACCATCATATAATTCACATAAATTTTGTATTAATTGTATAGATTCAGTAGCTGCTCAGACAAAATTACCTGATGAACATTTTTTTATAGATGACTCTAGTCCTGATGATACTAGGGAATGGTTGTCAAAACATTACACTAGAATGCAAAATAATGCATCAAACAAGTATGATTTAAACATTGTTGTTAGTCAAGATAGAAAATGGAAATTGCTTAACTTATATGAATATGTTATTAAGTGTGATCCAGATGACGTAATTTGTGTTTTAGACGGAGATGATTGGTTAGTAGATAATTCGGTTCTTGAAAAAGTTTGGAAAGAATATCAAGATCCAACAGTTGATTATGTATATACAAATTGGAAATATTCTCATAATGGAGAAATAGGAATATCAAAACAAATTCCTGAAAACTTTAAAGATTGGGATCCGTACTCTGGTCCATGGGTAACTTCTGCCATGTCTACATTTAGGGTTAAACAGTTTTTAAAGATTCCAATAACAAACTTTTTCAGATGGGATCATAAGTGGTTTACTATGGGTAACGATCAAGCTTATGTATTACCAATAATTCATCAAATAATGCGCCAAGAAAATGGTTATAACAAAATCAAGTTTATTGATGAACCACTGTATGTGTATCAATTTACTGAAAACCCTAACAAACCAAGAACTCAAAATGATGGCGGAATGCGCCAAGACGCTCATGATTCAGTAACATACATTCGTCAAAGAGGTTATATTAGATGACAGCTTTGATTACAGGCGCAAATGGTTTTATAGGCTCAAACCTCGCCGCGGCAATTCCAGATAGTTTATTGTGTGATATTAACAACAACAAGATGTATCCACCTGATGAAGCTATAAAAAACATCACTGCCGGTAATGTAACAGTAGTTTATCATTTAGGTGCAATTTCAGCTACGACGGAAACTGATATAGCACTAATATCTAAAACAAACATAGAATTTCCATCTAGATTACTTGAAGCCAGTTTAGAAGCTCAGATTCCATTTGTATATGCCTCATCAGCGTCTGTTTATGGTTTAGGCACTAACGGATTTAAAGAGGATTGTGAGTTAACTCCATTGAATTATTATGCAATTAGTAAGGCTTCATTCGATATGTTTGTTAGACAGAAAATAATAGATAATCCAGATGCTAAAATTATTGGTTTAAGGTATTTTAATGTTTATGGCCATAACGAAGATCATAAGGGTGATATGGCAAGCCCTGTTCATAAATTTTTAGAACAGGCTAGAATAGCTGGTACTATTAAAGTTTTTGAAGGTAGTGAAAATTACTATCGTGACTTTATTCATATTAGTGACGTCATTGAATTAACTCAAGCCGCTGTAAATTTTGCTTCTGGCATTTATAATATAGGTACGGGTCAAAGTAGATCATTTGCAAATGTTGCTGCCGAAATTGCGCAATTAACAAATTCGCAAATTAAAGAAATTTCTTTTCCAGAACACTTAAAAGGAAAGTATCAAGAATTCACCTGTAGTGATAATAAACTTATATCAAGTGAATATAGAAAAATTTACACTACTCTCCGGGAAGGAGTAAAGAAAACATATGAAGATAGGATTCACAAACGGTTGTTTTGATATTTTACATGTAGGTCATATTAGAATGTTGGCCTTTGCCAAAAGTCAATGTGATTATTTAATTGTTGCAATTGATAGTGATTCTAGGGTTAAAGAGCTAAAAGGTTCGTCAAGACCTATAAACAGTCAAGATATTAGAACAGAAATTTTAAATGCTATTTCTGCTGTTGATGAAGTTAAGCTTTTCGATTCAGCTATTGGTTTAGAGAATCTGGTTTATAAAATAAAACCAGACATAATGATTGTAGGCGCAGAATATAAAAATAAGACAGTTATAGGATCAAAACATGCAAAAAAACTTATTTTCTTCGAAAGAGTTGGAAATTATTCAACAAGCAAAATCATTAAAGATACTTGTTGTAGGTGATAGTTGCACCGATCGCTTTATATATGGAACATGTGATCGGCTCTCCCCAGAAGCACCTATTCCAGTATTAAAGCATAGTCATACAAAAGAGATGCCGGGGATGGCGGCAAATGTACTTGAAAATATTAGGGCATTTACATCTAGCACTGATATTATTACACAAACAAGTAATATTATAAAAACACGTTATATAGATGAAAGATCAAATCAGCATATTTTAAGATTTGATTCTGGGTCATACATCCAAGTATCCGATAAATTAACAGCCTCAGCACTTACTATAATTTGTGATTCATATGACTATCTATTGATATCTGATTATGCAAAGGGGTTTTTATGTAAAGACGAATTGAAAATATTTACATCACAAAATATAATAAAAACATATGTTGATACAAAAAAAGAAGATATAGCGTGTTATGAAAATTCAATTATAAAATTAAATGAATATGAAACACAGTGTATTAAGAGTACTCTTCAAGAAAATAGTACACTAATTACAACCTTGGGTTCTAAAGGCGCTAAATATATGAATAAAATTATTCCAACAAAAAATGTTGAAGTTTTTGATGTCTCCGGAGCTGGCGATACATTTTTGGCGTCTTTTTCTATTTTTCATTATTTAACTAATAATATTGAAGAGTCTATAATTTTTGCAAATAAGTGTGCGGCAATAGTAGTACAAAGATCTGGTACTTATGCTATTAAGAAAAGTGATTTATTATGATAATTGAAATTTCTCAAAAAGCTAAGAACGATAACTGCAGGAAGATTATCAATGAACAAAATTAATTTAGGGCAGAATTTAAATCATATTGTTGATCTTGATTTAATTTCAGATAAGTCAGTCATCATCGATGCCGGCGCAAACGTAGGTCAATTTATCACCCGAATGCGCGAATTTACAGATGCAAAGATATTGTCTATAGAACCATCATCTAGAAATTGCAAAATTATGAAAGCTAGAGATTTTAAAAATGTTGAAATTATTGAAAAAGCCATTGTAGGGACTAATTCTGGTCCAGTTGTTTTTACCGAATATTCAGGTCATAAAAAAGCCGGCGGCCTTCACCGTTATCATCAATGGTCTAATATATTTGGAAATCATAAGAATAAGTTTGAAAACGATTCAACTGTAATAGTCAATGAATATGAGGTTGAAACAACAACACTGAAGGCTCTTATTGATGATTATGATATACAATCCATAGATTATTTAAAGATGGATTTAGAAGGTGCAGAGTATGGTATATTTGAAAGTCTAGACCAGAATATAGCATCGAAAATCAAACAAATATCTTTAGAATTTCATGACGAATCAAAGAACTGGATTATTCTTGAAAAATTAAAAGAGCTTGGTTTCGAATACAGTCTCGAGCCTGGAAACGAAATATACGCTAAGAAAGTAACATGAACAAATGTGGACATGCTTTATTGATAATTTTAAGAAAAGATTATTTTGTGCTATAGATAATCGAATAACAAAATAAGGAAAATATATGAAGACGGCACTAATTACTGGAATAAACGGTCAGGATGGAAGTTATCTTGCTGATTTTTTACTAGAAAAAGGCTATACCATATATGGTATGGAGCGCAGATGCTCTACAAAAATTAGATTAAATACCAAACACTTAGAAGGTAAAATTAACTTTATTAATGGTGATCTTGCTGATCAAAATTCGTTACTTAGGTGTATTAAGGAATGTGATCCTGATGAGGTTTATAATCTTGGGGCCATGTCTTTTGTTGGTGAAAGCTGGAATACACCTGAAACGACTGGCGACATCGACGCCCTTGGGGTACTTCGAATGCTTGAAGCAATTAGGGAATATGGGAAAAATATAAAATTCTATCAAGCTTCAACATCTGAAATGTTTGGAAAGGTTACTGAAAATCCACAAAAAGAGACAACTAGATTTTATCCAAGAAGCCCTTATGGCGTCGCAAAGCTGTATGGTCACTGGATAACAAAAAATTATCGTGAATCTTATAATATATTTGCGTGCAGTGGTATTTTATTCAATCATGAGTCTGAGCGCCGCGGCAAGGAATTTGTAACAAGAAAAATTACTGACGGAATTGCAAAAATCCATCTTGGGCTTGAAGACAAAATTGTGCTCGGAAACCTTGACGCCGAAAGAGATTGGGGTTATGCACCTGATTATGTTGAAGCAATGTGGCGCATGCTTCAGCAAGATGTTGCCGATGATTATGTAATCGCAACAGGTCAAAAACATTCAATTAGAGATTTCTTAGATCAGGCGTTTAAATGTGTGGGAATAGAAGATTGGTCAAACTATGTATGTCAGCACGAAAAATATTTTCGCCCAGCAGAAGTCGATTTTCTTATTGGTGACTATTCTAAGGCAAAAGCAAAATTAGGGTGGGAACCAAAAACATCTTTCGCAGAAATGGTTCAGAAAATGGTTACGAATGATATAATATTGAATGAGAACCAGAAATGAAGATACTGGTTGCTACATCTAACAAATATTCATTTCTTCTTGAGCCATATTCTGTTTTGCTTAATAAATACTGGCCGGGCCAAGAGGTAGTATTTTTAGGTTTTGAAGAAAGCAAAAGTATTATCCCTAATCTTCCGGAAAATTTTTCATTCCATTCATTGGGCCCTCAAGAGTCGTTTGGCGGTTTATGGACAGATCCTTTAATTCCGTATATAGATTCTTTACCTGACGAATATTTTGTGTTTACAGTTGAAGACATGATGCCTATGTGTCTTGTCGAGCAAGAGAAAATGGATATTTTAGAATTTGAAATAAAAAATAATCTTGCCGATAAAGCACTTTTAGATTCACATATGCTTCCGCTTTGTGTACCTCATAAAGATGGCCTTGTAAAACTACATCAAGAAGCTGACTATAGGACCACCTTGCATCCTTCAATCTGGAGAAAAGACTATTTTAGCAGATATCTAAAACCGGGAATGTCAGCATGGGATTTTGAAGTAAAAAATATGCCAGAATCAAAGATGGATAGCGCAACAATCTTGTTGTTAGATCAGAAAAAGAATTTATTTGAAGCTGCGAATGTATATCGAAAAGGTGTTCCGTTCCCTCGGTGGAACTGCCCTCGGCCTTATGGCGGAGATAATGTGAACATGCAAGATATTGAGTATATACTTGAATTTATAAATGCTCAAAAATAGATAGAGGTAGGCTTTGATTTACAAACCAAAAGATGGCTACTATGGCCAGTTTAGCACAGATATGTTAATAGAACTATATTTTTCTAATAAGAAAGACGGTGTGTGTGTTGAAGTCGGTGCTGCAAATGGCGTCCGCGGTTCTAATACGCTGTTTTTTGAAAAACTTGGATGGAGAACACTTTGTGTTGAACCAAATCCACTATATATTGAAGAAATAAAAAGCTGCAGAAAAGAATATGTTCAGTATGCATGTGGAAGTAGCAATGAACAATCAATTCCATTTACTGTTTTTGACATTGGTGACAAAAATATTATGTCATCACTAAGCAGCTTATGCCCTGACTCTCGTCTTTTAAAGACTCATGGCCATGTTATAAATTCATCATATACCATAGATGTTTCAGTTAGAACACTTGATAAAATTTTAGAAGATTCAAATTTTCCAACAGATATTGATTTTATTTCTATAGATACTGAAGGAACTGAATTAGACGTCTTAAAAGGCCTAGATCTTAATAGATGGAATATTTCTTTATTGGTTGTAGAAAATAACTTTGATGATGAAGACATTAAAGAATATATGCTACAGCACGGTTACACAAAAGATGCGCGCTGGAAAATAAACGATTTTTATGTAAAGGGAGAAAATAGTTATGCCTGATAATACACTGCTAGATTTAGGTGACATTTACGTGTCTGACTTCTTAGATGACACTGATGGATTATATGATGATAGAACTCAGGAGCCACTCAAGTTAATTCTTGATAAAAGTATTGGGGCTCCTCGCCTAACCCAGGCTGTAGATTCAGATAAAATGTATGGAAAATACTGGTACCGTTCCGGAACAAATGCATCAATGACAAACCAGTTGAAAGAAATTGTCGCTGAAGTTTGTGATAGAGTTAAGCATGAAGATGGTGACTTATGGCTTGATATTGCATGTAATGATGGCACAATGTTTCGGTTTATTCCAGATCATTTTACGAAAATAGGGATTGATCCTTGTGATGATTCATATCTTGAGATATCTTCTAGTGTAGCCGATGTTGTAATTCAAGATTATTTTTCCGCATCCGCGTTTGACCAGACCGGTTATGGCGATAAAAAGTGCAAGGTTATTACCACCATCGCAATGTTTTATGATTTAGATGAACCTATTCCATTTATTGATGATGTCTATGATATTTTAGATGATAACGGTGTGTGGGTTGTACAGTTGTCATACACACCGCTGATGTTAAAGCAAATGGCTTTTGATAATATTTGTCATGAGCATGTTTACTATTATTCTCTTTCTAGTATTAAAAAACTAATGGAAGGAAGAGGCTTTAAGGTTGTTGACTGTTCACTTAATGATACAAATGGCGGAAGTTTTAGAGTCTACCTTCAAAAGAAAGAAGCTTCTGAATTGTCATTTGGAACAAAGCCGTTACGTGATGTATGCAATTTTAGAGTAGAGTCACTGCTGAACTATGAGTCAACATCAGCCGATTCAGCCAATCCAGAAGCATGGAACAAGTTTTATGAACAACTCCAGCGAATGAAGACCCAAACTGTAGAATTTGTAAGGGCTGAAGTTGCAAAAGGTAAAACCGTATACGGCTATGGTGCATCTACAAAGGGAAATACTCTACTACAGTATTATGGTCTTGATCACAATGATATTGTAGCAATCGCTGAAAGAAGCCCAGTTAAGTTTGGATTAAAGACTGTTGGAACTCATATTCCAATAGTGTCTGAGGCTGAGATGAGAAAGGCAAAGCCGGACTATCTTTTAGTTTTGCCATGGCATTTTATAAAAGAGTTTGTAGAGAGAGAGTCAAAATTTCTTGCCGATGGTGGGAAGTTTATTGTTCCATGCCCTGAATTTCAGATAATTGGAGAAAGCAAATGAGTGAAAAAGTCAATTGCATTCAGCTTGGTGCCAACTGTGGCCGCACAGAGACTGACATGGTATGGATATATTGTCAAAAAGAAAATTGGAACTGTATTTTTGTCGAGCCTTTGCCGGCATCATTTAATTCATTAAAAACATACTATAATACTCCAGAATCTGGTACTGGCACTCATATTTTTGAAAATGTTGCTATTATTCCAGAAACAAAATTAAGAAATGCTAATGGAGATGTCACTCTCCACTTTTCTGAAAAACCACAGCTTTCTGTCATGGCTTCTCTTAATTCTAGCCACCGATCAGATCACAACACTCTTTCTGTTGACGTTCCGGCATTAACACTTGATGAGTTAATCGACAAGCACAATATGAGAAATATACCTTTTGATATATTGCAAGTTGATATTGAAGGATTTGATGCGGCGATACTTCTGGCGTCCGATTTTTCTACTATTAATCCCAAGTATATTAGATATGAAAGTCACCATATTTCACCACACACTCAAACAGAAGTGGCGATGTATTTAAATGGTTATGGCTACGAAGCTGTTCAAGATAAATTCTGGAATACATATCAAACCGTTCTTAAAGAAGAAGTTGAAAAAGTATGGGACCCTGAGGCGCTATCAATGAACACTTTATTTGAAAGGAAAGAAGATAATGGTTGATACTCTTGGTAATTTAATTGACAAACTTACAATTGCAAATATTAGAATTTGGAATGCAGAAGATATTAAAAGAAAATCCAATGCAACTGATAAAGAAATTGCTGATGCGTGTAGAATCACAAACGTTGTTAATTCACTCCGCAATGACTTAATTCAAGACATTGACGAGACAATCAATCATTTAATTTCAACAGGCGAACTTCAAAAATTATATAAGCAAGGTAGCACTAAGATTTATGGTAAAAAATAACTACGCCTTGATGAAAATAAGCGTTTAAGGTAATAAAATAAAATAAGGGCTATGTAATGAGTGTTTTAATTTTTAGTTGTGGTAGAACTGGCACAAATATGCTGCTTGAAACAATGAGAGGGTCAAGTATGCTAAGGGCAACAACTGTCACTGAAGACAAACAAGTTTTTCGAGAATGTCGTAATTTACCGCTTGATTATTTGAGTAAGTGTGACACAGTGTATGTTGATGACACAAATCAAGTCTCTGAATTACTGAATAAAAACCCAGATTTAAAAATTCTTTGGACAATAAGAGACATTCGTGATATGGCACTGTCAAAGATTTACCGTGGTCAACCTGGAAATGACTGCCCGGTAGTTGCTGATGATGCAACTTTTGATGGGTGTATTGATGATATTAGTCGAATGACTATGTTTTATCGATATGTAATGAAAAATTTTCCTGATCGTGTGATGCTTGTAAGGGTGGAGGATATGGTTTTAAGATTTGACGAAACCGTATTGTCAATTTGCGATTTTTGTAATATTAAATTTGAAGATAATATGAAAAATTTCGTCCGACGCTACCGGAATCGACACCAAGCAAAAAGATATTCTAACCTTGACAAGAGCCAGGTCGAACTGTATAAAAGAAAATATGAAATTTATAATGGATTTTTTAAGACTCACAATATTGATCTTGAAAATTTATTTGATAAATTACATATTTACTTGCAAGAATTCGGGTATGAGTAAGATAATATCCTGAGGAAAAAATGAAACATAATCCATATCAATCAGTAAGAAATTTCGAAGAAAATGTAGCAGAATATTGTGGCTCAAAATATGCCGTTGCAGTTGACAATGCGACAAATGGCTTATTTTTGTGTATGAAGTATTTAAAGCTTAAAGATAAGGAAATAACAATACCCGCCCGCACATTCATGTCAGTTCCTTGTGCAATTATTCATGCTGGAAATAAAGTTGTATTTGATAAAGATCATCCTGCAATTCATGGCAATAAATTAAAGGGTCAATATCAATTAGCACCATATCCAATTTGGGATAGTGCTTTAACATTTCATAAAGGTATGTATATGCCTTGCCAAATGATGTGTCTTTCATTTAGTGGCCCACATAAATTTCTAAAGCTTGGTAAAGGTGGAATGATCCTAACTGATGATAAAAATGCATATGAATGGCTTCAAAGAGCCATTTATTTTGGCCGGCGACCAGTAGATCATTTGGAAGAGAAATTTGATATGCTTGGTTGGAATTATTATATGCTCCCTGAAATTGCAGTAAAAGGTTCGGTTTTAATGATGGGTATTAGCGACTATAATAAAGATCTAGAAAGAGAATATCAGGATTTATCTGTTTATAAAGTGTATACTGGAGAGTAGTTATGACAAAAGTTGTTTTAGTTCAACCTTATTATGAAAATATTTGGGAGCCAATTGGTCTTGGGTTTATAGCAGGTTATTTAAAAAAGCACTTCATCGGCGATATCGAGATAGAGTGTTATCAAGGGAATTTTGATACAGATGATGTAATAATCAACGGTTCGCTCGACGCCGACGTCGTCGGATTTTCTTGTACCTCACCTGCCTGGCCACATGCCCTACGTTTGGCAGAAGAAATTAAGAAAAAGAACACCACTGTTAGAACTGTTTTTGGTGGTTTCCACCCTTCTGCTCTACCACAAGAGTGTGTAGCTTATCCACAAGTAGATCAGGTGGTGGTTGGTGAAGGAGAAGAAGTATTTTTAGAAATTGTTAATGGCAGAGAAGACGCCGTTATTCAAGGTACAAAACCATCAATGCAAGAAATTACTTGGCCTGATCGTGATATAATTAAAAATTATAGGACAGTAGATTTATGTGAATCTATGAATGGAAAAAGGATTGCGTCATTTCAGTGTAATCGCGTTTGTCCTGTTAATTGTGCGTTTTGTGCAGAGAGGATTGTTACAGGTAGATTCAATCGCCGAAATAATCCTATTAGAAGTAGAGAAGTTAGTGAATTATGTGATGAGATCGAGTCAGTTATTGAGAAACTAGACTTAAATTATTTTAAGTTTGTAGATGCCACTTTTGATATATCTGCTAAATTTGTTATAGAATTTTGTAAAGAAAAAATTAAGAGAGGAATAACCACAGAATGGGAATGTCTTATTCATGCTAGTTTTGCTAATGAAGAAATGTTTAAGTGGTTAAAAGATTCACAGTGTCATCAAGTTAATATTGGCTGTGAAAGTGGTAGTAACAAAATTTTAAGAGATATCGGTAAAGGCTTACAGATTAAAACAATAAAGAACGTTTTTATGTGGGCAAAGAAGTATGGGGTAGAAAGAAGAGGTTTCTTTTTGTTTGGTATGCCAAATGAAACCCGTGATGATTTACTTTTGACTGAAAAATTAATTGATGAAATATGTCCTGACGTTGTTGGGTTTACTATCTTGTGTCCATATCCCGGTACCGCCCTCTATAATGCTGAGCTACATAAAGATGTAGATTGGGAATTGGCTGATGAATATTCAAATAATTTTTGGTGTACAGAGCATTTTACGAATATCGAATTAAAAGCGCAACAGGCATATTTTAAAACAAAATATGATCTATTATTATGCGAGCGCCAAGAGGATTCATCACAATTTGGTGGTTTTGGAGATATGAGAGAATTAGAGGCTCAGTCAACATCAACACCAATTGGTACAAACATAAAGAACATCAAAAAGTGAAATAATGAACATACTTGTAACGGGAGGTTGCGGATTTATTGGCTCCAATCTCATAAAGCTTATATTAGAACAGAAAGCGGATGAGGTGTCCAGTGTTGTAAACCTGGATTGTCTGACATACGCGGCTAATTTAAAAAACACAAAGCAGTTTGCTGATAATCCAAAATATGCTCTTGCGACGGTTAATTTATGTGACATTGAGAATCTTAGAGAAATAATTTGGAACAATAAAATTACACATATAATCCACCTCGCCGCAGAAAGCCACGTTGACAATTCTATTAAAGATGCGAGTGCATTTGTTCAGAGCAATATTGTGGGTACCTTTAATTTATTGAAGATGTGTATGGAATTCGATATTCAAAGGTTTCATCATGTATCGACTGATGAGGTATATGGGGATCTGGGGCCAACTGGCAAGTTTGATGAAAATACGCCATATGATCCAAAGAACCCATATTCTGCATCGAAAGCATCATCAGATATGTTAGTCCGTGCATATTATCATACACATGGTCTTCCAATAACAATTTCTAATTGTTCAAATAACTATGGACCAAACCAACATCGAGAAAAATTTATACCAACAGTAATCAATTGTATTATGGAAAATAGAAAAATACCTCTTTATGGTACTGGTACCAATATTAGAGATTGGATTTATGTTGACGATCATTGTTTAGCACTGTGGGAGGTTTTCTTAAAAGGTTCCATTGGCGAAACATATTGTATAGGTTCAGATTCGGAAAGGGAAAATATTGAAGTTATTGAAGAAATATGCGGCATAATGAACGTTGATCCGGACAAGAATATTGAGTATGTAGTTGATCGATTGGGCCACGACGTACGTTACGCAATTGATAATACAAAGATGAAAACCAAGTTAGGTTGGAAGCCAGCAACTTCTTTTAAAGAAGGACTTGAGAAAACTATTAAGTGGTATTATGAAAGATATTAAAGGAATTATTTTGGCCGGTGGTAAAGGAACACGCCTTTACCCTCTTACAAAAGTAACAAATAAGCACCTATTACCGCTTGGTGATGAAACAATGATAAATTACCCAATTCAGCGCCTTGTCTCAGCCGGTGTTAAGGATATTATGATTGTCACCGGTGTTGAGCATTGCGGAGCCATGATGACATTTCTTGGTTCTGGTAAAGAATATGGTTGTTCATTTACTTATAAGATTCAAGATCACCCCGACGGAATCGGCGGCGCTTTAAAATTATGTCAAGACTTTGTAGGGACATCAAATTGTATTGTTGTTCTTGGCGACAATATTTTTACTGAAGATTTATCACCTGCAATTGAAATGTTTACAAATAAACCTTGTGACAGCCTACTGTTCTTTAAGGAGGTTAATGATCCAAGCCGTTACGGTGTTGGTACATTTAAAGACAATAAGTTAATTTGCCTTGAGGAAAAACCTAAAAATCCAGTATCAAATTTGGCGTGTGTTGGCATTTATATTTATACAAACGCTGTCTTTGATATTTTAAATACAATAACACCCTCGCAACGAGGGGAATATGAAATAACTGCCGTTAATAATCATTTCGTTGAAAATAAATCATGTGAGTATATAATATTAGCTGGTGATTGGTCTGACGCAGGTACGATGTTGTCGTATCATAAAACCAACATAATGCTAAGCAGTGTTAAGGAAATGGAACATAAATGAAATTATTAATAACAACACGTTCGGATAAAACTGTTACCAATTGGGCAAATTTAACACATCCTCTATTAGAGGCATATGCAAAAAAAGCCGGCGCTGATTTTTTGGTTCTTGATGAAAAATATGACGCACTAGACGCCACCGGCGGTATTGGTAATGGTATATATCAGTTTAGAATATTTGAACATTATAATTTACATGCTAAATATGATCGAATATTACATTTTGATAATGATATGCTTTTAACACCTACATGCCCAAATTTGTTTGATCTTGTTCCATATAATTGTATTGGTACAATTTATGAAGATAAGGGTTCCCGACAATATGCCAGACAAAATTGCATGGCTGTGGCCCAAAATCAATTTGGTGATGTTGGCTGGAGAAATGGTTATATTAATACCGGTGTATTTTTAACGTCTGCATGTCATAGAGATATATACCAAAAAATAAATGGAAAATATTTTGTAGACTGGGGAACCGACGATGTTCATATTGCATATCTGATAAATAAATATGGGTATGATGTAAAAGAATTATCATATCACTGGAACCATATGACAATGTTTTCAGAGCCATGGAATAATAACGCCGATAGGTTTAAGTCACATATTATACATTATGCCGGCAATGGTGTATTTAACAAGGAACAAGCAGCAAACAAGCTTGAACAAGCAAAACATGATTTTAAGGTTCTGTACGGATGAAGATAGTATTTGTTGCCGTTTTTGATAATGAAGGTATATCGTCAAATTCGTCTCAAGCAATTGGTCTTGAGCAACTTGGTCACAACGTTATTAGATACAATTACAGAATACGGGCAAATAAAATTGGTCCCGAAAACCGGGACATGGAATTGGTTGATATTGTCGCAACTCATCACCCTGATTTAGTAATTTTTGCAAAGACAAATACTATCAACATATCGGTATTTCATGCATGTAAAAAATATAGCAAGGTATGTTATTGGTTTCCTGATCCATTGTCAACGTTTGACAACGATGAATTTTTATTGAAAACAAAAGTATCTGATTTCTTTTGCTGCGATATGCAAAAGCAAAATGTTTTTGATTATGCTAGTAATTTAAACGACAAGTGTTTTAAAATTGCGGATGGCTATGATCCTGACGTTGAGAAACCTCGTAATCTTAAGCAGGATATTGATACATCATTTATTGGCAATTTATATAGTGATAGACAGGAGAAGCTTCGAGACCTTAATAGAAATATTACGGTTGTTTCAAATGCCTTCGGAATAACGCATTCAGAAATTGTAAGTAGAAGTAAGATAAACATAAATTTTTGTACGGCCAATTCATCATCAGATAGAACGTATAAGGTTTTAGCAGCCGGCGGATTTTATATAACTGAAGATTGGGAAAACCGTAAAGAGTATTTCATTGATGGTCGAGACTTAATAATATGTAATGATATTGATGATCTTAGGGCTAAAATTGATTATTATTTAGATCACCCCAATGAAAGAACTGAAATTGCTAAAAATGGTTTAGTAGCTGTTAGAAAATTTAGTCGCCATAATTGGGCCAAGCAAATTGTCGAAATTTATAACACACTTTTTCTTGATGGTAGTAAATAAATGAATAAAAAAGCCGTAATATTTGGTCCTTGGGTCGGTGAATTTGGTTGGGAATTATTTGCGTGGCAAGGTCATATTAGACAGATTGCAAAATCGTTTGATTTTGTCATTGTAATTGGCAGACCAGGAAATAATTTTCTTTATAATGACTTTTCTGATATTTTTGTACCATTCGATCCACCACCTGGAACCACTGATTCACATACAAATTCGGCCTTTAATATAAGTTCATTTAATATACAACAATTTATGCAGTCGACAGTAGATAATAGTATACTGGCTAAATATAATTGGGTATATTTGCCACCTGTTAAAATTGGTCATCCACCATATAATCACTGGCGTGCTTCGACAAATATATCTCCATTTGGTGAAATATGTCCTGATTATCGTTTTTTACGTTCGGCAGACAATTTTTGTTCTATAGACATTGTAATTCATGCAAGAAGTAGATCAATTAGGGAAATTGATAATTGGGATATAGACAACTGGAATAAATTAGTCAAAGCACTGTCGGCAAAATCTTTATCTGTAGCATCAATTGGTACAAGTGAACAATCTAAACATATTGATGGAACTTTAGATATGAGGGGGAGCTCTATTGATAAAACGATAGGTCTTCTTAATTCGGCAAAATGTATAGTAGGTTCGTCTTCCGGACCAATGCATCTTGCCACACTATCAGGTTGTCCACAAGTTGTTTGGACTAGTAATTATAGACAAAATTATTCCCGGTACCATGATACATGGAACCCATTTAATATAAAATGTATTATGGTTCCAAATGAAACTCCAGATCCTTTAGTTGTATTAGGCGCAATTATGGAGATAATAAAAGATTAAATGAAAAATATAGGAATAATTGGAAATGGTTTTGTAGGTTCCGCTATTGCAGCCGGCTTCGCTTTACATGCAAATGTAAGAATTTATGACAAAGATGTTGGTAGATCTACGCATACGTTAGTAGAGACAATAAATAAATCAGATTTTATTTTTATTTCAGTACCAACTCCAATGACTGGTTTAAGGGGTGGAAAAATAGATCTTACGATTATGGACAGCGTGTTTGAAGAGATATCTTTAGCACAAAAAGATAGCGCCTTTTCGTATAAAGATGTAACCTTTATCGTTAAATCAACTGTTATTCCTGGCACGATTGAAAGATATATTAACAAATACCCTCATATGCGAATCGCATTTAGTCCAGAATTTTTGACAGAACGTTCAGCTTATCTAGATTTTATTAATACAGCAAGAATTGTAGTCGGCGCAAACGAAGAAGCTGTTACTAATGATATTGAATCTTTGTTTAGGACAAGATTTCCTTATACAACAATTATTAAGACAGACGTCGGCACCGCGCAATTTATAAAATATATGGCAAATTGTTTCTTCTCGGTTAAATTGTCATTTATGAATGAGATGTTACAAGCCGCAGAAGCATTCGGTGTTAATTGGAATGATGCTCAGCGTGGGTTTATAACTGATGGTAGAATTGGTAATTCACATATTGACGTTCCTGGCCATGATGGGTCGAGAGGTTTTGGGGGAAAATGTTTTCCGAAAGATCTCAATGCATTTATTGATTTCTTTGAAGAAATAGGTGTAGAACCAACAGTTATGAAGGCTACATGGAAAAAGAATCTTGAAGTTAGAGAAAATTTGGATTGGAAAGATATTCCTGGTGCAGTGTCAAATAAGGATTGAAATATGATAACATATGTTTTTGATATTGATGGTACAATTTGTACTAAAGTTGATGATGGTGATTATTCAAAGGCCCGGCCTTTCGAAGATAGAATTAATATAGTTAATATGCTATACAATCAAGGTAATATAATTATATTTCAAACAGCACGAGGTATGGGTCGTTCTGGAAATTCACAGGCTTTTGCATGGGAATTTTTTGAAAAAGATACTAAGACTCAATTAATTAAATGGGGTGTTAAATTTCACTCCCTGTATATGGGTAAACCATCAGCTGATGTTTATGTTGATGATAAGGCCCTCGACGATAATAAATTTTTTGATATTCATAGAAGAATTAAACAAACGGGAGAATAAAATGGGTGATGGTCATAGTGATGGTTTTCGAATGTTTGATAGAGGACCAGTATTTTTACCTCAAACAGTAGAACTTCCAATGAAGCACGTCGACAAGGGGTGGGGTTGGGAACGCTGGATCTGCAATGGCCCTGAGTATTGTGGAAAATTATTATTTTTTAATAAGGGAAAGAAGTGTTCTTGGCATGTTCATAGATTAAAGGACGAGGTATTCTACCTTCAGTCTGGAAAGATGCTAGTAAAGTATTCTGATGAAGATGACATAACACGAGCAGAAGAGCTAATTTTAAATCCAGGTGATAACTTTCATGTTTATCGTGGCCTCCGGCATCGAATGATTGCTCTAGAAGATTCTGAATTATTTGAATTTTCAACACAACATTTTGACTCTGATAGCTATAGGCTTGAAAAAGGCGATTGATGAACGCTTTAGTTACCGGTGGCTGCGGATTTATTGGTAGTCATACCGTTGATAAGCTAATTTCAGAAGGCCATTCAGTTACTGTAATTGATGATCTATCTGCTCCAGAAAATGCTAAGTTTTATTATAATAATAGCGCAAAATATTTTCATTTTGATATATTAGATCTTAATACAACATTCGATCTTGGTTCAATTGATGTAATATATCACTTAGCTGCTCGCTCTAGAATTCAACCAACATTTAAAAACCCTTCGTCTGCATTTGACACTAATGTTTCTGGAACCCAAAGGGTCTTAGAATGGGCCAGAATGAATGATGTAAAGAAAATAATATATTCAGGTACATCATCACTTTATGGATACTCAAATCCTACACCATATACTCCAGACATGTCAATTGAGTGTAATACACCATATGCAATGTCAAAGTGGCTTGGAGAGTGCCTTTGCGAATTTTATTCACGAACGTACAGCCTTGACACCGTTGTTTTAAGATACTTTAATGTGTATGGCCCACGTGAACCTATTAATGGTCATTATGCTCCAGTAGTAGGCTTATTTAAGCGTCAAAAAAAGCTTGGTAAAAAAATAACAATTGTTGGATCTGGCGAACAACGCCGGGATTTTACTTATATTACTGATGTGGTTCAAGCAAACATGCATGCATTAAATGCAGAAAAAAAATTCACAATATTAAATGTTGGTACTGGAAAAAATTATAGTATAAATGAATTGGCTTATATGATTTGTAGTGATAAGTCACAATTTGAATATATTTCCGATCGAAGATCGGAGTTAAAAGAAACATTGGCAGATATAACTAAAACACAAAAAGAAATTGGGTGGTCACCATCCAAAGCGTTAGAAGACATGTTGATGTCATATTAATGTACAATGTGCTATATTTTGTTAATTTTAGTATATGATATTTCCAACAAATAAACCGCACGTATCCTACTCAGAAATTAGAACATGGAGGGAATGCCCTTATAGACATAAACTTGCCTACATTGATAAGATTGAGGCTGATGATCCATCACAATATCTGGATTACGGTGTTATTCTTCATGAACATTTAGAAAATTTTCTAAAGACAAAAGAAGTAGATATAGAGAAATTAAAGGTCGACCTAACATCAGCGTGGCAAGAAAAAGGTTATGATACACCTGAATATATTGATAAAATAACAAAAGCCGCTGAAGCTAAAGGTGAAAAACCAAGAATTTTAGAACCTCTGGCTGAATGGCTTAAATGGGGCGAATTTGCCTTATCAAATATTTCAGAATTCATGGATGAAAATTTTCCAAATTGGGTGACACTTTCAGCAGAACATCAGTTGTATGAAAAAATACCAGCGTCAGATATTAAATTTAAAGGCTTCATCGATGCCGTTATAGAATGTGACTATAGAAAGACAAAACGTAAAATTTGGATACTTGATTGGAAAACGGCACCTGCATATGGTTGGCATGCTAGAAAAAAGCAGGATTGGATGGTTCAGGCTCAAATCGCATTATATAAAAAGTTTTGGCGTAAAAAGTTTGAAAAGGATTGTAATGAAGTTGGCGCAGGCTTTGTTTTGTTAAAACGAGGTGCCAAGAAAAATCCAATCGATGTGTTTAAGGTTTCTGTTGGACCAAAAACTGAGGAAAAGGCGGACAAGCTTTTAAGAAGTATGTTAAAGACCGTTAAGACAGGTTTGTATTTAAAAAATAGAAATTCGTGTAAATATTGTCCATATTTTAACACAGAACATTGTAAATAAATTTATACGTATAGACATTTTTTGATATGTTTATTGCGGTGGAGTATAGTATATGAATAAGAAAAAAATACTGATGTTATCAGATCATGCACTTAGCACATCTGGTGTTGGTGTACAAAGTAGACACCTCATAAACGGCTTGATACAAAAAGGTGATTGGACTGTTAGACAATTCGGCGCCGCCATTAAGCATAATAATTATGATGTTGTTAAAGTAACAGATGACTTTATAATTAAGCCGGTTGATGGTTTTGGCACTGTTGACATGATTAGACAAACCATAGCCGCAGAAAAACCAGACATTTTGTTACTATTTACAGATCCACGTTTCTTTATTTGGTTGTGGCAAATTGAAGATGAAATACATCAAATTTGTCCAATTGCTTATTGGCATGTGTGGGATAATTATCCGTTTCCAAAATATAATGAACCATATTATGAAGCAACTGATTTAATAAATTGTCATAGCCATTTAACATACACGATGCTAAAAGAGCATTATCCAGATAAAACTAATTTTGTCCCCCATGCACTTCCAGATGAATTATACTATAAAATGAATCCGGACGAAATTAAAGACGCTAAAATTAAGGCTTTGGGTTATGATAAGAAAGATCATTTTGTTGCATTTTGGATGAATCGAAACGCCCGCCGGAAGCGTCCAAACGATGTTCTGGCGGCCTGGAAAACGTTTTTAGAAGAACAAGAAGAACTCCTTGGCGAAAAACCAAAGGCTCTACTTTTAATGCATACCGATCCTAATGATTCGGAGGGCCCAAATTTATTTGCGACAGCTGATCATCTTGGTATTGGTAACACAATAGTTTTTTCAACTGACCGGATCGATTTTGCACAAATAAATGTTTTACATAATATATCCGACGTTTGTCTTAATATGTCTTATGCAGAAGGTTTTGGTTTGGCTACTTTAGAAGCAATGCAAACAGGAACACCAATTATAGCTGCAAAAACCGGTGGTCTAACCCGTCAAGTTGTTGATCACAGAGACGGCACTGAAAATGGTGTGGCTGTTGATATTAGCTTGCGTTCTCTGGTAGGCTCTCAGGCAGTTCCTTATATTTATGAAGATTACGTTGATTGTAATGATATTGCAAAGGCAATAACAAAAATTTATAATATGAATGAACAAGATAGAGATGAATTAAGTAATAAAGTCTTAAGTTATGTAAAGTCAGAATTTAATTTTCAAACAACAATTGATTTGTGGGACGAAACACTTAATGAAACAATTAACAATTGGAAGGACAGATATGATCGAATTGTACTTGAGGAGATTACATCATGAATATTTGTGTTAGAGGCCCTTTATTATCAATGAGCGGCTATGGAAATCACACCAGACAAGTTTATAGATGGCTATCACTACACCAAGAACATAAAATCGCAACACAAATACTACCGTGGGGTATTACTCCATGGCATGTAAATCCTAATTCTGAAAATGGTATGATAGGTAAAATCATGACCGAGTCAACAACAATGGAAGCGACAGGTTTTGATTTATCATTTCAGGTTCAATTACCTAATGAGTGGGATCCTAATCTTGCAAAATTCAATGTAGGGGTCACCGCTGCTGTAGAGACAGATATTTGTAATCCAGCCTGGATTCAATGTTGTAATAGAATGAATTTAATAGTTGTACCATCGCACCACACAAAGCAAACTATTGAAACATCTGGTACATTAACTACACCAATTGTCGTAATTCCTGAATCGTTTCCAGATTCCCTTAGTGAAAAAAATATTAAACCATTTGAGCTTGATGTTAAGACTAAATTTAATTTTTTAATATTTGGTCAAATAACAGGTAATAATGCGTTTATTGATAGAAAGAATACCTTCTTCGCACTTAAGTGGATTGTTGAAGAATTTGCCAATGATCCGGATGTTGGTATAATAATTAAAACAAATCATGGCCGTAATACAACAATTGATCGTAAATCATGTAGTCGAATGTTAAGAAAAATTGGTGCCGAATTAAATTCAACAATTCCAGTATATCTATTACATGGCACAATGTCAGATCATGAACTTGCTGGACTGTACAGAAGTGATTCCATAAAGGCTCTGGTTGCTCCAACTAGAGGTGAAGGATATGGTTTACCACTTTTAGAAGCCGCCGCCACTGGATTACCTGTACTAGCAACTAACTGGTCTGGTCATAAAGATTTTTTAAATGCTGGTAAATGGATAAAATTTGATTATAAGTTGTCTGATGTACCAAAAGAAAAAATAGATTCTGCAATTTTTATTGAGGGTTCTAAGTGGGCAGAAGTTGATGAGGCGGATTTTAAAAACAAAATTAGAAAATTTAGAAAAAAGCCGCACCAACCAATGCAGTGGGCCGAAGATCTATCAAGAACACTTCAGAATACACATTCATTTGAAGCAATTGCCAGACTTTGGTCGGCAACTATGAGTGACTATATAAGATGACGTATTGGTTATTATGCGCATTTTTAGCAATTATAGGTACACTTTTGTGTATTTCTATTTATTTTAACTACAAGCACGGTATTCTTATTATAAGGACGGTTGATGAAATTGAAGTTGCGTTAGATGTTTTAGATCAAAAATATGAGTCAGTTTCTAAAATTTTGGAAATCCCTCTCTTTTTTGATTCACCTCAAATAAAACAACTTCATAATGATATTGGCGCCTGCCGTGACTCAATCCTTCAAGTTGCATCATCACTTGGGAATGTTGATATAAAAAAATAACAAGAGTCATTGATGATTGTAAAGAAAAAAGTAGTTAAACGCAGAAAAATTAAGAGAAAGCCAGGAAAAAGTAAATTATACTTTACGGCTGATACTCAAGCCTCGATAGAGAAATTTCAGGTCGAAGAGAGTGAAGCAGAGAAAGATAGAATTTATACAAATGAGATAATGCCGGCTTTTGTTAAGTTGGTTGAAAATCTTATATTGATTTATGGTTTTGCTAAAGGCCGACATGATTTTGGCAGCCTAAAGAATGATTGTATAACATTTTTGTATGAAACTCTTCATAAGTTTGATGCATCAAAAGGAACAAAGGCTTTTTCGTATTTTAATGTTGTTGGTAAAAATTGGTTAATATTAAACACTAGAAAAAGAAAAAAAGTTCAAGATAATTCATACCCAATTCATGATCTTGAATCGTTTAGTGCGGCAGATCGTCATATGATATCGAATCATATGTTAGCAGCAGCTCCAGATGATATAATGATATCAGCTGAACAACGAGATGAAATTCAGGAAATATTAAAAATTCTCCGCACAAAAGTGGTAAACACAAACGATGTTGCCTGTGTTGAAGCTGTCACTGTTGTTTTTAATAAAATTGACGAACTTGACTTATTAAATAAACGAGCCGTATATGTTTATATTAGGGAAATATCTGGTTTAAATTCAAAACAGTTATCAACATCAATGTCGACAGTGCGTCGCTTATATAAACAAATTAAGGGCGAGGAATTATTTTGACAATCACTGCTTTAACAAAAAAACAAAAAAAACAACAAAAGAAGATAGATGCGTTTTCTGAGCTGCTTGAAGACTTAGCTAGCTCTACAGATAAAAAGAAGATGCTTTGGAAGGAGATCTATGAAAATGCTCTTTTCGATCGTTCAAGCGCAGAAATATTATTTAATGAAGCATATACTACAATGCAAACAACTACAACAGATCATATTACTGTTGGACCAATGTTGACAAAGTATTTAGAGCGAATGAATAAGTCAAATGATCAGCTTTTAAAGCTTGCCGAATTGATATCAAAATCAGAAGAAAATTCAGGAAAAATTAATTCCGACGATATTTTCTCACAGATTTCGGAGTAAATATGGCAGAGATTACACAGGGCCCTCAAAATCCTATTGGGGCAGGTAGTTCTATATATAAAGCTGTTGTCTTGGATGTTATTAATGATTTATCACAAATTAATAAACACGCTGCCACAATGCAGATCAGATATAAGGTAAAGAATTCTACTCGAATTTTAGAGGCTCCACTTAATTCATGTATTATTAAATTTTATGGTACTTCTGGGCCTATAGGTGAAAATGGTATAGTTGCTTATCCATTCTTTCCACCCCATTTAGCCTTACCAGTTAAACCAGGGGAAGTTGTTTGGGTTATTTCACCACCCTTAAATTCTCCAAGCCCAGAGGATTGTTTTTGGGTTTGTAGGATTACTGCCAACAATAAAAGCGACGATATTAATTTTACACATTTATTTCGTCAATCAAAAACACCACCACCAAGCGAATTAATTCCTACAAGCGAAAAACTAGTATCAGCCCAGGCAGGTCAATTTATTACAAACATCGTTGAAGGTTTTCAGAATAGTCTGGGTGGTGAACCAATTTTAAAAACCGGCCCCAATCCTGAAATAAATCCATTTGATACGATTGTGACACAATCTATTGCTAGAAAAACGTTTGTTGGCGAACCGGCACCTTATTTTTCAAAACGACCTAGTGATTTAATAATTCAAGGCAGCAATAATTCGTTAATTTGTCTTGGCCAAGATAGAGCTTATGATTTTGATTTTGATGGTGCATACTTAAGTGGGCTAACGGGTAGTCTATCAACAACAAAACCAGCACTAGGGACAGGAACAATTGATATTGTTACCGGTCGTTCTAGGTATATGCCTTTAAGTTCTACAACGGCAAAAACCAATGGTACAGAATCAGAACGAACTGGTATTAAGACAAAAGTAAATACAAGAGAATATAACGAAATTGACAAAAGAAGCTTCAACCCCCCATCCGGTGAGCTAGACTTCACGGTAGATGCTTCTAGAATTTATGTTTCAATGAAAACAAATGGTGATAAGTGTTTTGGTTTGACATCTGAGCTTGGCAGAATGCCTGTAGGGTTTGTTAGTGGTTCAATAGTCCCCGTTGATGATGCGGCATATATTACATTAAAGTCAGATGAACTTCGTTTAATTGCTAGAAAACAAAATGAAAATGAATATTTTCCAGAATCAACCAATCCTGAGATAAATGGCAGTATTAAAATTATAAAAGAAGGTGTCGTTAATGAAGATTTCGCAGCCGTGATGTTATTACCTGATGGCACAATTCAAATTAATGGTTCGAAGATTTTCTTAGGAAGAACTATTGCTGATGGTGGCATCGGCGGCGGCCCTGGTGAAGATGAATCACAACCATATGTCAAGTATCAAGATTTAGAAAATCTTTGGAATGCAACAATGGACGCGCTTGACAGTTTTTGCCAGACTCTCTCAACTCATACAACACCAGGTTATGGCGCGCCATCACCACAGATTATTGAAGCAGCCGCCACCCTAAAAGCTGAAATTGCCTCTGCGCTAAAGCCAGATATTGTAAATATACAGTCGACAAGAATTTTTGGAGAGTGAGATATGCCTCTTGGTTCTGCCGTGACAGGCTTATTAAATGGTGTACAGTCGGCTTATGAGAACGCGGTTGATAATGGCTCTGAGAATAACAACACCAACGAAACACTTCGGTCACTGGCAAGCGATTTTGGTGATGCCATTGATATATACTATTCCTCTGCAGACGTTTTTACTGACGTAACGATAGATTCAGGTCAGAGTGATTCTGTTGGTGGAAGTACAGTATCGGAAGGTCAAGGCTTAGGAACTGGTTTTTTGGAAAGTTTAGATATAGATATTTTAAAGAGTGATTTATATCAAGCTTTCAAAACAGCCGCCGACACGGGAGCAACTACAGATCCCATTCCTCACCTGGCCCAAGATATTGGGAACGCAATTCATGCGTATATGATATCCCCTACAGTTGTAACGTCTGTTAACACTCCTGGTGGGCAGACATCAAACGCAGCCGCTGCAACGGCAAATCCAGTCGGTGCTGTAGCATCTCCTGGAACAGGCATCGGCGAGGGAAAAGTCAGCTTTGAATCAGGTGATGTTAGTACATTAAAGTCAGATGTTGAAACTGCGTATAATACTGCAAAGTCAAATGGTGAAACTGGATCATCATTAGAGACACTGGCTTTTGATATCCACACCGCCGTTCATCTCTTCGCATTAAGTGCTATTATCAATACAGGTGTAGATATTTTTCCAGGACAGGTGGTTGCAGGTTACATGGTGCTCGCCGGTGTAGCTCCTGTCCCATTACCTGCAGTTACACTCATGGGTGCCGGCACAGGAGAAGGTACAATTAGTTAGCGACGAAAAACTTAATTGGCATATTTAAGATATGGAGAAATAATGGCTGGTGCAACAACATATGATTTTGGTTCTGTAGGTGATAGATTACCTACACTTCGAAGCCATGAACAGACTTTTGATGATCCAGTTAAGATAAATTTTAATCCGGCAACTCCGCTTAAATTATCAACCAACAAGTCAGATTTATTTGTTATGAACACAGATCTCGGTGATGCTATAGCTGATAATTTAAAAAACTTATTATTGACCAATCGCGGTGAGAGGATCATGGAACCAGATTTTGGTGCAAATTTAAAATCTATCTTGACTGAATTTGGGACTTCTGGCTTTGAGGGTGAGGTCATGGCAAGAATAAAAACATCGGTGGCGAAATATTTGCCATATGTTATATTACAACAAATGAAATTAGAGAAGCTACCAGCACCAATATCATCAGGTCTTGTTATTATACGCATAGAAATAATGTACTCTGTTGCTAAAGCAAATTTATCAAATCAGCAAATGACAATTACACTGAATACAGTCGCATAAATTGGATATTCTATAAATGGCAAAAAACACAAAAAATATAAAGAAAGAAACCGAAAAGAATTATCTTGCAAAAGATTATAACTCTTTTAAACAGGAATTGGCTTCATATGCCAAGACATACTTTTCTGATAAAAATTCTGATTTTTCTGAGGCTAGCCTTGGTGGGATGTTTGTAGATCTTGCAGCATATATCGGCGATAGCATGTCGTTCTTTTTAGATCATCAATTTAACGAATTAAATCCGCTTACGGCGATAGAATCAGTCAATGTTCTTGCACACGCTAAAAACGCAGGTGTAAAAATAACTGGTGCATCGCCTGCAAGTGCTGACGTCGATATTTTTATTGAAGTTCCAGCAATTAAAACTAGAGGTCGTTATAGACCATCACGCCTATCGCTTCCAATTATTCTAGAAGGAACGACATGTAAATCAACATCTGGTATAACGTTTACAACAACAGAAGATATAGATTTTTCTGAAGTAGATTTTAATGGCGAATATACATGCCAAGCTACAGTTTCACAAATTAATTCTTCTGGTAATCCAGCGTACTTTATTTTAACAAAACCTGTTGGGGTGACATCTGGAAAATTAAATATAGAATCAATTCCAGTCGGATCCGCGTCCGGTTTTAAGAAAATAACACTAGCAAATACAAATGTATCAGAAATTATATCAATTGTTGATCTTGATGGAAACGTATATTATGAAGTAGATTACTTAACTCAGAACACTGTTTTTAAAAAGACTAAAAATATAAGTTCTGATCAATTTGAGGTTCCTGCTGTATTAGAAGTTATTAATGCTAGCAGAAGATTTATTTCACAAACAGATTATAATACAATGTTAACTACGTTGACTTTTGGATCTGGTGATCCAGATTTAAGTGACAATGATATAATTCCAGACCCATCAGAATTGGCTTTACCACTATATGGTAGATCGACATTCCAGCGCTTCTCGATTGATCCAAAGAATTTATTGCGCTCAAAGACTTTGGGCACTTCGCCAGTAAATACAACTTTAATAATTACATATAGATCCGGTGGTGGCCTATCTCACAATGTCTCAGCCGAATCAATTAAATTTATTGATAATCTTAGAATTGAATTTCCAAAAAATGCTTCATCAATTATTTCGTCAGGTGTTGTTAATTCAATCGATGTAAAAAATAAATCCGCCGCAGCCGGCGGCATGCGAAGACCAAATTTGGCAGAATTAAGGTCACAAATATTTTCGTCCCGCAATGAACAATCTAGAATTGTTACTAACGATGATTTGTTGGCCCGTCTATATACTCTCCCAGTTCAATTTGGCAAAGTGTTTCGAGCTTCTATCCGAAAATCTTCTAGAAACCCCCTCGCCTCGGAATTATATATGATTTGTCAAGATAGATCTGGTAATTTAACTATAGCTCCTGATACACTAAAAAGAAACATAGCAATATACTTGAATGAATTTAGATTAATATCTGATGCAATTGATGTTTTAGATACAACAGTTGTAAACTATGGTGTAGAGTACTCAATAGTTGTGACACCAGAATCGAACAAATCAATTGTTTCGTCAATGGTTGCAAAATCAATTGCTTTGTTAACAGATATTAATTCATATCAAATTGATCAACCATTAATTGAGGCAGATTTTATAAATGCCATTATCAATACACCTGGGGTTTTGTCGCTACAAGATTTTACGTTTTTTAATAGATCTGGAAAGATATCTGGTAAAAATTACAGCAGCTATAGCTATGACTTACAATCTAATAAATTTAAAGGTATGATAGTTGGTCCACCTGGATCAATATTTGAATTAAAATATTCATCATTTGACATTGTTGGGAGCGCAGAGTAATGTATCTAATTTATACTGGAAGCAAAGACACTTATATTACAAACAAGATCATTGATGGCGCCTTCTCTGCTTCTGATGCTAATGTCGGCCAAGCAGGTACTATTGATATATTTAAGCTCTATGATGAAACATCATTAAATGGTACAACTAAGTTGGCGGAGATATCTAGAGGTCTTATTAAGTTTGATTTATTACCACTACACGCTTTAACAGGCTCATCCATCGACGTTAATGCAAGTTCATTTAGCGCAAAGATTAAATTACATAATTTGCTTGCCGGAACAGCCACACCATCGAATTTTACGCTTGTCATTGCTCCACTATCTAGATCGTTTACTGAAGGTACCGGCCGTGATCTTTCTGCGTTTGCTGATTTAGATGTTGCGAATTTTTACACCTCGTCTATGAGTTCTGGTTCTCCAGTGACATGGCATTTATCGGGTGCAAATAAGGGTGGCTTGCTTGATTCCAGTAATATTGACTATATAATTTCTGGTACAATTGATGGAACCTTGCAGTCTTTATCACCAGAACAGACATTTGTTGATGGCACCGAAGACTTATTTATTGATGTCACAACTATAGTTTCTGCTACCTTGGCTGGAAACATTCCAGATCACGGTTTTAGACTGGCGTTCACCGGTAGTGAGGAAAATGATGCAAAATCTAGGTTTGTAAAACGCTTTGCAAGCCTACAGTCGTCTAACCCTTTAAAATACCCTACGCTTCATATTACATATGATGATTCAATATCTGATGCTACAAATAATTTTGTTTTTGATTCATCCGGATCAATGTATTTAAACAACTTTGTTCGTGGTACAAGAACAAATTTTGTGTCAGGAACAGCCGCATCAGATATTACTGGTGCTAATTGCATGCTATTACGCCTTGAAAAAAATGATTTTGAGAAAACTTATGCAGTCTCCCAAGTATCCGAAGGTACAGATAGTACATTAGTATCTGGTCTATATTCGGCATCTTTTGCATTATCGTTGGCCAATCAAACTAAAATAAATAATTCGAATGAAACAGTATTAAATTTTGTAAATGCTAGTGGTTCTATTACGTTTGACGCAATATGGTGCTCAAATGATGAAACTGTCGGGTTTCATACTGGTTCACTTGAAATAACCAGATCAAAATCAACCATGTCAAATTCAGCTCCTGCAGACTTTATAATAAAATCAGTATCAATGCCTTCAACAATTAATATTGATGAAGAATTAAGAGTACTCTTTTTTGTTGTTGATAAAAATATTAAACGGAAAGCCAGTAAGATACCACATAGATTAGCTAGCGTACCACTACAGCAAGTTTATTACCAAATTCGTGATATTGGCTCTAATCAAATTGTTGTTCCATTTGAAACAATAAATTCTGGTACAAAATTATCGAATGATACTTCAGGTCTATATTTCGACCTCCGTGCCAACACCCTTCAAGCCGGCTATAGCTATACTATTGACCTGCTTGTAAAAGATTTTGATAGACAAAGAATAATCACCGGTGTTTGCCAGAGCTTTAAGGTAATTAAATAATGGCTCGAAAAGGTGTAACAATAACAAATTCAGGCTTATTTAGTACCTCAACTGTATCTGATTTTTCCGCACCGGGTGGGCGCACAAGTTTTGATGGCTTGGCTTCATTATCTGGTTCTATAACAACCGGAAGTTCAGTGTTTGAAGATTTTTCTTCCGCGCTTAAATCAACACAACAAATTCCGATAGATTGGTCAAAATTTGAAAAACATACGTTTTTTGATTCTGCTGAGAGTAAAATAAATGTTGCGTTCGATACAATTATTAACTTTTATCCATTCGACAGTCCAGAGTCAGAACGAGCAGAATATATTCAAGGCCTAACCGGATTCGAAAAATATATATATGATACACTCTGGCCAAAGCATAAAGGGTATTTACATTTTTCTGGAACACAAAAGGGTGAAGATCCATCAGCCGGCCATGCCCCGAATTTAGGTAGTCATATAAGTATTGTTGATCAAGCCGGTAATTTATATCCAACCATTAGCAAGAGATCTGATGCTGCTCCAATTATTGATTTTTCTTCTTCCCCATTTACATGCGCGTTTCATTTAAATTTACCGCCACAGGCAAATGATAATGCCACAATTATACAGAAATTAACACAAAGCCATGGCTTTTCACTTTTTATAAGTGAATCAGCCAGTTTAACAGAAGCCTCTGTTGTATTTGCAATTTCGTCTGGTTCGACCGCGATTAGCGCTAGCGTCGCGTTTGAAAAATCAAGTACTGATTTTCATCACTGTGCCGCAGTGCTGACCCGCCGTATAAACGAAAATCCTGGGTTATTAATTTATAAAGACGGCCGACTTCTTGCTACATCTTCACAAACTGCCAATATTGGACAATTAAACTTTAAGACAGCAAATATTCTAATTGGCTCAGGCTCTAGTCATAATTTGGGTACGTATTCAACAACATTTGATGCCATAACAACATTTTCTGGTTCATTAGATGATTTAAGACTTTATAAGACTGAGAAAAATATTACTCAAATAAAAAATATAGCTTCAGGAACATATGGTCACGTTCCTGATTTATTGGCATATTATAAATTTAATGAAGCCACCGGTTCGTATGACAACAATGAGATAGTTTTAGATCACTCTGGTAATTCACTACATGGTTCAATTACTAATTATACTTCAAGCTTAAGGGTTAAGGGCGATCTTGTTGATCCAATGCCTAATGAAGATATTGATAATAATCCCGTTCTATTCCCTTCGTTTCCTAAACTAGTCGCATTAAATAGAAATTTGTTATTAACTGCGTCAAATTATGACGCAAATAACCCTAATCTTATTACAAAAATGATTCCTCGACATTATCTTGAAGAGGAAGCATATACGATGGGTTATCCAAATGCCCGAGCCGGCTTAGGTGAAGAGTACTCCTATACATCTGATTTTCCTGGCGGTGGTGATCCAGGATCACCGCAATTGATTGCTTCATTATTGTTTATGTGGGCTAAATTTTTCGATGAAATAAAATTATTCATTGATCACTTTGGATCGTTATTAAAAATAGATTATGATGACCCCGGAACAGTTGCTGATGTAATGTTACCATTTTTTGCAAAGTATTATGGCATCGCTCTACCAAATATGTTTTCAGATGCAACTGCAGAGCAGTATCTTAAAGGTCAAAATGTTCTGTTAGATGCTCAAAAGTCAGATATGAGTCTTGCTAAAATTCAAGCTACAATCTGGCGTCGTATTTTAATAAATATTCAGGATTCAATTAGATCTAAGGGAACAATTCACGGTATAAAGTCAGTCATGCGCGCCACTGGAATTAATCCAGATACAATGTTTAGATTTAGAGAATCTGGTGGCCCTCGTGAATTAAGCATTACGGATTCTAGAATATTTAGAAATGAAACGAGTTCTATGCTTCATTTTGCTTCTTCGAGTATACTAGTTAGTAAGTTTTTAAGTGGAAGTAGAGTCGAACCAGGTCTACCAATAATATCCACCGAAGGAACAATGGTTGAAAAAACTGTTACTTCACCTCATGGTATATCAAATTGGAAATGGGATGGTTTATTCACTAGTGGTTCTTGGACAACTGAATTTATAACCAAACAAAATCCACCAAAATTAATCACATCTGCATCAATAAGTAGAATGTGTTCAACAGGTTCGCTTGGTCTAACAATGCTATCAAATTGCATTGCTGTCGGAGCAAGTAAAAAAACAACCTCAACTGGTTCATTAACATTATTTCATAATCCAGTTGGTATATCTGGTATATCTCCACTTGAGCTTCATTTAACTGGTACAGATATATTTGATGGAGGTATCTGGCACATTTCTTATGGAAGAGAAGTCCAGCAAGATATGACGGCCAGCTATTTCCTCCGCGCCGGTAGACAATCCAACGGTACATTGACAGAATATAAGTCAGTGTCAACAACGGCTAGCTTTGGTGTTGAGGATCTCTATTCAAGCGGATCCACTCAGGCAAATGTATCTGGTTCATTTATGCAATTTGGTACATCACAATTTGACACATTCTCTGCTGGCTTAAACAATGCCGCAGTTACGTCTCATGCAAAGGTAAGCACATGTACAGGTTCGGTCGGTAGAATTCGGTTTTGGTCAAAGGCACTAACTCCCGCTGAGACAAAGGAACATATAAGGAATTTTAAATCCGTCGGTGTCGAAGATCCTCTTTTAAACTTTAATTTTGTTGTAAATAGTTCTGGTTCATTTGAACGTATGCGCTTTGATGCTCAATGTGATCAAATAACAACGTCCTCTGATACTCTTGGAAATGTTGATATTTTCGACTATTCACAAAACAATTTCCATATGTCAGGAACCTTGTTTCCAGCTGCAAAAGAAATAATAAAGCCTCAAGATTTTAGATTTTCTTCATTAAATACAAAATTTGATGAGCGCTCAACAACAAACAAGATTAGAATAGCCGGTTTCTTGGCTGATGAAAACATTGAAATGTTCAATACTTTGAAGTCTCCAGTAAGAACAATTCCACTTGGTACACCAGTCGAAGATGATACAAGATTTTCTATAGAAATATCGTCTTGTAAGGCTTTAAATGACGATATTATTTTGCTGCTTGGAACTCTTGATTTCTTTAATGATGCCTTGGGATCACCAGAATTAATGTTTGCACAAGATTACCCTAATATCATTGCTTTAAGACAAGTTTATTTTAATAGATTAACAGGTAAGATTAATTACAAAAATTTAGTATCATTCTATAAATGGGTCGACGATACAATTGGTTTTTTAATAAATAGAATGATACCAAGTAATACGAGTTTTCATGGTATGAATTTTGTAATTGAATCTCATATGCTTGAAAGAAGTAAGCTTAGATATTTACAGGAAGATATTTATTTAGGTGAGAATGATCGTAGAGGCCTACAAACAGATCTTAATCTGCAACAAGTAGTAGGTCAATTAAAGAGGTTTTAGTGACAACAATTACTCCGCCTTTCACTGGCTCATATGCTATAAACCTTCAAGGTATAAATGTTTCGAGTTTTGATTTATTCGGAATGTCGATTTCACCTAAACTTGGAAGAAATGGTATAAAGACATTTTTATCATCAAGTACAACAATTCTTGATGTGTCGCAAAATGCTAGAACGTTTTTTGATGATTCAATTCGTCTTCCAAAGCAAATTAGTTCTATTACTGCCTTATCATCTAGTAACGTTGAGGTAATATCTGACGATACATTTAAGGTTCAACAATTTCCAAATTATATGCTTTCTAGACAAACATTTGGGCTAGAAAGAAACGATCAAGGTGGTCCTTTTACTGAACTTGATTCGTACAGCGCAGTAAGTTATATCAAAGAGCAAACTGATTATTTGGCACCTGTAATAATTGATTCGCCATCAACAATAGATATATCAGAATTTTCTGGTGTAATAGAACCATTTGCTCTCCGAAAAGTGATAGATAACGCTTCAACGTTTTTAGGAACCTTTGATGATCCTGAACCCACAGGTGTACGAGGTTCTTTGGATTCTGGTATTAGCCAAACAGATAGAAAAACAAAAACAGTAAAGTCAGATAATTTTTATGATATAAGACAAAGTACTAGCAATTATTTTGAAGAAGTTGGCCTCCGCCCAGAAGATGAATTATTTGCTGGTGATTCTTTTACACTTGAGGTACCACTAGAATCTGTTGATATTGTCACCGTAGTACCATTTATTGATACGACATCAATTAATGAATCATATAACAATATAACGAGTGTTGAAATTAAGAATATTTTAATAAGTAGTTCGCTACGTTCTGATTTACCAAATGGCTTTCCGGGGTTAAATTTTAAAAGTGCACCGACAGGCTTTGAGTATGATAATTCTAGAGGCGTCGATTCAATTACATACGGCGGACAATTAAAGTGAAAAAAAATAGTAGAATATCAAGATATTATGACCTAACAAAAGATTTTGGTGAGTATAAATCGTCTAATTCATTAATTGGTTGGTGGACATTTAATAATAAGGACTCACCTTCAGCACAACAAATACCTTCAAAAGGAACTACGAGTCTTCCAGGAAAATTTATTGATGGCTGGGATGATCAGGTTGTTTTAGGCCCTTCTTCATTTGAATCTCCAACTTTTTTAAAGGGTTTGCAACATTTAAATAAAGCTTCAGCTACTATTAGCAATGGTATTAAAGGTTTTCAGGTTGATGGTTTTGCAGATCAATCAAGTTATCCGACTAAAACATTTACACTATCAATCACATTTAGAATACTTCAAGATTATCCTCAACCAATCGGCGCTGGCGCCGGCGATAAAAAAATTAATATTGCAACTATTTGTGATACCAATCCCGATACCCAAGACGGCCGTTTAGGCTTGTATTTTGATAGTGATGGAGCCCCAGGCGGTCTTCCAAGCTTTTCTACTGCCCTTGCAATAGATGATGGTACAGTGAAAATATGGCAGTCCTATTTCGATCCCACACACCCAAGATTTTCATCAATAAAACATTTAAGGGAATGGATTAGGATTGATTTTGTTGTTAACGACATCATCCGCGCAGAGTCGAAAGGCTGGTTGGGAAGTCAATATGCCGAAATATATATTAATGGTTTACCACCAGAGACAAAACAGTCCATCAACACCGCCGCGGTCAGCAGCTTCGACATAACCAAGCTTTTAATTGGGGGGGTGGAGGACAACTTTGCCCCGCTGGCAGGTAAACCAGGTATTCAATTGGGTGAGGTTGCCATCTTCTCCGCGGCCCTCACATCAAACGAAATTAGTTATCTTTATGATAAAACACAGTCATCTGAAAATTCTGGAAAATTAACAAATTCTCCAAGATCACAATTGACCTGTGGCGAATGTGAACATGATAGTTATCCAACAATTAATCGATCCACTGACTGGAGAAGAACAGGCAGAAGAATACCTGTGTTTTCTGAAGATGAAGGGTTTACGGTACCTACCCAAACCGGCGTAATTAATTATCCCACACTATTATTGTCCGGCACAGAAGCCGATGCAGCAATTGGTACAATTTTAACAAATAATAATTCGTTACCAACAATAGAAACTGTTATTGATACACCTTCTGGTTCAATTGGTAGATCAAATATTGTTAAATCATATAAAAAATGTAGTTCTACAACAGATTCATCAGATATATACAGACCATTCAACGACCTGATCGCCCCAACTAATATTGCGACTCAAAATAGTCATATGGCACACAGTTATCCAGGGTTTACAAATACTCTTGGTGATAGAGTTATAATAGATATTGACATAACTCCCACAAGTGCAAAAGTTTTGCGTGTTGTGACTGGATCTGACGGTGAGACATTTGATGGCCCCAATACTTTATCAAGTATAGAAAATACTGGTTTGGCATATTTTAATTTTGTTAATGGTAATTTTGAATCAATAGGTGGTATAAATTCAGAAACAGGCGTGCGTAGTAACTGGAATTTACCAGGCGCTCGTTCCGGTTCCGCCTGTATCGGGAATAAAGCTGCATACGATGCCGGCCCCCTATATCAAAAATTTAATTCATTAACTGATGAGGATTGGTTAAAAATCCCACGAATATTTCAGCCCTATTCATCAATTATTTCTCATCGTGGTACGTTTAATCATCCTCATACGACCGACTTTAATAGTTTTCAATTTTTTAAAGGAAAGTCGTCAGCAGTATTAGATATTGACACCTCCGCCCCACTCTCCGCTCCAACAGCCACCCAGCCTCTTTTTCCAGATCCAGATAGTTGGTTTGAGTCTACAGTCGGGTACCCCAACTCTCCAGGCTACGGCGGTTATAATCGCGTTAACAATGAATGGTCTCCATATAATTCTGACGTTTCCGGCCGTGGTTGGTGGTTCTTTAAATTCAAAAACGATCCAAAAAAATATCCAGACCCGCAGATGAAAACTCCATCGCTAATTTGGAATCGCTCAACAGCCCCTGTAGATTTAGGATTAAAATTTCTATCAACACTTTCAACATTAGGTAAACCAATAGTATACACAAATTGGTGTAATAACAGTTTGTTTCATGCTTCTTCTTCCCAAACGTTGAAAATGAGTGATTATATTAATTCTCCATTACTTTTAGAATCATTTGAGGTTAATGTTGATGTAGAGGCCAAACGTTTACAGCGCCCTTTTCTTAAGGAGATAGGCTCTGGTAAATTTGCAATGGCAAGTAATACAAATAACCACATTGATTGTTTAACATTTTTCTTATTGCGTCAAGAAAATCCACATGTCAATTCTTTTACACCTTTAATAAGAAGTCAGGGTTCAAAACGTGAATTAGTATCTTATTCAAATCATATTTTTGCTTCTACATATGTTGGATATGATTGGCTTGATAGATCTCGCATTGCAGTAGATTGGAATACCGGTGACCAAACAACAGTGCCTTATTGTGGTTCTCGAACTTCAAGGGTTTTTGCTGTTCGAGAGGATGAGGTTCTTGATACAGTTGCTGCAAGCGATTCGTTTTCATATTATAAAAAATCGGACGGCACATCCCAAACCTCCCATGGCCCAAACGGCATATTTTTCTCAAAATTCAATGATTATACTATTTTAGGGCATCCAGATCCAGATATCCCCTTGGACACCCGGGATATTAAAGCCTCGAAGCAACCTTTTGAGCAATATGTTACTGCGTCTAAAACAATTTCAACTATAGCCCCAGTACGAATAACTGAAGCATATGCACAAAAAATAACACCTGTATTACCTTCAATGCAAAGTACAGTGCCTCAAAGGGTTGGGGTTTCTAATGTTCAAGGACCATTCTTTAATTTTCATACCATGGGCAGCACCATCGATTATTTTTTTAGAAAGACATCAACTCCAATTCAACCACGTTTATTTTTGGACTGTATGGGCACTTACTGGCCTGGAGGAACAACTACTAAAAATAGAAAGAGGTTTGATAGTGATTTACTTTCTATTTATGCTTACACTAGCCCCGCCTATCAATGGCCATTTGAAAAGATCGAAGATAGATTTTCTCATCCATATTCTAGAATTCTTACGTATAAAACCGGGTCTGTTAATACTTTGACATTTGAACCAGCAGCTGACATTATTTCAAAAATGTATACACCTCCAACCCGTAATATAGTTGGACCTGCAGGTTCTGCTAGAAAATATCTAAAAGATCGTGGAGGGGTCTTACCTGCAACACCAACAAGAACAGTAGCTCCATCGCAGTACTTGGCATATGATCCTACATATGCCCAGTCAGCTTATCCACCGTCTAATGTTATGGCTGGCAATCAAACACACAATCCAGCTCCAGGCTATATGTATTTTGATATGACTGGTTCTGTTAAAGAATCTGGCTACGTCTTATTACCACAAGATGAATTAATTCTTGGAGTACAATGGTCTCCTGCAGACGCAGTACATAGATCATTTAAGGCAATCTCACATAATGCAAAGAATCTAACCTTTAAAAATCAATTGGCCGTCGGCCTCGGCGAGGTGCCTTATTTCAATAATGCAACCGCATTTGAAACAGCATGTTCGTCGTCAATTTCTGCTCCAGAAGTAGGTGCTCATACATATCGAAATGCTGGATATTGTAATACAAATGATTTAACAATGTATGCTTCTGCATCATGTACAATCCTTCAAAAACCTGCCACGTTGAGACTTTATGGGACGCTTATTAAAAATAATAAGCAGAAACAACATGTCCTACCTCAGCAATTAGTTACAAATTGCATACATGAAGCCATTGGAGATGAGCCTATTTTAGATGTATATGAGATATCTTCCACCCATCTTCTATCAACATCCCCAGCAGCAAAATATGTTAGTGGTTCACTTTCTTCTGAATCTATATACTTTGATGTATCAACCAGCAAGACACTTAATCATAGATATGACTTAGGCCGCGGCGAACGTAGATCTTATGCTAATTCAAACTTATTTGATGTAGGTTCGGTTAAGAGAGTGTCAAAGGCTTTTGATATGTCTGAATATTATTATGACTCTTTGGCGCCAAGTATAGAAGAGATGTTTAATATAGATGAAGTTCCACAAGTCTCATGTAGTGGTTCACTAAGTATGTTCCCCGGGGGTGATATATTGCGCTCTCCCGATCCAGCCATCCTTAAGAAATATGACGCCACCAATGGAACATTTGTACCTATCTCTAGAGATTTTTATCCCATCGCTGTAGATTCACACAACCGGAGTGAATATATTATAAGTGGCATCAATAATGCACCAGCACCTACAAATAAAGTTTTTGGTAGATCATTTCCTTTTGAACCTCGTTATTCAAGTGTTAAACGCATGTTTTATCAAAATCCCCAAGCTGGATATTTTTTCGGATGGCAAGAAGGCAGCACAAAATCCACAGAAAAACCATTTTATCCGACCATGTATTCTGGTTCACTTAATTGGCTCGGTCTCACCGGCGCATCGCATCTATCACAAGTTGGTTTTACTTCCGCCTCTCTCCACATGGACCCCGGGATCATCCCAAATAACGGTTATACCTACCTCGACGGTCAATATGGAAGCACCGTGAGCCCAGCAGAAACAAAAGAATGGGATAAATATAAGGGGCTTTTATTGCCACCTTCGATAGAAAAAATAAATAGATCTAGGGATATGGGTCCATCAACAGCTGTTGTATCACCAAACTTACCTGGGAGCCTCTTTAGAAAAGATTTCTTCCAAGGTGACTATACCGATCCAGGCGGCCCGGATTCTGTTGGGCATATTGTAACAAATTTTGAATTAACTTCGAGTAATAAAACAAATTTACAGGCATTTTTTGGTGTTGGTGACAATCGCTATGGCTTACTAAACCATTATTATTATTATCTTGAATTTATCCCAGTCGGCAAAAACCACCCACTCGAAGTCTTCAATTTTATTCGACATGCTTCGTTATTAACTCATAAACCTCGAGGGTATCGTTATGGTTTAATATCATCTTCACCAAAAAAACTAGATGCTACATATCGACGAAATAATTATGGTCAGTTTCGCGACCTTCTTGAACAAAGAAAATATTCTGCATTATTTATCAATGATCCAATTGACGTTGTAATAGGTCGTAATAATAATAATTTACAACATCGAAGTAATTTAGTTACTACGCCAGCAGTGACTTGTACTTTTCGAGAACCAATTTTTAAAAATCCAATTATAACAGGTCAGGCTGCTCAAGTATCTCCGGTACAAACAAATTCGTCAAATTTAAGTAATGCGGCAACGTCGTCACTTCCTTTCTACGACGGCGAATTAAAAAATAGAGATACCGCCCCAGCCTCAGATACAGAAACTATTGTTTTGTAGGTTTTTATAATGGCAACTGCATCAAAAGGCGAGTTAAGAAAAACCGATATATTAAAGCTTGAAGATTCAAGTGGTAATATAACAAGAGTTATTTCTCCAAACAATTTACAAGTTGGTTTGGATGATCCGGATTTTTTGTCATCATTGACAGTGAAGGGTCCAGTCGTCGCACAACTTGGTATTACTGGTTCAATTACACAGGTTACCGATGGTGTTGATTTTCTACAGCCTGGTACAAATATATCAATTACAAAAAATTCTGACGGTTCATTAACAATTGGGGCTACAGGTTTTCCAGCCACCGCAGCATTGAGCCTTGGCGATGGTCTTGCATATAATGCTGGTACAACGTTTGATGGTTCTACTGCTAGAACACTTTCTCCAAAGTTTGTAAACATGGGAGGCTTAGCATCACCGAGTTCAGCTGGATTAAGAATTGATTTTAACAACTTAGCTACTCGTGCTATAGAAACTGAAGATATACTCTTGTTTGGAGAGACAGACAATGCTGTTTCTTATTTTCCAAAAAAATGTACAGTCGCCGATTTATTAGCTCTAGGTACAGCAGCAACTCTTACAAATGCAATAACTCTTGGAAATGGAATAGAAGATTCTGCCGGAGCCGCTTCAAGTTATAATAATACTGCTGCTATAACATTAGCTATAACTGCAGAATCTTCTAAGGGAATAGGGATAACTTCCAGTGGAGTAAAAATAGATCCATCAACTCTTTCTTCTGCTACAGTAGCTACAGGAGACAAAGTTTTAATTGGTGACATAAATGATAGTGATAATATAAAATATGTTACTGCACAGTCGATCGCAAATTTAGCAACTGTTGGAACATTAACAAATGCCCTCACCATTGGAGATGGTTTACAATTAAACTCAGGCACTACCTTTGATGGAACATCAGCAAGAACCTTAACTGTTCAAGCTGCAGACTCAACAATTTCTGCGGCTGCTGGTGGAATAAGCGTTTTAAAAGTGCCATCAATACTTTCCCACGGCCAAGGAATCGTAACATTTTCGTATGACGGCTCGTCATCAACACAAATTCAGGTCGATTTAAGCTCAGCTGGTGGATTAAACTTTAACGGTTCTGATGAAATTAAACTCGATATTAACAATTTGCCTGCCGGCACAATTCCTGCAGGATCAGACGAAATTTCTGTGGCATTTGGTCCAAATGATACCAGAAAGATAGATATATCAACCTTAGGTTCAGTAATAACAGCTGGTATAAATTCAAGCACGGTTTGGATCGATGGCCGCAACAAAGCATATACAACCTCTTCAATAGCAGTATCAAATACTGGTGGATATGCTACATCATATGGTTTAGACAATTATTTTTATATATCAGGTTCAATAGGTAACATCACAAATTCAGCAAAGATTTCAGTTTTCGGTGGTGATACAGTAATAAGCGGTAGTGCTACTGCTCTTATGGGTTTATCTGGTTCATTAACTAGATTGCATGATGGCTCTTCATATATAGTCGCTGGTGACGGAATAACCGTTGCTTCATCATCAAATGGTCAAATTACTATTACTGGAAACGTTGGTGATATAACTGGCGTCACTGCAGGAACTGGTCTTTCCGGTGGTGGCACATCTGGTGATTTAACTATTACAATAGATGATTCTGTTACTGCCACTCTTACAGGCTCTCAGTTTTCTGGAAACGTTGGGGTGACTGGTTCTATAGGATCAACCTCTACAGTAACTTCACCGGCGCTATCTGGTTCCTTAACACGTCTTCAGGATGGTTCATCCTATCTTCGTGAAGGTGCAAATGTTACAATATCTTCATCCTCTGCTGGTTATATTACTGTAGCGTCTACAAATACTAACACAACATACACTGCTGGTACCGGACTCGATTTGACAGCTACAGAATTTAGTGTAGACGACTCTATTGTAGCCACCCTCACCGGGTCTCAGTTTTCTGGAAATATTGGAGTTACCGGCTCAATAGAAGCGACTAGCTTCTTTAGTGGCAGCATGTTTAAAGCACCTGTCTTATCGGGATCGCTTACGAAGCTTCATGATGGATCTTCTTATCTTGTAGCTGGAAGTAATATTACCATTGCTACAGCTTCTTCAGGGGCAGTAACTATTGCAGGTGCTGCTTCAATGACAGCAGTGTCAGGATCAGCTTCCGTTACAGATGTTTCCACGATTAATTTTTCCAAGGCCGGTATTATTCAAGATTTAGGTTCGGGTGATATTGCTATTACAAGTTCAATAGGCGTGCCAGAAGATGGAACTTATGGCGATGGGTTATTTACTGATTTCAAAGAAGCAACACCTGTAGGAACAGCTGTGGATAGATTTAACGAAGTGCTAAAAGCACTTGCTCCATCACCTGCTCCATCGTTAGATGATCTAAATTCAAAAGAGACTGGCGCAACTACATTACTTTCATTTGGTGCAAGTAATAACCAGCAGGGTGCAATACCTCCATACTTTTCAGTAGATTCCTCCGCTGGACTAAAATCTGCGGTAGACGTAAATGGTAGTTATACAGTTGCAACAAGTAGCAACAATATTCGAATTGCTACTTTTACCGGTACTACACACATTAGTGGTGTCTTAAATGCAGATGTTTCCTCCAACAGTCAAGGCAATAATATTCAGAATTATCCATTCTATTCGTTTGGCGATGGCGATTCAGGAGTGTTAAGATTAATTGTTAATGGAAGCACAATTAAAGAGATTGATCTTACATCTAATTTAATTGGTAGTGGCACCTCCGGATTAGGAACAGGATCGTATGTAGACGCCAATGGGTCTGGATTTATTCTTCTTTCAACTGCTACCACAGGAACATTTTCCAACGGTAATCCCTTTAATTCATTCAAGCATCGAACAGGACAATACGTGGTGGCCCATCAAAGTCAAAGGGATGGATGGAATTATGCTCAAATTCAGCATGTTAGAACCGGTTCTACACAAACGACAAATTATATTGAGTGGGTAAACGACAGCAATTCAGATGCATTAACCTCAGCCGGGGAATCTATAAGTTTCGCTGGCAGCGGGAGTGCTGACCTCTCCGGAATTACTTATTATCGTAGTGGAACAGCAACATACAAGGTACGTGTTACCAATGCCTATAAATATACATACGACAATAACAACATTACGTTTAACACCACAAATAGTGCAGCAGCTAGTTCTAGTCCAACATTTTCCCTCAGTAGCCAATTTAAACCATCAATCGATACTGGCGTAGGGGAGACACAAAATAAAGTATTACACCTCACAGGATCGTCAACAGTTAATGCCACTTATTTTTTAAGCGGTGCAGTTACCGCTAGTGTAAATGTAACAAGTCCACTTAAGTCCAACTTATCCGCCGGCGGCCCTGCAGTGGTAGGCGAAATCCTGATGTACAATAGCACTGATACCAACACTGCGATTGCTGAAACATTTATGTCAGAAAGTTATAGGTTACAATCCGGTTCCTTCGATACTCAGGCTACCGTTACAAACGCAAGTTATGATTGGAATTCATCAATTCATATGACCGGATCTAATACCAATTATTTAAATGGTCTTCAATATTATAGGGATCGCTTATATTCTCCCTTGAATACTACTAATGCTGGTGACTTTTCTACATTTGTAAATGGACCTACCAATCCGGATTATTCGGGTATTTCTGGTTTACGCACCTTTTATCGAAAATTCCAAAACACATCTGGTGTTCCAGTACGAGATATATCCTACCTTATTACTGGTAATGGGACAATTGAAGATGCTGGAACAGTTGTCGGGGCAAATAATAAATTCCGTGTATTCTTTAAATTACCAAGTAATGGCACCAACAATTCAGGGTGGATGGATGTTGCATCAGCGTTTACATATAACGAAACAGGTAATAGAGAAGGGTGTTATATAGGGACGTTTACCGACACTGTAGGTACTACAAATTACGTAACATGGGGCACTGGTTCAATTGCTAACAACGAATTTATTGTGGCTAAAGTTGAGGCCGACGCATCTTGGACGGGTTATATTGACAGTATGGCAGTTTCTTTTGGTGCGGTGGGTTCAGTAATATCAGCGCCAAATGTCAATAATATCGACGTCAATACTGGCGGTACTGGAGCTGAATTAAGTTTTGGATCGTCCCTTGCACTTGCGGAGTACACTAATGTAGGAACAGCCGCCGGTAATTCAGCTGTGAATGCCAATGGTACATATAACATATCAGGAAACAGATATGGGATATATGGGCCTACAATTACTTCCCGCGTCGGTACTATCAATGAGACTACTACTAGTCCTGGTAACAGTTATCCTGTCGATGCATTCGGCGGTGGTAATGCTAATACCGGTTCACTTAAATTAGAGGTGAATGGTGCTATTATTCAAACAACCAATTTGGCAACATTTACAAACGGTAGTGATTTTAATGGCGATGGTTCAGGATTTACACTCACTGCCGCCATACCCGGCGAAGATAGTAGTGAATTACCAGACTATACTAAATTTTATCGTACCGGCATTTACACTGTGGTTTCTGCCTCACAGGTAGATGGTTGGAACTATGCCAGGGTGACCCATACTGTTACTGGAAGTGATTATGAATCTACATATGTTGAATGGGTCAATGATATCTCTAATCCTTCAATTTCATTAAATGATGTAACAATTGGAAATTTTGGTTCCGCCACTTCAAATTCTCTTTCAGGAATTAAATATTTTATATCGCCTTCTGGATCATTTAGAATGAGAACATCTAATGTATACAAGTATGTTTATAGTAGTAATTCAAACGCCATTAGTTTCCCAACGACAACAAATTCCACCATAACTTCTATTACAGGAAGTGGCCCGGGCGTAAATACAATCACAACTGCGGCAACCTATACTACCTTACCAAATTTAAATACAGGTGTCGCAACAGCTTATGATTACGATCTTTTCATTACAGGTGCTTTTAGTTTCGATCGAGCAACATCCATTCCTGGTGGAACGGCATATACGGCTACGGTGAGTGGTAGAGTGAATCATCCATTAAAAGGTAATACAACAACTTCATCAACACAAAGTAATAAAGTGCTGGCTGCAACAATATCTGACACATCTACTACTACATCTGAATCCTTTACAGGCGAAGCAAAAAGATTAATTTCGGGATCATATACCATCCAAGCAAATGTAACAAACGGTGCGAATGCATGGAATAGCACAATTTCACTAAACGGCGTGGATGCTTCTTATAATACGGGTCTTGCGATCTATAATGGAGAATTAGCATCTCCTCAAAACATTGGTTTATCTAGTGATAAAGGAGACTTTAGGAATGTGTCTGAAGGCGGTTCCCTCGAAGCACCAACGGGTAATCCGGATTATAGTTCGTTAACAAATCCCACCCGCGATTATATTCGATCATTTACACAAACTGTCGCAGGCTCAAAATCTGGGTTTGATGTTACAATCACAGGAACAGGTACAATCGTCTCAGCCGGTACAAGTTTAGCAAGTGGTAATAACTTTAATGTATTTTTCAAATTACCTCAAACATCTGCAGGATTCTCCACTGGGTGGATGGATCTTGCAACGGCATTTGCAACAGGTCAATATGGCGACAATGCCGGTTGTTTGAATGGCACCCTAACCAGCAATATTGCTGGTGGTGCAACCAATACTGCAACACTGGGTGTAAAATCAGTGGATCAGAACGAATATATTGTTGTTAAAATTGTTGCCGATAAAACATGGACCGGAAACCTCGAATCCGTGTCAGTGTCATGGTCGTGAGTGTGAATAATGGGATATGATGCCAAAACAGAAAGACTAGTATCAATAAAGAAGTTAGCTGGTAAAGCCCAAACCTCTAATGATAAAGGTTTATCAAATGAAGGGCTTCCTTCTGGGCTTACGGTCGCCGCTGCCTCTGTTTTTGGTGAATCAATTTCAACAACTCCTGCATCTACTGCCTTATATGATATTACTGGTAAAGTTGAGTTTCTTCGCCTACAGGTAACATTCATTCCCGGTACCGGCACACCAACCGGCCGCCATGGTTTTGAATTAAAACTTCCTGCCGATTATGAAGCAAATTCTTCTAATTCATCTAAAGGTACTTACCCTTTTATTAATGATCAAACGATTAATATAACGTCTGGGGCCTTGCAGCTTGTACCACCAGCATTTGCTATAGCATATGAAGCAAAACCATTCTATGGAGGTTCTTCGGCTAAAGATTCTGGTACTCAAATTCCTGTTTTGGACTCCCGGGATTGGTATTTAGATTATTTTAATGGAGTATTTTTTCAGCAGGATCCACCAGGTACTGGTGATCATGCTAATAACCCTGACTATGTTGAAGCATTTCTTTATGTTGGTGATATGCTAGATACTGTAGTCGCCAACGCTGGTGGCACCGGAGGTGCAGATGCAGACGCTCAATATTTAGTACTTCAGGCCACATCATCTTTAGGTGCTGAAAGAGTATTCAATCCTTCTACTGGTATTTCTGTCGTAGATGCCGGCCCCGGCGAAAATTATACACTTAGCATAAATAACGCTATTGTCGCTACCCTCACCGGGTCTCAGTTTTCTGGAAATATTGGAGTGACCGGTTCTATTGGTGCAACAACTGTAGTCACCTCACCGGCCATCACCGGTTCTTTAACACAACTTCAAGACGGTTCCTCATACTTAATCGCTGGTTCTGGAATTACAATAGCTTCTGCCTCAAACGGTGCAATCACTATCACAAATGATGGTACAGTTGGAGATATTACTGGAGTAACGGCTGGTGCTGGATTAAGTGGTGGAGGGACATCTGGTACAGTAGCGTTAAATATTGACAATTCTGTAGTTGCTACTCTTTCTGGTTCTCAGTTCTCTGGAAATATCGGAACAACAGGGTCAATTGGATCTACTACAGTCATAACTTCGCCGGCATTTTCAGGATCTTTAACAAATCTTCAAGATGGCACTTCATATCTTGTTGCTGGAAACAACATTCAGATAGTAACAGGATCTTCTGGCGCAATTACAATTACTGGTACTTCAACTGGGGACATAACCTCAATTGTTGCAGGAGCAGGGCTCACTGGCGGCGGCGCCTCTGGTGACGTTACATTAAATATAAATGACGGTATTGTAGCAACACTAACAGGATCTCAATTCTCTGGAAACATCGGAGTGACTGGCTCAATAGAAGCAACCAGTTTTTTCAGTGGTAGCATGTTCAAAGCGCCTATTTTGTCTGGGTCACTTACAAAACTTCATGATGGATCTTCTTATCTGCTCGCCGGCCCCGGAATATCCATAACCTCTGCCTCATCTGGCGCAATTACAATTACAAATGATGGAACAGCTGGGGATATAACGTCCGTCATAGCCGGAACAGGCTTGAGTGGTGGTGGCTCATCCGGTGATGTAACATTGAATATAAATGATTCAGTTGTTGCAACATTAACAGGATCTATCTTTAGTGGTAATGTCGTAGCACAATCAGGACTTACAGGCTCATTGCAGTCATTGACTGATGGTACTTCTTATTTACGGCCCGGTAATGTTAATGTTACTATCACAACAGCATCCGCTGGTTATATTTCAATATCTTCGACCGATACCAACACAACATATACGGCTGGAGATGGTCTAGATTTAAGTGGTACAGAGTTTAGCATAGATCTTAAGTCTTCTGGCGGCTTAAAAATAGATTCTACAGAGTTGGCTATTGATAATTCTATTGTCGCCACTCTTACAGGTTCTCAATTTTCTGGTAATATCGGAATAACTGGGTCAATAACTGCGACTTCTGGTATTTCTGGATCTCTTACACATCTTTCTAATGGGACCAGCTATCTAATTGCTGGAAACAATATTCAGATTTCCACCGGTTCGAGTGGAGCTGTTACTATCACCGGGACTTCAACTGGAGACATAACCTCAATTGTTGCAGGAGCAGGGCTCACTGGCGGCGGCGCCTCTGGTGACGTTACTCTAAGCATCGACGATTCAGTGACCGCTACGTTAACAGGTTCAGTGTTTAGCGGTATCATCTCAGCTCCGGCACTTTCTGGTTCATTGACTACATTACAAAATGGTTCACCATTTTTAATATCAGGTACCGGAATATCTCTAACAACCGGCTCTTCTGGAGCAATAACAATAAATTCAACCGCCGCCGGCGGATCTGGTGATCAAAATGCCGAATTTATTGTTGCAGCCCCAACCGGCTCACTACCATCTGCTAAAACAATATCAGCAGGGTCCGGAATAACAATAACTACCGGTTCCAATTCAATGATAGTATCTGCAACGTCAATATTGTCAAAGGGTCGAAGTAAAGAAAGTTACTTTGTAACAGCTTCTCATCCGGCTGTAACAGAATTCTCAACACCTTTGTCTAATTATTCTGACGTATTACAGGCACCAGATCTTATTGATATTTTGGTTAATGGAGTATTATTACATTCCGGCTCTTCTGCTCAAATTGCTTCTAGTTTAATGGATTATAGAATTGCCTCTTCCGGTTCACTTGAATTTTCGTTTGGTTTAGAAACAGACGACGTCGTGGACGCAATTATAATAGTAACTTCATCCGGTTCAATTGATAATACAGCAAGTTACTTATTGCAGCAAGCAACTTCATCATTACCAAATAGTCGAACATTCACGACAGGTTCTGGTACAACGCTGCAAGATTCAGGCCCTCAGGGCACTTTTGTTTTTGATACAAGTCCCACAACAAATTTATACGTTTTGACTGCTTCTCATGCTCTGCTTAATTCTCTCACTATCCCCAATATTAATTTTGTAATTAACGAAAGAAGTTTTCATAAAAATCAAGTTTTTTTGAACGGTGTGTTGATGGCTTCTGGCTCATCTCTTGACTATACTATTGACACTCCTGCTACAGGCTCACTGACGTTTAACCTTCCCCTTGAGGAAGATGACGTAGTAATAATTAGACAGACTTGAATACTTAGATGTGTACCAATTAGGAATAACACATATGTTCACATCGAATGATCTTGGCCTTTCTGCTTTTTTAATGTTGAAGGGTCATAAATTACATAATGCATATATTAATGAGAGAAAAGTTTTCGTTTTTGAATTTATAGATACAGACAACAAAATTCATCAAACAGCCATTGAATATTTAAATTCTGACTGCTCAACGTTTGATACACAGGTGAAAAAATTAAAGAAAATACTTCACAAATAGTATATATATTAGCAAATGCACTATGTGTATTTTAGTTTTAGCTTTAGTTTAGTTTTAATTTAGTTTTAGTTTTGTCCAGTTTGGTACTAAATGCATAATACTCTATTATGCAAGCCATATTAAATTATAAGGAGAAAAATAATGGCTATTAGAACACAAATTAGGCTTGATCAAGTATCAGGCTCATTGAACGATGGTGGATCCGAAGTTGGTTCCCAAATTCCATTCGCTGCTGACTCACTTCAAGGATCACTTGATAAACTTGCAGTAGCTGTAAGGGATATCCACGGAGCTGGTAGCTTCACAGGTGCCCCTAATGGAAAGATGTATCAGGATTTCCTTCCATCAGCTGACGGCAGCTTTGATCTTGGATCGAATCTTGCTGAGTGGCAAGATCTCTGGATTGATGGTACTGCAAATATTGATTCATTAGTTGCTGACACAGCTGATATCAACGGTGGTTCAATAGATGGTGCTATTATCGGTGGCGCCTCCACAGCCGCTGCTAGTGTCACCACACTCGACACCTCAGGTGTAGTGAATCTTAACGACACAACTGAATCAACCTCTGCAACTTCTGGTGCTTTGATTGTTGATGGCGGTGTTGGTATTGCCAAGGACTTGTACGTCGGTATCGACCTCGATGTTGAAGGAACTGCGAATCTTGATATCGTTGATATCGATGGTGCTGTAGATATGGCATCAACACTTCAAGTAGATGGTGTTGGTACTTTTACAGCTCAATCTGTTCATACAGGCGGTATACAATCAGGCGGAGATATTCTTTCTGACACGGATAGCACAGATTCACTCGGTTCAACCGGCGTTAGATGGTTGAAGCTATGGGCTGATGATGTGGAAACCACTTCTGATGTTGTTGTTGGCGGAGAAATTAATGTTACCGGTACCTCAACGCAAGCTGTTATCAACGCTTCTGGTGTTGTTGCAATTACTGATGCTACTGCCGCCTCAAGTTCAACAACTGGTGCCCTAAAGGTCACCGGTGGCGTATCCACTCAGGCTGATCTTTGGGTCGGTGACGACCTCAATGTCGTTGGTGATACTGCTACTGTTGGTCTTACTGCAACTGGTACCTCAGCACAAGTTGCTATCAACGCTTCTGGTGTTGTTGCAATTACTGATGCTACTGCCGCCTCAAGTTCAACAACTGGTGCCCTAAAGGTCACCGGTGGTATTTCTACTCAGGCTGATCTTTGGGTCGGTGACGACCTCAATGTCCTTGGTGATGTAATAATTACTGGTGGTTTAGATGTTAATGGTACAACAACTACTATTGATTCAACAATTGTTTCAATTGGTGACACATTAATGGAACTGGCGTCAGGCAATGAAGCGAACGTAAAAGACCTTGGTTGGTATGCTAAGTATAATGACGGAACCTCCAAAAAGGCTGGTATGTACTATGATACCTCTGAAACGGAATTCCGCCTTGCAAAAGAACTCGGTACTGAAACAAACGGTGTTTTTGCTGCTCCAGGTGCGTATGGTACCCTTCGTGTACTTGATGCTCATGCTGAAGGTACTTTGGACGTAACTGGTGATGCTACATTCACTAGTGCTATTGATAGTAATGATGCCACTGATGCCTCAGATGCAACCGGTGCGACTGGAGCAATCCAGACTCTTGGTGGTGTTTCAATCGCTAAGAAATTGTATGTCGGTACTGATCTTGATGTTGATGGAACCACGAATCTTGATGCTGTTGATATTGATGGTAATGTGCAAGCTGACGGAACAATTACTGTTGGTGTAAACGATACTGGTTATGACGTTAAGTTCTTTGGCGATACCGCAGCAGCATACATGCTGTGGGATACATCGATTGATGATCTCGTCCTCGCCGGTGCTGCTGGTCTTAATGTTGCTAGCAACGCTGTATTCCAATCAGACGTTCAGATTGATGGAAACATCGATGTCTCTGACTCTTCCTGCTCTGTGGCTCTGAAAGATGCTACTGCTGGTGCGTTAGTTATTGGTGAAGGCGGCACTGCATATATGACATTCAGCACAACTGATGGTAGTGAAGGGATTCGATCCTCAAAAAATCATCAATTCCTCGGTGTCATTGATGCTGACAGTACTTCAGATTTCCAGGGCGAAATGAACTTGCAAGCTGGAATTACCGTTGCCGGTGTCATTAATGCTGATGGATCGCTTGCTGCCGATGTTTCCACTTGGGACGTTGATGCATCCGGATTAATTAGCTTAAATTCCTCAGCTGGTCAGGTTAGGTTTAGAGACCAATATGCCGCTTCTTGGTCTAATGCCGCTGGTATTCCAATTGCTGATGCTACTTCCGATTGGGTAAACTATGAGTCCGCATACGGCGAAGTATCACTGCTTAATGCTATTGTGGCAGCCGGTGGTGGAGCTGGTACATTGCAGAAACGAACGTTAGAAGTAACAGGTTCAGGCTTCGTCTCTGGACTCGTCGCGCCATTGGCACTTGATCTTGATGGTTTAGATTTTGATGGAGTAAATGAACGCGTTGATTTATATGTCAATGGTCAGCTTCTTCTTTCTTCATCTGAGGTTGCCGGTAATGGAGACTATAGTCTTACAGAACCAGTCAACGCCGGTGCTGTAGGTGCTTCTTTCACGTTCGCCTTACTTGAAGATGATGTTATTCAGGCTGTTGTTCGATAAGTAACATAATATACGGTTATATTTTATAACTGTTGGAGACCCGATTTATTCGGGTCTCCTTTTTTTTACTTTTTTTTTCTTTACGATAAAATAAAACAGAAAATATTATGGAGTTTTTTGATGGAAGAAAATGATAATTCGTCAAGTGCATTGATGGAGATTCAACAAATTATGGCTGAATCTAAAAAACAATTTGAACTATTGAACGATTGTAATAAGCAACTTTTTAATATGGCAAATACTGTCGATGAATATGTCATACAAGTACTGCAAACTGTTGCAGAAAATGAAGACATTGCCAGTGTTAATGAAACATTGGCAAATTCATTACTACAAATTAAGAATTTTGTTTCATCTAGACCAAATGAGATTGGTCTTACGAAATTGAAACTAGAACAGCGATTAGTGGCATATGAACAATGCATAGCTATTTTACATAAAGAGAGCTCTTCTACTGCAATTAATGAAAAAACAACAGATTTTCAGGCAGAATCTGAAGAAGTGTTAACAACTGAAAAAAAAAATAGAATTGCTGAAAAAATTGATAAAGACGGAAAATATCCATCTCGCCGCCAAAAAGGTGTCAGGCCTGAAAAATTACGTGATATTAGGCGCGTCGAGGCTGAAATTGAAACCTCAAAGAATTTTAAGGAAGATATTTAATTCCATGAGGTAGAATATGGCGGGTATTTTAGATCCAAAGGAGCGAGTGCTTGACACAATTATTACTCCAACTGGTCGATCACAAATTGCAACTGGCGAATTAAAGATAGAATATGCATCATTTTCTGATCGACAAGTGTATTACACCGTTAAGTCGAATGGTGAAATTACTGATCCTGGTGATAGATTATTGTTTGAAGCATACGCAACTGATTCAGATGTTATAATTCAGGAAATTAGTGATAATGTAAGTCTGGCACCATTTAAGACAGATTCATTTGTTCTTAGGGATGGAAATATAATCTCCGGATCAGCACAACAGAGAAATATTAGAGCGTTCGGTGATGCACTTGCTATTGATTCAATTGATAGCTTGAACCGACAGATGCTAATAGGCACAAGAAATTTATTAAAGAATGTATTGAATGAAAATTTTGCAATAACACCTACTGATGCTACATTTTATTTAGATCAAATTGACACAACGTCATCTACAACCATCGCAACTGCAAGTTTAGATGATGTTGAATCTTTGTGGCAAGATTACAGAGTTACCAATACGCCAAATTACAAATTCCTTCCTCCTCAGGCAAATGGCGGTGATATGGGTACATTTACAAAAATAAATCAAGATCCACCCACAACATTTGGTGCCATATTGTCTAATTTGGCCGGTTTACAATCACAGAAGTTTGTATTTTCAAACACTAGAACAACAAATGATATACTTGGACAGGTTTTTGAAATAAGCAACGATAAATTAACAAAGCTTGTTATTATTGATGGTGGAACCTTCGAGGTTAACAACGCAGTTAATCCTCACGTTTTTTATGCTGGTAAATTATATCGTGATTCACAACAGGTATTGACATTTGTTAATATATTTACGCTGGTATTTAGATAATGTTTGTTAAAGAATTAACGTCTAATGCTGATTATTTTTTGGTTGATGATAATTTTGCATCTATAAACTATACTGGATCAACACTAGAATATACGTTTAGTGTTTATGCAAAACTTATACAGGCGATGATATCTGGCCATGACACAATCAGAATAAGCTTAATTAAAAAAACTGAACCAAAAATTAAATATTTCGTTGGTTCATCCCCATCTGAAGTTGAAATATCAAATATTGGTTTTGTCAAAAACGTAAAGGATACTTTACAAAAAAATTTAGATGAGGCAACTATAAAAACTCAAGATATTGAAATAAGCAGTCTTTTGTCTGACGAAATTGTTGGTAAAATCGGTTCAGGTATTATAAATTCAACAAATTATTCTAACTTTTTACCAAAAATTGAACAAATTAATGTTCGCCAAACTAGGGCAAGGCAAAGAAACTTTGCTGGTTACGATGTAGATAATTTTGATGTATTAACAAAAAAAATATTTCAGAAGTTTGGTTTACATCCAGCACTAGTAGCATCAATTCCATTCCCGGCTTTGAAAATAAAGTCTAATAATGATGGTACCAAAAATTCTGTAAGTAATAAATCTCCAGTTAATTTTAAGGCCTTATTAAAAAATCAAGAATTTCGAGATTATTATGATACATTCTACTTAAAACAAGTTAATACAAACAACAATATACGTTTTATTAAAAAGAAAGCTGAATATCAAAGGTTTAATACAAAGCTTTCGTTTGACTTGTCAGACACCCCCCTTGTAACATTAACATCTGCAGTAACTCTTTCGATTAGATTATCGTTATTAAAATCTGAAATTGAAACATCTAGTGACATATTTCGGTTTAGTAATATTGAGGCTCTTGAAGAAGCTACAGCCGGTGTTAAAAGTGTTGATGCCAATATTATAACGACAGATTCAAAATTTGTGTTACCAGATAAAATTAGCGTTACAAATAATGAGAATTTTCCAATTGATGTCACAGCATTTGAATATACAATGGCTGATTCATACTTTGACAAACAGCGACTCGATATCGTTACGTTGGCCCCTGGCGAAAATTATAATTTTAATAGTACAAAAATATTTTTCGATGCAGCAGAAACTAGAAGCTATATTTTAACATCAAATAAAACAATTCCTGGAATCAATGGCGTGTCTAATGTTTTAAAGGTCTTAACACCACCTGAAGCATCATCTCCACCTAAGCAAATAGATACATTTGATATTGCAATTAAACCTTCTGGTGGTACATCTACGTCGGCTGAAATAATTGTTTCTGGCCTTTCATCTAATGAATATACGGCTACGATATATAAACGAAAAATTGGCTCATCTAAAGCAAAAATGTTAACTCGTGTTTCAATGGGTAAACAAGGGTTTACTGATAAAAAAATTCAACCAGGTGATGTATATGTCTACACCGCGGATTTAGAATTTAATGGCGCCAAAGGTTATGCTCGAGCCTCAACCGGGTTAGTGTCATTAGATTCAGGTGGTTTAAATAGGGTTTCGTTTTCAATAACTGATAAAAGTTCTTCTGGCACTACAAATAGTCAAAGGCACAACTTTAAAATTGTAGAATCAATATCTTCAACTGCAGCTTCAAAATTACTTGAAGCAGCAACAGAATCAGCCCAGGCAGGTATATTTAGCTCTGAATTAGAAATAGCTAAAGTTGATACTAGTGTAATAACAAGTTATTCTGTTTATCGTATGGAAACAACAACTGGTGACATCGAATATCTTGGTCAAAGAACGGCTGGTAAAAAATTACGTTTTTCTGTAACAGGCCACAACGTTAAGAATAATATATACGAGTACATTGTATTCCCTCGCGCAACCGCGGTCTCTTCTCTTTCATATACTACAGTTGTTGCAGACACCGATATATATACTGGCAATACATACAATTATAGATATAAGAAATTTAGGGATAAAAATTTCCCTAGAGCAACATTACTTCCATCATATTCAGAAGTGCTAGAAAACGATTTAAATGCTGCTCTTCAAAATTTACCAGACGGCGCATCAGAGTCTGTAACTTTTAGTACATCTAGTAGACAAGGTCAGATTAGATCGCTTGATGCTGTGTCAAAAGAAAATCTCGACTGTACTTTTTTATCATGGCGCTATATTGGTGATTTATCTAGTGTATCACATTTTGTAATTTTTGCTAAATATAATAAGTATAAGGCACCCATTGGTATCGCAATACCAGACGAGAATCAGAAACAATATTCGTATTGTGACGACAAATTAGGCGACGTCGAGGGTGGTGTGGCATATAGTATTTTGCCAATCTTAAATACCGGTCATTATGGTAAAGAATCTAAAACTATAAATGTTAAATTTACAAAAAATTATCCATTAAAGGCTTTAAAGTAACATGCCAGCATCTTCAAAAAATATTTCACCTCCATCTGTAAGTATGACTGCTTCTTTAGATAAAAAAGTCTCAGCCGCGATTTCTAAATCTAAGCCAAGAAAATCACAAAGATCAGATGAAGTTGCTGAAAAGCTTGCAATTTCAAAAAAGCGTTGCCTTGCTGCTGCAAAAATAATTGAGCGCCGTTTGGAGATCTTAGCACTGTTAGATTATAAACCTTTATTTTCTGGAAGAAATTCAACTACAGCCGGCGATTTATTTGAGGCTAGAGTTACAGAGCGTAATATGGATCTTGAGTCACTTTTGGCTATAATAGAATCAAGCACTGGAGATGACACCACTGTACTAAATAAATATAATTCGGTTGTTGTTGCTACACAGTCTGACTTTGCTATTTTAAAGATGCTGATATTATTAAGGGAATATGCAACTCATACTGCAAGATTTTTAGATTTTATAAACGAGTATCAATTACACGAAGATTTAGACATATCATGGTTAGGTGATGAAAATTCTGATCTATTAAGTAGTATTTGCAGGGTCGAATTCGAGAGAGGTCCAGCCAACCAACCTGTTGGAGCCACAGAAATATTGATTCAGCTTCTTTTAATTATTAATTGCTCAACATATGGAATATCACCCTATCATATGACGACCAGTAAAAAAAGTTTGCCAAGAAACAAGGTTATTACAAATTTTAATATTACGCTAAATAAGGATTATATAGCAGACGCATATGATTTAGCGTTTATTTCTCGCGATTTGACATTTTCACAAGAAATGACTAAATTGAAAAATAATGAATCACCGGATGAAATACTCAAAGAATTAATTGATAATTCGTTAGGTAATTCATTTATAACATCGCCATTAGAGCAAAACACGAATATAATGAGACAATTTGTTGGTTCGTCAAGTTTTTCTAATTTACGTACTTCAAAAGAGAATCAAGACGAGCTTAAGCATGATTTTATAGCAGATATCTTAAATAATAAAAAGGGTGTTATATCTCGACTTTTGAGGGGTTTAACAAGTAAATCGTCCCCAGACATATTGCTACCAGAATCAGGTGTAAGCAAATATCAAAAAGAATATTCTGATATTGATCCAATAGTTGATAAGGCTTTTTCTGGTGAAAAGATATTAGATTTTGATAGATACGAGAAGGTAATTGACGATCTAATTAATGATTTAAGTGATACTGCTACATTTGGTAAAAAAGCGTTTCGTCTTTTAGATGAAAAATCAAATTCTGCTGGAAAATTTAGAGAAGATATCCCAATTGTTGCCGAAGAACAGCCGCTGTCAATGCCATCAATTTCAGCTGTTGTTCTTGATGTCTTTAATCGTAGATTTGCGTCGACTTTGAAGACATCATTATATAATAAATTTTATGATTGGAAGACACCAGAACATGTTTCATATACAAAAATTCAAGCTTGGCTTTTGATACGAGATAATCCTGAACTTGCAAAAAAAATAGTCAGGAGTGTTATTAAAGATCATGAAGATGGTTTTTTAACAGTAGCTTCACAACCTGAACCAATAGAGGGTTCAGCTGAATTAGATTCTGATGGTAATGAAATAGAAGGTACTGAGGAAATGAGTGATTTGGTTTATGTTAAACCAGGTACCTCAACTATGGTAAATTTGACTGGGAAAGGTCCTCGGCTGGGCAGCGCTATTAGAAAAATAAATAGTTATTATGCTGATGATGTGAGTCAGATGTCACCAAGCAATGTATTAAGCTCCAATTATGGCGAAGGGGTTTCATGGCCACCAATAAGGGTACAGTATGAAAGGATTGGATCCGATGTAAGAGATTATTTTGGTTCATCAAATCATCAACAGACAGATCCAGACTTAAGATTAATAAATGTAATGACTGTCTACCGTGAAAGGTGGGATTTCTCTACCCAGACTTCGTCAACAAATAATTACTATTGTGGCACAAAAATTATTGCAGCTGAAATTATTGATACTGTTCTTGAGATATGCAGAGCAATGGTAACACCTTTTGCTGAAGTCGAAATGCCCTCAGACGGTGATCCAGTATTTCCTTTTGTTGAAGATATGAAGAGCCCTTATGGAAATGGTCATTGGGGTTATTCGGCTGATGGTTATGATCAATTTCAGATGAATCTTTGGGTATCAACAATAACAGGATGGAATAAATTATTTACTAGATCAACAGACAAGAAAACATATTTCAGGCGCCGTAGTATAAGAACACATTCTGATAAGATTATTGATATTTTAGGTAGATTAATGTTACCATATGATTTTATGAAAGTTAGAACGGAAACAATTACTGATGGTATCAAAATAACAGAATGGAAAAATGTTAATCCGGCTGATTTCTCATTTAAGATATGGCCTGTTTGTGCAACGATAAAATGCTCGCCGTCCGATTTAATTGCGGCGGGATCATGGAAAGCAGATGGTGATACCACTCTCGCTGACTATATGAAGGGTATTAGTTCAACAATTGATGATCTGCTTAATTCAAGTTTTGATGACCTTGATGACATTCAACCGGTGACAGTTTCATCACAGGCTACGGCTGTCTCTGGCCCAGGAGGATCCCATTCAGCCGGTAGTAGTCTACCAGGTTCCGGAGGTGGAGGCTCACTCTATACTGCCGACGTCGAACCTGCAGAAATAGACATTGATACATCCCTTGCGGTAATTTCTGGTAATTATAGAACATTTTTATCGGTAGCTAAACATGAAAATACAATTTTGTCATTTTTATACGACTTTATTGGAAAATACGGCGAACGAATTGGAAATTATAAAGATGCAACAATCAATTTGATAAATGATGAATCTTCTCCAATTGGTGATCTTGTAACTACGCTTTTAGATTTAGGACCAGCCGGCGAAGATATCCTCCAGAATTTAAGCACAAACCAGTTAGCACTAAAGCAAATAGCACTCGAGGAAGAACAAGGTGTCAAAGAAAACGGTTATCTTCCAAATTTATCAATAATATCTGAAAAAGAAGCAAATTGTGTCAGGCTACTCTGTTCAGAAGAAATTACTAGATCTCCAGAAGGTGATACTACAAAAATTATAATGGTTGGTATACCAATTAGTACTTTTGATAAAAAGAAGATTAATGATAAATTTGGTCTTAGACTTAGCTATAGGGATATTGAGTATCCACAATTAGTTTTTGCATCAAAGACATTTATGTTTGATAAGGATTTGTACATCTTACCAGATGATTTAGAATCTACAAAAACAACTTCTAGTTTTAGTAAGATTGCAAAACAAGCGAAATATTCAAAAATTAGGGTTGAGGTTGTTGAATCAACAGATGAAACTGCTACAATAGAAATAATTGATGATATACAAAAAATTAAGTATGATAGTAGTGATCCTGATGTGTTTATTAATCTACTTATTTCTGAGACATTGAAAATTTATTATCGTTTAATGCTAGGCTTAAATTTCTCAGAAACTGCATTTTTATCAACTCCAGAAGGCGCAAAAATACCAATTTCAGATACATCATCATCCCTTGCAAAATCAATGTCAGCCAGCGTTGAGTCAATATCGACGTTCTCTGAGGGATTGGCATCAAATTTAGATGCTCTTCTTGGTGATATAACTAAATTTGACAATATAGACGATTTTGTTTCTGGCGATATAACACCAGTTGACGAAGCTCTAATTGTTGATTTAAAAAATGCATTTCAGTCACGCATATTTTCTCCGGAAGTTCTTCGATCTAGGGTTTTATCTGCAAAAATGTTTGATAGAATTTATGCAATTCCAGTCGATCCAGACGAATTTTATATTGTTCCACCTGGTGAAGCTGAAGTCGGCAATGTTGAAACACCTGCTCAAATATTTGACTTTTATTTAAATGCCGGAATTATTGAAGAAACAGGTTTAGATTCTCCGCGAAAATATAAATTAGCTCCAAGAAAATCAGCTGAAGGTTCAATGGCTTTTGGTAATATTACGGTTTCGATGGTAACGGCATCTGAAGATGGTGAGAGGATATTTAGCTTATGACCAAATTTTTAACATACCCATCTATTTCTGCGACAATTTTTGATGTTCCAGAACCAAAAGATATAACAGGTAAATTCACATATAACTACTTTTTGCCAGATGAAAGAGAGAGTACTGACACGTTTGTATCTGCGACTAGTTTTGCCTCCCACCGAGAGACCTACGCAAGACAGAATGAAATTACGTTCTCTCCATTGAGTGCTATAATACCAGATAATCCAGTTTTATCAGAAATTCAATTATCTAATACACAAAAGCGTAGAATTTTATTAAAGAATACTGATAAAATTTCAAAAGAAACAGAATTTATGAATTCTGGTTATGTATCAATAAAACTGCAAGATGCTACTGTTTCTACCCGCCTTTTAGCAAACGCAGAAGCCACCCTTTTACAAAAGAGAATTAGCACCGTTTCTTTATCACCACTAGAAGTAATGTTAAAATATGCATCAGAAACGTCAGATAATATTGATGGCCAGTCAATACTTGATAGTGTAAATGTTGATGATTTAAACGAATATGTGTCAATTGATCCTGTTACAGGCGAGCAATTTGATGTTCAAAAGTCGGGTGATATTAGTGATTTGACGTTTAATGTTATATTGTCTAAAAAGTTCGCCGGTGATATAGCATTGTCCGCAGTTAAAACACCACTAAGTCCTGCTGGTGATATATTTTCTAGTGTAGTAACTACATTAAGCGATGATCAAAGTGCTGCTCGATCTGGTGCAAGTGATTCTAGAGTAATTAGAACATCTGATTTTGTTCAGACATTTGATCCAATTCAGATAGAAAAAATTGGTTTTGGTGATACATTTCTTGGTGGTAACACAATTATGGGTTATCATATAAGAAGATATGATATTAATGATCCGGAAGACGTTTCCGATTTTTATATTACAAATACTAGTGCGACAAATTTTGTAGATAATGAAGTATTATATGGCACAACATACAATTATTCTATTGCTGTGGTGTATTTAATTCGCTTATTTACATATAATAAAAAAAATGTTTGTGCAGCTGATATACTTGTTGAATCTAGAGAATCACCTTCAATAAATGTAACAACTAAAGAGGCGACTCCTCCAAATGCACCCGATGGCTTAGATTTTTATTTATTGCAAAACAAAAATCTTGTAATTGAATGGGACTTTCCAGTTAATCCAACTGGTGATATAAAAAGATTTCAAATTTTTAGGCGTACTTCAATTGATGAACCATTTTCACTAATTTCAGAACTTGATTTTGACAACAGTACTATTTTGACGACAAGAAAAGAAAATGTACCTCATGAATTAAATCACAAACTTAGTATACCAAGAACATATATTAACGATTATGAGTTTGATTTAAATTCTAAATACATATATGCCGTATGTGCTATAGATGCCCATGATTTATCTTCATCATATAGCGAGCAGTTTTTAGTGTCATTTGACATACTAACGGCACAATTGGTAATAGAAATGATATCTGAGAAAAATGCACCTAAACCATATCCAAATTTTTTATTAAGAAACCAACTTACAAAAGATGCAATTCATGATTCAAACCACTCATCACTGACATGTTATTTTGATCCTGAATACTTAAAGATCTACAAAGGTAGTGAAGAAATTGACTTTTTGCAAGAATCGTCAACCGATCCATCATATAAAATACAATTAATACATTTAAATTTTCAACAAAGCATAGTTGCAGATATTAATGTTAAATGATATGTCAGCTTTTTTACAGAAAGCTGGCACAACCTATATTTATTAGTGAAGTGAGGTAATATATAACCATGAGATTTTTAGATCAAGAAATATATAAGAAGCAATACATTTTAGGAGGTAATTAACCATGGGGTTCCTCGATCATTCAACAAACAACATTATCGTTGATGCTGTTCTTACAGATAAAGGTAGACAATTACTTGCAAGAAATGACGGTTCATTTCAAATTACGCGTTTTGCCTTCGGAGACGATGAAGTTGATTATGGAATTATAAAGCAATTTGGTAGAACTGTTGGTAAAGAAAAAATAGAAAAAAATACGCCAGTTTTTGAAGCACAGACAAATAGTGATGTTGCTCTTAAAAATAGAATGGTTAGTGTTGCAAACCCTTATTTAACTGCCTTACCAACGTTATCTGTAACCGTAACAACCGGTGCCACCACATTAGTTCGTGGCTCATCTCCTATTCAAACCGATTTGACAATTACACAAAGTAATTTCAATAATGCAAATATAGACTTAGATTTACGTGATCCAAGCTTTCTTGTTCAATATGATAGTCGATTCCTATCTGTTACTGGTTATGAAAACAATGTTTCCACACCTTCAACCGGGCAGAATTATATTAGTACAGTCCGTGTTAGACAAACAACCACAAATAGTGATGGCAGTAATGGTTCAATGGCAACACTTCGTGTAAGTGTTAAATCTTTTTCTGATTCGTATTACAATTTTTATTCAACGTCAGCCAACTCTGGGCAGATTAGAACATTTTTAACGATAACTGGAACTGCCTCTGGTGGTCTTATTACACAACAAATTTTAGTTAATAAAAATAGCAGTGTAACATAGGAATAATGATAAATGTCAAATTTTAAAACAATCGGCGCCGATGATATTCAAACGTCGACAAGTGTATTAAGTCAATTAGTTGATGTTATACAAGAAGATATATCTGGATCAAGTACCAGAAGAAAATATCAAGTTTTTGTAACTGGAGGCTTAGGGCCAGGAGTTACATCGTCATTATTTCAAACAGTTTATGATCAAGATTTTTCATTACAAACAAGTAATGCTGTTCTTGATATGAGTATTGGCTTATTTGAATCTGGTAGTACAGTGACTGCATGCTCAACTGGCACCGACGTTAACGGAAAACTGTTGTTTCCATCACAATCAATAATGATGAGAGAAAAGGTTTCAAATTACAAACAATTCGCACAGGTTTTATTGGGCGATTCTGATGCCTCATTTTATGCTCCAGGTATTAATTTGTATGATACGTCCGCAACTGCTACTGGGTTATCTACTGGTTCAAAGGGTGATAGAATTGAAGAGGCATTATTTGTTAGCTTTAAACGCTTGTTTGCACGAGATGAAATAAGAAAAGAGACGTTTGCATTAAAACTATTCATGTCAGCAGCACTAGATGGTAGTCAAGTTGATGCCGATGGTGTGGCCACTGATATTGCGCAGGCATATACAGGTTCAAACATATTTATAACATCTACATCTGGCAGCGCTATTTATGCCGATGTGGGAGCCTCAGCTACACAGCTTAAACACTTTGGCGGCGACGTCGGTTTTGTAAAAAATACAGCTGATACATCTAGGACTGTTGGGCTAATGTGGTATGATCATGGTATCTGTGTTTTAGACATGGGTAAAGTATTTTGTGGTGATCAACATATGTCTGGAACGTTAAGTGCGGTTACAAATGCATCTCCTGATGTATTTCCTGTAGGCACAACACTTCTTGGTTATGGTGGCGAACCTGTAGATGCCCGCGGCTATAGTTCAAATGTTTCTGCCTCATTTATTCCAGATTTTGTAGTATCTGCCTCGATTGATACAATTGTTGATCACGTCGCTTCCACCCGCTTTGGCTCTGGTTCTTTCACTGCTACAACGTTTCAAAACGTAACAAACATCAATTCAACACTTATTTTCTGCCGCGCCACTGCGGATGAATTTAATTATTCGTCAAACCCAACATTTAGAAATTCTAATGGTGAATTGGTTGTTATAGATCCAGGAGACGACACCGGACAACGTACATTTACGTTTGTTACTACAGTTGGTTTGTATAATAGCAATAATGAATTACTTGCTGTTGCGAAATTATCTCGACCTGTTGAAAAGAATGATGAAAAGGACCTTACAACCCGCGTCAGACTTGACTTTTAGTTCTTTTTTTGGAATGAGTGATGCTTCATGTCTTTTGTAAAAATTACAAAATCAAATACTGACACTGCGTATGTAAGGTTACATCCAAGCAGAAGTTTTGTATCATCATCATCTGGCGTTACAGGATCAGTGCGTGTAATAGCACAGTCCTCACCGTTTTTTAAAGAGGTTAGTTCATTTAGTCCATTTGTAGACAACCCTATAGATGATACAAGCATTGAGTCATATAGACAATCATTATTTATGTTGACAGGATCAGGCTTAAATTTAAGTGCTTCCGCACATGAATATATGGGCTTAATTTCGTCAGCATCTTCAGCTGCACGTCAGTCAAAATACGTAGAGGTATTACGCTTCACACCAACAAATACATTAACATCTGATACACAAAGAAAAAGTGTTTATAGAAAAGTTTTATTACCATACTATCAAACTGAAAATCCTGATGCTGGATTTAATTTCACAAATTATCAATGCTTTAATTTTGTTAGCGCCTCAGTATTTCCCAGTGCATCGGCATTAATATATCCAGATCCTTTAGACAATTATTCTGTAATGAGTGGGTTTTCGTTTTCGTTTAATTCAAAAATTGCAAGAGATGCAGGTTATACAGTTAATGGTGACCCATGGGACTATCCAGCAGGGTGTGTGTTGTTTAGATCATCATCATATGCGGTGTCTATTGTCTCCGGTTCTAAAAAGGATCATACTGGTTTTCCGGCGGCATATAGAGTGTTACTGCAATTAAGTTCAGCTGTTGATACTAGTCCGTCATTACTTGATTTAAACGCCTTACCAAATTATACATTTTTAAGCTCTGATAACGTTTTAAAAAAGAACCACTGGCACAACGTGGCAATTTCGTGGGGTAAAGATCATAACGCAGGAACCGGTTCATTTTTTATTGATGGCCAAAAAGACGAATCTGCAGACTTTACGTTATCAACAATAAGTATTAATACATCCTCAGACGATTTTAACGCCTTGATGCTCGGGGCGCGCTTTTCTGGAAATAACGACTCTTATTCTGGCTTTTTCAATCCAGCTGTATCTACAGAAGGCGTCTATTCCGGAGGCGCCGCCATAGAACCTGAAAATACTAGTCTTACAAATAGATTAAATGGAGAAATTAATGATATTCGTGTATACAGTAACGTTTTAGCCCCTGATTTAATTGAAACTGGATCACAATTTGGTTTGACCACAATTCCATCTGGTATGGTTTTTTATGCACCATGTTTTTTCGTAAAAGAAAGTCCTGTAAGGTTGTCTTTATTAACACCGTTTCAACAAGAGACAACTGGTACACAAGAACCATATAACGTAAAACTTAGTTATGGTGTAAATGGCCGCGACATTAATTTACAGAATTATACAAGGGATTTTGTTCAAAATAATTATCCACGCTTATATCATTTAACAGCATCAACTATAGACACTTCAACAAGCACATATTCTGCCAATTCATTTCTTTTAGACATAGGCACAAATAAATTAATGCATCAAGCACGTGGAATGTTTATATTGCCAAGTGATAATGGTAAATTTGTTCCAGGCTGGAATTTACTTGCCAGTGGTACAATTGTTGATAAACCAGATTCAAGTTCGCCAATGTCAAGATACGTTAATGATTTAGACTATATGAATTATGCTATTGTATCGTTAAATAATATGATATCAACATCATCAATTCTTGAGGGTTTAGTACAAGTAAATTCAGATGGTTCTGATAATACTGCTCAAACCGGTTTGTTACAACAAATAATGGGTGGTAGTCCAGAAGACGTAAGCGTAGATCCAGGATCTGGTTATACGATATTACAAAGAACTCGTGATAATTCGTCAAATATGGTCACGTTTTTTGACTCTAGTAATTTATTTTATGGTAAGAGAATAAAGTCAAGCACAATTACTTTAAGTGAACAAGAAATATCTGGTACATCTGGCACACTTTCAATGAGATTTAAAGATAATGGGATGGGTGGTATGTATAGGGCAGACGCGTCGTCTATTCATGCAACTTTTTCTAGAATTGGTGACGTTCTATACCAAGAAGGTATTGTTGGAATTTTACACCCATGTATTCCGTTTTTTGGTAAAAATTCTTTTAATATAGATTTTAAGGGTGATCAAAACGTACATGTTTATGAAGTCAATGTTCCTGCCATGGCCGGTATGTTAAATTCAAGCTCCAACCCAAATTATGTTGCGGGTACTAAAGATGATTATGCATCATCATATGAAGGGCCTGTTGTTGGGATTAGTTCAATACTTTTTCATGATGAAAATTTTAATGTAGTTGCAAGAACAAATTTCGCTCAACCTATACTAAAGACAGAATTTGATAAATATTTATTTAGGATAAAGTTTGATTTTTGATGAATAACGAATTTGTAATCGGCTTAGATGTGTCAACAAGTTGTACTGGCATTTCAATTTTAAGTCTAGATGGTAAAGTAATTAATATTTCGTACTGTAAACCAAAAGGTGATACGTTAGTAGAAAAAACTATTGACTTTAAGCACTTTGTTTGTAATTTTTTGAGTATAAATGGCTTTGGAAAACCTCAACATATATATATTGAACAAAATCTTCAAAAATTCCGGCGTGGATTTTCGAGTGCTCAAGTTATTAATAAACTTGCAAGATTCAATGGTATGGTTAGCTATGTAATGTTTGAAAATTTTAATGTGCAACCAGAATATATAAACGTCAATGAAGGTAGAAAAGCTTTGGGTATTAAGGTTCCTCGTGGATCAAACGCTAAAGAGGTTGTCTTTAAGTGGTGTAAGCACTCATATGCTAATTTAGAGTGGCCAACAAAAAAATTAAAGTCAGGTCCGAGAAAAGGGCTTGTAATCTTAGACACATGTTGTTATGATATGGCAGATGCCATTGTAACTGCAGCCGCCGGGATTACGTTAGATGAACGAAATAGATGACGAAAAAAGAGTATTTGAGATTAGAGCCAACTTTTTACAGTCCATTTTTGGTACTGGTGTAAAATCACCGGAGCATTTCGCCGTTTCATGTCCAGCATGTTGTTCTGAAACAGATCGAAAACATAAAAAGAAGCTTTCTATAAGATTGGCTACTGGTATGCACCATTGTTGGATATGTGGACTAAAAGGTAAGACACTTAAGTATACAATTAAAAAGTATAAACCACAATATTTGTCAGAGTACTGTAGAATATTTGAAGAAGAAGATTATAATTCGAAAATTAAGCCTCCAGCAGAAGATGAAGAAATAATAGCAGTACTTCCATCAGGATTTATACCATTAGCTACATCTATTCCTTTAGATCCGGATCATATAGCAACAATAAAGTACCTTTTTGCACGACAAATATCTAAGGATGATTTTTATAGATACCGCCTGGGTACCTGCATAACCGGTAAGTTTTCACGAAAGGTTATTATGCCATCTTTTGATGTAGATGGCAATTTAAATTATTTTACAGCCAGATCAATTGATTCAGATGGTTCAAAAAAATACATTAATTCAAAGGTTAAGCGGAAAGACGTAATTTTTAACGAAATAAATATTAGATGGAACAAGCCTCTTACCCTTGTTGAAGGTCCATTTGATTTAATGAAGTGTAATTGGAATGCAACTGCAATGCTTGGATCATACTTAGATGAAAGTTATCAACTGTTTCAAAAGATAGTTAAAAATTGTACTGAAGTGATATTAGCAATGGATTCAGACGCCAAAGATAAGTGTTCAAAGATAGCACAAAAATTAAAATCTTATGGAATAAATGTAAAATATGTAAATTTGGATAAATTTAATGATGTAGGTGAGATGACAAAGCTTGAATTTGAAGAAATATTGCGAAACGCAAAACCATGGTCATCGGTGTCATTACTTAATTCAAAAATTAGTAATATTAGATCAAGTTCAAATTTTTTTTAAGGGATTAAATGTTAAAAATTGCTCATTTAGCAGATATACATTTTAGAGGTTTATCACGTCATGACGAATACCGTTATGCGTTTGAACAGTTTTTCGATCAGTGTGATAAGATAAAACCAGATCATATAGTAATTGCTGGTGATATTGTACACTCTAAAACGCATGGTATATCACCGGAATTAGTTGACATTTTAACGTGGTGGTTTAAAACCATGGCTTCAATTGCTCCAACACATATTATACTGGGAAATCATGATGGTTTAATGCATAATAAAAGTAGGCAAGATGCAATTAGCCCAATTGTTAATGCAATTGATTCTAGTAATTTATACCTATATAAGGAATCTGGCAATTATTTAGTTGGTGACGATATTTGTTTTAATGTATTTTCGTGTTTTGATGAAGATAATTGGGATAAAGTAGTACCAGTACCTGATAGAATTAATATAGCACTTTATCATGGTGCCGTGAAAGGCAGTGAAATTGAGACAGACTGGATAATTGAAGGTGAGGTTGAAGCAGCTATATTTGATGGTTATGATTTTGCAATGATTGGTGATATTCATAAACGCCAAACTGTTTCGTCTAGATGGTCTACAAAAGAAATAGATGAAACGGAATTAGAGGGTTATATAGCCTCTGGTTGGGAAATTGTTAATGAGTAATGTATGAGTAAAATAAAAATACGTAAAAAGCTTGGTCATATAAAATATCCAGGTTCAACAACACAACAAAATTTTGGTGAGTCGATTCAAAAAGGCTGGCTTTTATGGAAGATTGAGTCTAAGAATAATTTTTCAAGTGAGTTTATTGAACTGAAAAATAATAGCCCGTTTATAACACTCGATTGGTCTGAGATTGATACTAGCAACGACAGTAACCATATTATACCTTTTGGTGCCAGAATCCGCTTAAAACACCCTCAAGATATCCCGCGAGCAGAAGTTAAGCAGTTTAAGTCGTTATTAAGAGAGAAATTTGGGGCATCTGAAATTGTTACAAGGGTTGAGGCCCTTCCAGTAAAAGAAAAGATGAAAATGTCTGATGAACAAGTAATTAATTTTCGTGATTACGGTGTTTTGTTGGCATTATTTAAAGAATTTCATATTGATAAGCAATATGATGAAGATATGTGGGAGCTTATTGCCTCCAGGTTAAAAAGATATTGTGAGATGATTCCAAAGGCAGATTCTGCGCGCGGAACCAAGTGGTCAATTGAAAAAATGACATTTGATAACATGTTTGGTTATGGTGAAGGAAATATTATTAATTTTGTTGAACTAAGCGGTGTTGTAGGTCTATTTGGTCGAAATAGAGTCGGCAAAAGCTCAATTCCTGGTACAATAAGTTATGGTTTATTCAATACCTCCGATAGAGGCTCATTAAAGAATCTTCATATTATTAATACTAGAAAAAATTATTGTAAAACTGAAATAGATATCGCAATTGATGGTAAAAAATATAAAATTCAACGCCAATCGGTCAAGAAGGTATCAAGAAAAAGTTCTATTAGCGCATCAACTCATTTAAACATATTTGAATTAAATGATCAAGGTGAAATTACCAAGGACATAACTGGAGAACAACGCCGGGACACAGATGTAGTACTTTCTAAGCTGATCGGTGATAAAGACGATTTCTTTTTAACAACATTTGCCTCTCAAGGTCAAATGAATGCTTTTATTCAACAACGCGCCACATCTAGAAAGGCTGTATTGGCTAATTTTCTTGATTTGGCCGTATTTGACACACTTTATGAATTAATACATAAGGATGCTAGTTATATTAAATCTAAATTAGCAAAAATTCCTGAACGAAATTGGGGATCAATTATTTCTGATACTGAATGTGATATTATTGAGAATAAAGAACAAATACAAGTATTAGAATCAGAGACATCAAGCCTTCAACAACGCTTAAACGGGCTTCGACTTGAATTAAGTGATATTAACCCAAAGAATATTATCACACGTCATGAAGTGGTACGAAAAGAAAAAAAATTAAAAGAAATATCCAATAGGTTAATAAACGTTAATACAAAAATTGTTGATATAGAAGAATTAATAACTGATTATGATAGAAAGATAAAAAAAGCAGAGTTATTTGAATTATCTTTTCCGCTTGAGGAATTAGAACAAAAGCTTCAGGAACAATGTGTTCTTGAGCGCAATCTATTAACAATAAAGCATAAATTAGAATCAGAAAAGAATACACTCAAACGCCAACGTGAATCTGCAAAAATATTAAAGGCTGTTCCTTGTGGCGATGTGTATCCAACTTGTAAATTTATTAAAAAGTCACATAAAGATGCAAAGATAATTGATGAACAAATTAATAGTGTTAACGAGATTAAAAAGTCAACAAAGATAATTCAACAATCGTTTAATAGATTAATTGATCAAAAATTAGGCGATAAAATTAATTCATATCGCAAAATTGTAAAGTCGGCGACTGAAACACGCCTATCAAAAACATCGTTAGAATTTGATTTGGCTGCATTACGAAAAGAAAAGAGTGAACTTGAAGAATCAGAAATATTAGTGTCAGATCAATTGGTCGTAATGTCATCACAATTAATAACTGAGTCTGATAATCCGGATATTTCCATTTTAACTAAGAAAATTCAGGACCTTGAAGATTCAATTAGGAATAATGACGTTTCTAGATTGTCATTAAGTGAAAAAAACGGTATTGCAAAAGCAAAATTAGAGCAATTAAAAGAAGAAAAGTCCGATTATGAGTCAACCCTTGGTGATTGGAGAGTTTATGACGCTTTATTGATGGCTACTAGTAAGCGTGGGGTACCTCTTCATGTACTTAATTCTAGACTTCCAAAAATTAATGCTGAAATTGCAAAAATTTTAGGTGATAGTACAAATTTTTCTGTTACACTGGAAGCGCCGATAGATTCTAATGAAATGAATATATACATAGATTATGGTGATTCATCTCGCCCAATTGAATGTGCTTCTGGCATGGAAAAAATGTTATCGTCATTAGCTATTCGTGTAGCGTTAATAAATATATCTACACTGCCAAAATCAGATATCCTTATAATTGATGAAGGGTTTGGCTCACTTGACGATAATAATGTAGAAGCTTGTGGAAAATTACTACAGAGTTTAAAAAATTATTTTAAGACAATTTTTATTATTTCGCATGTAGATGCTGTAAAAGATAGCGTCGATAATTTAATTGAAATAACAAAAAAAGGAGTTGATGCTTATGTTCGTGCAATTTAGTGATATACGAATTATAAAAGATGAAAATTATCAAAAGGTACCATTATCATGCGATGTTTGTGATACAATGTTATGTGTTTTTGATATTATGGATTATAAGAAATATGAGTGCTGCGCCAATTGTTCATTGATGATTGCTCACCCAAACGCAGAAAAATGGCTTAATGGCTGGCGTCCTTCAAAGAAAGAAATTGATAGAGTGGTAGAAAACCAGAATAATACGCCTATTTATATCATGAGAGGTTTGTAATGCTAAATTCAAATGAAGTAAATATTTTGGGGAATATCTTTAATTCCTCATTTGGAAAATCATCACTTACATTTAATTGTAAGGCACTATTAGAAGATGATAGAATAAAAGTAATGTATAGTACATCAGCAAGTTTCGCTTCAGAGCAAGACATGCATTGGCAACAGGTGCGTTTAAGTGAAGAATCAACAGCTAGAATTGCTGATTTTATTACAAATGCAAAAAAAGAATTTAAACAAGAATCTGGTGTTGCCTTAAAACTCAACGAAATACTTGATAGGGATTCTCTTGAGCTTGTGAATGCGTCAATGAATAACCCTCGACGCGTCTTTGTCTACAGGCGCTTTGCGGAGTTTGAGATATTAAATGGCGCCAAGCAATAAAAAGCATCAAGTTCAAGAAATTGTAAAATGTGGTAAAGAGCCTCTATATTTTATAAATAAGTACGTAAAAATACAACATCCTGAACGTGGTACAATATCATTTAATACCTATCCATTTCAAGACGACTGTGTAGAAAACTTTATTGATAACCGTTTTAATATAATTGTTAAATCACGTCAGTTAGGCCTATCAACACTTGTTGCTGCTTATGCGGTTTGGTTGGCTATTTTTTATAAAGACAAAAGTGTTCTTGTTATTGCTACAAAACTAGCGGTTGCTCAAAACTTTATAAAGAAGGTAAAAGTTGCAATTAAAAGTTTACCACCTTGGTTGATTTTACCTGAAATAACTGGTAACAATAAGCAAAGCGTTGAATTTGGTAATGGCTCAACAATAAAGGCAATTCCGACGTCTGACGACGCTGGCCGATCCGAGGCTCTTTCACTTTTGATTATTGATGAGGCCGCATTCGTCCGCAACTTTGATGAACTCTGGATGGGTTTGTACCCCACCTTATCAACTGGTGGTAGGGCTATAGTGCTTTCTACACCAAATGGTGTTGGTGGTCAATATTACGATCTTTATATGAAGGCAGAAAATGGTGACAACGATTTTCATGCAACAAAGCTAATATGGGATGTCCATCCAGAACGAGATGATGAGTGGTTTGAAACAGAATGTAAGGCAATGAATGAAAAGCAAATCGCACAAGAACTATTGTGTGACTTTGCCGCGGCTGGTGATACATTTTTAACTGCTAGAGAAATTGAATACATAAGGAATTGTGTAAAAGCACCGATGGATAAATGGGGCTTTGAGAACGCAGTTTGGGTATGGAAATACCCCCTAACTGAACACAAGTATTTAATCAGTGCGGATGTTGCTAGAGGCGACGGTGCAGATTACTCTACTTTTGTTGTTATTGATATTGCAAACAGTGAAGTTGTTGCGGATTTTAAGGCAAAAATACCACCAGATAATTTTGCCACACTATTAGCCGAAGCAGGCAGACGCTATAATATGGCTACAGTAATACCTGAAAGTAATACATACGGATATGCCGTATTGATGAAATTACAAGAACTACAATATGAAGCCATTTATTTTGCAAAAGAAAAAGATCGTTTTGATGTGATGTATGGTGATGGTAATATTGGAAAAGCAGGCTTTTCTACACAAACGTCTTCTAGATCAAAAATATTGACCAAGCTTGAAGAAGTTATTAGAAATAAACAGATTTTGATATATTCGTCAAGAATCTATGAAGAGTTAAAGACGTTTATTTGGAAAGGTACAAAGCCACAAGCTATGAAGGGTAAAAATGACGATCTTGTAATAGCTTTAGCTATTGGTTGTTGGTTATATGACACTTCGTCGCAATATTCAAAACAAGTGATTGATTTAAATGCCGCCATGTTAAACGCAATGTCAGTTAATAAAACAGAGGCACCAGAGCAATTAAACGGACAGTTGAAAAAACATCAACACTTAAACCCATTTATACCAATTGTTGTATCTGAAGATCAATTTGCTAATGAAGAAGATGAAAAAAATCCATTAACCAATCTCGGTTGGTTGTTAAAATAATATAATTATAAAATACGGTACACTAAAATGGCAGAAAAAAATACAGGTTTGTTTTCACGTTTGACATCACTTTTTCGTGATGGTCCATCAATAAAACGTCGAGTAAAGTCTTTTGATGATAAGGCTCCAGCAGGTGCTTCATCACTACAGCAATTTAGACAAGCCCATTCCACCGTATACTCCAGTACAATGAGCGCATATGGTTCTTTTGATCGGATGAGTCGCTATAGTGACTTTGCAGAAATGGAAGCGACACCAGAAATTGCATCGGCTCTTGATATTTACTCTGAGGAAACCGTTTCAGCAGACGATAAAGGTAATGTCTTACACATTTATTCTGAGAATCGTAAAATTAGAGAATTGTTACAAACATTATTTTATGATACATTAAACGTTGATTTTAATCTTCCAATGTGGGTTCGAAATCTTGTAAAATATGGTGATTTCTTTCTTTTTAATGATGTGTCTCCAGAATTTGGCGTAATTGCATGCTATCCAATTCCAATATCTGAGGTTGAACGAGAAGAAGGGTTTGATTCAAATGATCCAGGTGCAGTTCGTTTTAGATGGATGACTCAAGGTAATCAAATTCTTGAAAATTGGCAGGTATCTCACTTCCGCCTTCTTGGAAATGACGCCTTTTTACCTTATGGTTCCAGCGTACTAGAATCAGCCAGAAGAATTTGGCGTCAATTAATTTTAATCGAAGATGCAATGCTTGTTTATCGCATAATTAGAGCACCTGAACGTCGAGTGTTTTATATTGATGTTGGTAATGTACCTCCAGAAGATGTTGCGACATACTTAGAACAAGCAAAAAATTCGTTAAAACGTGAACCGGTTGTTAATAAGGCTGATGGGCGTGTTGATTTACGCTACAATCCGATGTCAGTTGACGAAGACTATTTTCTTCCCGTTCGCGGAGGCGATTCAGGAACAAAGATCGATACTTTAACCGGCGGTGCAAATACTGCAGCCATTGAAGATGTTGAATATATTCAGAAGAAATTGTTTGCAGCACTTAAGATTCCAAAGGCCTATCTTGGCTATGATGAAGACATTGGTTCCAAGGCAACATTGGCTCAAGAAGATATTAGGTTCTCTAGATCAATTGCAAGAATACAAAGAACAGTGATATCAGAGCTTAATAAACTTGCTATGGTTCACTTATATTCACATGGTTTTACTGGCGATACGTTGATTGATTTTGAATTAAAATTATCAAATCCGTCATCAATTGCTCAGCAACAAAAACTTGAATTAATATCTACACGTTTTGACATCGCCGGCAAAGCCCCTGAAGGTTTGGTTGATAGAAGGTGGATTCAAAAGAATGTAATGCATCTAACTGATGAAGAAATTGAATATATTGCCCAAGGTCGAGTTGATGATAAAGAACTTGATGCCGCTATTGAATCTTCTGGTGAAGAAGCCGGCGATGAAGGTGGTGGCGATGATTTTGCCGACGAAGGCGGCGATGAAGGCGGCCTATTCGCTGCAGATCAAACGCTTGGATCATTATTGATTGGTGATTCTGGTAATATTGATGAAGATGATGAAGAAGAAAATATATCTATTAATGATGATGAAGCTCCAATTAAAATAGATAGACAGATTAAAAATGCATTTGGTGAACCAATTAGAAAACGAAAGAATAAATTGGGCCCAGGGTACTTACAGATGCCTGATCTTGCAAATATTACGGGTGTCGGTTCAACTACACGATCCAGAGACACTAGTAACAAGCCTTTTGAGGCCTTTACAAATGACTTTGCAGATTTGCTTAATGATGATATAGGATTTAAGTCATCAACCCGACCAAGAATGAGTGCAGATGTTACAAAAACGTTATTAAATCTTGACGATGTAATAAGTAATAAGGTCCGTGTTTTAAGCGAAGATAATAAATTGGCTGAGGCACTTAACATAAATGACGAGGAAGATCAAAGTGGCACGCCATAATAAGAAGAGGAATGCTGGTCTAATCTATGAATTATTAGTTCAACGATTAAGCAAAGCAGTAGTAGAAAGTGATAATAAAAAAATAAAAATAACTAAACATATTCTACAAAAACATTTTAAACGTGGATCTGAACTTTATAAAGAATTTAGATTATTTAATGCCCTCCTCACAACAAATAATATAACTGATCAATTGGCTTATAGAATAATTAATGAAGCAAGAGCAGCCGCTTTAAACCATGATGCCCGTAAGTTAAATAGAGAAAAATCGTTATTGATTAAAGATATTAATCATATGATAAACGAAACAAGCTTTTATAACAGAAAGATACAAAATTATCAAGTATATGCATCTGTTCAACAATTATTAAATAACTGGCGTAGTACAGAACTTGATATTGTAGAAACAGCCCACCATGAAAAAACAGTTCATGATTGGTTATTATGTGAAAAAAGTGATTTAGTAATTACAGATCAAAAAACAGCCGGCGTAAATGATTTAACTTTATCAATAATGCAAGAGAAGTTTGAATCAAAATATGGTTCTATACTAACAAGCAGACAATTTGATATTCTACACGCGTATTCATCTGGTAACGATATACTACCAATTATAGAATCAACGGTTCAGTCTGCAAGAAAACAGATTGACAAGTATCTAAAAGCTTCTCCATCTGGATTTTTAAACGAAAGGGTTAGACGCACAAAAGCTATAATACAAGAATATAACTTTACACCATCGTTACTAGACGTTTCTAGAGCAATGGCGTTAGAACAATTAATTGATGAATTGACGGAGGTAACAAATGTCTAAAATCGATCTTTTAACAAGCTGGGCACCTTTTGAATATTCTATCGAAATGATAAAAGAGTCAAAAGAGCTAAACGATGGTAAAATAATAATGAAAGGTATTTTACAAAAATCTGACACATTAAACCAGAATGGTAGAATTTATCCAAAAGCTATTTTAGAGCGTGAGGTTAGAAACTATCAAAAGTTTATTAAAGAGCGCCGCAGTCTTGGTGAATGTGATCATCCAGACAGTTCAGTTGTTGAACTTAAGAATGCATCTCATATAATAACCGAAGCCCATATGGACGGTGATATTTGCTATGGGACAGTTGAATTGTTATCAACACCATCTGGTAAAATCTTACAATCACTTGTTGAATCTGGTATAACACTTGGCATTAGTTCTAGAGGCGTTGGCTCTACTGTTTCACAGGGAGCAAATCAAGTTGTTCAGGATGATTTTCAACTAATTTGTTGGGATTTTGTTAGTGAACCATCAACTCCTGGGGCATTTATGATGCGTGAAGGTGTGCAAATTGATACAAAAGATTTAAATAAGGTGTTTAACGCATCCGATCGTGCATATAGAATATGTAATGATATTATTAACTGGGATAAACAATGAGTTTCGAAAATACAAAACCAAGTGAAAAGTTTGTACCATCGTACCAACTATCTGGAAAACCTTATGCTGAAACAATAACTGCTTCAGACAGCGCCAACGGCACAGAGATAACATTTCCAGCAGTAACACGCTGGGTTCAAGTTGCAAATCTTGGTTCTACAGGTCAAGATGTTAAAATTGGCTTTTCTGCCCATGGTGTTGATGGAACAGAAGACGATTATTTTTATCAACTAGAGCCAGCAGCCGACGGCGGTGGCACGACTGGAAGATTGGAGCTTAGATGCAAAAGCCTGTTTATTCTATCAACTTCTGGAACACCCACCGTTTCAGTACTTGCTGGATTGACAGATATTGCTGACATGAGATCAGCATTAACAGGATCAGCCGGAGTAGGATAATGGCAAAAGTATCAAGGAACATGCTAAAAAGTTTGGTTAAAGAGTGTTTAGTTGAGATATTAAGTGAAGGCTTATCAACTCTTCCAAATGATTTAGTTGAGTCAAGACAGCCAAGCAGATCTAGAAAAACAAAGAAAGCTGTTTCTAGACGGGTTGCTCCTGATTTAGTTTCATATGGAAAAAATTCAGCATCTGATAATAAGGTACTGGAAAATAGAATTAGGTCTGCAGCCGGAAGCAACACCGTAATGCAGGATATTTTAAGAGATACTGCACAAAATACATTACCAAATATGATTTCTGCTGAATCACGTCATACTTCTGGTTTAGCAGAGCGTGTCACTAGAGGTGATGCCGCCACAAAGGTTATGGCTGATGCCGATCCTATGGATATTTTTGAAGGTGCATCAAATTGGGCTACAATGGCATTTGCAGACAAAACAAAGTAGATATATTTAGATAAAAATTAAAATTTTTGATATTTAATTTTGAACATAACTAACGGAGAATATTATGTCACGTAAAATTAGAAAATTAACCCCATCCGTTTTACGGAAAATTGTTTTGCAAGAAACACTTTCTGGGCAAGTTGAACCAGTTGAAAAAGTAAAAGCTGTCGAGCTCGATGCCGATGAGTATGGTACATCTGCTTCACTTGAAAAAGATATTGATCATGCTAAAGTCTTAAAGCTTGAAGAGCGTCGACTTAAGAGAAGAATTAGAAAAATTCAGGAAATGCGTCGAAGAATGCACATTAAAATCTTGAAGGGACTATAAAATGGGTGCCAAACAAGACACTACATTAACAGGCGAAAGCGCCAGTGCTCTTGGTAAGCGTGACACTGAACGTCTTAAGGCTGCATATGCTTCTTCTCCACTTTATACTAGTGTTCCAGATGAATTACTTGAAGATGGTACTTTAAGCTCAAAAATGCGCGAATGGTATCAAACAAATGTTCTTGATGGTACACAAAACGGCAATACACTTACAGGCGCCGTAGATATGGACTATGGTACTGCTACAGATGTAGATGACGTTGCAACTGGTGGCGAAGGTAAACCAGCTGGTCCTCGTGTTCCAACTACTGCTTCTCCAGGTGAAGGAAATGGATCTAATCCAGCTTCACAACCAGAAGTAGATCCGGTTACAGGTCATAACGGCGATCTTGGCTCAATTGAAGATCCAGCAGGTTCATCTCCAACCCAAGGCGGCTTTAATCTAACAAACTTACCAACAGTTGGTACTTCTAACGGGAGTTAAAAATGCCGACATCTTCACAAGGTACAATAGCCGCCCTCCCCGGTGGGGAATATGGTACTGGAACCAGATCCAAAGGTTCGTCAGACTCAGCTTCCCTCGCCAAGGCCTATCCAAATTCACCAATCAATCTCAGGGGTGAGGATATGACAGCTTGTTCTATACAAAGGGGCGACGGCGATGGAACTTTAAAGGGTTGGTATCAAGCAAATGTTCTTGATGGTGTAGAAGAAAACAACACCGGTACTGGTACCGTAGATATGAATTATGGTACGTCCGACGACACAGCTGCTGATCTTCAACCACCAGACTTAGAAGCAGACCTTACTGATACTGAAGGTACCGCCGTTAATTCTTACGTTCCAGACGTATCCGCAGAAGCTGCAACCGGTGTTTATCCAGGTTCTGATCGTGTCGCACCAATTCCAACATCTCCATCAGCCACTTCAATAACTATGTCTAAACAAGATATTTCTAACCTTCCAATTAAAGGTAAATCTGAAGTACCAGTTGAAACCTCGTCGTCGTAGGAATTAATAGATGGCGTCAAACAAGCAACAAACAACTGAGGTTATTAAGGTTACATCCTTTTCCACAGGTCAGGCTAATCCAACCCACCCGGGTTTTCAACAAACATCTGTTGAACTTCCAAAAAGTGATGAAATTTGGGGCGACTATTTTAATGGTGTCCTTCGCGGCAGCACAGATGGGTATGATGGTTCCGATGTCACTAGTAGAACATTTTCTGAAACTAATTCTGCAGGTGAAGGTCCACCAAGAATTACAATAACCCAACCCGCTGAATGGCCTGAAAAAGGCGGCGCCGGTGAAGGAGGGAATCCCGCCGGCGGTTTTGTGCCCGCCATTGGATCTGCCAAAGATGGAGAGGTCTCAAGCATTAAAGCTGTTAGTGATTTTATTGAAAGTATGAAGGATTGTGGACATGGCCTTCAAGGCCATGGTAGTCTTCAAAATCCAAGAGATTCCTCTGATAAACAGCCAACAAGCTCTATTGTTGCTGATGGCATATCTCCAAGTTATGAACTTGGTAAGTACTCAAGTTAAGCGACTGTTTATAAACTTATGTCAAATATTACTAAATTTTATAATTTATCATTATTAGAATATTTTCAACATAGTCGTTCATTTTTACAATATCCAGAACCTCCAATCCATGATCTAGAGGCTGAAGAAGCTATAGATGATGAAACCTATGGTGCAATACTGAAAAGGCTCCTTACATATTCTAGAAATGATTCGTTATCAAAATTATCAACGGATCCTTTTTACTTTGCTGGTGCTGCCACTAAATTATCTGAAACAACCGCTAAAGGTATGGTTCCATTTCCAAGAATGTATAATAAGCGAACTGCAATTGCAGGAGGGACATCTTCCAAGTATCCTTTGGGACCCACTATTGGGTTCTCATCTCGCACAAAACCAACTGGTACAAAGCATGGTTATTCAAAAGCACCCTATCCAGATGTAGATTTAGAAAATAATAATGATTATTATAGTGTTAGCGACATAATTAATCAAGATTTAGATGATAATCATGTCGATTTAATAAGGAAAATGGTAAATTTAATCCATTTAGAACAAGAACAACAGAAAGTTAGCGAGCAAGGTAATAATTACAAATGATTCATTATAGGAAGACATATGAGCTCTAATTTATATAAGGAAGCCCTCTTTGAAGTCGATGAACTAAAAAGAATGGCAGAAGAAAATGCTAAAAATAAAATTATTGAAGCAGTAACACCTAAGATTCGTCATATGATTGAAGCTCAATTGCTTGGCGAAAAGAAAATTGATGATTTAGATAATTTTGACGATGATTCTTTAGAAGATGATGAATCTTCTGGCGAATTGGCAATTGGTTCAGATGATCTTGAATTAGATATGTCAGCAGATCTTATTGATTCAATTCCAGAACCAGTAACAAGTCAAGTAGTTGATATACCATCCGCACCAGCTGTCGATGCAGCGCCTGAAGCAGCACCAAGAATAAAAATTGATGTACAAGGTGATCTTAATATTGATATGGAAGCCGAGGAAGCTGAAACTGAAGACGATTTAATTTTAGGTCGCCAAATTGGTGATGTTGTTGAAGGTTATATATTAGGAAAGAGGCAGCCAGCCATTAGAATTAAAGAATTGGCTAGAAAGACTGCTGTACTTTCAAGGATGTTTGAAACAACTAGTATTAAAAATGCTAGTCCAACACAAAAGAAAATTGCGTTGCTATATTATGCAAAGCTTTTAGACGAAGCCGTTAGTTTGGTAACTAGCGGTATAATTATTGAGGAGTCTGTTGGTTCAGGCCTCTTGGGCCAGCTTAAAACAACTATAAAGGAGATAAGGCACATGGCAAATAGAAAAGATGCTGTAGCATTTCGGAGGCTTCTCGAGGAACTTGAGGCAGATGATAGTTTACAGGAAATGATGAGAGAAGAAGATGAGGATGTCGTAGTTGACGAACCTGATGAAGATGTCGAGCTCGATGATACAGCTGAAGAGGACGTTGATGTCCCAGCAGCTCAAGATGCTCTTGGTGATCTTGCCGTTGCACTTGGAATGGATCTTGATGACGATGTTCCTGCAGAGGACGAAGAGGTTGTTGATGTAGAAGCATCTGAGGAACCTTTAGAACTCGGCGAGGCTGATGAGGTTCTTGAAATTGATGAGTCAATGCTTCGTAGAGAAATTCTTCGTATGAAGGAAGGCCTTGAGGCTGAAGAGGGTGACCCTACTGTTGATGAGTCAGAAGTTGGTGACCCACTCGACGCCCAGGAAGATTTCGGTGGTTCTGATGAAGTTATCGAAGTTTCTGAGGAAGATCTTGTTGAAGCCCTTCGCTTAGAGATTGGACGCGCTCGCCGTGGCCGTCGTTCTGCCCCCCGTCGTCGTAGAGTTACAGAAACTCGCCGTAGACGAGCCCGTAGATCAGCTCGTAAGTCAGCACCTCGTCGTACACATGCAACTGCAGGTACTACACATAAATTAAATGAAGCAAACAAAAGGCTTCGTAATCAATTAAATGAAATGAATGTTTTTAATGCAAAATTGCTTTTTGCAAATAAGCTCATGCAAAATCGTGAACTAACCAGAAAGCAACAACGCACCATAGTCGAGGCTTTAGATAGTGCCAAGACAGTAAATGAGGCAAAGCTCCTTTATAAGAGTCTTTCTACTTCATTAACACAGGGCGGTACTCTTACAGAAAGTAAGAACCGTCTGCTCGCATCATCCTCAAGATCAACTCGGTCGGCATCCCCGGCATCAAATGGAGTTGATGGTGATAGGTGGGCTCTTCTTGCTGGATTATCTGGCAAGAATAACCAATAACCCCCAAACTTCAAACTAAGGAGAAAATCAAAATGTCGAAGTTTTCATTAGATCAGTTGACGGAGGGTATTCGCCAGAGACATCTGGGCACCCAAAACCGTCAATTAGTAGAGAAGTGGTCAAGAACAGGACTACTTCGCGGCCTTAAAGGTCAAAACCGGGAAATTATGTCAACACTGCTTGAGAATCAGGCAGCACAAGTTCTTCGTGAGCAGTCTTCACTCGGTACAGGAGCTGGTTCAACCGCCTCCTCCGGTGATGCTACTGGTTTCCAGAACGTTGCATTCCCAATCGTCCGTCGAGTATTCGGAGGCCTTGTTGCCAATGATCTCGTTTCAATCCAGCCGATGAGCTTACCTTCTGGTCTGCTTTTCTATCTAGATTACACATATGGCACACCAGTTGGTGGTGTTGCAGGAAACACAGCACAGTATAACTCAGGTTCATCAATCTATGGTTCCCCTGCCGGTTCTAACGTCCGTAAGGGTGCAGACGGTATTGGTGGACAATATGATCTAGCTGGTTCTGGTTACTCACGTGTATATAAAACCGCCGCTCTTACTGTTAGTGCAGGTGCCCAGGATATTATAGCCTCAGGCTCATGGTCAGGTGGTTCATCCATAACCGCCATGGACAATGCGGTCGCGATGCATGCTACTGGTACAGATGGTAAATTGCTTATGTTCGATCCTGAGATTACATCTGCTATTGAGGGTCTCGCTGGTGATGATCCTGGTAAAGGTGAGACAAAGGCTTCATATTATGCATTGTTTATTGATGCAAGATGCCTATCTGGATCATCTACCTCCGGTGTTCAGGCTGTAGATCCAACCATGATCAAGAACATTGCACTGCAAGATACTGATGATTATGATATCGCGGTTGGCCATCGTGTCATCCCGTCCACTATTCAATCCGATGTTGGTGTACTAAATGTACGTCGTCTTAATGAGCTTGGAACATGGTCTAGTGGTGTCTTCACCGCTGATCCGCTTGCCGACGTTACCACTGCTGGTACTGTTGTTAAGATGATTGTTTCTGGTACAAACGGCGGCGCCGCCAATGGTGTTGAGGGTGGAACTGCTGTTGCATACTCAACCTTATCTGTCTCATTCCCTATTGCTGACCGTCGTATTGCTGGTGATTCTGGTGATTCACTTGTTGTTCCATCGTTTGAGTCAGACTTCGGTTCTACTCCATCCCCGGAGATTCCAGAAATCGATATCAAAGTACAGTCAGTTGCAGTTACTGCTCAGTCCCGTAAGCTTCGTGCTCGCTGGTCTCCAGAACTTGCACAGGACCTTAACGCTTATCACAGCCTTGACGCTGAGGTTGAGCTCACCCAGATTCTTTCTGAGCAAATCGCTCTAGAGATTGATCGTGAGATTCTCAATGACCTTGTAACTCAAGCAGATACTCGTTTTTACTGGTCACGCTCACCTGGCGATTTCGTCAACAAGCGTACTGGCGCTGCTGATGCTTCTGGTGCTTCATTCACCGGTACCGTCCGCGAATGGTATGAGACTCTTATCGAGACCATCATTGATGTTGGTAACGAGATTCACCGCAAGACTCTTCGTGGTTCTGCAAACTTCATCGTGGTTTCACCTGAAGTTGCTACAATCCTCGAAGCTTCAGTGATGTATCGTCCATCATACAGTCTAGATAGTGACGGACAAGTTCAGTCACCGTTTAGTATTGGTGCAGAATCTGTTGGTACATTGAGTAATCGTTTCACCGTCTATAAGGACCCATACTTCCCACGTAACCAGATTCTAGTTGGCTATAAGGGTGGTTCATACCTTGAGACTGGTTATGTATATGCTCCATATGTTCCACTTATTGTTACCCCAACAATCTTTGCCCCTGAGGACTTCACTCCTCGTAAGGGTGTAATGACTCGTTATGGTAAGAAGATGGTTCGTAACGACTTCTACGGAACAGTTACTTGCATGAACATGAACATTATCTAGTAGAATAAAGTTCAATATTCTAGGAGGCCTCTTTAAACAGAGGCCTCCTTTTTTTATTTCATAACCGTATTAAGCAGTATATATAATGTTGTAAAGTGATATAATAATTTTGTATTGAACTCTTCACACAAGAAAATGGTAAAAACCGCTTTAGCGATATATTTATAAAGGTCAAACAGGAGAACATATAATGGCATTAACATCAAAAGCATCGACATCAGTATCAGCAGATACTCATTCTCATGCTGATCTTGAGAAACAATTAGCGAAAATGCAAAACGATCTTGACACACTTACTCAAAGATGTGCTTCACTTGAATCAAAACTTGCTTCAAGGCCAGCAACATCATCACCTTCTGGTGATTTTGTAACAACTCAAGCTTGGGGTATATGGAGAAAGAAGGTTGCAAAGAAACTTGGTATGCGACTTTAATCGTTAATTTTTCATTAGATGATTTTAGGTTCTCTTGTGTACGGTTCACACACCAAAGCACAAGAGAACCTTTTTTGTATAAAGTAATGAGCGTTTTTTCTGTAATAGTTAATCAATGGAGCGAGGACCATGTCAACATTTGTAAGCACATTTAGACCAACACCATTTGGTTTTTTTGATGACGATATCACATTTCAGGCTGATGCTGATAAAATTATACCTTATATTAAGCGTAAACTTGGTGATGACATTTTAAGTGTTGAATTGACAAAGAAACAAATGTGGGCATGTTTTGAAGAGGCAACATTAATATATGGTGCCGAAGTCAATGAATATCAGACTAAATCACAATTATCTAATTTGATGGGTATCTCTACAGGTTCAAACATAGAAGGGAAATATGCACACGAAACGCTTGATTTTGTTTTACGACTTGCAGAACCATACGCCCAAGAAGCCGGAATCGGCGGTTCATATAATACAATGTCTGGTTCAATTGATTTAAAGGCTGGTGTCCAAGATTATGATATATATGACAAGTTAGAAGACGCGTCAGGTAATTTATTGTTTTCATCAAGCTTGAATTCAGATGCCCCAACCCGTATGAAAATAATGGAGGTAATGCATCATTCTCCTCAAGCAGCATATAGATTTTTTGATACAACATCTGCAATCAATTATTTAAATAATGAATTTTCGTTTGAATCATTTACACCAGAAACAGTTTTCTATGTTTTACCAGTGTTCGAAGACATTCTTAGAGCAGGTCAGATGGATTTATCCAATCGAGTCCGCCGTTCAAATTATTCATACACCACTCAGGGCACAAAAATAAGGATATATCCAACACCAACAAGTGACACAACCAACAAGTTGTGGTTAAGGGTAGGCTTTTCAGCCGATCCTTTTTCACCAGCATATAAAGATGCAACAATTGATGGTGTTAGTTCATTTGCAAATATACCTTATGGATTTTTAAAATATGAGACATTTAATAGTATGGCCCGGACATGGATATATCGTCTTTCGCTAGCTCTTGCAAAAGAATTACTTGGTCTTGTTAGATCTAAATTTTCACAGGTACCAATTCCTGGAAATTCATTACAATTAAATGGTACTGATTTAATATCACAAGGTAGAGAAGATCAAACAAAATTAAAAGAAGAAATGATGGCTCTTTTAGATTCATTAACATATGAAAAAATGCTTGAAGGCGATGCAGCGAAGGCAGAAAGCTTACAGAAATTGTTAAAGACAATTCCAATACCTATGGGTAAGGCAATTATAATAGGTTAATATGGCACGTCTTTTTATAACACCTCGCGAAGTTGATTTAATATCTGACATTACAAAAGAAGTAATGAAAGATGTTATAGGTCAAAAAGTGTATTATTATAGAGTTCGTGAAGAATATTCTAATGTACATGATGTTTATGAAGAGGCCCCAGAAAAAATATTTGATCCACCAGTAGAAATTGATGCATTAATTGAATGGGACAGCTCAAAGGTTTCCACCAACAACTTCGGTACAGAAAAATACCAAAAAATAATAGTACATATTCAACATCGTGATGTTTTAAGTAAAGATATTGTCATCAGAGAAGGTGATTATTTAAGTTATGGTACAAACTTTTTTGAGTTAACAACTGTAGAAGCAGATCAGCTTATATTTGGGCAAATTGAATATATTACTGGATATAAAATAACATGTACTCAAGCACGAATTGGACAGATCGATAAAATACCAATAGGGCCAACAGGTGAAGAGTATTCTGATGATGGTTCTACACAAGATACGTTTGTACAACAACGAGGTTTGAAAGAAAATCGCCTTGGTGAAACCGGAGATGTTAGAGACCTTATCAAGAAAGGTAAACTAGAAGCACCAGAAAAACCTACGGAAGTATCAACTAAAGCTGATCCGAAAAAACTTGAACCTTCATTTTATAACGAGTAATTAAGTGAGCACATTTCAACAAACACATGCAAGTAATAATGAGAAAGGGATATCTAAAGATCCTGATTTCACTATACCGTCATGTACAATAGAAGATGTTGATCGTGCAATTTTTCAATTGTTTGATAAAGATATTGATTTATTCTATACACACGATTCAGCAATAACAAGAGTCCCTGTTGTATTTGCGACTGGTGAACGTTTTGCTATTTTGGCTAGAAATAAACCTCTTCGTGACAAGAACGACGCCCTCATCCTGCCATTGATATCGATTGCAAGGGGTACAATACAGAAAGATATGTCAAGGGGGACCAGCACAAATCAGGCTGCCCCTGTTACAATCAAGCGCCGCTTAAGTACTAGTGATCCTGCATATCAACAAATTATAAATAAAGAATCCATAAAGAATCAAGATAATCGAGCCCATAGCTCTCATAAGGCTGGTATATCTGGTACAGGTATAACGTCTGGCTCAATTGCAACACGTAGAAATTTAAGTGAAACAAATGCCATATATCGTTCCGGAAGGCTTCTTGAACAAACTGGTAAAAATAATATTTATGAAATTTTAGAATTACCAAACGTAAAATATTATACGGCAACATATGATATTACTATTTGGACACAATATACACAACAGATGAATGATCTTATCATGGCATTTATAAATTCTACTCATACTGGCTCAAAGGTATCGTTTAGAATTGAAACCGATAAGGGCTACTATTTTGTTGCTTATTTAGATGGTGATATTTCTCCATCAAGTAATTTTGACGATTTTACAGACTCTGAACGGCTAGTTAGATATGCATTTACGATGTCTGTTCCAGCTTATATAGTAAACCCTAATTATGCCGGTTCAAGAAATGAAATTAGAAGATTTATATCGGCACCTCAAATATCATTTGATATTACAGCCGTCAACGCACCGCTAACATCAAAGAATATTGTTGGTGTTCCAAGCGGAAAATCAGAAAGTTATGCGCTTAATGAACTAAATACTAAAGATATGCCTCTTCCAGGCCAATCAGTAGCAGAAAATAGTCAAGCGGATATTAATGAGTATTATGACTCCGCGGCTCTTGGTGGAGCAAAATCAGGCCGCGAAAGAGTTGAAGTTGTTAGGACTTTTATTGATCCTGTCTCCGGAGAGGCAATTAGTGAAGTTCTTCCATTCAAGCAAAGGAATGCCCGAAAGGGCGAAACTGTGTATCAAGCACAATTAACAGATGATTTAGGTACAATAACTGTTGTACCGGAGTAGAATAATGAAGTTTAATGAGATAATTACTATTGAAGAATTAAAAGGAGCTCAATAATGGCTGAACAAACTTTTCGATCACCCGGATTTTTTGAGAGAGAAATCGATCTATCCGGACGTACGATTGAACCAACTGGTACACCTGCTGGTGTTATCGGAACATCAGAGCGAGGACCTGCATTTATTCCAGTAACTGTAGGTTCAATCGAAGACTTCACTGCACGCTTCGGCGATCTGGATCCAAATTTGGCTGGACCATATGCTGTGAATGAATACTTAAAGCATAAAGATGCTGTTACATTTATGAGGGTTCTAGGAGCCGGTTCAAATGATACAGAATCTGAGATATCTGCAACAAAGACATATGGCATAGTTTCTAAGGCGGGTTTTAAACTCACAGATGTAGCAACTACCATCGGCGTCGCCTCAACTGCATGGGGTCACGGCGCGCCATTGTTTCTAATGGCTCAACATTACGTATCAACATCAGTTGAATCAATGTCACTACCAGAATTTACTGATAACAGTTCTTTCCCAAACCTTGGGGCTGGTGATAATACGGTTAACTTGTTAAGAGGCGTAATATTTCCAACAACAGGTTCAAGGGTTATTTTAGCCGACGCCGGAGCGGTGACGGCAGCTGAAGTAGATATAACTACTAATCAATGTACTGTTGATATCGATTCAACAGGTAAAACATTCAAGAAATTTAAAATAATTGTTTCTTCTTCTGCAGGTACTGGATTTTCAAATGACGACGATCTCCCTGGATGTAGAATTTACACCGCTTCATTGAATCCAACAAGTGACGATTATATTTCAAAGGTACTTAATACAGATCCAGATGAATTTCAGTCACGTCAACACTTGCTTTATCTTGACTTTGCAGTTGAAGATGAGTTGGCTCCAGTTCACTGTTCCACAGCGGCCGGCGCTAGTGTTCCATCTACAATATTAATTACATCTGGTTCAGCCGTAGAAAATGTTTCTGGTGGACAAAGCGACAGTTATCTTAATTCATTCGGAAGATTTGATACTCGTTACACAACTCCAAAAACACCAGCTATTATATCACAACCATTTGGTGGTACAGAATTTGATCTGTTTCACCTTGAATCATTATCTGATGGTTCTTATGCTTCTGATAAGTTAAAGGTTAGTATTGCAAATATTAGAGCATCAACTGATAAGAATTATCCATATAGTTCATTCGAGGTTCAGGTTCGAAGCTTTAGTGATCAAGATGAAGCAAAGGAAGTTATTGAAGCATATCCAGACGTAAACCTTGATCCTAACAGTGGCAGGTTTGTCGGTAAGATGATTGGAGACTTTAAGCCAAAGTTTAACTTCGATTCACTTGATCTTGATGAACAACGAATTGTTGTGTCGGGTAAATATCCTAATATGAGCAAATATGTACGTGTTGTTATTAACCAGGCTGTTTATGATGGTGAGGTACCAAAATCCGCAACACCGTTCGGCTTTCGTGGTATCCCGGTACTTAAGACAAATGATTCTATGACAGATACTCCTGGTACTGCCTTAGTAGATAAAAACGGTAATGCTGTTGGTAATGCTGCGACATTCCATAGAATGTATAACGAATATAAGACAATAATAACTGGCTCAATTGTACCACCTCTGCCATTTAGATTCAAGCTTACTAAGGGAAATGTTCCAACCTCGGCCGGCCCATATGTTGGTTATCCATCAAGTGTCGAGCGCGCTGATTCAAGAATGTATTGGGGTGTTAAGTTCGAGCGTTGTGCAGATATAAATAATGTTGCCAACTCCGGCTTAAATCCAAATGCTGGCTCTGTACCAAATGCAACCGTTTCTGCATATGCAAAAATGCAAGGTATAGCTGGATTAGACAACTTGGTTACTGGTTCTGGGGCAGATATATTTAACGATAATAAGTTTACTCTTTCTAGAGTGGCATTGTCTGCAACTTCAATGGCAAATGTAACATCCTCAGCCGGTGAACATATGCTTGAAGCCGCATATATAAGGAACGGTTATCCAGAGGCTAAAACATATACGATCAATGACGGTTTATTATCCGGACGTTATACACTTGCTACATTGTTAGCTAGTTCTTCAATTAAGTTTAATAGATTTACATCATATGCTAAGTTTACAACACCATTTTATGGTGGCTTTGATGGTCTCAATATTCTTGATAAAGATAACAGATGTTTAACCGATAAAGGCGCCGCAACAGATCCTGGTGGAAAAGCTGCAGATACTATTACTGGAGGTCTTGGCCTTTATGGAACTAACGATGGTTCTATGATGGGTAAGGGCCCACAAAACAATGCGGTATTTAGTTATAACAAGGCAATTAGAATTATGACTGATCCAATGACGGTCCGCCATAATTTGCTAGCCATTCCAGGAATCCGTGATCCATATATTACAGATGAGGCTTTAGCTGGTGTTAAGGCATATTCACTTGCAATGTACGTAATGGACATTCAACATTATGATGAAGATGGAAATAGGTTATTTGCCGATAATCCTGCAAGACCAGATGTTAGAGAAACAGCTGAACAATTTGAAAGTCGTAGAGTTGATAACAACTATGCTGCAACGTATTTCCCTGATGTATTTATTGATGATGTTACAAATAACAAACCTGTTTTTGTTCCGTCCTCAATCGCAGCGTATGGTGCCTTAGCCTATAGTGACAGTGTTTCATTCCCTTGGTTTGCTCCAGCTGGTTTCAATCGTGGTGCACTTGGGTTTGTTAGAAACACTGAGACAAGATTAACTGCTGGTGATCGCGATGATTTATATGACGCAAGAGTTAATCCGATTGCAAACTTTCCAAATGGAGGATTTGTAATATTCGGTCAAAAGACACTGCAAATTAATAAGAGCGCTCTTGATAGAGTCAATGTACGTCGAATGCTTCTTGAAGTTAAGCGACAGATTTCTAGTATTGCAAAACAACTTCTTTTCGAGCCAAATAACGCAAATACTCGAGCTCGTTTCATAGGTCAAGCTGCTCCAATATTATCATTGATTCAATCACAATCTGGTATTGAAAAGTTCTCAATAGTAATGGACGGTACAAACAATACGCAGGAAGATATCGATGGAAATCGTCTTAATGGTCGAATAGTTGTTGTTCCTACTAGAGCAATTGAATACATTGCAATTGACTTCGTTATTACTAATGCTGGAGTTGAATTCGCGTAATGCCAAGCCCAGGTACTGAATGGTCGCGAGGATCATCTCTTCCAGCAGTTCAAGTAGTTGCTGGGGGGGAGGGTCTTGGTGTAATAGGAACGTCCCCAAAGGGCCCGGCCTTTATACCCACGTCATTAAAAGATATTTCTGGCTTTGAGACAAAGTATGGAGCTATCTCGGGCGCTAGCTTTGGTATGTTAGCCGCCCAAGCCTGGTTAGCTAATTCTGAAGGTTGTACTTTTATGCGTCTACTTGGCATTGGAGATGGTCTAAAACGTCTATCTGCCGATTCAACAAATTCTGATGGAGAATCAATAGCTCCCGGCGCAGTAAAGAATGCAGGGTTCGTAGTGGGCGCCGAAATGACCGGCTCAAACGGAATGTTAGGACCTAATCCATACGCAGTAAGCGGTGGTCCACCTGGTCGAACATATTTCCTCGGCGCATTTATGTCAGAGTCAAAAGGTAGTACGTATTTTTCTGATGCTGGTATCCAACCAACCACAGACGGTGTACCGATCTTAAGAGGCGTTCTATTTGCGCCATCTGGTGTTATACCATCATTATCAGGTTGTTATACAGAAAACACCTCAACGGCTTCATTAGGCCCTGCTGCTGGTAATTTTCTTGGTTCAAATGATGGTGGTGCTTCAATAGGCTCAATTTATAAAGACGGTGACGTTTCAGAAAAATTTGTTTTATTGTTAAATGGTCATATTTCAACTACTGAATATCCAAATGAAATTAGTGCATCATTAAACACTACAATGACAGATGATACTGGTGTCGATATTTATTTTGCCAACGCATTCAATACCAATCCAACTAAAATCCGAGAAGCCGGACATTATTTATATACGTATTATGATATTGATCAATCACAAGCAAAAGTTGATGGAACTGGCTTTGTAGACCCGGGTTCAACAAAGATAGACGCATATGAGAAAACATTAGAAGATGCAATTTTTCTAACCACATCATCGATGGATAGAAATCCAAATGATACTGCTGGTTCTTTATCAATTCCAAATTTTGAAAATTTTTGTGATAGATATCAGACAGCAAAAACACCAGTAATATTTTCACAGTTTATAGATAGACAACAATTTGACTTATTTCGATTTCATGCTCTTGATGATGGAACAAATATTGGATCTGAATTAAAGATCACAATAAGAAATCTTGTCCCTCAACTAACAGATGATTTATATGGTACATTTGATGTTGTGGTTAGAGATTTGACAAACACCGATGCGGACTTTGGTGCAATTGCTTCCGCGGAAGAATTTATAGGGTGCAATTTAGACCCTTCGTCTGAGTTTTATATTGCAAGAGTTATTGGTGATAGACACTTCTATTTTAACTTTGATACAGATAAAACAAGGCAAAAATATGTCCGCACCGGTGACTACGAAAATAAATCGGCTTACATTCGTGTTGAAGTAAATCCGGCAGTTGAGAAACAAATTCTTCCAACAAAAGTTTTACCAGCCGGTTTCAGGGGCCCATATCATTTAGTCACGGCCGGTTCAAGTATTTTAAGCAATAATCAACACCCACTTAGTGATGGTTCGGTTATACCATCATCAACTTCTTGGGCTCATAAAATAGTTCAATCACCTATACCATACCGTGTTCAATTAAGTAATAATGATAAAACGTCAGATGGAATAACTTTTTTAGAGACAAAAACTGTTGACGAAAATGCGAAATATTGGGGTATTAAAACATCAAAACATAAATCGATAGAAGAGCCAAACACAGATCAAAATCAAAATACAAGCTTTATTTCTTATTTAAAATATTTTCCAACATTCATGACGAATAGAATAAATCCATGGGCTGGAGATAATAATGGTGTTGATGACTCTGACGATACAATATATGATTCGGACCGTTTTAATAATGCTAAATTTAGTTTAGAAAATATATTAATTCATACAACGTCCTACTGGATTGATGGTATCAAAATTGATGCCCTCGGCGCAGCCATCCCACCGATAGATATGGGAATTGATGACACACAATGGGCTTATGCAAGATATAGACCAGATAGAACAAAGATACCGTTAATTGATAAGACCCTTAAACTAAAATCAGGTGTTAGGTTTTTTGATTTTTCAAAAGATTTATCTATTACTACACCAAATACTTACGCTGGCTTTACAGTTCCGTTACAAGGCGGATTTGATGGTTTTGATATGTTTTCTATTGAGAAAACAAATTTTTCAAATCTTGCATCATACTTTGAAATGCAGGATGAAAATCAGGGTCAAAAAACAGGTGCTACCACGGCTGCATATTTGACGGCACTTAGAATACTTGAAGAAAAGTCTGAAGCTGCAATTAAATTGTTGGCAATTCCCGGTATCAGATTAGAAGCAATTACAAATAAAGCGTTACAAGTGGCTGAAGAACGCTTCGACGCGTTTTATGTTATGGATATAGAAGAGGTTGATTCTGAAGGTAATATTTTGTTGACAGGTAGTCATCCTGGTGTCACAGTTGCTCCAGATCCTACATTAACAGCGAGTAGATTTAAGTCAAGGGCATTAGATAGCTCATTTACTGCCGTATATTTTCCCGACATTCAAATGAGGAATCCATCGGTTCCATCAAGTGTTATATTTACTCCTCCATCAATATCGGCAATTAGGGTTTATAGTAGATTGTCGGCCGCAGGTAATATTGCTGCACCTGCAGGTACAAAAAGAGGTATTATAGATACTACCGATGGGACTTTGGGTTTAGCTATTCAACCAAAAGTTATTTTTGACGACACTCAAAAAGAAACAATTCAGACATTATATGACGCGGTAATAAATCCAATAATATCCAGTACTGATGGGCCAATGATCTTTGGTCAACGAACAACACTTAGTTCTGCTGACTCGATGTTACAGCGTGTTGCAGTTAGAAGAATGATACTAGAAATTAGGCGTCTCGTCAGGGAAGTTGCTAAAGGTTTCTTGTTTGAGCAAAATAAAGAATCGACAATGAAGGCTTTCGAAAAATCAGTAAGACCATTAGTTCAGCGAATGGTCAATGCTGGCGGGATATCTAAATTTAAGGTTCAGATAGACACATCAACCACATCACAGGTAGATATTGAAAATAATGTTGTAAGAGGAATGGTCTTTTTACAACCAACAAAATCAGATGAAATAATTCAAGTGGATTTTTCCACATAAACATATGACTAATAGTTTTTGTGATGAATACTTACTATTGTTAAAAGAGGAGCTATAACATGGCGGAACTTACATTTAAGAGTCCCGGTGTCAGTACAAAGGAAATTGATTTAAGCGGACCAACATCAATTTCGCCAACAGGTGTACCTGCTGGTATTATTGGAACTGCAAACCAGGGTCCTGCTTTTGTGCCAGTCACTGTGGCCACATTCGCAGATTTTATGACATACTTCGGTAAAACCGACGGCGAAAAATTCGGTCCACTTGCAATGTATGAGTGGATGAAGAATGCTAACGCAGGAACATATTTACGTGTTCTTGGTGTTGGTGATGGTAAAAAGCGATTATCCGCTGCCGGCACAAATGCCGATGGATCTACCATTCCAGCTGGTGGTGTTAAAAATGCCGGCTTTATAGTTGGCGATCGCCAGGTTAATATGGCAACCGGCTTAGTTGGTGTTAATAAATATGCATATAATGGTGCCGGCACAGGTGACTTAGGTAGAACATATTTCCTCGGCGCATTTATGTCAGAGTCGGAAGGCTCTTCATATTTATCTGATGCTGGTATTCAATCTGCAGGCTCAGACAAATCATCAGCGATCCTTCGTGGTGTCTTAATGGCCGCCTCAGGTGTTATGCTTTCACTTTCAGGCAACTTTTGCCATGGCAATGCATCAACTGCATCACTTAATAGTTTACCGGATTTTGATCAAGGATCAACATCCGGTGGTTCTTCAATAGGCTCAATTTATAATAATAGTGGTGTAGGTCGTACTCACAATAAGTCGTATAATTTTGTTATGTTGTTAAATGGTCATAAAACTACAGAACAATATTCAAACACATTGACTGCGTCACTTAATCCAGCACGATCAAATTATATAACTGAGGTATTTAACACTGATCCTTCAAAGATCCAGAAAGCTGGCCACGTTTTATATTCACACTATGATGTATCCACTGCTCAGGCTGTTATTACTGGTTCTGGATTAATTCCGGCATGGGTTACCGCTTCTGCTGGAGCGTTAGACAGTCGGTATACTGAAGAAGCTGTATTCTTGGTTACGTCATCTCTTGATAGAAATGTAGGTTCTGAAACAATTCCAAACCTTGAAAACTTTAGTGATAGATTTCAACATGCTTTCTCACCTGCAGTTATTTCACAAAAGATTGGAGGCAAGAATAAAGACTTATTTACAGTTCATATGCTTGATGCTGGAGCCTTTACAAATACAAATGTTAAGGTATCCATTGAAAACATTAGAAAGTCCAAGGTAGACGATGATTATGGTGTCTTTGACCTGTTGGTACGTAAGTTTTCAGATGGTGATGAGTCAGTTGCCATTGTAGAGACCGGCGAAACATTCAGAGGTCTTTCGCTTGATCCAAGTTCAGACAATTATATTGCTCGCCGAATTGGAACAATAAATAAGTTTTATGATTTTGATAAATTACCAGCATCACAGAAAATTGTTGTTGATGGTATTCATCCTAATATGTCACGATATATTAGAGTCGCGATGACAACTGAAGTTGATAATGGTGATATTACGAAAACTGCATTGCCAGTTGGTTTTAGAGGTCCGTATCACCTAGTAACATCTGGCTCAGGTATTACAATGAATTTCCAGCATCCACTCAACGAAGCCAATGACATGGCCGTCGGTGCTATATTTACAAGAACTGATGACTTAAATCCTGGTAATGAAATTATTGAACCACCAATTCCTTATAGAGTGTCTATATCTGATGGCACTGGCGGAAAGAAAAAACCAAACAGTTCTTATTACTGGGGTCTTCAAACAACTCAAGTTGATGTCGCAACGACAACGAATTCAAGTCGTATATTCAATAATGGAATCTCTGGATTTACAAAATATTATCCTAAGTTTGCCACTGGTCAACAGGCTATGTGGGTTGGAGCAAATAATGGTACAATAGATTCAGATGGTACTGTTTATGATTCTGATAATTTTAATAATAACTTATTTTCGCTTGAACAGATTCAGATTCATACAAAATCAACCGCGGATGTGGTCGATGGCAGAGAATGGGGTTTTGCAAAATATCGTAGAAATAATGAACTAGCTACCCGGGTATTCTTCCCAAAGAAGGATGGAACAACTGACACCGGCCGTTTCTTAAATGTTGCTAAAGACTTCGGTGATATCGCATCGTTTAAGTACTTTAAGTTTACAATGCCAGTTCAAGGCGGCTTTGACGGTGTCAATGTTTTTGACAAAGATAAAACAAAATTAGTAGACAATGCTGCTAAGCGTGAGATGAGTGATGAAAATCAAGGTGAGGTCGAAGGCCCCACTGTCGGCGCATATCTTAAGGCACTTCATATCATGGCTGAAAAGAGTGATGTTGATATCCAACTTTTGGCAGTACCAGGTATCCGAGAAACAAAAATTACCGACGACGCTATTGCTAAGACTGAAGGTCGTTTTGATGCATTATATATTATGGACATGGAAGAGCGTGATGTAAGTAATAATGTTGTAACATCATCTGCTCAAGAACTTAGTGTTACAAATACGATCGAAGATCTTAGAGGTAGAGCACTCGATACATCGTTTGCTGCAACATATTTCCCTGACACGATTATTCCTGATCCTGTAACACAAACTAACGTACGTGTTCCACCATCTGTTAGCGTTCTTGGCGCTTTATCGTTAAATGATGCAGTTGCATTCCCATGGTTTGCTCCAGCTGGTTTTACTAGAGGCGCTTTGGCAAATGTCTTTGACACAACAGTTAACTTCAATAGGGCTAATCTTGACTCATTGTACGAAAGCGATATTAACCCAATCACACAGTTTCCTGATAAGAAAGAACATGTTATCTTCGGACAGAAAACACTACAGGCTGCAGCATCATCACTTGATCGTGTAAATGTACGACGCTTGCTTATCGATGTTCGTCGTAAAGTCCGTAATATTGCTGACACATTCATCTTTGAACCAAATAGAGCTGATACACTTGCAAGATTCTCAGCAGCTGTTAATCCAGTGTTAGCACAGGTTCAAGCACAACAAGGTGTTGAACGTTACCGTGTTATTATCGACACTACAACAACAACTCAAGCAGATATTGAAAATAATACTGTTAGAGGAAAGATATTTATGCAACCAACCCGCGCGGTTGAGTTCATTGCTCTTGACTTTGTTGTTACAAATAATGGCACTGAAATCTAAAATAATAAAATAGATTATTATATCTTGAGGGGACCTAAATGGTCCCCTCTATTTTTTTGTAAAGATTAAATTTGGGCAACCCCATATCTTAACAACACCTAAAGATTCCGCCACTTCTTTTTCGGTCATATTATTTGCTTTATCGGCACGAATTTTAAAACGATCAATTCTATTTCGTCCATCAGTCCACCAAAAGCGATTAACTGTTCGTCCTTCAAAATTCCAGCCGGCTGTTGCATAGCCTGCCTTGGTCCCAAATCTTGTATCAACGTACGTAAGTAGTGACGTGAACCCACTCTCAACACAATGTTGTAGTGCATACTTGGTGAGCCGACTGAGACCTCCAGGGCAGTGTGTATACATTTTTGTACAGAACCTTGCAATTTCCAATTGACCCTTATATTTTTTATGGAATGGCATTCTTAATGACATACATGATATCAATTCATTATTGTAAAATAAACCAAGGGCACATGTTGATTTTACATCACCGTCAATATGATTTTCGTTAAAAAAGTCCCTTCGTGTGGAAACACCAACTGGTTTTATTACACATTTTCTTGCGAAGATGGTTTGTTTAAATATGCCAAGCTTATGGGCAATCATTGATTTACATATTTCTTCCTTCTCACGCCATTCATCGTCAAAGATATGAATTAACCCTACATTAGCATCCGCACACTTAATGGTCTTGTCAGAATGATAATGTCTATCCTTATAAAGTTCGCTATGAAAATATAAACCATTAAATTCTATTCCAAAGTTTTTGTCTGGAATAAAAATATCTATTTCGTAAGGATTAATAACTGTTCTATCACACATATTTGTTTCAAATCCAAGTGATCTAACAAACCGATCAACTTCAACTTGTTGTTTAGATCCTGCCGGATTACATTTATTACAACGATTACTTAAAGCGCTTAATAAGCTTTTGGTTTGTAGATGTTTACAGGTTTTACATTCAAAAACTAGATTTTTATCTCTATCTCTGGTATAATCATCTAAACCAGAAAGTAATTGAAGATCAGGGGCTCCAATAGATAAGCGTCGAACAATTTCTTCTTGTGTTAGCCGCTTTAGTGAATCAAGTCGTGATCTAATATTTTTTTCTTTTAATTTTCGTGAAACAGTATAACTCATTTCTAGAACTCGTGAATCAGTCTCCTTTGTCAGACCTTTCGCCCATGGTGTTAATTCACCTGAGGCATATTGTTGTTTTAAGCGCTGTGAATTTACCATAAGTCGTGAATCAGTCTCCTTTGTTAACCCTTTACTCCATGAAGATCTTTCGCCAGAATCAAATTGTGCCTTAACAGTTTTACTTCTTTTAATTGCACCTTTTTTTATTGATTCATTGGTCTCCTTTGTCAATCCTTTTGACCACCCTACTTGTCCAATTAGTGAATCTGAGCGCTTTTTACTAATTTTCCGAGCAGTTTCTTGATCGTACGCACTATAGATATTTCCATTATGTCCATCTATAAACTTATTAAAGCCTTTGTTCCATGATTTGAAGTTTGTATGTAAGCCACAAGTATTACAGGCACATACTGGCCTATTGCCATTTAATTTTGTTATTGTATAGGCATCTTCTATATCATTAAATTCATGTTCAGTAATAAGGTGTTCATTGAATTTTTTCTGCCTTCCACATGTAAAGTCACATGTTGGGCACTTAAATCTTGTTGATGTCATTATAGAATCCTATCAATATTTAAATATAGGTTATTTACATATAAAGTTAAGTAAAAAAGCACAAGTGCATATTTAATTTTGAGTCGAACAACTTGGCTTATGTTAAATAGAGAAACAGGAGAAAACTAATGGCTACTACATTGCCTGTAGCAGATATGCTACCAAATAAATTTGAACCAAAACGTAAGTTTAGATGGGTATTTGCAATTGAGGGAATCGATGCATTCCTTATGAAAGCAGCTGCTCGCCCTAATGTTACCATTGGTGAAACCACACTAGAGTTTATGAACTCAAAACGTTACCTTGCTGGAAAGCTTGCTTATGACGCAATCAGTGTAACACTTTATGATCCCATTGCCCCATCCGGTGCACAGCAGGTCATGGAGTGGGTTCGTACCCACACAGAAACTGTATCAGGTCGTTCTGGTTATGCAGATTTCTATAAGCGCGATTGCCAGATTAAAATGCTTGATCCTGTTGGAACAGTCGTAGAGCTTTGGGATCTAAAAGGGTGTTTTCTAACCTCTGCTGGTTTTGGTGATCTTGATTATGGAACTGAAGATGCAACAGAGATTGCATTAACAATTCGTTTTGATAATGCAGTGTTACAATACTGATTAATTTTATTATTTTAAGTTATTGGCTTTAGCTAATTTGCTTAACAAGATTTTATATTCTAAATACGTCATAGCATATTTTGTGTTATGGCGTATTCTTTTATTTACTGTCTAGACAAACATTTTACATTTAAAGTAACAGTACTATTTTTTATTGTAGTTTTTTAAGGAGAAAATAGATGTCTGCTCGTAAGGGTAATGAAGTATTTGATAATAAACGCCAGACAATGGCACCACGAAGAGATGTCCTAAAGGATGATTTTGACTTCGAAATACCAGTTCAATCGGTTCCTCTTCCTTCAGGTGGAGTAATTTATCCAGTTGATTCGTCAATGCATGGAAAAACAGAAGTTTCAATTAAGGCAATGACGGCAAGAGAAGAAGATATCTTAACGTCTAGAGCATTAATTAAAAAAGGGACTGTTATCACAGAATTGCTTAAATCAGCAATTGTGGAAGATGGGTTCGATCCAGACATTATGCTTTCTGGTGATCGAAATGCATTAATGATTACTCTTCGTGTTACAGGTTATGGGGCAGGTTATACTTGCGAAGTTGATTGTCCTGCATGTAGTCAACGAACTAAACAAACTTTTGATCTTTCAACACTTCCAATTAAGGAGCTTGAAATCGAGCCTGTTGCTCTTGGAGCAAATTTGTTTGAAACGGAACTTCCTATTTCGAAGAAAAAAGTACGCTTTAAGTTTCTTACCGGTGCCGACGAGCAAGAAATGGCGGTGATGGCCGATAGAAAGAAGAAACAAGGTGTTACTGTCGATTCAATGGTTACAACTCGATTGAATCATCAGATTGTTAGTATTGATGGAATTAGCGATAAGACAAAAATTGGTTTTTTCACCCGCGCGATGCCGGCTCGCGATTCTTTACACTTAAGAAAATTTATTGATAAATCTGAACCTGGTATTGATATGAAGGCATGGATGGATTGTACCTCATGTTTTGAATCATCGGAGGTGCGCTTACCTTTAGGCGCCTCGTTTTTTTGGCCTGAGTCCTGATAACAAAGAGGTTTATTTAGAGCATATTTTTCTGCTTATGTACTATAGTGGTTTTAGTTATTCTGAAGCCTATAAATTACCTGTATGGCAAAGAATATGGTTTATTGAAAGAATAAACACAGAAATTAAGAAAAGTCAAGGCTCATCCCGCGGCCATGAAGCCCCTGATCAAAGACAATTGCAGGGAAAACATCGCGCATTTGCACCATCTAACCAACGTAGATTTACGTAGGATGATATTTATTGATAACGAGGTGTAATTTGCAATTAGATAAAACAACATTTTCATTAGCCGCAGCATATATTCTTGGCTTGTCACCAGTTGCTAAGATAAAAGGCTCATCAAAGGAGTTAGAAGCATTTTCCAGTGTTCTTGAATCGTCCCGTGGTCTTCACAAGCTATTACAAGGTAATGCCACCACTAATGTAATATCTGAGGCATTAGCAGATAAGTCTGAAAAAGCTAAGACGTTTAAGAACGTCTTTAATCAGACCTGGCCTTTTTAGAGAGGCAGTGATAATTGGCTAACAGTCAACAACTAGATATAGAAGTAGCAATCAACAATGCGTTGAAAGCTCGCGTTGGGCTTCTAGATAATCAAAAGTCAATGATTATAGATCAGATTGCCCTTGCGCAAGAAATGTGTAGGGCTCTTGAGTGTAAAGAACTTGACGGTTATAATGAAAGGTTGGCTGAAACTAGAAAAGGTCTTCTAGACGCCTCCGACGCTACAGATAAGACAACGAAGTCTACACAGAATATGACTCAAAACTTGAAAAAGAGTAAGAAGTCGATGTTTAGCTTTAAAGGTGCCGCCGTCGGCGCCGCCGTTGCGATGAAAAATGCGTTTGGTGGGGCTTTTAAAGTCATAAAGTCTATTGGAACATTAGCTAAATCATTAGTCACCGGCGCTTTTAATCTTGTAAAAGGTGCCATGGCAGCATATAACCAAATGCTCGACGGTATAGCCCAAAAAGGAATGGAGGCTGCCAATGCCGGCTTGGGTCTTCGCAATGCGTTTGAAGATGTCAAAGAAGCACTTGGCGATTTAGCCACCGGCGCCGGTAGAGATGTTGTTGCATCATATGAAACGCTTAGATCTCAAAGTAACAACCTTGCCGGAACTGGAATTCGATTAGCTAAAGTCTTTGGCCGAGGCCCAGATGGTTTAGCTGCAGCATTAGCATTTGTAAGCGAGAATGTTCAAGGCCTTGGGCCACAAATTGATAGATTTTCAGGAGCCATGGCGGAAGCTGCTACAGAAGTTGTTTTGATGGGTAAAGCTCTTGGTTTTTCTGGTGAAGATTTTGCTAATTTTGGAACTATGGCTGGGTATGCCGGCGAGTCGCTCCAGGAGACGTTAGGTCGAGTTTCTAGAGAAATTGTTACAGTGTCTAAACGCTTTGGTGTAAATACTAAAGTTATGTCGAAAAACCTATCAACTATGATGAAAATGCCTGGTGTTTTTGGTTCAAATACTAAGGAGATGCTAAAAACGTCAGTTGCTGCTCAAAAATTAGGAATGTCAATTGAAGAATTGACATCTGTTACCGGCGTTTTTGATGACTTTGAATCCGGTGCCCAAGCAGCTTCAGATATGGCTGCTGAATTTGGTATTGTCGTCGATGCTGCTTCCATGATGACTGCTGAACCGGCAGAACAAATGTTGATGTTAAAAGATGCTGTCGCCGCTTCCGGACAATCATTTGAAGAGATGTCTAGGCAAGAGCGCGCCAGAATGGCTGAGCTTACTGGTATGGATATGTCAACAATGCAAAAAATGATGGATCCATCGAATGCATTTGACGGCGGTGCCCTTGATGCTGTAGAATCAGGTGTTGACGCTGCTACTGCTGCTACATTGTCTCAAGCTGCAGCAACAGAAGAATTATCTAAAATGATGAAACAACTCCACGAATCAATGGAGCCAATGAAAACATCAGGAGGTTTCTTTGGTACATTCATAGAAGGTATAACAACAGGTATAATGCGTTCTGATGAATTTAGGGAAATGACGGCTAACGTTACAAACGCCTTTAGTGTTGTCTTCCAGTCAGGTAAACGTGTCGGTGATATGTTAGGTGAACTTGCTGGACCTGGTGGTCCTTTTTACTTTATTTTTGAGCATCTCAATGGTCTTGAAGACACAATGAAAAATTTAATGCCAAAAATTGAGGCACATTTCCGAACATTTGTTGACGACTTAATGGCTGGTGGAGATCGAGCCGCCGCGGCATTACCAAAACTTATTGAAGGCATAGCCGACTCACTGTTCGGATCAGGCGGTGGTGGCGCATTTGGTGCAATGATGGATGGTTTTCATAAATTGGCAGATTTAATTGTTGCCAATATTATTAATTCAATTCCATTTTTTGCAGAAGGCTTAATCAAATTGTTTGAGGGAGCCGTTAATTTAATGACAGGTGGTCTACCTGATCTCGGTGTTACAATTGCCGAAGATGGTATAATGCCAATGTCCCAGCGTGCCTTTGCTGGTCTTATGGATTCCGGTGTTATCAACGATCTCGGTAATGCGTTTATGTGTTTGATGTCAACAATGTGGGAAAAATTTGGTCCTACAATTACTGACTGGGCTGGTAAAGCGCTAGCTGCAATTATTACGATGGCTCTACTTCAGTCATTACCAACAATTTTGGTCGGTGGTTTAATTAAGGGGGCAATGGCCGGTTTTGGTGGCGCAATAGGTAAGGCAATGGGTGGTGCTACAGAAAATGCCCCCGACGGCGAAGGTGGCACATTAAATAAAAGTTTCGGTGAAAAACTGGCTTCAACCGCCGAAGGCATTAAAGCAGCAATCTGTGCGCTACAAGATATTGGCTTAAAAGAAATTGGTTATGCAGCTGTTGTTCTTGGTGCCATTGCAGTTGGACTAGCCCTCGGCGTGATGGGAATGGTAAAATTAGCTCTATGGATACAAGAATCTGGAGTTAGTATGATTACCCTTGGTGTAACGACCTTGGTCATGATAGGTATGGCCGCCGCCATTTATGGGGCCACAATGGCTGCAGAAGCTGCTGCAAGAGTTGAGCCAAGTATTATGACGAAGGCTGTACTTGGCTTGATCGCAGCCGGCTTGGTTTTCGCCGGGATTGCTGGAATTGTAACCATGGTCATAAAAGAATTTAATGGCTTAGAATATAATGATGATTTACCAAAAATTGTCGAGGCTGCCGGTAGTCTTACAATGACAATTTTGAAGGCAACCGCTGCAATTATTGGAATGGGCGCTATTCTTGCTATAATTATGACATTAGGCTCAAATCCAGTTACGGGAACAATTCTCGCTATAGCGCTCGCCGCCTCAGCTACAATTTTCGCCGGCGTCGCCGCGCTTGTTTATGGATTAGTATCATCCTTTGCAAGCTTTGATGCAGGTGCAGCCAACAGAGCTGTAGTCGCAGCAACGGCTGCTGGGATGATTACCGAAACTGTCATGTTTGTACTTGATTCAATTTGGAATATTATGAAAAATGTTGGGAATTGGAGCTCCGATACATTCGATACTGTTTTAGAGAAAATTGTGGATATCACAACAGCTATTAGGCATAAAATGATGCCAGCGGTTATCGCAACAGCAGCAATGATTACTGGTGATCCACAAATAATTAAAGATAAATTAAGCATAATCGTCACACTTCTTCAATCATTTGCACCAATTACTGACTTAATGGCTGCGGCACTTAGTATAAGATCAATGCGACCTGGTGATGTAGCATCGGCAATAGACAGCGTTTCTGGAGGTATGAGTGATATAATTTTATCAATGTCGGATATGGTTCGTGACATTGTTCAAGTATCATCTGGTTTAACATCGGCACAAATAAGATCGGCAAAGGCAGTAGCCCCAATGATTGAAGCTGTGGCATCATTATTATCATCATTCAAGCCAGCCGAAGGGTTGTTTGAAGACTCTATATTAACTAACACGACAACACAATCTAAATCCGCCATGTTTGGCTTAATAGGTTCCGCGGAACGTACGGATTCTCGTACATATGTGACAGAAGAAGCTAGTGCCAAGACTGCAAACTATATAAGAACATTTGTTTCTTTAGTGGAACAGATAGGTGAACCGTTAAAAGATCTTGTAATAATTATGTCTGGTATTCGTATTCCAAATGCTGCCGGAGTTGGCCGAAATATGAAAGCAGTTTCAGCAGTAATGGAGGCTGTCGGCGGCGCCGGCGACGCGCTATCAAGTGTAATGTCATTAGGTGGCGATGCCTCCGACGGCTTGTCTTTTGTTGATATTCAACGAATTAAGTCAGACTTCGGTACATTGGCCGATTTATTTCTCGACAGCGCATCAGGAGATTCTATATTAAGTCAAGTAGGTCTAATTATTAACCCTTTAACTGAATTTGGCAGAACCTATGGCCGTAGAACTGCTAGCAGTCTTCAAGGTGTTGGTAGCATATTAGGTACAGATATACCTCAAGCCCTTCAAAGTATAAGTGATTTAGCAACAACCGCAAGTGTATTAGCTGCAGAAATACCTACATCCTGGTATAATACTCTTGTAGAACCAATTCAAGATATGATTACCCAGATTGGTCTTCTCGACGCGGAATTAGAGAGTATGGAAGCGATAAGCGTTAATGCACTTTTACATAAAGTAGGTTCGGCATTCGGTGTTCAAAATGAAACAATAACTGTTACCAGAGGGAATGTTAATGTCGACATTAAATTAAATGTTACAATGCAGGCCAGTGAATTAAGTAGAGTACTAGTTGAGGGAAATTGGGTTGAGAAAGGCGAGGAATATTGTGCCAAGCTTAGAGAGCTTGATCGATAATTTAAACAAATGGAAAAGAAATGAGTGATACAGCAAAACTTATTGAAGCAATGAAAATTATTAATAAGGCAAAAATTAATGATGAAGAAGCTTTACAAGAAAAAATATCGTTATTAAGAAATATCGATCTTTCGGCAGAAGCAATAAAACAAGATAATGTTTCTGATTTAATAGAAAATTTAAGCGATGATGAAAAAGAAAAACTTGACAATGATATGGACGATTTAGCTTCCACATACTCAAGTATCTTAAATAGTGTTGCTGATTGTCTTGAAAATCCAGAACTCAGATTAAAAATAGTTGATGAGTTTAAGCGCCGATTGGGATAATTAGTTACAGGAAGATAACTTATGGCTGACGAAGAAATCAATAATAAAAAAGCTACAGAGATTTATTATCCTGATGCTGATGGATCTGTCAAATGGTCAGATGATTTGCCTTCAGATGGTAGAAAAACTCTTGGTGAGTGGCTTAATAAATTAACTGAGACAAATATTGAGCCAGTGCCGCCGGCATCTGCCGACGCAACAATGGATATAGATAATAGTCAACATCCTTATGTCGATCCTTCAAGCATTAAGACAGTATATAGTGAAACAGCTGCCGGCGTAGATATTAAGACAGATGTTGTTAAATTAGGGCCAGATGGCAACGCGTTAAAATTATTGCATGACGTTACCCCAACCGCCGCCACTGAAGGCACTTATCTTGATCCAACAACACAAGGTACAGGTACAACACTTGGTAGAACATCTGAAGTATTAACAAAGAATAGATTTTCTCCAGGTACATCATTTAAATCAACTGACGCTTGGGCAAACACCCAAAAACTGGATGGTTCTGGGCATGCCACCTCTAACGCTTCTTCTTTTGGTGTTTATGATAAAAAATTCTCTGCTTTAGCCATGACTGAACTTCAAGATGTTGCTGAACAATTATTGTTAAATGCTGTTGGTGATAAATCATCACCATTTGGTGACAAAGATGCAGCGACGTTCGATACAGGCGCCGGCGGAATATTAGGAACACAACTTGGTATAAGCCGGGATAGCTATAGTGCTGATACAGATTTTCGGCCAGCGCATGCTATACAAGCAGCCCGCGGCTCCGGAAGAACGGCTACCGATAATGTTAATGGCTCAATGCCAAAAAATGCCCCAGAAGAAGATTTAAGTGAAAACAAAGATTATAAACGTACATCCTTTGGTGTTTTAAACAATCATCTTGAACCATTTGCACCTGCCTTACCAACATCAATGATATTACTTGCTGCCGTTGCTGCAATTACGGCTATTATAGCATCTATTGTTTTAGCGCTTATCATCGATGTCCTTGGTGCTGTTGTTTCGTTGATAAGTGGCAATGGTCTTGGTGGTGGTATGAGTCCAGATGCAACATATCAAATATTTGGTGATAGTAACGATCCGTCAAAATTATCAATGGGGGCTGCATTTGGCTCCAATGATCATTCTGATAGTGGTTTATGGGCATCAATTTATAGACTCTTTAATTTACCACCTTTAGAAGCAGAGTATGATAGCTTTTTCTATTTTACGGCCGCTGCAACTATTGGATCACTGGAATTTTTTATAGGTAATTCATTAAGTGGATCATTTATGATGCCACAAATACTTACAAATTCTGCAGGTTATTATGTTGTAGTTGTTAGAAACGCACTCCGGGATATGGAACAAATATCAGATGCTGCTAGTGATATGGGTGGAGGTGGAGTCACTGGTGCCATTGAAGGTTTCTTTGGTTTAATAGATGCCTTTACGTCAAGTGCTACATTTAAGTTTATGACAACAATGATTCAAATTGGTGATAGAATCATGACAGGCCCAAGTTTAAAACCGTCACGTGATAATAATGGTCGTGTTATAGATGGAGTATTACGTGAAAATCAGTCCTCACCTACAATCATTACAGATCTTGGAAAAACAATTAGAATGAAAAGTGGCAATAGAAAATTATCATATGCCTTTTCGGTTCTACCACAAATATATTTACGTCCTACGGAAACCTTTGCCTATCATACATTAACACCTTCCGGAGATGCAAAAGATCCATTTATGGATTCAAATGATGCAGAAATCGCCGGCGTAGCACAATTCGCTAAACAAGGCGTCCAGTCAACAGATGTGATCATATCAAAAGGTCTTGCTTTTGGCGGCGGTGAGAAACCTCCTGCATTTTGGAATAGATTAACATATATTGAAAATGGTAGAATCCCAACACGGTTTAGACAAGAGCTTGAAAACGAATTAGACGCATATTATATGCCATTTTATTTTCATGATTTAAGAACAAACGAGATAATTCCTTTACCAGCATTTGTATCAGCAATTTCAGACTCTTTTTCACCTAAATATTCTGAATCAACGTCATTTGGTAGAATGGATGCTGTACAGATATATGGTGGAACAACTCGAAAAATTGGATTTTCATTTTATATGGTTTCTACAAGCCCAGAAGATTATTCTGCACTTTATTATGGAATTAATAAGCTTGTTTCGCTTGTTTATCCACAATGGGGAGGAGGAACTGAAATAACCAATGCTGCCGGCGAGACCTTTCAAATTCCCTATAGTTATGTTCAAACCGCCTCTCCATTAATTCGTTTACGCTTAGGCGAATTATTTGCAAGTAATAGAACACCCGAAACAGTTCGTAGGCTGTTCGGTGCAAACATGCCATCATTTAGTGTTCCTGATCCGAATAAATCCGACGAACCTGCCCCACCGACCAAAACATACGCGGAACCTGGCACTACACCATTCTTTCCCGCCCATTTCGAAGCGATTGTTTCAGCCGGTCGAAGTGCCGCGATAGACCCTACAGTGTCAACACTTATTTTAGCTACGCAAGTAGCAAATGCTGGTGGTGAAGCAGTGTTGTATAATGGCTGTGCCCCCACCTGTGGTGGCGGTGAGGGAGACACCGCCATTTCCATCTCCGGTGGAGCGCAAAACCTGGACGGCGAATCGATTTTATTGCCAACTGGGATAAATGTATTATTACCAGTCGGTATTACACTCCCAGCAGTGGAATGGAACCTTGCTAGTTATAAAAAATCTCGGTGGAGCAGTAGGGGTTCCAGAACGCTATCCGAGCCATGGTCTGCAAAAATAATAAATTATTATATGCGAGGAGCACCCCGAACAGCCCCAGGTGAGCCTCCAAAAGGTGGATATTTAAGAAATAAATTATACTACGTTGTTGAACTAAATGTTCCAGTCGTCCCGGAAGCAAAATGGCCTTATCTTATTGTACCTATAGAAAGTGTTAGCTGGCCAGGCCGGGCAGCTCCTCTTGATCCCAATCCGCAAATATTACCAAACCCTATTCCTATACCACCAATTCCTGGAGCTCCACCACCTGATGCTGTACACACTGATTATCAATTTTTTGAAAATAATGTTATTGTTAAGACAATGGAAGAATCCGGCGGCGCCGGTATTGCTGGTGCAATTACATCACTTGATTTTGATTGGAACGAAGCGCCATGGGAAACCAGTGCTGCCCTTGGTAGAGCACCCAAATATGTAAAAGTCACATTATCATTTTCACCAATACACGACGAACCATTGGGACTTAATCCAGATGGTTCTCTCCGGGCTGCTGCATATCCTGTTGGAGATGTTATTGGCTCCATTATGGGTGAAAGGTTTGGTCTTCCAGGTCGATTACCAAGATCTGGCAAACTTGATGCGATAAAACAAGCTAGACAAATAATTGCGGATGCTGGTCTTCCTCCTCCGCCTCCACCAGCCGCGGCTGAGGATGCGGAAGGGTAATGGCTTTTTCTAGATATTCACGTGCACAAAGATCACAAAAGGATGGAAAGCGTTTTGTTTCAAGTTCGAGTGCTGGTAAAATAATTAAAAAAATGGTAGACTCAGGCCAATTAAAGACAAAAGATTTTGTATTATCAGATGGTCAACGGCTGGATATAGTTGCTGCAAATTTTTATGGTGATGCTAAATATTGGTGGGTTATTGCAGCTGCATCTGGAATCGGTTGGCAGTGTCAAGTTCCAGCCGGCACATTATTAAAAATACCTGTTTCACTTCAAAAAATATTTGATATGGTTGGATAATGAGAAGAAATACTGCTAAGGCACTCGTTAATCTTGCTAGTTTTTTAAAACCCCAAAGGACCGATCTGATTGAACAGGAAGATTCAGGTGACGCACAACTTAAACTTATCTCCGATCAACTGTCCACTTTCAGCGGAGGAAGGGGCGTCGATGTCTATGAACATCTCCTTTCAGAACCTTTAAGCATAATTTTAGATCAAATTCTTGCCCCACAAGGTTTAAATCAAATAATATATGCATTTGATTTTATATCAAATTATTTACAACCCGGTGCCATCGAGGAACGTTATGAACAAAATAGACAAACGTCTACATTGGATGGCCTTTCCGGGGGTGTCGACCAATTAGGGTACGATCACCAGCAACACATTTTTAGTGGTATGTTGCAGAGCCCGGCTGGTGGGTTTATAATACATAATCACCAAGCAGTCTATGAAATGTATCCTCCCGCAAGTACAGGAGGTAATGGGCAAACCCAAACTTTGCGAACCGAAAAAATCGTACTTGGTGATTATCAAAATCCAACAAAGGCAAATCCGACATTTGGTTATATTGCTATATTAGATCCAAGATTCAATTATAGCCGTACAGAATCAGAAATAGCCTCAACAATGACTAGAGCTATTCCAACGGTTGAGCTTAGCAAATGCGTTCCTTATTTTACTTTAAGCATTACATCAACTGCTTCTACACCAAACCAAGACGGTATTGTTTCGAATAATATGTCTTACAATAAATTTTTTGAAGGTGGTTTAACTAACGTTGATGTTAATACCATGTCTGGTCTTCAAAGCTCTATAGTAACAGGTGAAGATGGCCTGCCCACGTCTGGATCTATGGATACATCAATTGGTATGGAGGCGTTTACAGTGCCACAGTCAATTGTACCCATGGGACAACCTAATGATGCTTGGCAAGGTGATGCGTCCGGAAGATATAGTTCATATTCAAGTGTTGATAGGGCGCGCCCGTTTATGTCCGTAGATTCATTTAATGTTACTGAATCACCCACCCGTGCGGCTTCCTCAACCCAACGCGCAAAGATGACTATAACTGTTCATGATCGTGCTAGGCTTCGTGAGGTTGGTGATTTACTAAAACCTGCTACGTTAAATAGAGTTGAATTTACTGTTGAGTACGGTTGGTCACACCCTCAAGGTAGTGAAATTCATAATAATGTCTATGGACAACTTATAAATTCAATGCGATCAAAAGGCACATATTCATTATCAAATTCTAGTTATTCATTTACAGATGATGGTCAAGTCAAGGTTACGCTTGATATGGTCTGTAAGGGCGCTGAATCTATTAACACAATTGATTGTGCTTTAACAGGACAGCTTGCTGTTTTGAGTGATGTTGTCGAAACATCGTACGAAGCATTAGCCAAGGCCCGCGGTACGGTAGCGCACGAATTGAGATTGGATTGGGTTCAAGATTTAACTGCAACTCAACACATAAACACAATGACGTTAGGTTCTGTTGGCTCAATGGTTTCTGGAGAAACAAAGGCCGCAATTGATGATTGGATTAGAAGGACTGGGGGGAGATCCTCACCTGCACATCTCCGCGACTTCTCCAGAATTCTTTCCACTCTTCGTACTGCAGCCACAAATATGTCACATGCTTTAATTGAAGATTTGACCCGAAAAGTAAGGGTACTTGAACAAAAAAGTTATAACGATTGGCGGATTTTTACACACTCCAAGTTAGTAATCCCAGATCCGTCGATTAACGGCTTGACCTCCACCACCGATGACCCAGTCGTTCCATTATACAACGGTAGAGCCAATCAAGCACTTGAAACAAATTGGGATACTGGAAGAAATAAATATGCTCCACTTGGAGCACTCTTACAATTGTTTGTAGTTCATCCGCTTCATAATTCTGCCCAATATGATGAAGTACAATTGGTTACATACACGGCAAATTTAAATGCATCAATTTCGGCCGGCGCAAATCTTGGTGCAATACCAATTGATATAAAGGCAATTGATGACGACTCCAGTAAGACATTTCTTGAGATTCTTAAAAACGAATATAAAATAAACGGTGGTCAATATCCTATTAATCGCTTTATACGTTTCGTTAACGAAACTTATATACAACCACACATGTCAGTCTGTTATGGCTTTAAGGCGGCTAATAATAAAACTGGAAGCTCTTTGCTTAGTTATGATAAAGATACTGGCGCAGTTGCATCTGATGCAATTGATGGAGCAACACAGGCTAAGATTTCAAAAGCACTTCGGGAATATTATTATAGAGAAGCTTTCGAAGGAGATGAATTTGATCCAAGGCCAACAACATTTAAACCAATTGATCTTAAAATTGTTTTTGATGTTTCAAAAGGAGATTCAAATGATATAACTGCTACTACAGGTGTAAATACAACCACAAACTTTGGCGAAAAGACGGTTTTAAGAATTCATGTTTTTGATCAGGCATCTGGAGATAAACCTGGTGCAATGAATATTTTACGTGATAATATAAATAGAGGTATTATTATCCCCAGCGTCCCAAAAGAACCAGCCGGTGTAAGTCCACCAATCCGACATGTTTTGTGGGGAACCGATTTTGATTTTAATGATTCTCGTAAAATATGTCAGCAACTTGATCAAAACGGTATCCTTAAAGCAGAAGCATGGGAAAATCCTCAATCGATGAATGAGCATGCCAGACAATCATTGACAAAGAGAAAAACGGATCTTACTGCTAAATTGGATCGTGACACCCTCACCACTCGCGAAAGAAGAAGATTTGAAGAATATTTAGAGGTAATTAACGTAAGATTAGGTGGCATTTCTGGTCGGTCGCAGCCTGCTAGAGCATATAGTTTAGATGCCACTCCTCAAAGATTAATTGATTATTGCGCTCAAGCAGCGCCAAATATAGTTTATGGTGAAGAAGGTACAGTTGTACAACAGATATCAATTAAATCAAAAACAAATTCTCGTCAAGCGTCTATGTTTATGAGACGCGCCCTTGATGGAGGCGGTTCAGATAGCGATGTTAATAGAGGGGTACCGATGAGGATGATGCCGGCAGATATGGGAATTGATATGCTTGGTAATCCAAATATAAAATTTATGCAAAAATTCTTTATTAAGCTTGGCACTGGCACAAGTCTTGATAATTTATATGGTGTTTCTGGTTTAAGTCATAATATTACACCTGATAGTTTTAAAACAACTTTAAAATTAGTTTCTCAGGAATCGTATGGTATTTTTAATAGTCTCGTTTCAAATATTGACGATGTCAAGGCTGCAATTGATGCTTTAGAGCAAAAAATGACTGCCCAACGAAATAGACGCTGGGACGATGCCCGTGACGAGGGGTTGGAAAACGCGCTGGGCCGCCTCCAAACCACTCTCGACAAAGCGCAGCAGTCCCTCACCACCGCGGAAAGAAACCTCCAAACAGCACAACGTGGTTTGAGATCTATGAAAAGTCAATCCGAGGAGCTGCTAATGCAATTCCATGCAATGTGGGAGAGGCATTATGCCTCGGTCCTGGCTTCGTACGAAGCCCCAGATGACCACTCCGGAGATGGCGGATGGGGTGGAGAAACCCCCGGGTACGAAGAGCTCGAGCCGCAGTGGGCGTTGATAGTCCAAAGATTGGGCTCGGCACTTAGCCAGGAATACAGGGCAATATATGAACAATGGAGACCTCATCTTCTGGCTGTGGGGGACGACCTAAGCTATGGAATCTGGAGCGCCGACGATTCATATTACAATACCATGTATACGGTCGGCGGGAATGGTGGGGCGTGGTTCGCGCTCTCTCCAGACGACTACGTAGGTAAAGAGATGGAAGAAGAACTCGCCGCCGCCCAAGCAAAGGTGGATGCGGATCAGACTGCATATACAACCGCAACAGAAAGGACTGTTGCCGACGAGCTCTCCCCGGAGGAGCTCGAGGATGTGGAACGAGCCCGAGCGGCTGGTCTTGAAGACGATGTGAATATCGAAACCCAAACCGCCACCGCGGCAGCAGAATGAACAAACAAGCTTAACAATATATACTTCAAGTAATGTATTATATCGATAAAGAATTTTTAGGTTTAGAACCTTCAACAAAATGCCGCATGTTGTGCGAAGACGGAACTCTAAATCCAGGTACAGTCGGCGCTTTTTTACAGATTGCCCACGTCAAAAACAATTTCATTCCAAGCGAAATTATTAATACACTTAGCGTTTGCAACATTCCAATCCATAAGGCCGGCCTAAGTTATTTAGTTAGAAAACAAGAATTAAACGATATTTTAGAACTTCACAAGCGTAATGTTGATATAGCGATTGGTGTAATGGGCGAATATATTAAAATATACTCAGACAATATTCATACATTAAATTCATGTTCGCCATGTAGATTTTTAACTACAGTTGAAGATATTGATATAACACCTGAAGGGTTTGCCGATCCGGTAAAGTACAATACAGTAACAAAGACTGGTCGAATGAGTGTAGTGTCTGGGCCAAGTTTCTTAACGATGAAAAAAGATACAAAATCTAAAATTATTTCCAGATTTCAGAATGGAAAAATAATTGAAATAGACTTTTCCGCGCTTGAACCAAGAACGGCTTTAGCTATAGCTGGTTCTGAATTTGCTGAATCTGACGATGTGTATGCCGTTGTTGGTGATATCCTTGGCATCAATAGTAGGCCAGTTGCAAAGCAAGCCACTATATCATTTCTATATGGTGCAAACATTACAACGATATCGAAGCTTATAGATATGCCTCTCAAGTCACTTCGTCCAAAGTTGAATTATTTAAAACAAATATTTAAGTATGACGAAATAATTTCTAAAATTCATGCCGAATTAAAAGCAAATGCATATTTTAAAAATCATTTTGGTAGAGTAATTTTTCCAGATTCAAATCGCGATGGGGTACTATTTAATAACTTCTGCCAGTCATCCGCAGTGGACGTTGCATTAAGTGGTTTTGCTTCATTGCTTAAACAAATCAAGGATAAAAATATGAATACTTGTAATGTATGTTTTATTCATGATGCTGTGTTGCTAGATGTTCCAGAAAGTGAAATTGAGGCATTGAAATTGATGGCAACGAAATTACCTACACGCTTAGGGATTAATTTTCCTGTAAAGCTCAAAATTGTTGATAATTAATAACAAATGATGAATGAACAAAAAATACGAAAATATATTCGCAAGATATTGTTAGAAACAGAACAGACTCGACGTCCTGGACGCGGTGGTTATAAAAAACAAATTCAACAGGCTGGTTCTCTTGCAAAATCAAATCCAGGCGAATTAATGAACCGATTAAAGATATCAGCTGTTAATGGCAAAGATGATATTAGAAAGTTGAATGAATTATTTAAACAGGCTGTAAGTAATACTCCTGAAATGTCGGCTGTATATTCTGAGCCTCAACCTCGTAAAGATAAAACAACAGGTGCTCAAGGGATTCGAATTCCCATTAAGGTTATACCACCAAGAGATGCCCGGAAATATCTTGAACACACCCTGGTAGGTGCTCAAAACTCTCGAAGAGCATTATTCATAGATGACATTCAAGTTGAGATATTGGGTAACGATATTCTTCTATATTTTTCCAGTAAACCTTATAGCTGGGGTAAAGCACCTAAACCGCAAAAGTCAAGCTCACAATCAGCTACCGCAAAGCCTTCATCACCTCAACAAACACCTCCAGAAACGCAAAGTGAATCTGGCTCAGCCTCTAGCTCTAAAAAAGAAATCCTTGGAGAGCCAGATTTAAATCCAGATCGTGATGAAGAAGATGAAGATAATAAAGAGAGCAATATAGATTATGATCACGATAAAGATGAAGTTGATATAGCTCAGGCTCTTAGTGTTCTTGCTTTAGTTAAGGCAGCAAGAGGTTAGATCATGTGTTAATAGACATATGATATAAAGACTAAAAAAAATAAAAAATAAACTGAACATTTGACATATTTGATTATTATTAAATAGTGATATTTTATCACATACTATATATTTGCACATTTAAATATTTAAATATTTGGAGGAAAAATGGCAATTGATCTCGACGCAATTAGGCGCAAACTAAATCAACTTTCTGGAAACAATTCAAAACGAAACAGCTTTTGGCGCCCAACTGAGGGTGAAGAAGCAACAGTTCGTCTTATGGCTTTTAATGATAATGACGGCCAACCATTTAAGGAACGCTGGTTCTATTATAATATTGGTAACAACCCCGGCCTTCTTGCACCCCATCAGTTTGGAAACCCAGATCCTATTCAAGATCTTATTAACGAGCTTCGCTCAGATCCAAACAACAAGGGTTCATATGAAATGGCCAAGAAGCTTTACCCAAAGATGCGTGTTTATGCACCGGTAATCGTTAGGGGTGAAGAGGATAAAGGCGTACGCCTTTGGGCATTTGGTAAAATGGTATATCAGTCACTTCTCAACATTATGCTTGATGAAGATTATGGTGATATTACGGATCCTGTTGAGGGGCGTGACGTAAAGGTTATATGCACAAAGGCACCAGGTCGTCAATGGGCAACAACAGAAGTTCGTCCTAGAGGCAAACAGACAAAGCTTTCATCACAAGCAAAGCAGGCAAAGCAGTGGCTGACTGAAATTCCAAACCTTGATGATATGTATACCTGCAAGAGTCATAACGAATTAGAAAATATCATTAACGCTTGGATTAATGGTGATGAAGATTCTAGTGACGATACTTCTTCGGAAACAACTCGAGGAAGCGTAGGTAAAAGTGATGTAACTTCGGCTGTTTCTACAAAGGAATCATATGATAATATTGATGACGCCTTTGCTGATTTGGCTGCAGAATTTGATACTTGATATTATAACATCATAAATATAATTTTGAGGCCGTATATTTTATATACGGCCTCTTTTTTTTGTACAAGATCTATAAATTGTCTAAGATTAGAATAAGTTTATGAGGGAAACAATAGATGGCAAAAAAGAAGAAAGAAAAGAAAGACGACGATTTTACAAGTGAACTAATAATGCAGCTTAACAAGGAACAAGGTTCAAGAGTTGCTTATAATTTATCTTGTGATGCATCACCAACCCATGTAAAGCGCTGGGTAAGTACAGGATCAAAATTACTTGATTATATTTGTTCAAATAGACGAAATGGTGGATTACCAGAAGGCCGTATTGTAGAAATATTCGGACCACCTTCAATTGGAAAGTCACATATTGCTACTCAAATTGCTGCATCTACACAAAAGATGGGTGGTATTGTAGTTTATATTGACACTGAAAACGCTACATCGGTTGAAAATTTGGCTATGTTGGGTGTTAATGTTTCAAAGCGTTTTGTTTATGTTGATACTCATTGTACCGAAGAAGTTTTTCAAATTGCTGAATCGACAATTTTAAAGGCAAAGAGTCTTAATAAGGATGTTCCAATTACAATTATCTGGGATTCTGTCGCGGCTTCTTCTCCAAAGGCTGAATTGGAAGGTGATTATGATAAAAATTCTATTGGCTTAAATGCTAGAGCAATTTCGAAAGGTATGAGAAAAATTACTGGTGTTATTGGTCAAACAAACGCATTGTTAGTTTGCTTAAACCAAACCCGTACAAAAATTGGCGTTATGTTTGGAGATCCAACTACAACAAGTGGTGGTGCCGCCATTCCGTTCCATTCATCTATTAGACTTAAACTTGGAGCTGGTCAACAAATTAAGGAAGGCGATGATGTTATAGGTATCAATGTATCTGCAAAAACAATTAAAAATAAGGTTGCTGCACCATTTAGAACAGTTAGATTTCAGATTCATTTTGGTATTGGTATTAAGGAACATGAAGAAATATTTGATATTTTACGTAAACATGGTGCTGAGACTATTGGTAAAAACGAAGTTGAAGTATCTGGAACTGGTGCTTGGAAAACGCTAACTATAACCGATATTAAAACTGGTGAAATTAAGATTGAGAAGAAATTTCATAAAGGTTCATTTGACGAGATTTTATTAGATCCTGAATATTCATCATATACTGACGATTTAATTGAAAAGGCAATGGTCAAAATACTTAATAGTGATTCAGAAATTGACTTTGATTCAGAATCATATTCAGAGGTTTCTGCTCTTGCAGATGATTTAGAATTTCAAGAAGGTCTTGATTTAGGGTGACAGACTATTTAATAATTGATGGCATGAATGTTTTCATGCGTCACTTTGCAGCAAATCCTGCAATTAGTGAGAATGGTGAAAGTATTGGTGGCGTAGTTGGGTTTTTAAGAGGTTTAAAAAATTTAATCAATGGATTATATCCAAAAGAGGTAATAGTAGTTTGGGAAGGCGGCGGCAGCCCACGAAGGCGCGCCATTGACCCTAATTACAAACAATCCCGACGGCCTGTGAAATTAAATAGATTTTATGAAGAAATTCCAACTACAGCAAGTGGTAGAAATCAACAAATAAATATGTTGATTCAGCTATTAAGATTTGGTCCAATTAAGCAATTATACATTTCTGACTGTGAAGCAGATGATGTAATTGGATATTTGACAAATTTTGAATTGCGTAACAAGAAAATAGTAATAGCGTCATCAGATCATGATTATTATCAACTTGTTAATGACAATATAACAATTTGGTCACCTGGGCAGAAAAAAAATATTACACAGAAAGATATTTTTGAAAAATTTAATATACGTCCAGAAAATTTTTGTGCCGTTAGGTGTTTTTGCGGAGACAAGTCAGATGGTGTCCCTGGTGCACCAGGAGTTGGATTTAAAAGTATTACAAAACGCTTTAATTTTTTGTCAACAGATGAAAATTCAACGGTTGATGATATAATTACATTTGCTGAGCAACAGGTACTACAATCAAAATTGAAAATATATAAAAGTGTTATCGATCATGCTGCTCGAGCTAAAATAAATTGGAAACTTATGTATCTTGGAACAAACAATTTATCTGCGTCACAAATTAGAAAAATTGAGTTTCAAATTGAACAAAACCCACCATCTTCAAAAAAGCTCGATTTTATGCGCGCATTAAAAAGATATCAAATAAATAATTTTGATGTAAATTCATACTTTATGGCATTAAACTTTATTAACAATAAATAGGAAATACAAACATGTCAGCAGATATAGCAACAGTTATACCTACACCAAAATCTGGAATTGCACACTTTCAGACTTATGGTAAACATTTTCAAGAAAAAATTCTTCAAGGACTTTTAACAGATCATTCATGGGCGTCTCAGATGCTTGAAGTTATGTTACCTGATTTTTTTGAATTACGCTACTTGACATATTTAAGCGAAAAATATTTTGTATATTTCGCAAAATATCGTACATTTCCAACTCAAAATTTGTTGATTTCAATAGTCCGTGATGATTTATTGAATGATCATGACATTCTGCTAAAGGAACAAATAATTGATTATCTTCAGCGTATGAAAATGGAGCCGGATCTTGGTGATATTCAATTTGTTAAGGATCGTGCACTTGATTTTTGTAAGCGCCAAGCATTTAAAGAAGCACTAGAAGAAGCAGTTGAATTGATAGGTGATGATAAATATGAATCAGTGATTGGTTTGATGAAAGGTGCTGTAAGCGTTGGTATGCCAAATACTGTTGGACATGATTTCTTTGCTGATGCTGAGGCCAGATTTGTTAAGACAAGCAGGGTTACTGTACCGACAGGTTTGTCCCGAATTGACTCCCACGATATTCTTCGTGGAGGTCTTGGTAGAGGTGAAATCGGTGTTGTTACTGCAAATACTGGTGTTGGAAAAAGTCATTTTTTAGTTCAGGTTGGAGCAGCAGCTATGCTGGCTGGAAAAAACGTTGTTCATTATACCCTTGAATTATCTGAAGAGGCTGTTGGTATTAGATATGATAGTAACTTGGCAAATATACCAAGTAATGAAGTACAAGATCGAAAAGAAGAAGTGTTAAGTAAGTACGAAGATCTTGATTTAGGCGGTTTAATAATTAAGGAGTATCCTACTGGTGGCGCCAGTATTCTAACTATTAGAAATCATCTTGACAAGCTTTTACTTCGCGACTTTAAGCCAAATGTTATTATTATTGATTATGCAGACATTATGCGTTCCACACGTCAATTTGATTCTTTACGCCATGAATTAAAATTAGTTTATGAAGAACTTAGGAATCTTGCTATGGAACTTAAGATCCCAATTTGGACAGCAAGTCAAGCAAATAGAGATTCTGCAAATTCTGATATTGTTGGTCTTGAAAATATGTCTGAGGCATATGGAAAAGCAATGGTTGCAGATGTAGTGCTATCAATTTCTAGAAAACCCACCGAAAAAGCATCGGGTTCTGGACGCCTATTTATTGCAAAAAATAGAGCTGGCAGAGATGGTTTGCTTTTTCCAGTTAACATTGATACAGCCAGATCTAAATTTACCATACTTGATGAGAGCTCATTGACATTAAATGAAGCGATTCAACAAGATGAAAGTGATATGAAGAATACACTTCGTGAGAAGTGGCAAAAAATGAAGGACAATAGATAGTGAAATATATTGAAAAAGATGTTTTTGAGAAATCTCTAGAATATTTTGGTGGTGATAATTTAGCCGCATCAGTATTTTCAACTAAATATGCTCTTACCGATAAAGAAGGGAATCTTCACGAGAAAACCCCTGACGATATGCATCATAGAATGGCTAAGGAATTTGCAAGAATTGAGGCAAATTATAAAAACCCGTTAACAGAAACAGAAATTTATAATCTATTCTCATCATGGGAGGTAGTACCACAAGGCTCACCGATGTCAGGAGTT
>Ga0098052_1000011_pt1 | contig 105937 bp, 110 predicted proteins | sample 15_taG_FD_81591 | JGI IMG/M metagenome (GOLD analysis project Ga0098052, IMG submission 81591) | Marine viral communities from the Subarctic Pacific Ocean - 15_ETSP_OMZ_AT15312 metaG | ecosystem: Environmental > Aquatic > Marine > Oceanic | place: Pacific Ocean | collected 2015-01-18
CTGCCTCTACGATGCCTGAGATCTCTTGGGCCGCCTCTGCGAGGATAGTGTCCAGTGGTACGGACCGATCCGTCCCTTCGATGCAGAAGTAGATCAACCCCGACGTGTAGTAGGGGCGAAGCTTCGCCTCCTCTGCCTTGATCATCTGAGCGGTGCCGATGACACCGAGACGGTGACGAAGCGGCTGACCGAACACAACCAGCCTCTCGGCGGTACGCATGGCCTGGCTCCGTCTCTTCGCGGACATCGGAATGCGGACGTGTGCGGGGGCTCCCCCGGCGGTTAGGACGTGGTATCTGGTCATGTATCTGCCTCCAAATGTGACTAAGCCCCCACTCTCCTGCCGGAGGGCGGGGGCCCAGTCTACCCACCGAAGTAGGAGTCTTCTAGAAGATGAAGACTTCGGGGAACACGCCGCCAGTGGCGATCTTGTTGTTCGTGATCTCGAGCGCGTCCTCGGCACTCGGGATACGCACACCGAAGCCGATATCCGTGGCACCGACCGTGATGGAGCCGGAGTAGAGCTCGAGCTTGGCGACGGCCGAGATGTTGCCGAAGCCCATCCCGATGTCTTCCCAGCTCTGCCACATGATCCGGTTGGCCACCTTGTCGATGTAGAACTTGGTGTCGTTCAGGATGTAGAAGTACCCGAAGAACTCCGGCGCGGCGAAGATGTAGACGTTGCCGTCGCGCAGGATGTTGTTCTTGATCGTGCGGATGACCTTCATCCCCATGACCTGCGAGTACTTGTAGCCGTCGACCACGGTCTCCGACTGCACCTGCGAACCCATGTCCTCCGTGGTCCAGGTCAGGATGTCCGACCAGTCGCTCTCCGTGATCAGCATCCGCTCGGCCTGCAGCCGCTTCTGGATGAGGATCTTGAAGAGGTTGACGAAGTCAGGACGCTGCACCGCACGAACCACGAAGTCGTCAGCAGCGGCGGCCAGGGCCAGGATGCCCTTGACCTTGCCACCACGGAGAAGACCCGTAGCTGCATCGACGTCAAGGCCACCCAGGGCGACACCGGCGTTGACGTTGGTGCGGTTGAAGGGGACGGCGAGACCACCGTTGACCTCCGTCTGCATGAACTCGACCATCGACTCGAGGTGGATCGTGAACTCGCGGTCCTCGATCTCCTGGATGTCCTTGCCCGAGTTGTCCTCGATCACCTTGGTGATCGGCATGCGGTAGGCCAGCAGCTCCTGCTCCACCTTCTCGAACTTCTCGCTCGAGATTGTGAAGAAGGCGATGGCGAATCGCGGGGCGTCGATGTAGCGAGCCTCGGGCTCGCCACGGAAGCCCATGCTCATCGCACGGCTCTGCGGCTCGACCTCTTCGATGCGGATCAGGGTGTCGTGGTTGAGAGACACCTGGCAGTCGGAGGGATCGATCGAGCGAGCGTTCATCACCTTGCGGCAATACGCTTCCTCTCGAAGGTGGTCACGGATGAACTCGCCTCCGTAGGCGGCCAGCTTGGTGCGGCCCTCGGAAGTTCCAGCCTCCTCGAAGAAGGTTTCGTTCATCACTCTGGATGCGGCGCTGTCGTACATGCCTATCTCCTTTCTATGCCGCGCTTAGCGGAACAGGAACCGGACGAAGCCGGTGTTCTGGTTGACACTCACGACACGCGCCAGAGCGCCCTCGGCAGCCGCAGCCATGGCAGTTACCTCACCGGGAACGGGCTCGAGCAGGCCACGCATGATCTGTCCACCCGCCACAGCGGTGAAGACGTTGCCGACGACCAGGGGATCGCCGACAGCGAGGAGGTTCAGGTCGACTCCCTGAACCGCCTGAGCAGCGGCGCTGCCCGAAACGATGTCCGTCTCCGCTTCGTAGGCATGGATCCGGATCACGGTGACCTTGCCACCGGCACCTCGGCCATCACCAGCCATCGCAGCAAGATCCGTACGACCTCGCTCACCGAAGACCTGGTAGTGGGGCGCACCGGTTACTACATCTCGGGCCGGGACTAGGATGTTGTTAGCGCCGCCTCGCTGGAGGCTGCCGACGGCCGCGGGATCATCCTGCAGCCACTCACCATCTCGGTAGAAGGCTGCGTCGTCGGGGTTCAGGGGGTTGTGTCCTACCGCATCGACGCCGCCGGCACGAGGGGCCCAGGGAAGGGACCGCATGACGCTCGGCGACCAGGGGCTAAAGAGTCTCAGGGTCATCGGAGTTCTCCTAGGTCTACTCGTCTACATCTCGGGTGAGCAAGAACTCACCCAATCTGCTGGTTCGGCGACCGGAAGGGGAGTGATCGACGACCGAAGCCAACTTCACACCACCACCGGCCACTAGGTCAACTGCCTTCTCATAGGCAGCCATCTCACTTGGCGGGAGTTCTGCTAGGTGGGCAACCTTCTCTTCGAAGGTGAGCTCACCATGCATGTTCTTCTCTTCCAGGGCGTGTGCGATCTTCTCGCACCGCTCCTTGCTCTCGTAGGCGGCAACCTTCTCCCGGAGGATCCGGTTCTCCGCTGCCTGCTTGCGGACCGCCTGCCCGGCCTGACGGAGGACAGTGGCTGCCTGCATGCCGCTGATCTTGTTCATGGCGTACTCCTAGTAGCCGGGGATGGAGGGAGTGATGCTGGAACCGGAGTTCGGCATCCCTGTCATCGATGACGAGCCCTGCATCCGCTCCCCGTTCGCACGAGCAGCATCCTGTAGGGACTCCCGGAAGGCGGACTCACGCTCTAGGCGGCGATCATCCAGAGACTTGTCTTCGGTCTGGAAGCCGCCCCGGTCGAGAGAGGCCTGCTTCTCGGCGGGGTTTGCTGCCTGATGGATGCCTGCAAGTCCTCCCACAACAGGAGCTGCAACCATCCCGGCGCCCCCTGCCAGGGCGCGGGCCAGGTTGAGCCGCTGAAGCTCTCCCTGTGCGCCTAGACTGATGCCGCTCCGGGCCAAGAGACCGGCACCTGCACCCATGCCTCCTCCCACCAAAGCTCCCGCTGCCGCACCCCGTAGAGCGGCGGCCCCGCGGTTCTCTCCGTGGGGGGCCGCCAGAGCTCCACCAGCTCCACCTAGGGCACCGCCCACCCCGCCACCAAGAAGGCCGGCACGCGCCGCAGCTTGGAGGTAGGACGACTCCTTCACTGATCCGGGTTGAACCGACCCCCTCAGAGCACGATCCACAAGCTCCTTGCGGGCTAGGGAAGCGAGCTTGCTGACCTCCGTGTGCGAGAGGTTCTTCTGGAGGACGTCGTCCGATCCCCTGTCCAGGATCGGGGCGCTCAGCACCTTGCCGACCTCCCTCTTCACGAACTTGGTCTTGGCGTCACGCTTGTTGTAGTTGATCGCAGCCCGGTTCGAGCCGATAACGGAGGGGGACGGCTGCTTCGGGACGTTCTCGCCTGCCTGGCTAGCGCCGGACGGGTTTCCCAGGGGGGCAGCGTTCCGCTTGCCGGTGATCCTGGCCTTCGCGCCCTCTCCCCTGGAGCTGGGGGAGAACTCGGCCTGCTTGCGAAGGGCACGTCCCATCGCGAAGGCAGACTTCACCGAAGAGTCTCGGATCGGGCCTCGCTCCGGGTAGGCACCGCCGCCACCGGGAACGTCGTTCAGGTCGTTGCTCATCAGACCGGGAGCAGTGTGCTCGGAGCTGGCCGGGTTGTTGGTGCTTCGGGGAATGGCGTATCCGCTAGCACCTGCCGTAGCCCGCTGCTGCGTACCGCCACCACCAGGCCGGCGCTGGAGATCGTGCCTCATCGCGCTGCCGCCCATGCCGGGGGAGATCGAGGGCGCTTCACCAGTGTGCCTCGGGATCTCCTGCATCGCAGTGACGATCTTGAACTTGAGACGGGGATCAGACTCGACCTCTCCGACGATGTCGTAGGCCTGCTTGACTCTCTCGAGGCTCGTAGAGTCCTCGATCAGCTGCCCGCCTTCGATGCAGTCAGCCAGGTACTCCAGAGCGGAAGCGGTCTTTTCCGCCTCGTCGTTCGAGGATCGCTGATAGATCTCAGCAGGAGGGAGGTACGACGCCTCCTTCTCCATAGGCTCGTCGGCAAGCTTCTGGGCGGCAGTCTTCATCAGACCGGCGACCATTCTGTCGAGAGTGTGCTCGCTCATTACGTCCTCACTGCTGGGGGTGGGACAGTTTGCCCCGTGTTCAGTCCTAAGCTGCCTGTTACCGGACTCGAGTTGACCTTGGGGGCCTTCGAGAAGCCGGCTTTCTGAGAAGTCGTTTTCAGCCTACCGAGGCTGGGGGTCTTGGTCGACACGTTCATTAGGCCTACGTCAGGCTTCGGGACAGCCGGAGGAGCGGCTGACATAGCCAGCTTCTGGGTCTCAGCGAAGAATGACGAGAGCATCGTGTTCCACATGACCGGTCTTGTAGGGGGGTTGGGGGAGGCTCTCTTAGGGGGAGCCTCCCCCACCCAGGTTGGCTAGATGTACCCGTGCTCTTCCAGGAGCTCGTACGCCATCTCGTCGATGGGGTCACCCTCGTAGAGGGGGTACTCGTACCCGGCTTCCGCGTGCTTGATGAAGTCGTTGGCCCGGACCTCCGCGAGGGTCCAGTAGGCGCCAGCGGTCTTCTTCGATCCCGCGTGGTAGGCACCGGCGGCGAGGCCACCAGCAGCCAGGGCACCAGCCGCACCCGGACCGTACTTGGCCAGACGGGTGTTCGCGTTCGCGCACCCACCGAGACGGAACTTGCCTCGCGCCATCGAGCCACGCATCTTGTCGCCACGGGTCAGCTTGTCGACCTTCGAGCTCAGGTTGGCACGCATGTCGCCCTTGCCAACGCCGCTGCGCCGGAAGGAGCTGCGACGGCCAGTGGCACCGCGCGCCCTCGCACTGGAGACCGTCTCCCCTAGGGCCTCGAGCTGCTTCTTCTTCATGGCCGCGTTCCGACCCGCAGCACCACGGCCCTGCTTCAGGCCCTTGGCGCCCGGAGCGTTGGACTCGGTCTTCCAGCGAGAACGGGCGAGCTTGTCCATCTCGGAGTCCATGGAGTGCGCCATGACCTGACCGAGGAACTCGGCCTCCTTGAACTGCACGAAGGCCGTCTTCTCGGCATCGTCCAGGTAGTTGTAGTGCTCGACGTCGTCGTGGTCCCAGTTCGGGGGGAGGTCGTCGCCCTCGTCCTCGTCCATGTAGTAGTCGGCGAGGGCGTCGATCTCTTCGTCGTCGAGGGCTTCGGCGTCGATTCCGTCTTCGGCAGCAGCTGCCTTGAACAGGTGCCAGATCTCGGACTCGTCACCAGCGGCGGCGGTCTTCTCGGTGCCGTAGTAGTCGGCAAGCCAGGAGTTCACATCGGACATGTCAGTCTCTCCAGAGAGTGGGTGGGGGGTGTCTGGTCCCAGCGTCTTCGAGGTTGTGTTACCTCTACACTAGTACTTGGATCGCTGCCCTCACTTCAGAGGGATCGGCGACGGGATGCATGGAATCGTTGCTAAACGACCCTGGGCCATCTTGCCCAGTAGTGTCAGCGTTGATCAACCCTCTTCTTGCCTCCGCCGAGATGTAGGCCGTTTTGAGGTAGACGTAAGGTGCTACCTGGGCCAACACCTCGAGGGGCGAGGCGGTGTGGGAGGACGATTGCTTAATTCCTGCCTGGGAGTCAAGCGTGTCCTGTCTATAGAGCGCCTTTCGGAGCTCTGGACTGTCGAGGGATTCTTGAATGTGGGGGAGTGCGAGCTCTACCCCTTCCCGGTACGCAGCGTAGCCAGAAGCCAACTTGTCTAGCAGCGGACTGGATCTCGGAGTCCAGGATCTCTTCTGTCGAGGAGGGGCCTGGAAGATCATGGTGATCCGCCGCTTCATGACTGGCGGGGCCATCGATCTGGATTCTACATGCCCCAACAAGGACCGGACCAGATCCATGATCCTACTCTGTGGCATCCCTAGATCTAGCGGCTCTTCCCGGCAACTGCACGACTGATCGAACACTGTGCCTTCTCGCCGGAAGTGATCTGCCTGACGGCCCATGCCTGCGTGCCGAAGCGCTACGTCCTGGAACTCGTGAGGCTTCAGGATGATCCCTGCCCTCGAGGGGGCAGCCAAGGCGTCACTCAAAGAGCGGGAACGCGAGAGTCTCCGTAGAGATCTGTCCGGTAGGTCGGGCTCGTGGTCCTCGAGCCGCTTCATCACCTTGTCCGGTCCGCCGGGAAGACGCTTGATCATCTCACTGAACTTGATCGCAGCCCTCTTGTTTCGCAACTGTTCAGTTGCGGCTACAGCAGCGTCACGGAAATTGTCTCGAGCTGCAGCTTCCTTAGCCAGATCCATAACAGAGATACGTGCCAGGGGAGGCAAGAGGTTCAGCACCTCCGGCTGCTCCCTCACGAATTCGCGTACCTTGCTCTGTACTTCTGGGCGATCCCTCTTGGAAAGGAGCTCCTCCGGCATCCTGTTCAGGATCTCCGATGCCCGCTTTTCCCCGTAGAAGAGCTCACCGCGTTCTGCAGAAGGCATCGCGATGCCTCCAGGAGAGAACACCCAGGATCGCGTCTGATTGTGCGCCAGCTTGGCCATGACCATGGCAGTTCGATCAGCTCCGATGATCACGAAACTGTCGTCGAAGAAGTTGGGGTAGTCGTTGTGAACGGCGCAGACAGACCCGTCGTCCAGGACCTTGTTCATCCCGAAGCGAGGATCTTTGTTGTTGACGTGCTTGCAGTAGCTCGCCTTGGTCTTCGCCAAGTTCCCACACTGCGTGCATCGATCGTACGGAACTCGACAGCCCATCGAGGTAGGCGGGAAGATCCCCTCCAGAATCTTCCGAACTAGGGGCATGGCCCCCTGCCGCTCACACAGGTCGTGGTTCAGGTCGAAGATCGTCTCGACCCGGTGCATCCTGGGATTCCAGGAAGCCAGGATGATCCTCCCCAGTGTCTTGCTGGGATCCTTGTTCTGATGATGCTGGAAGATGTGAGCGTTGTAGAAGGTCGGGTACCCGAACCGGATACCTCTCGCAGCTGACGCCCTGCCCTCGACATCCCACGGAGAGATGGAGGCCATCTTCTCGTGGCCGTTCAGCAAGCCGGCTTCAGGGAACGTGTCCCCGTTGACGTTGCTGCCGTAGTACTCGAAGGACCCTAGAGCGTTGTTCAGGACGTAGGTGTGTCCTTGTTCCGGCTCCATCCGCTCGATGAACCCCTTCACCTCATCCGACAAGGTGTCCGCCCCAGCCATCTTGGCCAAGGGGTACCTTTCCGGGATCAAGTGGGTGAAGGCGCTACCGCTCTCCGACCCCTCGAAGTGGAGGAGCTTCTCCATCATCGGCTAGCTACCACCTCTCTCGAAGCTCTTCACGCTCTCGGAGAACTCGAGCGAGCCGAAGCTGTGCTGAGGCAGACTTGTCGAAGATGTCGGGGGAGCCGAACCCCTTTCCAAAGCCTGCTGCGAACACGCCCGGAATGGCTTGCGCCGGGTTCCGGTACTTGTCCTCGATCTCCACCAGCTGCTTGACCTGGCTCGGGTCGATCAGCTCGTCGTAGTCCACGACCTTCCGGACGAACGTGCCGGCCACCATGGGATCAGCCGCCATGGAGGGAGAGAAGTTGTGCAGAGTACGGAACGCTCGCTGAGCAGGGACGGTGTCCTTGATCTTGTTCTCCCCCAGCATGTTCCGATAGTGCTTGCCCTTGTTGACCTGTGACATGCCCTTGTGGATCTTGCGCTCCAACACGGTGGCCATCGCCGAACCTAGGGCCAGTGCGCCTACCGAGCCTGCTCCGGCCAAGAGACCCTTCAGGGCTCCCGCACCTAGCTGCTCTACCCCTGCCAGCTTGCGGATTTCAGACATCTTGCGCATTAGTAGATTCCTGTTGTTGATGGGCCGTGTAGAGGATTGGGCCGTTTGTGTCGAGGAAGGGCCTGCCGACCCTGAGTGATCGCAGCAATCCGAGGATTGATCGCCTGGTAGTTCTTCTTCAAGGCCTTGCCGCCCAGGTACGCGGCACCGCCCCCAACCATCACATGTAGCGGGTGGTTGACTGCCCAGCGAAGAGCAGATGCCTCCTTGATGAAGGCGGACCAGGAAGCTGGACTCACCGAACGTGGTCCCTCAGGAAGCCGTTGATCTTCTTCTTCTCTTCGTCAGCCAGCTTCTTCGCCACCCGGATCTCCGCCACCTTGATCTGCGAGTGTCGGAAGGCCCCGAACGCCGTAGAGATGGGGTTGGTGTCCTTGACGTCCAGGTGCGACAGCTTCTGCATGACGGCAGGCCGGAAGCTGGGACTGGCCATACCTACCCGGTGATGAGCTAGGGACACCGCCTCCGCAGCCTCCTTGACTCCCGCCTCGCTGCTGTCTACGTGCAAGCAGACTACTGCGAGAGCTTCTGTGGGCTGCCCTTCCTTGAGTGCCTCCGCCATCTTGTCGACCATGGTGGCGTGAGCTCGTCGAGCCAAGGACAGCTCTCGAGTCTCGTCAGCAGCCAGCTTGTTGATCGCAGCACTGATCTTGGTGCGAGCATCGAGCAACCTGTTCAGCGGGAACGCTTCCGAAGTAGGCGGACCTACAGGACGCACTGCTGCAGCAGCCTTCTCCATCACAGCTACACCGGCGGACTTGATGTATCGAGTGGGCGTCTCGGAGTACGCTAGGGATGCCAGCTTCGTGGGAGCAGGACCTGAGAAGCCGCCTGCCACTACCGTCGGATCGGCGACGTCGAAGTCGGGAACCCGGAAGTCCCCGGACGCCTGCTTGAACATGGCGTTGAACGTCGCCTGGTTGGCGTACTCGCACGCTCGCCGGAGCTGCTCCTGGTTCATGTCGGCCGAAGCACGCTTCGTCAGGGAGGCGTTCAGCGGCACCCCTCTCTCGAGGTAGTCCGCAGCCGCCTGCTTGCCCATGAGCTCTAGACGTTCCTTGGAGACGCCCTTGACGCTAGAAGAGCCCTGGAGCAGTGCTGCGAAAGGTCCGAAGTCGTTCATCATGTCTCCGCAGGAACCGAAAGGCTGCCTTCGCTATGATCCGAGGATGCAGACACCTCTGATCGACAAGCGCACGGCAGCCGAAACTCTAGGCAGAGGATGCCGCAGTGTTGAGCTCTATGCCAAGCGAGGAATGCTAGCAAGGGTTCGTCGAGGGCATCGAGTCTACTTTCTGCGTGACGAAGTGGAGGGCCTGCGAGAAGAGCTCGACCAGGGCAGTCCCTCCGCCTCGAACACCGAGATACTACTCCGTCTGAAGCGCTTGGAGGCGAATGTCGAGTTTCTCCTCATGCTGCAAGACGCGAAACGTAGCTCTCTCCTAACTGAACAAGAGCTACTAGAGCTACTGCCAAACGCTCAAGCAGGGCTAAAGAAGGAGCACTGGTCTGTCGAGGACCTGCTCAAGTGGTACCAGATCTACACTCGCCTGACCGACGAGGATCTGTACGTCCTGCACAGAGAGCTCGTGAAACGAGGCAGAAGGGGCAGCCATGCCTGGCTGATCCCCTACAAGCTGTGCGTGACGCAGGTGGCGTATATACGCAAGCATCCTCGGTTCGGTTCCATGTTGGATCTCCAGCGAGCTCACGCTCTGCTACTGAAGGCCCGGAACATCATGCGAGATCGAATCCTGCTGGAGTTCGGAGATGAGCTACTGGATGTAGCGGATGCCTACGAGAAGAAGTTCGGAGCTCGTCCTCGTCTACGGGACGAGCTCATGGCTTCAATTCTTGCGGGCTGACGCCTGCGACCCGCGCTGTGGAGCGATGACATCGGGACGGGGGCGGTCGATCATCGAGGCGAGGAAGCAGTACAGGATCGAGTGGAACGTGTCGTCCGTGGATCCTGGGGAGCGCTTGTACTCGTTGACCCGACGATGCTCGTTGTACTCGCTGAAGATGTTCAGCATGTCCCTGGCGTAGGGGTCCTCGAACTCCTCCCACTTGGGAAAGCGGAACACGTTGGCTCGCTTGATCGCGTTGAAAATGTCGGACATCACCTCAGATCTATGAACTAGCCATCGACGTAGCCTGTCGTCCCAGGCCACCTTCTTCCTCGGTGCCAAGTACTGGTACTTGTGCACTCGAACGGCTCCAAAGGCGCGGATCAGCTCGTCGTTCTGGTAGAACCCTCCGCCGTAGTCGACTCCGATCAGGCGAATACCCCAAGACCTAACCAAGCCCTTGATCAAGGCCAGCTGCTCCTGCGGCTCTGACTCCACCCCTGTGAAGCGGTGGACGTAGAAGATCGTGAAGAACTTCCCGATGTACGTCCCCAGCGAGATGACGGTATGACTCTGTTCTCCAGTGCCCCAGTCGATTCCAGCGTAAATCGGGTTCCTTCCGAGAAGGACCTTGAACTGCTTCATCCACTCGTTGTCGAACATGCGGATGGTCTCGTCGCAGTTCTGAATGATGTCTGCTCGCACCAGTGGCCGAGTGCCCGAGTCGTAGGAGAGTCCGAGGACCTCGTTGTAGAAGCGGGGTCTCGAGTAGTGCTCGTATTTGTCCAGGATCTCGTCCCACGGGATCCAGGGGACCATGAGCTGCGGGATTCGGTAGCCCTCGAAGGGCTCCTCGTGCGCCTTGGGCTTCCCCGTAGCCGCCCATTTCGCCTCAGGGTGCCTGGGGGAGATCTCCCCGCCACAACTCTCGCAGATGAGCCCCTTCTTCCCGAGGTTCTTCTCCCCGAGGATGTTCCAGTAAGCGGCTCGACTGCCTGCAGTGGGGGTGCCGTGCCTGTAGCAGGGGACCACCCACTCATTCTGCGTAGACCTCTCCGTCCAGTAGTACTCGATCGCGTTGTCGAGAGACTTGGGCGTGCCTGAGAAGCGGTAGATCTTGTACGGGGAGTGTGAAGCGCACTCGAGGATGACCGGGATGTGGTCGATGTAGATGTCCTGGATCTCGTCCAGCATGATCATGTCAGCCGGGATACCTCGAGTACGGTCAGCGTTGTGGAACGCGTACCGCAGAGTGATCTGGCTGCGGTTCATGAACTTCTTGAGGGCCACCGAGTCTGCTAGACGCTGATCGAGCCAGGCTAGAAGCTCCGTGCTGGTCTCAGTGGGCTCCTTGAGCCTGTCTCTACTGAACGTGTACGTCTGATCCCGTGAGGGGGAGACGAACAGGGTCTGGAAGCCGGCCAGGATGCAGCAGTACGCCAGGATGATGTTGCCGAGCGACGTGCTCTTCTCGACCTGCCGGCCGCACTTCAGCAGAACTCGCTTGCTGGGAGTGTCGTAGATCCTTCTGAGGTACCCACGCTCCGCAAAAGAGAACTTCTCCATGCGGGGAGGCTGCCCCTCATCCACTACTCGCACGTAGATGCCGAACCTGACGAAGGTACTGGGCTTGACTTTCAGGAGAGCTCGACGATCTCCAGCCAAAGCGTCCCGAAAGTAGTCCCGTTGCGAGTCCTCAAAGTACTCATTCGGAGCCCTCAGCAGGTTGGGCATTCCGATGTTCTGGATCAATTCCATCTAACGATCGTGCCCCCGGTTGTACTGACAGTCAAGGCAAGTAAGGCGGTATAAGGGCCATGTGGCACAAGACATACCCTCACCCGAACCTCGTCTGAAGTGGTTGGCCAGCATGATCGGAGATCTGCTGGCGATCGATGATAGATGGTCCGGAGCGAAGCTGTTTGACGAGACCGACCCTCTCGCCAGGCTCTTCGTTCTTTACTGCAGACGTCCTGTTTCTGACCCTACCTGGCTGTTCCTGAAGAGGACCATCCGGGCTTGGGCGGAGCAGAACGACTGCGTGGCCAAGAAGATCAGGCGATACACAAACCGGGTGGAGGTGGACCTACTTGTGAAGTACCTAAACAGGGAGAGCGACTTCTCGCCATATGAAGCTCTTCCACCATGGGAGAAGAAATGGAGATCGCTGAACGGTTAATGTCCGTTCGGTCACATGCCCTAGATCGATATCGAGAACACTATCCAGGAGCTACGAAGAGGGACGTTCTGCAAGCAGCTACCTACGGAGTCGATGTAACGATTCCGATGGGAAGAACTTTGGCTGGGCGCCCGGTGGATTACCCCGGGTGCGACAACTTGGACTGGTACATCCTCGGCCCTTCCAGGCGAGGGATGTTCGTAGCGCGGAGAGATACCGGAGACATCCGTACCTACCTCCGCTTTGGAATCTCGCAGCAACAGTTCGTTCTAGAGCATTGGCCGACAGGGGAACCTCTAAAGGAGGACCTCGAACCTCAACTTGTGCCCGTGCCGCAGCACACAGGCACCCGAGAATCTCTGGAGAAGCTGCATTATCCGGTACTGGGGGTGCCCCTACCGGAGCTGGCCATCTCCAGGGCGTTGCGCTTGAGTTTAGGCTTTGACAAAGCCTTCTATGTCCAAACTGCTTTTGCCAGGGCTCTTCTCGAGCACGAGCAGCTGTATGGACGCGGGCTTCTCCAGGCTGGAGAAGAGATCTGTCTGACGCTGGAAGAGCGACACGGATTGCGGCCAAAGACGCGAGCAGTGCCCGTCAGCTTGGCCATCCGTCACGGAGTCATGCACCTGCAGGCCGTCGAGCCTGGAGAGTCGCCTACCCTGCGAGGAGTAGAACTTCCCGTGTGCGGGCACGAACTACGAAAGTTGATCGGAGAGTGAAGAAGTACACGAAGCTGAGTGATCTGGATCCGCTGATGCAGGTGGCCGGGATCGACGAGGTGGGGGTCGGCCCCCTCGCCGGTCCCATGGTCGGCTGTGCAGCGGTGTTCAGAGCAGGACATGCTCCTATCCCGGGGGTCACGGACAGCAAGACGTTGTCCCACGCGAAGATCCTACAACTACGAGAGACAATTCTGGATGAGTGCGAGGACTTCGGCTTCGGCTGGGTCAGCGCTAAGGAGATCGACAAGATCGGACACGGCGAAGCTCGACGACAAGTGCTGTTACGGGCTTACGAGGATCTGAGTGTACGTCCTGGGTTCATCTACCTGGACGGCAACATGCATGTACCCGGCATCCCCAGGGCCGAGAAGTTGGCTAAAGCCGACTCCCTGATCTGGATCGTAGGAGCTGCGTCGATCCTGGCGAAGTTCGAACAGATCGAGTTCATGGAGAACGCTCACACGTCTTGGCCTAAGTACGGCTTCGATCAGCACCGTGGATACGGAACTGCCTACCACCATGCGGCGCTCGAGAAGTACGGGTCCTGCCCGATTCATCGAAGGAGCGTCAAGACGATCAGGAACTTGAAGCCGAAGAGAAGGCGCTCTAGGTGGGCGCCGTGAGAATGAGGGGAGAGGTCACCTCTCCCCTCATTCTTAGCCATCTATGAAGATGTTCTCGATCGCAGCAAGCAGCTCATCCGTCAGACGAGAGTGAGCTTCTCGAACAGGAGCGAATCCCGTGGCCCGGACAGCCCAACTAGTCAACTGTCTTGCAGGAGCCGTGATAGCGATTCTTCGGATTCTGTCCGCATCTCCAGGATGCAGCTCGCCTGAGCGAGGATCCCAGATCGCCATGATCTCCGGTGTGTACGCTGCCTGAAACCGTTCCGGGCACCCCATCACCTGCTCCACCGCGTCATACAGACGATCCGCAAACGTGTCGGGGAACTTGTCGTGCCAGAGGTGGTAGAGGACATCATCGCCCTGCCGTCCGACTTCCACCACTAGGCCAAACCTCTGCCCCACTGGAGGGGACCAGGCTGCAGGGGCACGCACTGTTTCGGCGTACGCGATGTCCATGGCTTCGTTCACGCTCCCTCCGCCTTCCCGGAGCCGCTGTAGTTGCCTTCACCGGCCAGCTGCCTGAGCTCGGGCATGCCGTCCTCCTCATCGACCTCCATGATGAACCGCTCGAACTGCTCTGCGGCTCCCGCAGTCACAGCACCGTGGTCCTTGAGGGAGTCGGATACTCCTCGGATCTCCCGAGAAAGCTCGGCCAGCATACGTACAGACGAGCCATCCGTCGGCTGCGTCTCCGCCTCAATGTAGCGGAAGAAGAGGGACTGCTGGATGTGCTGAAGCATCCGTGCGGTGGAGATGGTCGTTCTCAGACCTAGACGATGGAGAGCGAGATTAGATCCGCCCTGAACAACGAGAGCTCTCTGATCTCGGTTCCCCAACCACTCGACCCACTCCTGCACCGGCATGCGATCAGGGTTGAAGAAGTAGTGTCTGAATGCCTGGATCGTAGCGATGTCCACTACACCGGAGCCATGCTTGGACTCCAGGACGGTGGCCAACCTCCCTGCTGTGACGAATCCGAGAATGCCTATCTCGAGGTCATGACGGATTCGAGGAGCTGCCAGCCACCCTAGGGCTCGAGAAGCTGCCTCCTCAGAGACGTGTAGCTCCGAGATCTGCAGGCCCTTCCAGTACAGCCGGTTCTTGGGGTCGCTCTTGTTGGAAGGGAGGTAGACCTTGGGGCGGTTGCGGGCTGACCTGACCAGGTCCATCTCCCCAGCCAGACTGTCGGTGTCTACCGGCAGCAGAGAGAACCCGTTCAGGTGCTTGTGAACCAGGTCAGGGCCGTAGCCCTCCCCCTCCCCAAGGCTAAGCAGGTACCGAATGAAGAACCTGGACGGGTGCTTCTCTACGATGATCCCGTCTTGCGCTCCCAAGTCCCTCATCAAGCCACCTGAGGCGCCTCGGCGTTCAAGCCTGTCTGCGCCAGAATCTTGAGCTGCTGGACCGTCTCTTCCAGAGCGAAGAGCGATCTCCGAACCGCGCCCTCCGAGACGGGGCTGAGCCCCACCCTAGCAGCGAAGAGGATGTCACCGAGCTTGGTGACCGCTTCCTCGAGCTCCGGCAAGTAGCCGATGTACATCTGCACGTTCTCAGGACGCAGGAAGTTCAGGCCGAGGATCTTGTCCACGGTGTCCGGATCGTCAATCTCCAGAGCTTCCTTCACCAGGCAGACTCGGGTAGCGAATAGGTCCGGGAACATCGTACCGACCTGAGCCAGCGCCTCCTTGATCCTGCCTCCTACCTCGCCTGCCATGGTGATGGGGCGGATGGGGCGGAAGGTAACGGGGCCGTGTCGCTGACACCACGCCAGCTTCTTGAGTGCGTAGCCTGGCTCGACGCCCATCGCTCCCAGCAGGAACAGGGCATCTGCCTCCTTGACCTGCTTGTGCGACATCGGGCCGAAGTCCAGGAGCTGAGGCCCTCGGAGCGTGTACTGCCCAGAGCTGTCCCCGACCACCTCGACGTAGTTCCTGGCGAGGTTGGCCCTCTTCTCGATGGTGCGGGGATTGTCCCCCACCTTCGCCATCTTCTCTCCGACGGGGCAGAAGCGGAAGTGCGAGGGGACCGCGAACCGGTCCTCGGCGAGCTTTGTGGGGGAGTGAATCCCCTTCACGATCTCGAGAGAGGCGGTCTTGCCCAGGTCAGACCGAACGTAGACTTCAGTACGGCCTTCGATGTCTCCCATACCCGTCACCGTGAAGGGGATGGTGGCCGAAGCCGTCTTGGGATCCACCAGGAACCCTCGACCACGCATCTGGGCCGAGTGGGCGTAGGTGTCTTCGATGTTGGCACTGATCTGAGCAGCACCTGCGATCTTCTGCTGCAGGCAGTACCCGCCAGCGATCACATGGGCCATCTTGGTGCCTAGGACAGTGCCGTCCAGGTCCATCACACGGGTGAACACCCCTGCGAGCTTGGTCCTCTGGCCGCTGGGATCCCACACCGACCACATGCCGGGCTCGTTCACGATAGTGGCGGTCTTCTCGAAGGGGTCGTCCGTCACCAGAGGGTCGCGGACGACAGTGATGGCCTTGCCAGAGGCCATCTTCATGACGTCTTCTCCTGCCACATTCCGAGCTCTCTCGCTAGAGACGTGCTCGATGATGGGCCGGAAGGCGTGGGCCGAGGCAGCCTTCATCACGAAGCCGCCGTCAGCCTTGCGAGCGATCTGAACCACCGTCGGCTCGATCTCCCCTAGAGGGTCCGCCGAAGCCAGCTTCTCTTGGGCCTCGGGGTTCGACAGAGCGCCGAGCAGGTACCTGACCGGAGCATGGCGATCTACGTGCCACGCCACAGCCTCATCATCTAGTGCATTGGCCAGCTTGGTCTTGTCGGCCGGGTTGACGAACGCGTTGGCGAGGGACTCGCACAGGAACGCCTTCTTCTGCGTCAGACCGGGCCTCCATCCTGGGATAGGAGTGCGCTGCTTCAGTGGGGCCTTGCCTTTCTGGCGGGCCTTTACCCTCTTTGCAGCAGCTGCAGTCTCGGGAGTCATCCGAAGACCTGCGGCCTTCTTCCGCAGCTCCCTCTCCAGCTTCTTCTCTACTGCCTCTCGAACGTCCTTGTTGGCGGCTACCCCACCACCGCCAGCAGTGCCCAGAACCCACGGGTTCTTGATCGCGTCCTTCGCAGCCAGGAACCCCGCCCTCCGGAAAGCAGCCTGCTTCAGCGCACCGGGTCCGCCCCCTGTACCCATGCCCGCAGTACCGTGGGACGGCGGGTACATGTCCTTGGCGATGGAAGCGTCCGGTGGGGCCTTGGCGGCGATGTCGAACATCTCGGTCGAGTGCAGAGCCTCTTCCACCCGCTTCTGAGTCAGTGGGTAGACGGTGTTCTCCCTCATGAAGAGATCGAACGGCAGCAGCTGCCAGTCCTTGATGATCACCGGCACACGCAAGTAGGGAACCGGACGAGGGCCTGCCTGCTCCTGCAGACTTCTCTCCGTCGGCACCTTCGCTGCTATGAAGCCGAAGCCGTAACCCTGCGATGCATCCACCTTCGTGACGTGCACAGAGAGCTCGTAGTTGGCGATGTACGGAACCTGCTGCACGAGGGCCTGGAGGATCACCTCCGGCCAACGGTCTACTGCTCCCGTCATCTTGGTGAGAGGAACAGCGACCTTCTCGAATCGCAAGATCTTCGGCTGTTCGAAGAGGTCCATCTGGTCTCCTACCCCACCGATACCTTGGTGGACAAGGGTGAGTTTGCCTCAACTACTTGCTCTAGGGCTATAACTCCCGCCTTCAGCGCTGCCGCGCCTGCAGGGGAACCGTCTACGAGCTTCAGTAGCTGCATGAGAGCGGTGAAGTACCCCATGAAGGTATCACCTTTGACGACCTTCTCTCCGCCACCGCCCAGCTTGAGCTCTCCTAGGATGCCCGTCGAAGTTTCGATTAGCGCGGCTAGTGCGACTCCGCCACCGCCTAGATGAATGATCGGAGCCTTCACTACTACAGACTTCTTGGAAGTAAGGGTGAGGGTGTCTAGAGACTTGACGTCCGCCGTACCCATCCGGGCCTCGATCGCCACATTCCCCTCCTCCGAAAGCACGGAGTAGTCCCCCTTCACCTCGGCGGACCACTTCCCTTCCACGTCCCAGAGCACGTCGCCATTCTTCTTGATCTGCAAGGAGACCTGCACAGATCTACCATCATCACCCTTGTCGAAGACCTCGAGTGACAGCGCCTTCTCTGTTTGGGCATGATCCCCCAGAGTCATCTCGGCGACCGGGTAAGGATCGTCAGCAAGCTCCTTAGCCAGCACCTTGTATCTCGTAGGTCGATCCCCTGTAGTGGTGCTAGCGGTTCTATCCACTTCCCAGGAGAGAGATCCTGCAAAGGTCTCCATCCCGTACGCCTCGCAAATGTCTCGAATCATGTTCCCTAGGGGGATGTAGATTCTCTGAGAGAGCGGAGTGGCCTGCACCTGCACGATGCCGCCTCTACGAATAGAGACAGAGTTCCTATCTCGCGTCCCCAGGTAGATGTCTCCAGGGTTCATAGTCCTGCGAGACGATCGGTACGTAGCTTCTGTGTCCGGAACGCCTCCGAAGCCTAGAATGAACGCCCTCGAGTCGATCTCATTCCCGTGACAGATCCAGACAGATGCCCCGACCTCCGGCATCACGTAGACCCCCTCCCCCTCGGCGTGATGGAGGTAGCCTGCCATCACCGGGACATCCAACCACTTGCGGCGGGAGTGAGGAGTGCGGACATCGGCGGTGAAGTTGACCACATGGACGTCTGAGATAATCCCGCTCTCAACTTGGACAGGGCCGAACTTGCTCCTGGCCGCTCCTGGGACCGACGAAATCAAGTGTCGTACTCCTTACGAGACTTCATGATCGCTCTAATGGCCATGTCTGCCGAGTTCCGCATCACCTTCTTCTGGACCGCCAGCGATCTCCGCTTGAAGCGGGCCGGGTTAGCCAGTACTTGATCCACTGCTCCGGGAATCTTGTCCAAGCCGATGGCTGCAGGGTTCTTCACATGCTTCTCGCCGTACCGAGCCGTGTCCCGGGTCAGCCCTCCCTGCACGTCCAGCACGCTGCTATCCGGCGCGTAGTAGACAGCCGGCTTGCCGGATGCCTCGGTCTCTGCGTACGTAGTTCCGTGAGCACGAATCACGTTCAGGTCCGCCTCCTGCATCATCGCCGTCAGCGGAGCGTAGCCGTGAGGTCTGATTCGAGGATCCTTCTTAGCCATCCTCGTGAGCTTCTTCTGTAGGGCCTTGTTCTTGCCTGCAACGGCGTGAACTACTGCGTTAGGCGGCAAGCCGGACTGGAGCACTCTCTTAGTGATCTCATCCACCTCTAGGCCCAGCGTTCCTCCGCTCACCGTGACGTTGTAGTCCCTCTTGCTCATCAACTTGGAAGGTCTCTGCTTCTCGAGGACTCGAGGGTTGACGGCTAGGCCGGGCAACACCTTGCTCTCTCGGGGCTTCAGCACGTCCATCACGGCCTGCGTACCTACATGGATGCGAGGACTGACCTTGTCCCAGTCACGCACACCTACCGACTTCTCTGGGTCAGTGTGCATCACGTGGATCGGGTGCTTGACTCCAGCAAAGGGCATCTGCAGGTGCGTCTTAGTCAGGACAATCGCCTGATCCGAGTTGTCATCCACCCACTTATTCAGCCTCTTCCGATCGAAGCCCGTGGTGTGGTGCTTCAAGTGGGTGATCCCGGACACTGCTCCAGCGTAGGCGGTAGGAAGCACCTTCCCTTCGTCCGCAGCATCCAGGAGCTTCCCATAGCTCTCGTAGTACTTCTCTACGCTAGCGGGATCTCCGAACTCTGTGTCGAAGTTGAGAACCTCTACGGGGATCTTCCTGCGCCTGGCCGCCTCTGCCAGGTTCTTGGCCTGAGCCATATGGCCGCCACCCATGCCGTCCCCGACGGCTAGGATCTTGATCCCTCTAGGCTTGCCGGCAGTCTTCCCGAACATCGCCTTCATGACCGGGGTTTCGCTGTACCGCTGAACCCTAGAAGATGTGATGACAGGTCTCTTGGCGACTAGGCGCTTGAGCTGTGCTCTGAATGCCTCGGGAGCGTGCTTGATCTGGCTCCGCAAAGTCTTTCCTGGAGCATGCATGTCCTCATGCACTAGCCAGGCCGGGCCCACCTTGTGGGCATGTAGCCGCCCAGCCCGGAAGGACTCGGAGCCTAGACGCTCCCCGGGCAGGCGAACGTGCCCACGAGTACCCCGAAACGCGTTGATCCTCTTGGTCAACTCTACTGTGTCAGGAACTGCGATCTGTGCGTGGGACCAGTCCGTCCTCGGAGCAGATCTGATCGCCCTGCGGAGAACTGCCTTTGCCTTCCCTGCATGGTCGGGGAGTTCGGTAAGAACAGGGATCTCCTTCTGCAGGAGGAAGTCCCTCTTACCGACGCGTACATGCTTGTACTCCTTACGAGACTCTCGCCTCTTGAGATGCTTCTCCCATCGGCGGTTCACACGAGGGCTGACCACGACCCTGCCGGAAGACTCCTTCGTCATCTCAGGCTCTCTCCCCAGTACATGCCTCACCATGGCTAGCACCACAAGCTGCAACTCGTCACGAGTCATGTCATCGAGATGCCGCTTCCCCGTGACGTCCTCAGAGACGTCCATGAACGCCTCGTCATCGTCCCAGGGGATGCGGAGTGCGTCCGCTATGGCATGAACCTGCTTCGGATCCAGCTGCTCGAAACCTCGGCCCCCATTGAATCCCTCGAGCCACTCCGCTACGTGCTTGGGCGTGCTGTACCTCGCCGACTTCCAAGAGTCTGGCGTCAGCGTGTGAGGTAGTCCGTTCTTCTCGCAGAAGTCGATCGTTCTGTGGCACCCGTACCGGTCACAGGCCCGCTCCAACACGATGGTCGGCCGGAAGTCCTGCACATACTCCTCGTCAGTACGGGCGTCGATCACGTGACCTAGATCGTGGAAGCCTGACCAGGCCATGTCCTGGAAGGAGACAGGCACGCCTCTACGAGACTCGGCCAAGAAGATGATCTTGTTCTTCTCGTCCTGAGCCGCGTAGCTCCGCATCTCTGGCAAGACTACAAGGGAGTACCTGTAGTCTTTCAGATCTGCTGTGAGTACATCTTCTAGTAGGTCTAGACGATCCATCACCTGTTCCTGAACTCTTTCTCTACAGCACGACCCTTGTTGTACTGCACCAGCGCGCCTCCGCTCCCCACTACGCCCCCCAGCCCAAGCTGCGCTCTTGCCTTATTCAACGCCGCTTGAGCGGGAACGGTCATCTGCTGCAAGGCTGCCTGTTCCGAGGGGATGGCCGAGAGCCTGGCTGACCCCGCAGCTGCCCGGACTTTGTCAACAGACAGCCCGTGCAATTTCCTCGATCCAAGAGCTGCTAGAGGAATTCTATCCGCAACAAACTCCAACGACTTTCTTTCCGCCGCAGAAGGCGCCCGGATCTTCCCCGTAGCTGCTGACCTGTTCAAAAACTTCACAGACTTGCCTGCGTGGTACAGGCCCCTCAACGGTTCCGCCGAACCACGAGCACCGCCCCGTAGAGCTCCAAGTAGTTTGCCTCCCACCCCTCTGCCCGCTGCCGCACCTTGTCCCGCACTGATCAAGCCGTATACGGCCGAGGGAACTACTGCAGCACCTCCCACAACTCCGCCCATGCCAGTAACCAGCTGCTTCTTTCGGTGCTCTGTCTCATTGACTCGTGCCTGCTCAGCTGCTTGCCCGTACTGAGCAGTCCAGTTCCCGAAAGGATCTACTCCTCCAAGGAAGTCTTGTCCTAGGTTGCTGACGGCGGAGAGCTTTACGAGCTCAGTAACGAAGCTGTGGAACGTGGTTGAACGCATATCAGTAGTTGTACGGCTCCTTCCCGGGAGGCTTACCGAACTCCTTTCCGAACGCGATGCCTGGCACAGGGTGAAGCCCGTGCAGGTTACTCTCCCACCCCTGGGCGGAGCCCTCCAGGATCGTGCCCTTCAGCTTCTGGTACTGCAACCGAGCCATCCAGTCTTCCTGCATCGCCAGAGGAACTTCGTTGATGCCCTTGAGGATCGGCTTGTGGAGCGCCGGCTTCTGGCCCAGCTTAGCGGCCTTCCGGTTCTTGGCCGACAGCATAGTTGCTGGGACGATGTCGCCTCGCATGTACCCCGACTCTCCGGGGTCGCGGACTTCGGTCAGGTTCGCAACGGCTCGGACCACGACTTCCATGTTCTTCCGCTTGACCCCCATCTCCTTGTACGCGCCATGCATCTCGTCGGTCAGGTAGTTCCTGACCCTCTCCATGCCGGCCACTTCCAGAAGATCTCGAGGGTTGACCATGCCAGAGCTCAGGGGCTGCCCCGCCGTCACCTTCAAGTTACCTCCCCGACTCTTGATCAGTGCCAGGTTCTCCCCGAGCTGCCTGTTGCCGGGAATGTAGTGCTCCTGCTCCTTCTCGTGGCCGTGCCGATCTCGGCCAGCCACGTTGACTCGCCAACCTCCAGCGGGATCCTTCTTGATGCCTCGACTGTTGATGGTGCCGGTGAGCCCTGAGATCGTCGCAGAACCTCGCAGGTTCCTCGGCATGGTCAAGAGCTTCTGGAGCTTGGTGAAGTCATCCATCTTGTCGCCCTTGGCCTCGACGACACCTCCTGTATGGAACTTCCTCATGGAGAGCTGCGTAGCAGGTTCCCCAACTCCTTGAGCTGCAATGATGCCGAGGTTCGTACCGGGAGACGGGAGCTGCCCCGAGACGTCCACTCCGTAGCACTTGGAGCAGAGCCCCTCCCCATGCTCACACTTGAGCGGAGAACGTACGGAGATCTTCCCCGCCTTAGCGTTCCTCAGCTTGGTCAGTACGTCTGGGGTGAGCAGCGTGCCTGAAGGAATCTTCCCTCCCCGAACCTTGATGTCCTGCGCTGCGTAGCGGTCTTGGATCTCGGGATCGTTGACGTCCAGAGAGATACCGCGACGGGTGCCGCAATCCTCGTCCACTACCACCTGGTTCATGGTGGAGCTGACGATGATCTTAGTCAGGCCGCCAGGCTCACTGGTTCCCTTCACCTTGGCCAGGGTGCCCATGCGAGCTCCAGACAGGGATGCCCAGTACTCTGCGGTACTCAGTCCCTCAGAGTAGCTCTTCTTCAAGGGGATCGGGACTGCCTTGCCCGTGTCGTCTGCTACCAGCACTGGGGCAACTGCGATCTGCTTGAACTGATCCCAGTTACCTCGAGCTCCTGACGAGACCATCTCGAAGACCTTGTTGTCGCTCTTCGAGAGCTTGGCCTTGCCTCGCGCATCGATCTTGGGAACTACCTTCATGTACGCCTTCACGATGGCATCGTTCCGGGACATGCCTCCCTTGCGAAGCGCGGCTACCTCCTTATCCGCTTCCGCGAAGATGGGGTCCTTCACGTCCTTGTGGACCAAGAAGTCCTTGAGCCCTACAGAGAAGACGTTGTCGTAGGTCTGCTGGTTGCCTAGCTGGTTCAGCTTGTTGACGGACTTGGCGAATACGTCACTGTCCCCCTTAGCCAGTGACGACAAGATCCCCGTCAGCCCCTTCTTGTCCAGCTTCAGCGACTTGTCACTCAGTACGCGAGCACGCTCTTCCGAGCCCTCAGGCAGGGCGTCGGATAGGAGAAGTCTTCCAGCCGTGGTAGCTGCGGTGGCAGCAGTCTTCTCTCGGAGACCTCCTACGGAGATCTGATCACTGACCGAGATAGTTCCGTCCTTCAGGGCCTTCAGAGCATCCTTCTTGTTCGCAAAACGCTTGCCCGTACGCTTACCTATCTGACTCAGCTGGTAGACCCCGAGCTGCGACTCCTGCCGAGGAATGTGCATCAGGGCACCACTAGCGGGATTCAACAGATGCTTCGAGGGCATCATGCCCTTAGCCTCTAACACCGCCTCCTGAGTCATGGGAACGAAGATGCCCATCTTGTCGCCGTCGAAATCTGCGTTGTACCCCGCAGTGACTAGCGGGTGGATCTGAATTGCTTTGCCCGAGACGATCTTAGGCTTGAACGCCATGACTCCGTGTCGATGTAGCACGGGATCTCGTTTCATGATCACGGGACGGTTTGCCGCCACCTGCTCCAACGCCTTGTCGGCGATGGCCTTATTCTCTTTGATGGCTTTCTGTGCCTTCAGGGGGGTGTAGCCGAAGCCCTTGACGAGCTCTCGCACTACGAAGGGCTTCATCATCTCCATAGCGGCCTTGCGAGGGATGCCCACCTCATCCAGCCCCATGGACTGCTCGGGGATGATGGTGGATCGCATCGACAAGTCCTGTCGGCGACCGATGATCTTGCTCTGGAAGTAGCCGTACTTGGGCTGCGTACCCGAGATCGCCTCCATCACTCCTCGACGATGCCGACCCTGCAGGTCAGACCCCGTCAGGGTCAGGGCCCTGAGCCCGTCGTACAGACTCGCCCGCATCGGCTGCCTCATGGACTCGGGGATCCCCTTGTCTGCCTTGAGCTCACGAAGCTTCTTATCCGACAAGGCGATGTCCTTGTACAGGTGGTTGAGATCCTCGGTGTTGAGGTCCCCGTTGTCCATCACGGTGACGGGACGCATGGACGGGGGGAGTACCGGGACTGCCTTAGTGGTGTACGCCTCCGTGGGAGACATCTTCGCGTCGACTAGGGCCTGGAGGTACCTGACTCGCTTACGAGCCTTGCTCAACTGGTCCTTCCGTGCCGTCTTCAGATCCTTCTTCGCCTGAGCGAGCTCGGTCTTGGGATCGATCTTCGCCAAAGCATTGACGACGGCAGTGGGGCCCGACGCGTCGCCGATGGTCTTGGTCCCTGCGATCACTCCGTTCAACTGCCCCTGCTTCAACCCAAGGATGCCGCTGATTGCCTTCTCGAAGGTCGGGTTCGGCAGCGGTTCGGACAGCTCCAGATGTGACCACTTCTTGCCATCAGTACCACCAGTCAGCTTGTTGTCGAACAAGCCTCCCTTTTCGGGGCGGAGGTCCTTGCCTCGCAGCATCCTACCGCCGTTGGGGAGAGCTCCTGCACTTAGCTCCCGCACCTGCTTGTCGGTTAGGGGTCGCAAGGTCTGCGTAGACCCGTTCTTGTCTACGTTGACTCCCATCACCTTGAGGTAGCTGGTGAACTTGTCGTAGGTGAAGGGAATCTGCGGCGGAGGGATGGTCGCCCCCTCCTGCAGACGGGTCCACAGCTCGTCGTTTCGATCCGACTTCAGCGTGGCCATCTCTCTGATGTTGTGTTTGGCCCCGTGCGAGAGCATCGCGTTCAGGCCCAACGCTCCGATGGACTGCGCCCCTGTACTTGACTTGGGGATCCCGTCCATGGTGTAGGGGTTGCCCGCTCCACCACCTCGAGGACTCATGCTCTTGCTGACCTTGTGCTTGAGCTTGAAGATGTACTGTTCGCCGTTCAGCACCTTGCCGAGTACGCGGCCTGTACCTGGGTCTCGAACATCCTCCTGGTCAGACAGGCCGTGAGCCTTCAAATCCCTCATCACCTTCCTGGTGTAATCCGGCTCGCTCGGGTCGAAGTTGTCTACGACGTACGGCTTGCCTGTCTTCCGAGCGATCTTCCCGGCTGCGGTCTCTAGCACCTGCCCCAAATTGATGCGGCTGGGGATACCTGCCGGGTTCATGGCGACCTCTAGAGGCTTCCCGTCCGGAAGCACGACCATCTCGTGATCAGGAATGACTGTAGAGATGATCCCCTTGTTGCCGTGACGTCCCACCAGCTTGTCGCCGACCTGAGCAGGCTCCTCGGTCTTTACGTGGACCTCTACACCTCGAGAGGTCCGAGCTACCCGAGAGACTGTGCCCTGGTAGCCCTTGTCCCAGACCACCGCCCGGTTTCGGTGATCCTTGACCATGGACTTCTTCAGGTTCCGAAGCTTCTTCTGCTCGGTGGAGATGTCCTCCCTCTGCAGCTTCGCTACCAGGACGTCCCCCTCCTCGACTCGAGTACCTGGCTTGATGATCCCCTCATCATCGAGCTTGTCCCACTGCTCCTTGTTCAGGAAGTCCGAAGAGACGTGGGCTCGGAACTTCTTCTTACTCAGTACCGTCTGCTTGTCGATGCCGGTCTTGGGCCGATACATGTGCTCGGACGTCAGCTTCTTTGCAGCCGTCTCGGAGATGACGATACCGTCCTCGAAGTTGTAGCCCTTGAAGGGCATGTACCCGACTCGAAGGTTCTTACCTAGCGCGAACTCCCCTCCCTTGGTGAAGTTCGTATCCGCTAGGAGCTCCCCCTTCTTCACCTTCTGCCCCACCTTGGCGGTTGTGTCCGCCTTGATGAATGCGTCGTCCTGGTTCAAGGGGAAGTCGTTGTAGATCTGAACTTCGTGAATCTTGCCCTTGGCATCCTTCACGTTGATCGAGTCTTCGTCGATGGAGACCACCGTCCCGTGAACGGGAGACGCGTGAGAGTTGAACGCGCCCATCACCTTCTCGAAGGTGACGTTCTTGTTCCCTGTCGCCGACTGCACCAAGGGAGCCTCTCGATGCTTCAGTCCTACAGCCTGTTCCTGCATCCGCGAAGCCGTCATGGCTCGGTTGCTCTGGTTGTTCTGGAGGAACGGGATCAGGTTCGTCGGCAGGGAGTACATCCCCTTGGTGGAGACCATCACGTGGGTGACGTCTCCGTAGGGGCGGGCCTCGATCTCGTTACTCTTGGAGGCTACGGTCACCTCCTTGCCCTTTGGAAGAGGCCTCCCACCCTTCCAGTCCACCTGGTCCGGGAACGCCACCACAGCTGCGTCGAACTGGGCAGGGGACAGCTCTTCCAGCTTCCCGGTCTTCCGGTTGTACGCCTTGGTGAAGAGCTCCTTGCCTTTTTTCCTGGCGCCTAGAGGCAGCTGCAGCGTGATGCCTGTCTTCTCCCCTTCCGGAGTGGGGATGGGATCGATGAACCCCAGGTGACTGGGATTGATCCGGACAGCGTCCTCTGGCACGGACTGAATGTCCCCAATACCGCCAGGGCCCATGATGGTTGTGCGCATGTGCCCCGAGACGAAGTCCAGCGGGTTCGTCTGCGTGGGCATGGGGGCTAGAGCTGTAGAGAAGAAGGACTTGAGCGGCTTGTTGAACACTGCGGGGCTCACTACGTCCCGAACACTGTCCTTGACGTCCACCGTCTGCTTGAGTCTGCGGGTGATGTCCCACGTACCCCTCTTGAGTCGATCTGCCAGGTGATCTTCAGCCGACAGCAGGTCCTTGAAGATCAAAGACTCTCGATCGTCCGCCTTCACCTTGCCTCTGGCCAGATCCAGCAGCTTGCCAGACGAGCGGAGCATGGCCTCCCCGTTGACCTCCGCGTACTCCTTGCCCAACGTGACCTTCGTGCTGTCTGGGCGGAGCTTGGCGGTGCCGAAGATCTCTCCTGCTCGTAGCCGGGCTTCTGGCAATGTCTTCGCGGTCTTGCCAGACGTCTTGGCCAGCAGCTTGTTCAAGCTCTGCAGCTGCTTGGCCTCTCCTCCGTACTGCTTCACGGAGGAGTCGTAGATGTCCTTGCCCCACAACTTCCTGATCTCGGCGTCAGATCTGCCCAGTGCTTTGAGTACTGGGTACAGCCCGATGTCTCGGGTGCCATCTACCTCGACCTGAAACTTCCGAGTCTTCGGATCGAAGTACGTGTTGAAGCGGGAAGCCTTCGAGCCTTCCCACCTCTCGAGGTTCCAGTGAGCGTTGAGCTCCCCGGCCTCGTTCTCTCGGTGGTACGCACCTGCCTTGAGACGAAACTGGTTCTCTATCTGCCTCTCACGGCCGTCCACGATGTACGAGTAGCGCCTCGTGATCTTGGGAATGCGGGCTACTGTGATGACCTGTCGGTCGATCTCCTTGCCCGTCTTCTTGTCCTTGAGTGAGATCTCTGCCTTGAGCGGGACATCCCAGCTCCGGCCCTTCAACTTCGAGTCCTGCTGCGACTTGATGTCGTCGAGGCTCTTCGAGTCGTCTACCCAGACCTTGTGCATCTCCAAAGTGCGGTGACTGCCCTCGAAGGGGAAGTGCGAGGAGACGGACTCCACTGCTCGAGTCTTCAAGGATTCGAACGTGCTCTCGGGATCCAGCTGCGCCATGGGGGTAATCCTAGCTCTGTCTCACCGCTAATGGGCTGTCGTGGCCCGGTGACAATGTGCCTGCACTTGGAGAGATAAGGGAAGTAGAAAGGAAGTAACCATGCCTGATGACAAGACCGAGACCTCCGCTTCCCAGTTCAGCTCCGCCATCGAGGAGGCCATCTACGGCTCCTCGACGGAGGAGGAGAAGAAGGAGCAGAAGGAAGAAGAGAAGGAGTAATCATGCCGCTGATTTTCGGAGCCGGCGTCGCCCTCGGTCTCGTGCTCTATGCACGAGACCAGTGCTGGTTCGGCATGGCTCGAACCGCGAAGCACTTGAAGAAGGATGAGTGACGATCCCCGTCTAGCGTATTGCCCGCTCCTCGTCCTGGCTTCCGAGCCGGGGCGTAGGAGCGGGCGGTGCCCGGATCCCCGAGATTGCTCTTCTTGCATTTACTTCCAGGAGGTCCTTGGGGATCTGGGGGTACTGGAGGAGGTCCTCTGGATCTGTCCTCGTTGCTTACCTACCGGTCGGCAAGCTAGCGGCTTCACGCTCCTGGGGCACTACTCAGAAGAAGAGTGCGCTGGGTGCGAGGGGATCAACAGTCTGTGCCAGGCCTGCGTAGAACCAGAGGCATTGTCCCAGAAACAGTGGAGGCACCTCGTAACCCACACAGCCTCGGAGATGTTCGAGAAGGAGGACTAGTGTACTGCGTCTACTGCCAGGAGGAGTTCACATGGGGAGAGGATGCGGTCGAAATCCGCCCAGGAAGGGTAGAGGTGAGCTCCCGAAGCCTGGGCCCTGCCTTCATCGCCGACGAGCCTGACGCAGAGCTCATCCATGTGGGCTGTATCGCCCACCACTTTCTACCCGATGAGGAAGGGGAGCTTCGAGAAGCTCTACGAGACGAGAAGATCGACGGAGTGGGGGAGCTGTTCCAGGAGTACCTGGACAAGGACGTCATCCCCCGTATCGAGGAGCCGGAAGCTCCGACACAGCCGGCACCTAGAGGGGGGCGGAATCGCTTTCGCACACGTCGGAGGTAACTGGTCGGCACACGGGCTCCGTGTGCCGATCTACCTTCCCCTTCTGTTCTTATCTATCCCGTCCAGCATCTCCTGAAAGGAGTCAGCATTGCTCCTGTGGTATCACACGATCGCCGAGCCTATGTCTCTCCTGGGCGGCTTCGCGCTCGGGAGAGGCGACTGGTTCGGGTCCAAGGGGTCTCTCTTGCCTCCCTTGGACTGCATGATCTGAAGCACCAGGTTCAGGAAGTTGGGCTGCTCCATCTTCATCTTCTGCATCCACGCGTAGGCCGTCTTGGGGTCCTGCTTCAAGAGGTCGTCGAGCATCTTCGACACTCTCTTAGCTACGTACAACACGTTCATGCTCTGACCACCCGCTCCGCTAGCCTGGTTGATCGGAGACTGGGCCTCCTGCGGGACGCCCTCTGCTGGCGCCTGTCCTGCGTTCTCTGGGTTGATGCTGCCTCCCGAAGACGGAAGTGCTCCGGCTGCCTCAGGCGGCGGCTGGCGAGCCTCGGCGCCCGGTGTAGCCCCGCCCAGCATGTCCTGACTTGCGGCCTGCATGTACCGCTGTGAAACCTGCTGAGCCTCTGCCTGAGCAATGGCGGACGCAACCTGCATCCGTCGCTGATCGTCGGAAGTCCTCCTGCCCTCGCCACGCTTGAGCCTCTGCTCTGCTTCGTAGTTCTCTCCCAGCTCTCGGAGCAGGGTGTGATCAGAGACCTTGCCACCCTGGTTCATCTGGAAGTAGATCATCGTCCGCTGCAGGTCGTCGGCCATCTTGAAGCGCTTGAACTTCTTATCGACCTTCGGCCAGCCCATGAAGGCGCCGATGCTGTCGAACACCCAGTTCGTCAGCCCCTGCGTCTCCGTGCGGTAGTTGATGAACTCGTTCTCGAGGTTCCGCATCGACACGTTGGTGCCGCTGTACGACATCCCGCCGAAGATGAACTCCTGTGGGGCATGCATGCCTGCGATGATCTGCTCTGCCCAAACCCGATGCTCCTGGTGGAGCACCATGGCTCGGCCCTGCCCACCAATGACCTGGTGCCCCACGGGCATGGGGAGGATGGGCATGTAGTTGGGATCACGCCTCCACCGCTCGATCTCCTCTTCCATGGTGTTCTTCCACCCCTGGAGAGGCACCGTGGTGTAGGGATCAGAGGTGCCGGACCCGGCCTGCGGGAAGAGGACTCTCAGGGGCACGATATGCTCCCTGGCGATCATCTCCTGGCCCTTCTTGAGCACCTGCAGGTAGTACGAGTCCTTGAGCACTGGGAGGATGCGAGGCATCCCCCACCCCTGGTCCTTACCCGCTAGAGTCGGACGCTTGAGGTGGAACACCTGTCCAGGCGAGAACTTGAGGGCCAGCTTCTTCTTGGCGGCCTTCAAGAAGATCGAGGGGATCCTCTCGATGACGTGCGGCTTGCCTACCAGTAGCTGCCCTCGAGTACGAGCACTCATCTGATAGAAGTACTGGGTGTCTCCGGTCTCCTCGTTGTACTGGATGGAGATCCTCTCCGGATCCCACCGGATCAACCGGATCTGGTGAGGGGAGCGGAGAGCGATGTCCTTTTGCTTAGCCTTCCCTCGAGAGTTGCACTTCGGGCACTTGAGCACGAAGCCCATGTCCCGCCACTGGTAGAACTTCCTCAGCTGCTTGACGGGCTCACTGTGCTTGCAGTTGCCGCAGATCAGGTACTTGACGAAGGGGTAGTGGATCGAGACGAAGGCGTTGCCGTAGCACTGGTAGTCCAGCCCCGCCTCTACAAGGAACTGGCGGTACCCCAGGATGTCATCCTTGAGGTGAGCGTACTTGTCCTCTACTGCCGCGTGCTCGCTGGTGAACACCAGGTCGGTGATCGGGTACGACGCCATCTTGTAGCAGACGGCGTTCACCAGGGGATTCGTGAGGAAGTAGTACCGGCAGTACTTGAAGAGCTTCTTCATCGTGGCGGGCAAGTACGTATGCGCGCCGTCGAAGAAGGGGTTGGGGTAGGCCACGCCTCCCCGACCACTGGTGTTCATCCGGAGATCGCCGAAGCCCCCAGACCCCCCAGAGCCTAGACCATCGGTGATCCCTCCCGGGAAACTGCCGAAGTCGAAACCGGCCATCTAGTGCTCGTCTCGGTAGTAGGCCTGCCTGAACGCCATCTTGGCCGTAGCGGCAGCCGGACGAGGACGCCCTGTGATCAGGCGGCCCGCCCCATCAACTACCTTGCCGACTCCGCCGCCAACTGCGCCTAGTGCTGCTCCAGATACCATGGACGAGATCATGCCTCCCCGCATACCTCCGATGAATCCCGCACCGCTGCCAATGGCCTTGCCCCACCGCTCCGCTCTACCAGCGTTGGGCTGTGTGGGATCGGGCCCCTTCTTAGCGGCACCGTGAAGACCAAGTCCCGTGAAGCCTGCGGTCAGGGCCTTGGTGCCCGCGCCTGCCCCCACTTCCACGGGTACGCCGCCCACCATCTTGCCGTTCACCATCTTGCCGCCGACCATCTTGTACTGACCCGCCGACTGCCAGCCCTTTCGGAGCTCTCTGCCTCCGGTACGCGGATCCAGGGTCCTGCCGGCGCTGCGGAGACCTTGACCAACTCGATGAAGCGCTCCACCGGGAGTCCACCATCTGCCACCGTGCTGCAAGAGCTCCTTGCCGGGACCTTCAGCAGCTCGCAGGAACTGACCTGCCTCGTCAGTACCCTTTGCTCCGACCGTCCACCCCTTGTCCAGCATCCGGCGGGTCGTGCCCGTAGCTCTATTGATCGCGGACCACAGCCGAGCCTCCTTCTGGAGCTCGAATGCTTCTGCCGAGAACGCTTCGTAGACGAGAGGGTTCACAACTTCTTCCCTAGCAGACCTTCGAGAGCGGTCACCTGCTGGTGAAGCAGTGCCTGACGGTGCTCCATATGCCCTTCAGCAACCAGGAGCTTGGCACATACTACATCCTCTGGAACATCGTCTTGCAGCATGTAGTCCCCTTCGGGATCCTGCTTGATCCTCTTCCACGGAGTCTCCACAGAGCGAGGATCGTTCTTCAGCTCGTACTTCAGGTTCCTCCCGACCGAGTCAGGCACCCCCTTGGCCGGCTTCATGTTCATGGCGTTGCCGTCAGAGTCTGGAGAGAATCTGCCTACGCAGACATCGCATCTCCCGTCTCGCAGGTCTACCTCATCCTGATTGCCGCAGTCCCTGCACTCGTAGTGCGGTCGAGCAGCATGACCTTGGGCGAAGTCTAAAGGCTTCGGCAAGAACCAAACACCTTGCTCCAAGCACGCAGCAGCTACGAACCGAGAGATCTCCTCAGAGAACTCCTCCTCCCGGATCGTAGACACGATGTCCAGCCCCGCCATCAGCTGAGCCACCGAGGGCTTCTGCAGCGTGTCGAACACTGGCACGTTGTTGTTCAACGCCTGCATGATCGGGCAGAAGATCTGCCACTCTTCCCAGAAGCCGTTGCTCAGCAGGAGGGTACGGATCGCCTGGATCTTGTTTCTGTTCAGCCCGCTGACCGTCACCTTGGTAGGCCGACCTCTAGCGCTGAACCGCCGACTGAAGTCATCCTCGATCTCGTACCACAGCACGTCCGCTTCCCACTCGAGCCACTCCACGTCGTACTCCTTGAACAGGAGCGTGGCTAGCACGACAGGGTGTGCGTCGTGGTGTCCGAAGATCAGGCTGGGAGAGAACCCGATCTTTTCGGCGGCTTCGGCCATGGGTTATGCCGAGATTCGAGAGATGACGTGCTTCACATCCGAGGGCAAGGACTCGAACACTGCTACCGGAGCCTTGGCGAACTCGTAGAAGCCGTCGTCTCCCAGGGCAGTGGTCAGCGGAATCCGCTTCTCCTTGCTGGCTGCTACCAGCTGATCTCCGGTCACCGTGTCGGGACCTTCTGACCACCGGAAGTCTTCGGAGGCAGACTTCGTGAGGATCGCAGCGTAGGGATCTACTACGTGAGTGTCCCACTTCTGGCTGATGCCGTAGTGCTCATCGACCTGGGTGAGCGCATCCGCGAGGTAGTCCGGGTCGGCGGTCGGGATCTCCTCGGCCAGCTTGATCAGCACCTCACGACCGTAGTCGTCCACGTACTTGGCTCGAGCGTTCAGGTGCAGCACAGCTTCCGTAGAGACAGCGTCACCGGCGTACTTCGCGAGGTTCTCGGAGGTCGGGTAGACCCCGTGAGCCAGGGCGGCCTTGACCAGGTTGGTCGCGTACGTTCGTCGATCAGAGGGATGGAGCCTCTGCCAGTGCTCGTCGAAGAAAGCCTCTGCCTGCTTGATCTGCTCCGGGTTCTCTACCGGGTAGTCTCCTCGTAGAAGGGTAGACGGGGCCGCGGTCTTCGGCCTGTTGAAGAGCTTCTGCTGCAACATGCCGCTACCTGCCCCTAGAGCGGTGGTGCCTGCCGCCACAGCGCCGAGTCGACCGCCCTTCATCTTGCCGAGCAGACCGGTGTGCTTGGCGATTCCCGCCGCGCCCAGTCCTCCAGCCGCACCTGCTGCACCAGCTTCGCCAGGAGTCCATCCACGATAGCTGAGCAAGCTCCGCTTTCGACCTTGTGGAGCAGTGGTACTGGTGTTGGTGCCTGTCAGAGAGAAACCAGCGGCAGTCTTCTGGTTCTCTCGAGCCTGCTCAGCCTTGCGCTGTCGGTGCATCACGTAGGCACCTCCTGCCGCCAGGGCTCCGGCGGCCGCCAGGGCTCCGCCAGTCGCTCGTGGGGAGGAAGATCTCGGGATCGGTCGAGACTTCGGGGAGTCCAACCGGGCCTTGATCTTCGGGGTCTTGAAGAAGAGCTTGGATCTCTTCCTGGGAGCAGGAGGGGAAGAGGGGGCGCGTCTATCCGCTCTCGCGACTCTATCTATGTGCCTCGAGTCCTTCGCTCCCCCTGGCCGCAAGTAGTCTGCCGTGGCCGACGGGTCCATCAGCCCCCGAAACTTGAGCTCCTGGCGAAGTCTACGACCCTTGGACTTGTCGATGTCCTTGTTGATGAGCCTGGCACCCTCGCGGACATGACGGTTTTCGGAATTTCTCGAGATGTCGAAGAAGGACTTCTCCGCATTCTCCAGTCCCTTGCGCCTCTCTCGAGCCTTGTCGGCTGCCCTGGCCTTGAGCTCCTTGCTCAAGGCTTCCTTCGTCTGGCCGGCTTCAAGCCGCTTGATCCTCTGAACCATGGCAGCTCTCTGAGAGTGATCGGTGCCGAGCTGGTAGCCCTGCCGACGCCCACTCCAGTAGCCCTTTTGGCTACCCGAGCCGAATCCTGCGGAGAAGCCTTCAGCCTTCCCCTTCTTCTTGCCCCGCTTGTGGCCCAGCACAGCTCCGCCCATAGCGGTAGCGGCGGCGATGCCAGCGGTGGTCTTGGCACCTGCCTGCTTCCTCATATCCTTGTTGAGCGACAAGAGGGCCTGAGCCTTGTTGACTCCAGGCTGAAGACTGACGTGGCCTACCTGCTTGAACGTACTGGGGTTCTGGAGAGCCTGCACCGCCTGAGACTTCGACAAGGCCCTACCACCTAGCTCGAAGAACTCATTCTTGTTGTGGTACTCCTTGACCAGGGATCTCGCACCTGCCGCAGACTCAGGCCTCTTGTTACCTTTGAGGGCAGTGGACCAGTTGTATCCCTCCATAGAAGCCGACGCCCGCTTTCTACGTCCCATCATGTAGCCAGTACCTGCGACCCCTGCCTGCTTCGGCCGACCGAGCATCCTCTTGGCGCCGTAGGCACCCGCACCTAGGGCAGCAGCACCTCCAGCAGTAGCTGCACCGGCAGCGGCAAGGTTCGTTCCTGGGGCGTACTTCGCGTTCCTGGAGACATTGCCAACTGCCTTGGCCCAGTTTTGAGGGGCGGTACGGGTGACGTCCCTCTTCGCCAGCAAGTTCTTACTCCTCGCCACACCCCTGCCAGCCTCCTGTAGACCCGCTCCGCTGGCTCTAGCGAACTGCCCGGCTGCTCCGCCCATGGCCTTGGCACCAGCTGCCATCTGACCGCCCCAACCTGCTCCCCCTTGGCCCGCTGCCGTAGCGGCTTGCCGCCCTGCCTGATAGGAGCCCTTGGCGGCCCGTCCCAGCATCTTGAAGCCTTCTCCGGCGGCTCGGAAGAACGCCTTCTTCTCGGCGCTAAGATCGGTGATGTCCACCACCGGAGTATCTCCGAAGTAGACGAGCTCTCCCTCACCGTGGAGAGACTCGTTCAGGGCAGACGCCACCTTCTCGACGAGCTCCATCGGGGGAGGCGTACTCGTGCCCTCGAGGACGTGCATCAGATTCGTGCCCGCCAGGACAGCCGCCGTCTTCGGCATGCGGTCCCAGGAGCCGAGCAGACACATCGTGTTGAGCCAGGCGGTCCCAGGACTCATACAGGCGAACTTCCTGAACCTCTCACTGCCATCGACCATGATGAGGGCGAAGTCCTCGTCGGGGTAGTTGTCCAGCTCGTCTTCCGACGGGAAGTGGCTGCTCCCGACCTCATCGGGAACGCCGATGCCGGCCTCCTTGACGAGGCCAGGTCCGAAGTCGTGAAGATCCAGGTACGTACGGTGCATTTGAGCTCCTTGGGACGGCTCGATGATGCCGCTAGGGCGGCAAGAACGTCAATGCAAGAACCCGTAGCAGGTCGGCATAAGACAGGTAATGGAGATTACTTAGGAGGTTCCATGTCCGACATTCCCCGACTACGTAGAGTACCAACCTGTTTCGGAGATGCCGAGGCTTACGACCCTGATCACAAGGAGTGTAAAGCCTGCGACGTCAGAGTGCGCTGCAAAGTGCGAGTCCGAAACGCATCAAAGTTGAAGAAAGGCAAATCGTCGTCATCCTCGAACTCCGTGGCCGTTAGATCACGGAACAAGGTGTCCAAGCACGATGATGACGATGCGGCTGAGTTCCGCACAGCAAAGACCCGTACCAAGGGCTGGTGGGGCGCACTGAGCCACAACGCGTTCATCAGGATGTCTTCTACATTCCTGAGAGAAGCCGCGTTCGGAGTAGAGCAGATCCCTCTCGAACCTTACTCGGACGAGGAGCTAGAAGATGACTGATGTCGGAGCCATGATCCGCACGCACCGCAAGCGGATGTTCAAATACCGCAGCGATGCAGCCAAGCTGATCATGATCGACAGGGGCGGAGGAATCCGTACCCACATGAGTAGAGAAGGTCTCCGCAAGCTGGAGGAGAACCTCAACCTTCCCAGCGCAGAAGTCCTCAACGAGATCATCTCCAAGTGGGGGCTGGACTTGGCAGAGGCGGAGAATCTGAGGAGAGCAGTTCACGTACAACACCAGCGTCGGGCTGGATACGAGGAACCGACCACAATCAACCCGTTGGGGAACGACATCGAATCCCTGATCAACACGACCATAGGAGCCATCGTGCGAGACGTATCAGTAGTGCTCGAGAGTAGGGGGGTGGACGTCAAGGAGATCTCGCAAGACCTGTTCGAGATCGTAGAAGTCCACATCAAGTCCAGCTTCAGATGAGCGACGACGTACTGCAGTTCTGTCGTAGAGACCCGGGAGTCGCCTACCTGGACGCCGACCTCTGGTTGCCTCTCTCAGAGGTGCCAGTACGTGGAATCCAGCAGCGGCTCACCTTCACCATGTTCAGTGGGAGAAAGAGAGACATCCCCACCGACATCGAGATCTTCTCGATGGCGAAGCATCACATTCAGGTTCCTCGAAACCTGTTCACCCTCAAGTACGTAAGGCATGCGTACGGCATCGAGATCGTAGATCTCCGGCCTTCCTCTTACCCCCCCACAACAATCCTCCACTCCATCATCCCCAGAGACAACCAGACCGAGCCCCTGCGACTCATGGAGGAGCTGGGGGATGGGACGTTGAATCTAGCTTGCGGACTGGGGAAGACGGTGGTGGCGCTCTACCACGCCGTGAGGCTAGGCGTCCCGACCCTGGTGATCTGCAACAACACGACCATCCTCGCCGGGTGGGAGAGGGAGATCATTGGAAAGCTGGACTTCGAGGGGAAAGTCGGCTGGGTCAAGCAGAACAAGTTCCCCGAGGACACTCCGATCTGCTTGGCCACGGTGCAGACCCTGGCGAGTAAGGCGGACGTGCTTCCCAGATCGTTCCTACGCCGGTGGGGCCTCGTCATCTTCGACGAGGGGCACCACATGTCGGCGAACTGGTTCTGCACGGTGGCCAACCTCTTCCCGGGGAAGCGGCTAGCCTTGACGGCTACCACGACCCGCAATGATGGGCTGGAAAAGGTCTACCAGTATCACCTGGGGAAGGTCTTCTACTCGGACCTGAGCCAGGATCTAGAGCCTGAGATCGAGTTCGTACACCTGCATGGACTCCGTCCAGCTAGGGAGTACTCGGAAGACGTGGCTCTGAAGAACTGGATCGCCAGGAACGCAGAGTTCAACCAGGTCATCACTGAGGAAGTGAGGACGCTGCTTCAGGAAGGGCGGAGCATCCTCGCCCTGTCTCACCGGGTAGAGCAACTCGAGCTACTCCATCCGACGTTGCCTGGAAGCGGGCTGATTCACGGAGTGATCAAGGACTCCGCCAGGGAAGAAGCCTTGAGCGAAGCAAACCCCATTCTGGCGACCATGCAATTGGCGCAGGAAGGACTGGATAAGCCCTCACTGGACACCCTGCTCTGCCTGACGTTGTTCTCGAACGAGAATGCCTTCCAGCAGTGCGTGGGTAGAATTTTGAGGACTTACGAGGACAAGAAACACCCACGAGCTCTGTTCTTCGTGCCGGATGTTCGTCGCTGCCAGAAGCAGGCTGCGAGGATCCGTCGGTTCGCGAAGATGCGGGGCTACAAGATCAAGGAGACGAGAAGATGAGCAAGCGAGAATCAAAGCAGGCGATCGTTGCTAGTGGGGGCTCCCACTACATCGGCGAGATCTGGAAGGGGTCTACCCCGACGGAAATCCGCGACGCCACCCCCATCTTTGGGGGTCATGTGTCTACCCAGGATGGCCGTGTGGCGTTGCAGGTGATGACCCCTCCCTACGGGTGTGCCGAAGGGGTCATCAAGACCCTGCACCTGGGCTCCGTGGACAACTGGGTCTTCGTAGAGGAGTTGAGCACTTACGATCAGCAGACCGTCAAGGACTTCCTGGAGAGGAGGGCTGTGGCCGACGATGCTCGTAGGGCATCCGAGGCAGGACTCGTGCTTCCCAGAGACATGTCTCCGGAAGACATGTCCAAGGTAGTCCGTGGGGCTCGTGGGTGAAGTCCCTCGAGGTTCTGTACGAGACCTACGTCGAGGGTGAGTGCGATCTGTGTCCCAGACTAGTTGAGAGTCGGAGCTCCATCGTGTTCGGCGAGGGAGACACCGACGCTGACCTGGTGATCGTGGGAGAGGGTCCTGGAAGGATTGAGGATGAGATCTGTCGTACCTTTGCGGGTTCGGCAGGTCTCCTGCTCGACACCTTCCTGACCTACTTCGCAAGAGCCGATGAAGAATGGCTTCACGGCATGGGACGCAGGATGACCTCGGGCTACAAGCCCTCCGATGCAGAGTCAGACGAGATCAGGGACGCACTAGTGGCGTCCGAGAAGATCTTCTACCTCAATGCCGTCATGTGCCGGCCTCCCGAGAACGTGGATCCCACGGCAGCGGAGCTCCGAAACTGCGAAGAGCGGCTTCATCAGACGATCTACAACATCGATCCGCTTCTAGTCCTGGCTGTGGGCAAGGTCGCCTCCAAGGCGGTCCTTGGAAAGCAGCTTTCCATCACCAAGGACAGGGGACAGCTCTTCGACGTTGAAATCATGGGAGTGACCGGAGGCATCAGATACCCCCTACTGGTTACGCTCCATCCCGCCTACGTGGCGAGGGTGGGGAATTACACCAGTCCAACCAGTCCGGGCCAGAAGTTCGCTCAGGACATCGAGAAGGCGTTCGGCCTCCTGGACGAAGCCCGGCTTCTAACCAGGGATGAGCCCCTTCCCAAGAGGAGAAAATGGAAATGAGTGATGATCTAGGTCGAGTAGCGGAGTCGGCAATCGAGGCCTTTGAAGAGGCCGATGAGGACCTGAGAGAGATCTCCGCAGAGGTACGAGAATGCCTGGGGGAGGATCTGTGGAACGCCTGGATGGAGTCCATCGATCTGCGTCGGAGGCGCTGCAAGGATGCCCAGATGGCTGTGCGAGCAGCTGGGGACTCCATGGGGCCCTTCACCGTGACGAAGAGAGGGAAGAACGTCTGGGACAACAGCCGAGCTGTTCAGCTCTCGAGCGACCGAGACGAGTGGGATGACCTCGTAGAAGGCGGCGTCATCAAGCAGTCCTTCGACCACAAGCGTGCCCAGGCTGTGCTCGATCCCGCCGTCTTCGCTATCTACAAGGACCGCTGCCACAAGTACGAGGCGGGAGCCAGCACGGCTGTCAGCGGCCCGAAGGTCGATGACGATGTCTTCTCCCTCCTCTAGCTACAGGTCTCCGTTAGTCAAAATCCAACTACGTCGTTGGGCTGTCGAGAAGGGTCTAGACCCTATCGAACAGGTCAGTGATGATGTTCAACCCTCGAGGAGCCAAATGGACACTGCGAAGAAATTGCTGGGGGCCGGAGATGCCCGAGTCAGCGCTGGGGTCGACCTGGCGCTGAAGGACTTCGGGGACGGGTACGGAGTACACGTCTCGGTGAGTCTGAGCTGCGACCAGAAGGACAAGGTGCTGGAAGATGCGATGGAACTGGCCAAGGAGATTGCTCATGGCACAGCGGAGATCCACCTGGAGGAGGCAGCAGCCCTCTTCGAGCACATGACGGCCAAGAAGTAGATGCCAATCTCGGTACAGGATCATGAGCTGTTCACCTCAGAGCTCCTGAACTTGACCGTTGACCGGACTCCGGGCGCTGATTTCTTCTCTCTAGAGATCAGCGTCCGGATCGTCAACAAATCCACCGGAGCCTCGGCGGTCATGAAACTTGTGGATCTCCCGACGGAGATCCAGGAGGATCTACGACTAGTGCTGGCAGGGATAGAACTCCACAGCGGATCGAGGTTCTTCGGTGATATCCAATAACAGGAGGAGTAGATGGGGCTGGAAGCCACGCTGATCAGTAACGTGCTCAAGCGGCACGAGTTCAAACCGCTGGTCAAGGCGGGTTTGACAGAGGAAGATTTCGAGACCCTCGAGGGCAAGGACTGGTTCCGGCATATCTCGAGGATCTACTTCTCTAGAACTACGTACGGGGAGGTTCCCTCCCTGGAGTCGTTCAAGAGGAAGTTCCGCAGTTTCGACTTCAGGCCGTCCAAGGACTCCTTGACCTCGCTGTGTCAGGAAATCATCAACCGCAACATGTCCAACGACGCCTCGCTTCTCTGCGAAGAGATGCTGGATGACCTGGACGCAGACGACCTCGACGACGCCATGTCCAAGGTAGCCGCCTTCCTGACCAGGTGGCAGACCCGGAAGGCGGAGGGCGGGGACATCGATCTATCTCAGAGCGTCAAGATGCTCCGGGAGCAATACGAGCGGGTAGCCAGTGCTGAAGGGATGCTCGGCATCCCTTGGCCTTGGGAGCCTGTGAACAGAGAGACCTTGGGGATGCAGTCCGGGCAGCTGGTCCTGCTGTATGGCAGACCGAAGCACATGAAGACGTGGGTGGCCCTGTACATCGCCATCAACGCCTATCTGTATCACCACGCGAGAGTCCTCTTCTACAGCCGAGAGATGAACAAGATGCAGCTTCTGCTGCGAGGTACGTCGATCATCTGTGAGGTGGACTACGGGACGCTGAAACGGGGGGAGCTGCCTCCCTCCGTCAAGAAGGACGTCTTCGCCACCATGGAAGACCTGGCGGAGTCAGACGGTGACTTGAAGCGGGCAGACGGGCGCCGTAGCGCCTTCATCATCAGCAACGACCGGGGGCCCAACCACGGAGCCACCGTGCGAATGCTGGTGGAGAAAGCCAAGGAGGTGGATGCAGATCTGCTGGTAGTGGATGCGGTCTACAAGCTGGCTGACGGGAGAACGAAGAACAGGGACGCCAAGTGGACTACTCAGGTCAACATCATGCAGGACCTCAAGGATGCTGCTGTGGACCTGGAGATTCCGGTGATCGCTGTGACTCAGGCCAACCGGAAGGCAGCGAAGAGCGCGAAGAACGTGGACACGGATGAAGCAGCGTTCACGGACTCGGCCGGCATGGAGTGCGACTTCATGCTCAGGGTGATCAAGAGCAAGGACGCCGACACCGGTAAGTCCGAGCTCACCTTGTGCTGGCCTGCTGCTCGAGATGAGGAGCTTTACCCCATGCTGATCCACGGACAGCCAGGGAACAACTTCTCGGTCAAGCAGGAGCGTCTGACAGACGAGGACCTGGAGGACAGGGCCAAGGCAGCTGACGCTCAAGACGAGGAAGAGAACAAGAAGAACAAGCGGTCCTCTAGGGCCGGCCCTGGTAGGCGATCTGGTGGGGGCCGTGGAGCTCTCGCACAGGCAAGGACGGGGGCGAAGAGAAAGAAGAGTAAGTGAATGTAGCGACCTTCGTTCAGCAGGTCGTAGATAAGCACATAGACGGCGCGAGGTTGGTGGGGGATGGGGAGTTCGCAGCTCCCTGTCCATTCCACCAAGACTCGTCGCCGTCTTTCTTCATCAACCGAAAGACCGGTCTCTGGATCTGCCACGCAGGGTGCGGCAGCGGGTCCTTGCCGTACTTGCTTCGCAAGCTCGGGTACGGACGAGGTCAGGTTGATAAGGCCCTAGCTCCCATAGCCGACGATCTGAAGTCGAAGAAGGAGGCGAGGCCACGTCTACGATCCCCCCTCAACCCGTTCATAGCCGCACACCCACTGCCCGAGGCACACCTCGGAGCCTACGACGTCAAGCAGCCTGTAGAGGAGTTGGTCAGGAAGGGGTTCGACCCCACGATCCTGACTGACTACGACGTAGGTTTCGACCGAGTCAACAAACGCATCACGTTCCCGGTGCGTGATCTGTACGGGAATCTATCTGGCATAAGTGGCAGGGCCACACTTCGTGGTCAGAAACCCAAATACAAGTTCTACGCATCCGAACTAGAGGAGGTCTATCCGGGCTACACGTTTGAGCGTCAGAGGCATCTTTGGAATGCCGATCGAATCTACCCCACCTTGTACTTTGCAGACGCGCCAGAAGAAGAAGAAATCCTTGTAGTAGAGGGATTCAAAGCGTGTCTGTGGCTGCTACAATGTGGCTTCAGTAATGCGGTGGCGACATTGGGATCCTCCCTGTCGCGCACCCAGGCAGCGCTACTCCACAGGATGGGCTGCCGCATAACCCTGTTCATGGACAACGACCGTCCTGGTCGTGAGAAGACTCAACACGCATTGAAGCAACTCTGGGGTGCGATCTCCGACATACGGGAGGTTGAATACCCGTACGACGCCTTCGCGCAACCAGACGACTTCGATGAAGAAGAGCTCCAAGAACTGATCGAAAATGCCGTGCCAATCATTCCACGGCGCAGGAGAGACTAGTGGCTACGTTCCGCTCCAGAAACAGAAGAAACGAGAGCAACCGAAACCGTCGTCGGAATCGCGGTCCCACCGCGTTCTGGTCTGACGAGATCAAGATCCCCAAGAAGTCCCAGAAGGCGGATGGTGACCCCATCCTCTTCCTGGAGGCCAAGTACCCCAACCCCAAGGCCGACGGCTACCTGGAAGACGACTACCCCGCGTACATCTTCCTCCAGGGCAAGGTCGTGATCCGTGACAAGGCTGGCAAGTTCAAGAGCATGCGCTCGGACTGCCTCCCCGGGTGGCGTCGCCCCTGCGACGAGTACCCCTCGGACGATCCCCGTGTGTACGACTCCCGATCCGATCGGCCGTTCACCATCTGGGATCACCTCAAGGCCCAGGGCGACCCCCGAGTCGGCAAGGCCGAGCAGTACGCTCTGAACGCCCTCGATCTCCGTATGCAGCACCTGGTCGAGAAGACCGACCGGGACGGCAGGGTGATCAAGTACAGCAAGGGTGACCGCGCTGGTGAGGCCGTGATGGAGCGCCGTGCCTGCGAGGGCAAGGGCTGCGAGCACTGCGACGATGGCCTGGACCAGGTGGTGGCTCGCAAGGGCTACATGCAGCTGGGCTCGGGTCACTACGGAGAGCACGGAATCCTCGGTCTCGAGCAGACCATCGAGGACAACTGCCGATCCTGCCAGGAAGGCGAGATCACCCGAGTCGCCCTGACGTGCCCCGAGTGCGGGGAGGTCTGCGCCGACAGCCAGGTCTTCGACGCCGATGACCTGGAGGGGCTCTACAACGAGGGCATGAACTGCTCGGAGTGCAAGGCCAAGGGGATCTTCCCCATGGAGGAGCTCGAGTGCTCCGAGTGCAAGCAGCCGGCTCGTGCCGGGCTCTCCGACGTCGTGTGGTTCCTCCGCAAGACGGGAGAGGGCAAGGACAGCAAGGTGTCCGCGTATCGGAAGAAGGAGCAGCCCTGGTGCTGGCTCAAGGACTTCGACATGTCGGGCGACGATGACTTCGTGGCCGAGGACTACGAGATCGAGGAGACGGACGACGGCAAGTTCGCCATCAAGTACGAGTTCCACAAGGACCTCCAGGACATGCTGAAGCCCTACGACTTCAACGCGGTCAAGGGGATCGGAGTCCCGAAGCTGTCGGCCGCCAAGGTCTGCGACTTCCTCGGGATGACGGTTCCGGACGGCGTTGACCCCGGTGACGACGATCCAGCCCCCTCCAGCGGTGGAGGTGGCTCTACCCGCAGCTCCTCCCGCCGTCGCGGTGGGGCTCGCAGGTAGCAACCCCTAAGGAGGGGAGGGGCCTTCGGGCCCCTCCCCTCGGAGGCGTAATGCTTAGACCTGTAGCCGAGTTCATCGACTCGGAGAAGAAAGCCAAAGACGTCCTGCGCTACGTGATGAAGCACACGGACGTGGGCGTGGACACGGAGACCACCGGTCTCAACATCTCCCGGGACTACGTTCTGTTCTGGGGACTGGCGACTGAAGATCGCCGCTTCTGTATCACCGACGACGTGCTCCCGATCTTCGAGCCCTTCTTCGTAGACAAGAAGATCGACAAGCACTTCACCAACGCCAAGTACGACCTGCACATCCTGGCGAACTCTGGCATCCCAACTGTCAACGGCCACATCATCTGCACTCGTACCCTGGACTGGCTCCTGGACGAGAACCGCAGAGGCATGCACGGCCTCAAGGAGTGTGTCTGGGATCACCTAGGTGACCGGATGCTCAAGTTCGACGAGGTCTTCGGCAAGAAGATGTCCGCCGAGAAGCAGCCTCGCTTCCTCCTGGACGTGTTGAACGACGTAGACGGAGGCGGACGAGAGAAGGCAGTAGAGTACGCCTCCAGAGATCCGTGGGAGTCCCTACGACTGTCCCTGTACCTCCAGGAGGCGCTGGATGAGGTTCCTATGGGTGAGGAGGGCAGCTACACGCTGCTCGACCACTTCTGGGACGTGGAGGAGCCGTTTACCAGAGTCCTGTACCGCATGGAGCGGAGGGGAGTCATGGTGGACACCGGCTACCTGGATGAAATCTCCCCCGGCATCGCTAAGAGGGTCGAGGAGATCGAACGATCCTTCAACGCCGCCGCTGGGAAGCCCGTCAACATCCGCAGCTCCAAGCAGCTTGCAGCCCTCTTCTTCGACGAGCTCGGCGTGCGTCCCACCAAGTGGGGCAAGCCCAGCAAGGTGACGGGCCTGAAGAACCCGTCCTGTGACAAGGAGGTAGTGGAGGCCTGGCGGGGAGGAGACATCGCCTTCTGGGACGGGGATGAGGACGTACCTCCAGAGGACTGTGAGGAAGAGCGGGAGATGGTGCAGGAGCTCGCACAGTCGTTGGGGGATCATCGCAAGCTGGCGAAGTTCCTCAGCACCTACGTCTATGGGCTGGCGAAGTGGACTGACTCGAACTTCAGAGTCCATCCGACCTTGAACCAGAGTGTGACCGTCACTGGTCGCTTGTCCTGCGGCGATCCCAACCTGCAGAACATCCCCCGGAAGGAGAACGACGTGTTCAAAATCCGGGATGCCTTCATCGCTGACGGGGGGAACATCCTCTACGTGGCGGACTATGCCCAGCTCGAGATGCGCCTCATGGCTCACTTCAGCAGGGACGCCAACATGATCAAGTCCATCCTGGACGGCACGGACCTTCACGGGTTCACGGTGTCCGAGATGAACATGGGCTTCTCCTATGCGGACGTGGTCTCGGCAAGGAAGGTGAAGGACTCTGGGGGCAAGTTGACTCCTCACCAGGCAGACGCTCTCCGAACTCGTAGTGCGGCCAAGGCCGTTGGCTTCGGCTTGATCTACGGGATCGGTGAGGTGAAGCTGGGGATGCAGCTGGGTCTGCCGATCATCATGCGGCAGGGACGTAACGGAAAACTGCGTCCCAGCTGCCCTGAGGCGGCGAAGATCACGAAAGCGTACTTCGGAGTGTTCCCAGGTGTGCAGGACTTCATCAAGGACACGCACAGGGCGTGTAGAGACATGGAGTACGTGCAGACCTACTTGGGGCGCTACCGTCGGCTGCCGACGATCAACTCGGGTAACAGGATGCTGGCCTCTCAGGCTCGGCGACAGAGTGTGAACTCGATCATTCAGGGATCGGCCGCTGATGTGGCCCGACTTGCGATGATCAAGTGTGAGTTTGATCCCGACCTCGAAGCTGCCGGAGTAAGGCAGCTGCTGCAGGTCCATGACGAGCTCATCTTCGAGATGCCAGATCACAAGGACATCCGCAGGGATGTTCAGGAGAGAATCCAGGGGCACATGGAGCACCCCTTTGAAGAGCCTCTACTAGTTCCACTCCCTGCAGACGGTGCGTTTGCTGTGGCGTGGGGAAATGCACATTAGTCTATTTCCCCCATGGGGGAAGACGGAGCCGTACCCATGGACGACCTAAAGACAGATAAGCAGGTGGTGGCTCTCATCGACGAGATCAAACACCGCCTCAAGGCAGGACAGCCTTACTCCCTACTGCGATCAGACTTCTGCATCGCCTTGAACCAGCTCATCGAGAAGCATGGACTGGACTGGGATCCCCACAGCTACGCCCGCCTACCAGAGAAGCCTCTCATCAAGTGGCAGTCCTGGGAGTACGTAGGGATCGAGGTATTCCTGTGGGTCGATGACCTGCCTGAACACGTCAACCCTCTCACGGACCTGCCGACCATCAAGGAGAGGGACGGCATCAAGGAGGGGGATCTGCTCATCGTGGGTAGCGTTTTCGGCTGGACAAAGGCTCGAGCAGGAGCGGTGTTGGCTGACGGGAGCATCAACGCCAAGAGCACCGCAGGATCCATGTTGTGCTTCCTGGAGTTCGCCAAGGACGACAGGAAGTGCTGGATCTGTAGCGGTTCAGGCAACCTGGCCGCCATCAAGAAGCTGGAGCTGAAGTGAGTGATCTAGGACAATGCCCTAACGGGTGCGGCGAACTCGTTGCTAATGAGAGGCGGGCGTACTGCATCGAATGCGGAGCTACGCCAGGCTTCATTGTTGGTGACCGCATGCCGATCACCAAGGTGATCGAGTCTTCGTCGATGAAGGACTGGTTCGGGCTAGAGGAGGAGCACTTCTTCAAGCCCGAGGACGTCAAGAAGATGTGGGCCGACTGCGATGACATCGTTAGGAAGGCTGGAGTCGCTCACGGTGAGCGCTTTGACGTCCCCTACACCCCCGAGGAGCTGGCCAAGTGGGCGAAGGCGGATGAGGCATACAAGAGGGCAGTGCTCGACCCTCTATCTGAGATCTTCGAGGAGTTCGGGGAAGGGATCAGAGACGCGATGGCCAAGTACCTTCCCGCTGTAAGGGGGTGCCCCGGCTGTTACCAACTGCCCGACCACTGCATCTGCCCGGAGACCAACGATGACGAGAAGTGAGCTGATCGAGAGGGTTCTTGTTCGACTAGGCGAGGACCCTCTCTGGAAGGAGAAAGTTCCTGGGAAAGCGTCTGGAAGACAGGTGATTTCCCAGGTACTCAAGGGTACAATCGCTGAGCTGGTTGACGCCGTTGAGGACAAGATCGACGTCCAGGTTCACGGCCTCGGGACCTTCCTGGTCTCGAAGCAGAAGGTCCAGGGCTATGACTTCCGCAACGGCAAGCAGTTGCCTGTCGAGAAGAGGTACGTGCTTCGGTTCCGGCCCGGCAAAGCACTCATCGCAGCCTTGGAGAAATGATGGACAAGTACGCAGTAGAGATCGAACCCGGCATCGAGAAGACCGCCCAGCGCGGGAACGTCAAGCACTGCCAGAAGTGCGGCAAGAAGCTCTCCCAGAGCTCCAATGTGCCGCACTGTGCCGACTGCGGAACTCAGCCCTTCGAGCGGCATAAGACTCCCGATACCAAGCGGCGTTAGCCGCAACTAATCAATTGCGTTTACAGGCGCTCAATGAGCGTCAGGGGATACCTATGGCTAAAAGAAAGACTGCTGCCCGGAAGGAAGGGCCGAAGCTGTCCCGCAGGGACAGGATCCAGGAGCTGAAGGCGAGGATCAACAAGAACTACGGCGGCAAGGGCGTGATGATGTCTGGGGACGAGTACGAGGCACCGTTCCTGGTGCTACGTCGTCCCTCCGGAATCGTAGAGCTCGACATCGCTTGCGGTGGTGGCCTGCCTGCAGGTGGTCTGAGCGAGCTCATCGGCAAGACCTCCTCCGGGAAGACGACGCTGATGAACCAGTACTTCCGTCGTCAGCAACAGCTGCGAGGGGATGACGCCACGCTCGCAATCGCCATGACCGAGCACAAGTTCGACAAGGGACACGCGAAGTTCAACTGCGGCGTGGTTCTGCCTATCCACAAGCGAGAGATCGCTGCCTTCGAGAAGACCCATCGCCGCATCCTCGACGACGCCGAGAGGCTCAAGATGTCGGAGACGTTGGGGGTCTTCGAGGAGATCGGATCGGACATCGTTGACACGCTGTACGAGATCATTCTCGACTGCGTGGAGGACAAGACGTTCGACATCATCGGGATCGACTCTTGGGGTGCCGTGCTCACGAAGGTGGCCCAAGAGGCAGAGATGGACGCTCGCATCCCTGGTGGTGCGGCTCTCATCAACACCATGTTCGTCAACAAGATCGCCGGCCTGTTCGCTGTTCCTCGAGGGGGAGAGATGAACTACACCAGTGTCCTGGGCGTCAACCAGTACCGGGAGAAGATCGGCGGCAAGAACATGCGGGCCGGTGACATGACCAACATGAGCGTGCAGGGGGGCAACGCCCTCAAGCACCTCAAGCTCCTGTCGATCTACCTGGACTCCTCTGCCTACTGGAAGGAGGTCCAGGGGAAGAACAGGAGGATCGGCAAGAAGGTCAAGTGGACGATCTACAAGGGCAAAGCAGGGTGCCATGACGGTGCCTCCGGTGAGTTCAACCTGATCTACGGCAAGGGTCTGGACATTGCCGGAGCCAACATGATGTCGGCTCTCAAGCGAGGGATCATTCGTCAGAGGGGGGCCTGGCTGACCATCGTCGACTCGTCAGACGAGACGGAGATCCTCAAGGCCAACGGCAAGGTCAAGATGACTGAGGCCCTGGAGAACGACCCCGATGTCCACGAGTGGCTTGTGGACGAGGTGGTCAGGTACGCCATCAAAGAAGAGGGGGCGATCGTCAACACCAACTACCTGCCCCCGGAAGATGACTGAGTTCAAGCCGTGTCCTAGCTGTGGGGCAGAAGGCTCCTTCTCGCAGTACATGAGGAGGTACCTCTTCCAGTGCTCCGAGTGCTTCGGAGTCTTCAAGCAGAGCGTCCTCGAGAAGCCGAAGAAGCGCACCCGTGCCAGCCACAAGGCAAAGGCACAGGTGCGTAGGAGTCGGAAGAACGAGAACAAACGAGCTCGCAGCATCGGAGGGAAGGTGACTCCTGGATCAGGAAACCGGGAGCTGCCTTCCCTCAAGGGCGACGTCGTCGTGGAAAACGTCCTCCGTGAGGAGGATAAGGAAACCGAGGCCAAGAGCTTCGTACTGAAGGCTTCTGAGCTGGAGAAGATCCAGATAGAGGCTCGAGCTAACGGAGAACTCATGGCCTTCCGAGTCACTTTCCTGGGTGGCCGGAAACCGAAGTCCTACGTCCTGGTCACGGAGGACGTATTCGACACCTTCATAGACCTGTGGAGAGCAGATGCAGATCAAGACGATTGAAGACGGGCTGCGGCTCGGCAAGGAGAAGCTAGTAGCGCTGGGCAAGACCGTCTCCTTTCGAGCGGACCTGCTCGACTGGATCGAAGAGAACATGAACCGAAACAGCTCCGACCGAGAGGTGAAGGAGCTCGAATGTGGGACGTGCGAGGGATCAGGAGTCCTGATATCGCGACCTCGCTCACGAGGAAGACTTCACCCCTCTTCGTTCAAGCCGGATGCCTGCTTGCAGAAGCACTGGTACGACTTGATCGACGACGGGGACGAGGTAGAGGAGCGGGGGAACTTCGAGGCCGAGACCCTGATGATCTTCCAGACGGGGCACTGGGTCCATGATGGACTGCAAGGCTTCGCTGCCAAGATGTATGGGGACACGTTCGAGGCAGAGGTGCCTGCCCGCATCGACGACTACTTCATCAGCGGATCTGCTGACGGAGAGCGAACCGTTCCTCAGCTGCGGTACGGCTTCGAGTTCAAGACGATCAAGGAGCAGCGGTTCAACGAGCTCACAGGTGTGAAGGAAGATCACATCTGGCAGGGCACCGTGTACATGAAGGCGCTGGATCTCCCGGTGATGCTCTTCATCTACTTCAACAAGAACAACTCGCACCTCTTGGAGTTCGTGTCCCCCTTCAATCCTGCCGTATGGGAGGAGATCGAAGAGACCCTTATCACCCCCGTCCTGGAGGCGGGGAATGACGGTCCTGGGGCAGTGACTCCTCGCGGTCGTGAGGTCACCAAGTGGACCTGCAGGGACTGCGGATACAACCACGGTTGCCCGCTCTCCAAGTTCAAGCCAGGCCGCAGGAGGCGTAAGCGATGAGTCGACGACGAGAGCTAAAGGTCAGCCCCTCTGACTCTGATGACGTAGCCGCCGAGTACGAGGCTGCGTTTGATGAGGCAGTGGATGAGCTGGAAGAGAAAGGAGTGGCCTTGTCTACCTCCGCCCCCAAGACCGACTTTTGTGGGATCTTGCCCTCGAACCTGCCTGCCCTGGATTCCAAGGACCTGGGGGAGCTCTTGGGCCAGACGCAGACCTGGAGGTCCTACGTGTCCGGCCTGATGGCGCTAGCCGACGGCCAGAGCACTGCCCTGGAGCACGCCTTGAAGGCGGCCGAGGCAGAGGCACGGAAGCGCTTCGCCCACAGCGACGACATGAAGAAGTACGAGAAGGACGATGACGTGAGGCTGGATCCTCGAGTGGTGGAGCTCCGTGCTCGCTTCCTCAAGGCCAAGATCATGTCGGACTTCCTCTCCAAGAGTGTGGTTCCTTCTGCCGAGGGCTCGTACGGAGCAGTCAGCAGAGAGATCTCCCGCCGAGAAGGCGACCTGAGTACTGGGATGCGTACCACCAACGCTACCGGCAGGCGCCGGGGGCGAGGACGTTGACCGTCGTATTCGAGTACCCCGGCCTGCCCTTGTCCGAGAACCGTGCCTACTTCACCAAGGGGAAGATGCGGATCTTGAACAAGGACGGCCGGGCGTGGAAAAGCAGGCTGCGAAGTGATCTGTGGGAGGCCCTGGACAAGGAGTTGAACGAGCTCCTGGATCTGGCAGGCGATGACCTCTGGATCATGGTCGGATACGACATCTACTTCGACTCCTTAGTCAACAAAGGGTGGCTGAAAGGAAAGGCGAAGACTCGCTATAAGAAATGTGATGCACGGACCAGGGTTAAGCTACTCGAAGACGCGCTGTCCGAAGCCCTAGGCATTGACGATTCGCGCTTCCAAGTCGACCACATCTACAAGTGGCATGACCCCGACAACCCGCGTGTGCGGGTGGAACTGACCGTCATCGATCCTGAGGACTTCGGCGTGCCAGAAGGATTCATCGATGTCGAAGGAGGAGGCGCCGTGCCCAGCGCACGGTAGCTACAAGGATCGTGACGGGGTCAAGAGGTACTACAGATCAGCTAGCCGAATGTTTTGTTTACTGGAGTCGTACGACGCCTGCAGGAAGTGTGAACACACGGAGTTCGAATTAGAGCTGATCAAGGCGGACACACTCGTCGAGTGTCCCGTCGTGGCTGCGGCCCAATGTGGTCCAGGAGCCACTGACGATCCCGTTAGGAACGCAGAAATAGACAAGCTACGAGAAGGAGACGGACCACCAGATGCACTGACCACACTAAACACCTGCGTATCGGACATGCCCTTCCCGGTATGTCCAGGATGCCTAACGAGGCGAAAATGGACGAAGAAACCAAGCTGATCAACGTCACGGAACTTGTGACTTGCGGCGACGAGCAAGGTCTCGGAGTCCTGTCTCGAGGGGCCGGCAAGAAGCGACTGAAGGAGGTCGTCATCGAGGGCGAAGATCCGACAGAGAGCGACCTCTGTGGGACAACTTCTCTACGAGAGCGAACCACCTACTTCATCCGCAAGTATCGCCGCCAGATCACACTCCCCCCATCCGTGGGAGGCGGGCCCTGTAGCGGGGATTGCCGTACCTACGGGTGCCCTACCATCGTCGCGATCAACTGCTCTAGGAACATGAGCAAGTGAGGTTCAAGAAACAGAGTTGTGCAGGTTGTGCCCTCGTGGCCGCCTGTGACGAAGCCGAGAATGTCGGCGCGGGTGAGATCTCCAGGGGACATTCCTGCTCTTCCTGGAAGGAGGCAACTGCTCCTACGATCGCAGCTCGCAAAGACGCCATAGAGACGCTGGGGATGATCGGACTCAAGGCCATCCTCGACGTGCCAACCACCAAGATCCATAGCGGAGACATGATGAGCGACAAAGAGACACGAACGACAGAGCTGGGCGACCTGAGCCGTCCCCAGCTGAAGACCGAGCTGTACAACATCCTCGCGGAGCTGAAGGGCAAGGACCTCCAGGCCGCGTTGAAGGTGTACAACCCCGAGACGAAGTGGAACAGCGACGACGTGCTGGCCCTCAAGGAGGCGAAGCGTGCGGGCATCCGCACCAAGCCCGACCGTCTGATCGAGGTGATTCTCGGCCTCGAGTTCCCGGAGAAGCCCAAGACGACCCGTCGTCGCAAGGCCGCGGAGAAGGAGCCCGAGGAGACTGAGGAGGCTCCGAAGAAGACGACTCGCCGCCGCCGTACCACGAAGAAGGAAGAGCCGAAGGCGGATCCGATCGAGGTCAGCTTCGACGCGGAGGCTTTCATGGATGCGCTCATCGAGAAGATCGGCCCGTCCCTGAACGGGATCGCCGACGCGGTCGAGGCGCTGCAGAAGGACGTGAGCGCGCTCAAGACGGGTCAGACCGTCCTGGGTGTGGCGACTGTCGATGAAGAGATCGAGAGCCACGACGACCTGAAGGCGTTCCTCGAGGAGGGGTAGATACCCGACCTGCTGGGAGGCCAGCCCTCCCCCCTAAGACGGGGGAGGGTTCAGGTCGGGTTAGGCCGCCTGGGGAAGGCGAGCTGATCGAGTTGACCTCTGAGGATCTCCGATCCATGACGGACTTGGAGCTCATCGACTTCTGCTCCAACGAAGTCGGGATGGTGCTGGAAGACGAGGACCTGGTTCGCCGAGGCGACAAGGTGATCGGCTGCAAGAGAAGCCGCCTGTACACCAGGCTGATGAGATTCGCGTACGACGTCCGGCCTCTCTAAGGGTCGGGCGTCTGCGCCCTCACCGCTTTTTAGCTATTTCCGCGATCTTGTTCAGATGCTGTGCGTAGCTAGAGCTACGCCGGCGTACCTGCACACCCCGCTTACGAGCTCGGGCGGGCATGGCCGCCACGATGTCTGCTGGAGGAGAGCCCTTGTGCTTCGGAGCGGGGGCTTGTTCGGGCAGCACATGCTTCATGGCCTGAGCCGCAGCCTTAGCCAGCTTGATGGGGTCCGACACGATCACGGGTTGATCCGGTTGTACTGGCAACCGAGCGTGGCTCCCAGGAACTTGAACCGAGTAATTTGCTTAACCGCTGTGAACACCGTCGCCGACGCAGCGTTCGCCGAGATATCGGACGCAAGCCCGATCCGCATACCCGAGGTCCCGTCGGGGTTATCGACCAGGTAATGATTCACGTCCTGGTTGACTCCACCGCCCTTACCCCAGCAACGAAGCACTAGGGCGTAAGAGAACTGCCGCCTGTCCACATGAGCAGGGTTGAGAACAGTGACCTGCGGATCCTCTACCTCGGTGTAGAGCTCCTCATGCAGATCAAGCTTCAGCAGATACTGTCGATCTGTTCGAACGTCCTGGTTGATCTCATTCCCATCGCATTTTTGGTCTATGGACTTTGTAGTGGGAGCCACTCCCTCCATCCAAGGGATGTCGACCTCCTTGGAGAGGATCACTTCGGAGAAGCCGTGGGCAATGCTGCTCACTACTGCCGCCCCCACCTCTCGTTCCTCGTCAAAGGCGTTCTCCGTCGGGGAGACCCAGTACCTGTGGAGCTCTAGGAGGAAGCCGATATCACTTGCTGACGCCTGCGTCATCCCTCCCGGAGTGCAGGAGGTTCCGTAGAAAATTCCTCCGTCCGGAGTCCAGGAACCTTCCACATCCTTCCCCCCAGGACGGTAACCGAATCCGACTGTCAACGAGGACAGGATGGATCCGTGAGGGGGATCCAATCGGATGATGTGGCCCACCATCGGGGGGAAGCAACCCAGCCCGTCATCCAACGGGCTCTGCGGCATGAATCTGTCATGGACAAAGTTGAAGCACGCGGAGTGCTTGCCCCTTCTCCAGTACAGGTAAGGATCTGCTAGATCTAGGAAGTTCTCCCCCGTCAGCTTGACCTCACCGTCTAAATGCAGTACACGCCTTCCCGCCAGGAAGGCCATGTTCGGGGGGCTAATCTTCCCCTCATCTCCCGTGACAGTGGCGCCGTAGGTCCTGGATCTATCATCCCATGGGACCTCATCACCGTAGCCGCCCTCTGAGTAACACTCTGCACTCTCGGGGCCGTAGGACTTGTAGTCCATGGCCGTGCCCGCGATGGAGAACCCTGCAGCCAACACCGGCCCCTCGTTCACCAGCACTCCGTGGTGAACGTCTACGGCTTCGGTATCCACTACTAGGCTGTAGATGAAGAGCTTCTCTTCTCCGGTTCCGGCCTCGTGCTCTACATCACGCATCCAGGTCTGCCCCAGGCCGAGGCGCACCATCACGGGGGTGCCGTCTGAGAGAGCGTCCGCCGCCGCCTCTCTCAGATCGTCAGGACTGTCGAAGAAGAGCTCCGTAAACGTAGTGACGTCAGGCAGCAGCTGGAACGTCTGTGCAGGGGCCGCCTCGTTCCAGGGAGCGAAGTTCTGTCCAACAAGGGCGACTGAGATCGTCTTCTCGTCGTCGAAGTTCTGCGTCCCTGACCACCGCAACCCGATCTTCACTCGAATCCTGAAATGCCGCTGTCGGACCCACCTAGCTCCGCCAGTATATGCGTGCAGCGTCTCAGGGTCTGCCTCCGCCGTGCCGTTAGACCAGTTGAGGAGGATTGCCCCTAGAGGTTCGGAGACGTCGTCGAAAAGGTTGTCTGGGTCCTTGAAATCTGTGCTGAGCCTGAATGTCCCACCGACGCCATTGTCCCGGAACACCCACTCCGAGCTGTTAAAATTCAGGTCTCCAAGATCTCCAAGATCTAGGGGCTCGTAGAGGGGGTGCCAGGCCTGGTTAGCGATCGGCGGACGAGAGGCGTTCTGGAGCGCCCCGAGGAGAGCTTCCTCTTTCCTCGACATGCCTGCGGCGTAGTCATTCAGGAACAGGGTAGGGGGTGAAAGCGGCCCGTTCGGACCCAGCCCCATCGGGTAGCCCGCCATATCGCGCGCCTTGGAGTCCTTGTCCAGGAACCTGCCGAACGCCCCTAGCTGCTTGAACGCGATGTCCGGGTCTTCCCCCGGTGTGGCGGTCATGTAGGTGCCGACAGTGAACCATGACTCGATATCGAGGTTCGCCCAGTGCCACCGGTTACCTAGAACCGTAATCCTCTGGTTAGCAGAAGCGTCCGCAGTCAGGGCCGTAGCTCCTACGTAATCAGGGTGATACACCTCGAACAGGTGGTACCTGTAGCCTAGCCCAGTGATCGACTCGTCCAGAGACACGTTGACGATCACGTAGTCCCCCGCCTTCGCGGCATTGGCTCCGGCTAGATCATAGAGTCTTGCGATCTGCCCGACGAATGCTGACGGATCCTCGACCGGCGTACCTGGATGCGTGTAGAAACGCACGAACCCGCTGGTTCTAGCTGATCTGGACGAGGCAGCGTCCGGAGCCTCGATAGTGCAGAGATGTCCTCCCGTACCTCGATACGGGAGAACCCGCCCTGGCTGACCCAATCGGGCCGAGATCCGCTCTTCCAGAACAGCGGGGTTCCCTTCTCGAGCCACATCGTGGTTGGTCTCCCAGTACCGCATCCACGGCTCAGACATGGGGGAGTTCGAGAACCTGGACGTGCTAGACAGCTCCGAGTACGTGCCTCCGTACATCTCGTGCAGGTTTTCTCCGTCCGGCCAGGAGATCCGGGGATCCCACTGGTAGACGCCGCCCATGATTTCGAGGGCACCGCCCTGCATCATAGACCACCTGTCCTCTCGAACGATGACGCCTGTAGCCTTGCCATCCACGAATGTGATGTCGTCTGGATTCGGAAGGTCGGCGTGGGCTCCACCGGTCTGCCAGCCCACCGCTACGAACGCGGAGTCGGTGCCCACCTGCGCCAGGTATAGCGCGGTGCCCATCATGGAAGGACTGGCCTTAGTGCCGTCCATGGAGTACGTGTCTGCGATCAGAGCGCCGGCCCAGCCGCCCCTCTTAACCGTATCCGCGTCCTCAGAATCTCCGTAGTGCCGAGCAAGGAATCCTCTGGCCGGCTCGGTAGTCGCGATGTCTGTAGCAGGACCTCGCGTCAGCCCCAGCCCCAGCCCCTTTGAGAGCAAGTCCGGGTCGTTCAGGCGCATGACGATGCCGGAGGACGTACCTCTCCAGTCAATCCCTACGACGCCCATGTGGGCAGAGTCGGCAGTGCGATCGTCTGACCACTCCTTCGCATCGTCGAAGAAGAGGTTGGCGATTCGGACATCTAGATCGGCAGCGTAGCCGTCAGCTACCAGGTACTTCAGTAGCGCGAAGCCTTGAGTCGGCAAGTACAGGTGACCTCGAGCCGTGCTCGTAGCGTCGAAGTTCGGACGGGTGCCGTCGAAGTTCTGGAGGTACACCCGGAGAGGTACACCAGCGATTCGGTTGACGACGTACCAGCCATCATTCCCTTGCCCCTCTGTGATCCTGATGATCGACGGGGTGATCGACGGGTCCTTTACGTCATCCTCGAATGCTCGAATGTTCGACGTGGTGGTAGGGTTCATCCCTGCGGGGAACGTGACGCTGTTGTCTCCGCCGGCGAACTCCACATCGAACACATCCATCGGTAGTGCTGCGGCGTCCTCGTGAGTGCCGCACTCACGAAGGCCGAGCATGTGGTGCCCGTACTCCCTGCCCGCAACCCGATCCTCCTCATGGACGTAGCCCAGCCGACCGTAGCTGTTCGACTGCAGTACGTGGGTGCTCATCGATGCAGGGAAGCCGTTGAAACGGTCCTGCATGATCGAGTAGGAGTAGGAGCCTCCTGTGGGGATAGCCGGGTTGTTCTCTCCCGGCTCCACCACGACGTGTTCTGCGTCCAAGTAGTCGATGATGCAGAAGGACTGGTAGTTCCTCAGGGATCCACCGATCCCTCCAGGAATCACCATGAACTCTCGGCCAACATCGTCTAGAGAGAAGTTCTCTCCGGTGATGTAGACCACGTTGCCGGCCTGGATCGTAGCGGTGACTCCAGTCCTGTTGGACGTGCCTGCCTGCGGGGTCTTCGGCGTGAGGTTGTTCCACTCCGGGGCGTTCCAGTCCACGTTGACGAAGTACCCGCCACCACCGCCACGTCCCTGACCGTCGTAGGCGCCCTGGAGACTGATGCGTCTCCACAGGAGCTCCATGGTGACGTCGGCCTCACCTGCGTAACCGTTACCGCCAGGCAGAGTGTGGGCGAAGGGAGGCTGGGTGAAGTCGTCCGTGCTGTCCAGCAGCGGGCCCTTCATCTCCCGGATGACCTTCTGCACCAGGTCGTCTACCTCTTCCGAGGTGGAGAGAGCGATGCGGAGGAGGTGGTCTGTGGGCAGGCTGCAGAGGCTGTATCCGCCACCCAGCATGAGCGTGAACTTCGCCGCTCCGGCAGTTGCAGGGATGGGCGGGTCGAAGGTCAGCCACACGTCCTCTGAGAAGAGGCCTCCCTGGAAGATCTCCACGTTGCCGAAGACTCCGGTACCGGGGTTGAGCTCCCCTCGGTCGCCAGCGTTCGTGGGCCGTAGGAGGATCGTCTCCTCGTCGAAGACCTGCTCGACCGTGTACGACCCGTCGTGGTTGAAGGGGACGTTGACGGTGGATCCACTGATGGTGGCTACGTCACCAGGTACGACTCCGTCAGTGAGGAACGTGGCACCTGCACATCGAATGGCAGAGCGGTACAGGATCTCCGAAATGCCGACCGAGGCAGTCTTCTTGACGTTGACGCCTAGCAGTCCCTTGCCGTCCGCCGGGAGCCACGGGGCGGTCGAGTCCGCCATCGCTACAATCGGAGGATCAGTGTCCGAGCTGCCGAAGTTTGGGGGCGCTCCATTTCTCTGTCCGTGTGTCACAGCAGAGACTCTGACAGGGTACCCGCCTACAATGATCTCCACCCTGTTCGGGTCGGTGACCGCGAAGTAGTCGGCGATGTCCTGGAGGCTGGAGTCCTGATTGTCTAGGCCGATGCCCAGGTACACCCGGTCGGAGAGGCCGGCATTGATCGCAGAGAGTCCACCGACATTGATCTGGTCGATGTTCCCGTCAGACTGCTTGATTCGAGCGGGCAGCCAAGGGTTGCCTACGGCGACGGAGTCCACCTCCACGATCATCGGGAGGGCTACCTCCCGCTCGAGACAGGCGTTCAAGTAGTCTGCGTTGACCGACAACGCTCCAGCGACGCGGTTCAAGACGTCCGACGTGACATCCTCTCCGTCGGCGGCCATGTAGGTGCCGACGGGGTTGTTCTCAGAGCCTCCAGCAGGGGAGTAGGCTCGGTCTCCTCCCTCTACTAGCGCCAGGGGATCAGGACTGACCGGGAAGCCGAGTAGCGCAGAGGCGTCGTTGCCTCCAGCGTCAACGATCTCTACCGAGGCGCCGTCACCCGAGGCGTTGGAGAGGATGACTACGTAGCCCCCTCGATCCTCTGCACTACCTACAGCGCCTAGAGCGGTGTTGATGTCTGCGATGATCGTGTTGATCACCAAGCCGCTGAAGCTGAGCGGGATAGCCGCACCACCGTCGATCTTGATCGACATGTCCGCAGGTAGGGCCATGCCCGGGAACTGCAGAGTGGCGTCGCTGCGTCGGATGGACCCACGGATGGACGGCTGAGCCTGGATCAGCTCTCGGGCATTGCCGCCCAGAATGGGTCGTCTCGTGTATCGGAGGGACATCAAACCACCCGGAGTTCGTAGATGACCTCTAGCGTACGCCCAGTCGTCTTGGTGAAGGGGTCGAAGGTCTTGTAGCCAACCGGAGCGGTCAGCTTAGCCGTGTCGAATGCCGTAGGACGCGGAGGGATGTTGCTGTTGGCTGGATCACCGTCCGTGAAGCAGCCGAATTCAGTGAGTACGACTGGGCCGGCCAGGCTGATCTCTGTCTCGGCGTATTCTCGGATGAGCTGCACCGAGGTCTTCGGGGTACCCAGACTGACGGAGGGGAAAGTGGCAGGGACCTGAGCCGCTGCCAGGAACTCTCCTGCGACGTAGGGAACAGGATCCACCAGGCGAGCTACCGCAGCTACCTCAGGGGTAGAGCCGGTGCCTAGGCCGAAGTACAACAGAGCGTCATCACGATTCTTGGTACGCGTAGGAACCAGCGAGGCCAGGCTGATGGTCTCGACGATGTACTCACGACCCGTCAGGGTCCAGATGTTGTGTCCTTCCCGGCGGCTACCGGGAACGATCTTCCCCCGTTCCCGCATAAGGCACGAGAAGTGGCCCCCGATGGTGGGGCCGTCGTGGGGCGGGGTGTCAGGCGACGGACCACGGCCACCGAAGAAGAGCCTGTCTGCGATCCTTGCGAAGTCTTTGAACATTCTTACCTCACTACGCGGAGAAGCCTACCAGTTACCGCTCCAGCCGGAGCCGGAGCGTTCGTCAGGTCGAAGGTCGTGGCTGCGGTCACAGTAGAGATCACGTACTGCCCCGCATCGACTCCGTCCAAGATCTCAAAGAGATCCCCTGGATTCAGCTGGTTGTTCACTAGATCGCCTCCCAAGTACGTTACCGTATCTCCTGCGATGGTGAACGCCAAGTCGTCATCCAGCACCTCTACCGTGGCCGGAACCACGGACGTCTGCAGATCAGTCTCGAGGGTAAGGTCGTTCCCGGACACGCCAGCGATCTTGTATACACCGGAGTTGTCCCCTACGACCTGCACATAGTGGCCTATCGCAGCGCCGCCAGCCTGGAAGTCGGTACCGGCAGAGGAAAGCACTCTGCCGCTGGCTGTGACGTCAGCGATGCCTGTCAAGGCACCTACTACTGCTCGAGGGCGCTCCATCACCAGCGTCAGCTGATCCTTCAGGGACCAGTGCTTGAGCTGGTTGAGTAGCATGCCACCGCCCTCACCCAGACCCTTAGTACGTCGGATCTCCCAGTCTGCTCCGCCGTAGTTGGCAGGTGGGGGAGGGCGAACGTACAGCTCGGTAGCGCTAATCACGTCCAAGACCTGATACGTGCCAGCACTGGGCCCGTCCAGGATGCGGAGCTCGTCGAAGGTCTGTAGTAGCTCGAGGTCGAAGTTCTGGGCAGCGACGGAGACCTGGTTGCTCCCAGCCACCGTTGCCATGTTCTTCTGGCCGCTGAGGATGGGGTTGGTGCGGAGACACTCCCTCACGATGCTGTACACGGCAGATGAAGACGCTGCGGGAGTCGGGTCGATGCGGAGAGTGGTCCAAGGGAATACGCCGCTAGTAGTCTCCCAAGGATTCGGCCCAATTCCTGGATTGATCATCTCCGTGATCGTGTAGACCTCCCGGTTAGCGGTGTCCCAGATGATCAGCTTGTCACCTACCGCGACCCCCTCCGTGTAGAAGCCGTTCAGCCCGTCCACCACGGTGTTGACACCTGCTGACATGGTGAGCTTCGACCCATTCGTGATCTCGTACCCGGTGGGCCGGTACACGAAGAAGGTCTGAGCCGTGTCCGCCTGAAGCCCATCGACACCCGGAGCTGCGAAGGGGTAGGTGGTGTGCTGCTTGATCACCAGGTCGGTGTCGGAGCTAACGCTGTCTACCTCGTACCAGCCCGCGTTCTGCCCTAGAGGGATGTACAGCAGGTCACCTGCACGTACCAGGGGATCGTTGTGCCACACCGTCAATGCCGAGTAGGCGGGGTGAGGGGCGTTCGCTAGCGGGGCCTGGAACCCTCCTCGCACGGAGGACACGGTGGCCGTGGCTCCGGCACCGTCAGGCGTCACCAGGTCCCAGCCTGCGAACATCTGCCGAGACATGAGGGGAGGGGCCCCTAGGAAGTTCAGGTGGAAGCCTAGCCCGTTGTGGGCATCCAGCTGAGCGGTGGCCTCGATGGGGAAGATGTCGTCGGTGAGGTACTGCTTACCGTGGGTGTAGAGCGTGTCCTGGATCTCCATGTCATCGGTGAGCGGCTTCACCATCTTGGCGACCACATCGACCCAAGCAGGGTCGAACACCTTGACGAACTGGGCCGCCAGATCCAAGTCATCTGGGTTCACTACGTCGATGCTCGCTCGCAGAGACCACCGGTGGTACTTCTGAAGCTCTGCGGACGAGGCGCCCTGGTGATACTCCCCCTTCCACCAGTCGGGATCGTTCACGTAATCCGAGACGACGACCCCCTTGGACAGGGCAGCAAACCGCTCCACCGTATCCCCGACCTTGTATGTCTCCCCTGTCGCAGGATTGGTCTCGAGCCCTGCAAAGTCAACTACGTCGTCAGCATTCAGGGGCGGGAAGAAGTAGATCCTCACCAGCCCTGTGCCCACCCCATCATCATCCAGGTCTTCTACAAGGATCCTTCCCAACGAGGGCAGCCCGGTGTCGGGGTCCAGGGAGTAGTCCTCCTTGATGTCCAGGATCTGCCCCCGCACGTCAGCGACCGGCAGCCCTAGAAGGATCTGCACACCGAGGCGGATGTTGCCCTCCTTGGGTCCATTGGCCCAGGCGTACATGAGGCCCAGTACCGCTTCTCGGTAGGTGGTAGAGCTGGTGTTCCTGGAACTGAGATCCTCCTCGGAGAAGGAGACCATCATTCCGAAGTTGTCTTCGATGACCTCTGAGTTGTCCAGGAAGGTCACCTCCGCCCACAGCCGGTCAGGGGCAGGGGCAGTCACTGAAAACGTGCCAGGAACGAAGCGAATGAACGTGCCAGACGTGCTCCGCTCCAGTGTGTACGGCAACGCAGTGTCAGTGAACAGGAAGGCGGCCCCCGTAAGAGAGTTCAACACCTGCAGCTGCGTCTCTGACAACACCTGGACTATGGTGTAGTCGAGCTCCAACACCTTCAACGTGTCGCCTATTCGGACGTTCCGGCTGAGGAATCTTCCGGCTGCCGAGGTGAATGTCGGAGACCCTAGAGTGGTCGCACCATCTCGTCCGGAGAAGTCCATCTCCCCGTCAACTACGTACTCCAGGTTCTCCGTGAGCGACACCGGGATGTTGGGCACCTGTGTAAGCGCCCCATCCCGACTTGCCACGTGCACGTCTCCGTCCTGGAGCGACACGAAGGGGGTAGCGATGTACTCCCGCAGGCCGGGGATAGCTCGAGTCTTTTCGTCTACGAGGATGAGAGAGTTCCGAATGATTCCCTGAGCAGCGACGTAGAAAGTGTGCCCCGCAATCGTAACGGGCTCCCCGAACTCGACGGGGATGTTGTGGTACATGGCAGAGAACTGGTAGCTGCGAACTCCAGTATTCAGGGACGCAGCATCCCCCTCCAGGACCAGGTCCCCCAGCCCATTCCGAGTGGCTCCTGCTACCCCCAAGCTCTCCGCAAGCGCCTCAATCTCTACATCGGTAAGATCGAGTACAGCTCCGGGAGACACCGTGCCCGTAGTGATCTCGAACCCCAAACGGTTTCGATCCACGCCCACCACAGTACATAGAACCTCGGCCACCTTGCCTGTCGCGAGGTAAGTCACCTCCGCGATCAACACATCGCCTGAGGAGACCCCAAGCTCTTCGAAGTTCAGGGAAGTGGACACCAACGTGTGAGGGATTCGCCATTCGGCCGCCGAAAGCCCTCCTGTGATCTCCTCACGATCTAGAAGAGCTAGAGACAGCGGACCCGGTCCTACAGGGGGAGCAGGCTGCGCTTCAGAATTCTTGACCCGACGGATCGTGTACGCCTTCCCATTGACTAGCAGGACTCGGCCCTCTGCAGTGCTGATGGTGGGAAGGGCGAAGGTCACCGATTGGGGGAAGGGGCCTCTCAGGGGCTGATCCAGGTAGTATCCGTCCCCTGCGGGGGTGATTCCGCTGATCGTGAAACGGCCCGAGTTCGGCGAACCGTACACGTCAATAGTCCTACCGATTGCCGAGGTGAAAGCGAACCTCTCCCCGGTACGGATCTCGTACGTTCCTAGAACGGTGCCCACCCCTCCCAGACTCTCTGTCCGCAAGGTCGTGAAGTCCTCGTCAGGTAGGGGCACGGCCACTACATCAGTGAAGGGGGAGTCGTCCTCGTCTTCTACGACCGCATTGGATGCGGAGATCAGGGTGAATGCGTGCGAGCCCGAAGCACTGAACGTCTGGGAAAGGCGCAATGAGTTGTTGTTGGGGAGTCCTCCGGCAACGCCGATAGCCTCGATACGGAACACGCCGCCGCCCACTCCGGAGGGCAATCGGATTCCGTCACCCACATCCAGACCTACGACAGCGCTGAAGTCCACTGTTGCTGACAGGGCCACGTCGCTACCCAGAACGACTGACAGGTCTCCTACAGGTCCGGAGCCCAACACCTCTACTGCTGGCGCGGGGAACACTGTGGACCTTCGCAGGACGTAGCTCTGTAGATCGTTGCCTACTCGATCTATGACGTAGTTCCCAGCGTTGGTCCCGAGGCTGGTAAGCACTTGTAGGGTGCGGCCTGCATTCTCCTCTCTAACCGCACCCTGCAGAGCTACGAAGATACGGGAGTCCAGCACCACCCCGATCAAGGGCTCCCCTACTGCACCGGTAATGGCTGTAGACCCGTCCGCCCGGTTCCCGAAGTGGAAGTAGTGCTGCGAGGGTTCCAGATCCAGTCGGGGCTCGTAGGCCTCCCATCGCCTCTGGTAGAGATCTTGAATGGAAACGATCGACTTGTTGTAGTCGGTCTGGAATACGTCGAGGAGCTCCGCAGCAGCTTGCTGCATGTAAGACGACCAGAGAACTGTCAGGGCGTCGGCGTCCTCTATCCCTGACCAAAAATCCCCCAACACCCGGAAGAAGAACTTGCCGTCGGGAAGAATGTCCGTGCTGGTGGGAGCCTGGATCAGACCTACGTTGACAACACTCTCTGCTCTAACACTGTCAAGGGTGCCGTCATTGACGACTAGTCCGACTACGTAAGGACCTCGGATGTCAGGCGAGTACGTGGCTACCCCATCCAGGATCTCTACCAGGTCTGCGTCTACCAGCCTCGAGCCCAGGGGGCGAGACACGAATGACCAGGAGTACGTGAGCGCGTCACCGTCAGGGTCTACGCTGGCTCGGCCGTCCAGCCGGACGGTCACCCCCGTCACAGCACGCTGCTCGGCTGGACGGATTACGGCGGTGGGAGGTAGTCCAGGCACTAGATGCTCGTGCTAGCCTTCAGGAATGCTGGTTGAAATGACTGAAGAGGAGTTGTTGGCCGCCCTTGAGGGAGAGGAGTGCATCCTAGACCAGGTGGCTCAGCCCGGACTAGACGCTGTGAAGTCGGCAACCTGCCCGGAGTGCGGGGCTCGCCCCCTCCCCATGGTTGATCCGCACAACCCTCTGCATGCATTCTTGCCGACATTCAACTACGTCGCCAACTGCCCGGACTGCGGGTGCCAGTTCAGCCCACAGAGTGGAGTGATACGGAAAGTAGGAGGGTTCAGCCCGATCATCACCTGAACCTTGCTGCCGTGGTCTCTTGCGTGAGCTTCAACTGCTCCCCCGGCTCCGCCGCATCGCCCGAGCCAGAAGCTATCACAGTCCCTGGAATGAAGAAGCTGATCCGGTTGCTGCCGTTGAAGAAGTAAGGCTCGTCCCCTCCCAGGCGGTCCCGAGACCTGTTCCCTACCAGCCGCCGGTTGATGTCGTGCGTAACGGCTACCAGGTAGATGTCGTGCGCCCAGTCGTTCGCCCCGTTGTTGTCCAACACCTTCTCGATCTGCGTTGCCAGGCTCAGCGGGTCTACAGGCGAGAGAAGGTTGATCGCTGACTGAATCTTCTCCCCCATCACTGACGGCGCGCTTCCACCGGTGTAGCGGATCTCCGCACTGATGTACGACGGCAGGAAGTGCCTTCCTACAGGGTTGGCACAGACCGTTCGCTCCTTGGGAGAGATGAGGAATCTGTGGATCTGGTTCACTAGTGGGGAGTGATCGTACTGAATCTGCAGGCTCTGTCCGTGCAGCGGAATCGTCTGGGTCAGACGATCTTCTCTTCCTATCGGCAAGAAGCTGGGGGAGAGCATGAGCTTCACTCTCTCGAGGGTGGAGAAGGTGAAGTTGGGATCCTCGACTTCGTAGTAGTACCCGTCTGCCTGGTACGTGCCGAACACTGCCTCGAACCGCTGCTCGGCTGGGACGTTGTGCACCTCGTCGGTTCCGAGAGCCCGAACGGCCACGTCGAAGTAGTACAGGGCCCCTTCCCGCTGCGCCTCCATGCGGGTGGAGGAGATCCTCTGTACACCTGGACGCACAATGCGGAAAGGCTGGGTAGTCCCTGCCCGAGGTGTAGCTGCCGGGGCAGTGGGGCTCCACACGGAGAAGGTGGTGCCTGCCGTGAGAGAGGAGCCTACGCCCACTACCGTAAACCGCTTTGCCGAGCCCTCGTAGATCCGCACGGCCCTTGCTGCGACGAGCTCCGTGCCTCCAGCAGTGGTGGAGGGAGGATCGACTAGTGGGGCGGCGGTGATGGCCCAGATCACTGCATTGTCGTCAACGGTGAAACTGCCTGCAGGGATGTCAAGGTCTACATAGTTCCCGCCTGCGTGTACAGCGGTGATCTCATATGACCCGTTGGACTGGGGCTCGTCCGACATCATGATCGTCAGGAACTTGCCCACGTCCGTGGACTGGAAGGGGTTCGAGTTGTCCCAGAACCGGGAAGGGAGCGCTCCTGAGCCAGCGTAGAAGCCTACGCCGCCACTCTTCTCGATCGACAGGGTCGTCTCCGTGAGAGGTCGGTCGAGCTCGAGCTGATAGGCATTGACGATCTTGGTGACGACGTAGCCGCCCTTGTCTGCTCCACCCTCGATGAAGAAGAGGTCACCTACCTCCACCAGATCCCGCAGGTCTACAGTGGGGATCAGCGTACGCAGAGCAAGGGTGACGACATTGCTCCCGAAACGTGTGGTGAAGGCCGGAATGTGGTCGGTGTCGTCAGTAGACGGGGCACTGGGTAGTACAAACACCTCCTCATGAATCTCGATCTCGTCTCGGTACTGCCGAATGCCCTCGAGGATGGGAGCGTCTCGGTCCGCCCCTATCAAGGTTAGCGCCGTGAAGGTGTTGTCTCCGTTGATCGTTGCTGTTCCTACTGCCAAATCTCGAGGGTACGCCTGCGGCTGAGTAACTGCTGCCTCGTCTTGGGAAGGGATCACGGGATGCGGGTCGGCGTCGGGGTCGGCGCCGAACAGCACCTCCAACGCGCCTACCGTGGTGGTGAAGAGGGTGGGTCTAGAGGCTGGTAGGACTACAGGGGTGGGATCTGGAGACGTGGTGGGATCGTAGAAGACGACGCACCTACCGCCGCTATCCACCTCTACCGAGGTGGGCTCGGTGAAGTACAGCCGCATCGTGCCAGCACAAGTGGATGGACCAACGCAATACGGGACGCTAGACCCGTTCATGAGACCTGCGAAGAACTCCGATGCCGTGAGGTCGAACGTCCCTGAGATGTCCATCCCCAAGGATTCCAGCGCCTCTAGGATCCACTTGAAGAATTCAACCAACACGTCGAAGGGGTCTGTGGGATCGCCATAGCTGTCGTAGCAGACGTCGAAGTCGGGAGCCTCGGGCGGAGAGGGAACGAGCGGGAACCCAAACGCGAACAGATCGCAGAAGGGCTTCCACGGGTCCACAGGGAACTGCCCTCGGATACCTACGGCGCACAGCTTCAGCACGGAGCGGAAGGCGTCCATGCCGTCTTCAAGCGAGCTGGTCAAGCTGATGAACTTCGCCTGATCTGCTGGCGACATGTTGACTAGGTCAGCCCTCGCAAAGCCCGTCACTGCCGCAGACAGGTCTACCGAATCCTCATCACCCGCCAAGGCGATCAGCAGGTTGATGAGACCGAAGACGTCCTGACCTTCCGCAGCTCCGGCAAGCATGGCCAAGCCGACGCCGCTTCCCAGAGGAGTGGTGTCGAGGGAAAGCTCGTAGACGCTAGCAACATCATAGCCCCCCGCATTCGGCCCATCAGTGAGCACGAGAGTGTCTCCCACCAGAGAGGAACACAGAGCCGGACCGGTGCGGGGCAGCATGTTCAGGATGTCTGCCACCAGCTGCTGGGCTTCAGCGCTGTCTAGCGTGTCCGGCGTGCCCGACTTGATGAGCTTGAACCAGTCCGACAGCGCCCTGAACAACTTGACCAGGTCCACATCGGGCATGGCCATGAACAGGTTACTGCAGCAGCCGATCAGCTCCTTGGGAACACAGATCTCGAACTGCACGAAGGGGGTGAGGCCATCGGTGAGGAAGTCCCCTGTGAGCAGGGTCATGTTCCAGTTGATGACCATCTTGTCGTCTTCGACTTGGAAGATGGGCGGAGTACCTGCGATGAAGGAGGGGAAGAAGGCTGCGATGGTCGTGGTGAGCCAGTCAGCTATCTCGTTGACGTAGTCCTGCCCCGTCGATGGAAGGCCCCAGTTGACGGAGATCTCATCCGGATGGACCGTCACACAGAAGATGTACCCGTCGCAGTCCAAGCACTCCGACGTGTAGTAGTCCTGCCGCCCCAGCATGGACGCCGCGATGACTTCGAAGTCGGGGGCAGCTGGGTTCAAGGCCAGGAAGGAGCTCAGGCTGGGAGGGCAAGCCGCTCCCATGTTCTCGAACGCTAGCCCGAGGCTCGGAACCGTGAACCCCAGCGTTCCACATGCCGTGGTGTCCGCTCCCGTGAACGCCTGGTTAGTACGAGCCTCTACAGGCAGGGCGTAGGGCACGTTGATGTCGGAGGGCTGCCCGGTGCTATCCAGAAGCGTTACGCCCTTGGGAGGGATACGTACTAGGGGAAGCTGGATCCCCGACTGGGAGGTGTAGACCTCGTAAGTCAGGTTCGACGCGCTGTCCGTCAGTGTCCGGTCTACGATCGGGGTGGCCCCGCCGCCCAGGGTATCGAACCCCCGGATGACGTAGTCTCCGGCGTCGTCCCCGTCCTTGATCTTGATGATGTCGCCTACCGCTACTCCGTACGAGATCAGATTGACCGTGACGATGAGAACACTCGAACCGATCACCGTACTCAGATCTGCTCCGCCGACTCCTCCGAAGGGGATCTTCAAGATCTTGGGCTCGATCGGGTCGAACTCGAGGTCGGTTACGACGGAGAAGGGGAGACCGATCTCGTCAGCAACCAGATCGACGTCCAGCACTAGCTGGAGGGGTGTGACATCGAGGATGCGGTACACGCCTGCGTCAGCACCGCCCTTCAGGACTAGGTACATCCCGATCTGAACACCCAAATCCTCCCAATCCACCGTGATGTCCGAGGACGTGACGATGTTGGGGAACGCCCCAGACCCTGCAGTTACGAGCGTGGTCATGGACACTAGAGGCGACTCGTCACTGATGTTGGTGACGGACATCGTGCTTCGCACATCCTTGGTAGGCCGCACGAATACGTCGTGGTGTCCACCGATATGAACTACCTCATCTAGTATTTCGAGCTCCCCTGAGCCGGTATTGGGGGCCTGGATCCCTCCCGGTATGTCAGAGATCGTCAGCTTTCCTGGGCCCGTAATGATCGCGTTCACGGCTGGTAGGAACCCGGGCAACGAGCCCAAGATGGCAGAGGTCGGAGTCGGAGACTTGTCCAGCCGGAACAGCAAGATGTTGGGGAGGTTGGCGATCACGTCCTGACTGTCGAAGACGATCGAGTCGATTTCGAACTTCTCTTTACTGGACGCCGGCGGCAGGCCGTACAGGAGCTTCCCGTAGTTGAGGACCACCTCCATACCTACAGCGACCTTGTCCGTCCCCAGCAGGCCCCGGTCTTCCCAACCTGCGAAGAAGAGGACGAAGGTACCAAATACGAACGCCTTGCCAGCTGCCCGTACTGACCCCTGCCCGCCCCCGGTCATGCGGTCTCGCTGCATCTCGGGGTCGTTGTACCCAACCACCTGCACGCTGTTGATCGTAGGGAAGGATCCCGCTAGCCGGGACTCGATGCCCCTGGCGTTGGTAGTAGATCGCTCAGTCAGGGACTTCCTACCTCGAGCCACTAGCTGCGCGTTGGTCTCCCTGGACCGCCCAGTCGAGGCTCTGGCCGGGTTAGTGACTCTCACCACGTTGGGGATGTCTTGCACCCGCACCAGTTGACCAGGAGTGATCTCGTACTGCGGTCCGGTCTGTTCTGCCCTCAGATGGAAGTCGGCGTAGTACAGGTCGCCGAACCGCTGGGCGGCCATCGTTGCCGCTGTAACAGCCTGAGGCTCGGGCGGGAAGAAGTTCAGACCGTTCGTTGTGGAGAACTGCGTGACAGGGGCCACGGAAACGAACGTCGGGTTCGAGAAGAAGACTCGCCCGGTCACAGAAGCATACTGCCCCGTCCGCCTCTCAACGAACCAGTTCGCCATGAGGTCGTCTGCGTCGTGCTCGGTCAGTAGCTCCGACCGTCGGACAGACTGTCGCTGCTTGGAGCGGAGGATCTGCTCCTTGAGGGCCCCAAGAGTCAGAGCCAGCGGCTTCGTCACCATGTCTGCGAAGGGACTGCCCTCGTCCACGTTGAGGCTGGGGTACTCCTGGCGGATGCGATCCTCTACGAAGGTACGCGTAGGAGTAGTGAGGGGGTCCGGCCCGAGAGCGTCCAGGATGGGGGAGATCACCTGGGAGTAGAAAGGCGACCCCTCAGCCACGTCCATAGTGGCGTCGAAGCGGAGAGCGTTGAGCTGTAGAAGCTCCTTGATGTCTTGTCGAAGAGCCATTACGCCACCAGGTTCACTAGGGCAGCATCTCCTGCCATTGAGATCAGCTCGACCCGTCCCTGCAAGGTTCCGGACTGCGGTTCGAAGCTTACAGATACCACCCGGGCAGCGGCCAGCCTTTCATCCGCTGGGAGGGTGACGCGATTAGCCTGCAGTTCCAGGATCTGGCTCTTTGTTCGAGCGACGGCTTGAACGAACGAGGTCTTGAGGTCAGGGCGAGTTGGGGCCCCTGCTACCTGGCCCACCAGGGCCAGCAAGTTCCCTCCGATGTCGGGGCGGTACACGTCCCGGCCAGGCGTGGTCAACAGCACCTTCGTGAAGAGCTGCGCTAGAGACATGAGCCCCGACAGGAGTCCTGTCTCTAGCTTCGGCTTGATGATGCTTCGCTCCGTGAGGGTAAACGTGCTGCTAAGTACTTGGATCGTACGAAGGCGATCATCCCGAAGCTGTTCGGGACGATCAACTAGCAGCACGGAAGAAGAGAAGATCGCAAAGGTGGTCACTACGCCGTTGAGCAGCACTTCGGTGACTTTTCGGAAGTCTACTCCGGTGACTTTGTAGAGGACGGGGTACGTACTAGCGATCACCTCCACCCTGCTGACAGGGACTATGTCCTGGACCGAGATGATTTGCAGATCGCTCATTGTTCCTGAGTCTCCAGCTGCCGAGCGCTCTCCTTCTGCTCGGCAGCGTCCCGCAGAACCCCCCGCACTGCAGCGATTGCCCCGGTGTCCGGATCCAGCAATCGCTCTTCCAGGCTATCTAGCTTCTGTAGCACCCCTACTCCCCAAGACCCCACCGTGCGAGTGTTCTGAGACTGGGCGGTGTTTCCCTGTGCTTCCTGGTCGCTGTCTAGGAAGAGGAGCTGTTCCACGATGAGCTCCTCCATCGTAACGGCGGACAGGGCTTCAGCGGTCTCGCGGCCTCGAACAAAGGAGTACCCGTCACTGAGGGCACGTCGTACCTCCCGGGGAATGGGATCGTCATCCGACGTTTGCTCAGCCACTAGAATCGCTCCTTGCTGGTCGGACGGGTTGTCGCCATCACGTCTCCCAGCCGCTGACTCTTCGGCATGCCTCGAGCCGCCCTTCGGAAGGAGCTGGAGACGGCCTTAGTACTCGAAGCTCCGTCCGCTGTCAGCTCCTTCAACTCTGTGTACCTGCCCTCCATCAGAAGACTGGCCGCACGATCATACCCCTTCTCCTCCAGAGAGGAGAGCGCTGCCTCAGCCACCTCAGCCGAAGCTGTCGGCAAGGTCGGAGAGTACTGCTTCAGCACGTCATCCGCAGCCGTCCCAGACGCAGTCAGAGACACCCCAAGCCGCTGGAGAGAGATCGCTACAGACGTGGAGGACCTGTGGGACGCGGAGATGAGGAAGAGCAGCTTCGCCAAGTCCTTAGCAGCGGACACCAGGGAGGCTGACCGCGTGCCGGATCTCAGGGCCTCGACTACTCTTCGCAGCACAGGCTTGTGCCTCGACAACAGGGCGTACCGATCCTCTCGCTGGAGCACTCGTAGCGCCGCCTGTACACCGACGTACCCCGAGTACCCTGCAGGTAGGATGTCTATCTGGTACGTACCGGGATCATCTAGGGGGGTGGCCACGTCGAAGTAGGTCCCGCCCGGGTCCACCGATTCAATACTCGTCGTGACTCCATCGGCTAGGCGGATAGAGCACTCGGCCGTAACTCCCAACAGTCGAAGATCCTGCACCTTCGACTTGGTGTCCCCCTTCTTAGTGCCCGTGATCTGGAATCGAGAGGACTTCGACAACACGGACGTGTCGCTAGGAATCCCTAGAGGGGTGTGGGCGGTGCCTGTGCCGAGGTTGATCGAGTTCCCTTCCAGGGCTTTGGAAACCACCTTCAACACGGTTCGCGCCAGTTCCACCTCCATCAAGATCCCGGCACCAGGCACATCACCTGCCAGCTGAGTCACCCCGTACTCCGTAGGGGAAGTCACAGAGGTCACGACGAAGCTGCCCTTGCTGCCAGCCTTCGCGATGTCTCCTGCTTGCACTGGAGATGATGGAGCTTCGTACAAGTACAGCACTCCTGCAGACACGGAAGCTTCCCCAGTGAACAACACGGTTTCGACAGTGGATATGGCGGCCCACGTGCCGATGGCTGCCTCGAGTTCCATCACTACTTCCGAGATCGGGTAGTAGTTCCCGGACACCTGCCCCTTACCGAACCCGAGCTCCGTTCCCGCGCTGTCGTCCTCGAACTTGGCCCCCAATCCCACATCTCCCCACAGGAAGGGGATCGGGAGGGCAAGAGCTTGGAAGGGCGGGGGAGGCAGGAGAGCCGTAGACGTGTCCGACAAGGTCAAGACGTTGGAGATGCTCAACGACGTCGAGGACACCACGAGGACGTCTCCGTCAGCAGCAAAGGTGAAGTCTGCTCCCAGACCTCCGCCCTCCAACTCCGTGATGAGGGAGGCCATGTCTGAGAAGAGGCCGCCTACCGCATTGAAGGTGTGCGTGAACTCGGCAACCCCGCTCTCATCCTGCAGCCGCAGAACCAGCGTCAGGCCTCCTGCGGGAATGAGCAGCGGTATTGTGAACGGCATGGAGTCCGTTCGCAGTACGGCCGGCTGAGCCGTCAGCCCAGACGAGGGGAGGCCTATCTCTCCCGGACCCTTCAAGTACAGTCGATCGTGCTTGATCAGAGCCTCATACCCAAGAGGGTCGAGGAAGGAATCTAGTTCTGCCACCACCTGAGCAGCTGTTCTCGACCCTACGGTCAGCGGAGCTGTGTAAGTGGTGTCTGCGATCCGCACTAGTAGGTGAGGAACTGTGACCGTGTAAGGATCGGTCGCCAGTTCGGCAGACTTCAGAAAGTGCTGTCCTGAGCCTGTCAGCACCACCGGACCGGCCCCAGGTCCATTGTCGATCTGGATCTCGGCATCTACCGGGAAGGAGACGGGCTGCTGAGTACCTGTGAACTCCGCCGGGGTCATTGGTGGTAGTGCGTCAACGACGAGCTTAGACCCCGCAGGGAAGGCCGCTCTGCTGGAGTGGTGGGACAAGCCTCGAAGAACGTGGCCTGTGGGGTGCCGAGCGCTACTCAATGCGTCTACGGCTGCCTCAGGAGCTAGCAGCGTGACCAGGCTGTCCTGGGCAGACCCGCTGAGTGTTCCCTCATCTGCCGCCCTACTGACCTTGGTGAGCATGTCCTGAGCACGCTGCAGAAGGAGGGGAGACAGGTAGGTCCTGATCGCAACGGGATCGAAGGAGGTGCTCGCCTCCAGGAAGCTGGTCAGTCGGCGATGTAGCCGAGGCAGCGACTTCTCGAGCCGCTCCAGCTCCTCAACTGCATCCTGGAGAGCCTCAGGTCGAGCCCGTCCCGTACTGCCGCTAGCTGCCCCTCGCAGGTCTGGGAGCAGCGCAGCCTTGGCGTACCGACGTGCGCCATTCAGCGCAGTACGAACCCTCTCCACCTCCCGCACGTCGGCAATAGTGCCCAGGTCCAACGAAGTCTGCAGCTTCGCCGTGGCCGTAGTCAGCTGGGTAGAGGCACTTGCCCTACTGCGTTCTAGGGAATCGGCTAGATCAACGAGAAGCTGCTCCAGATCAGTGGCTAGGGAGGCGAGATCCTGAAGTATGACATTCCGCTGCAGGAGCAGCAGGTGAAAGAACGCTCCGGGCTCCAGCAACAGCCCAGTCAACAACGCTTCCAGGACTCTCGAGAACTGTGTGTGCTCCTTCCGTGTTCCCGCTAGGGACTTCTGAAAGGAGTTTGGTCGCTGGATCGCTTGAGACGCTCGAGCTCGGAGGGTTTCGGCGTTGAGGGGCTTGGACATTCCTTCTTCTACTCCCCTCCAGCTTCATCTGCCGAAGCTCGTCTTTGGAGAGTCTCAGAGCTGCTGCCCTGATCTTCTCCGGAGGCATGTCTAACATCGCGCACAAGGCAAGAAAGGAGTTCTCTCTTCCCGAGATGTCCTCGAACAGCCACCACTCCGCGCTGTAGAACAGCCTTCTATTAGACCGCCCAGTAGCGCCCTTGTTGTACACGTAATCGACCAGAGCTTGGAGGATGACGCAAATCCACATGTTGCGGCACGGCCCCGCATCCGAGGGGACAAGGTAGTCGTCCTCCATCACGTCACAGTCACTGCGACCGGAGTCACTGTGAGAACTGTGGCGGGTACTCGAGGAAGTGCGACCCCTGCCCGAATCGTCGCAGTAATCGTAGTATTGCCTGCAGCTACGCCGTGAGCAATGAAGCTACCTGCTGACGGAGTGACCGTAGCTATGGCCTCATTCGCCGACTCGATGTCGATGTACTGCGACCACGCAGGATCGGTTGTGCCTGTCAGTACTCTCCCGTCCGACATGGTGAGGGCCACGGCCACGGCAGCAGCGTCTGCATCAGCTGCCACACTGATCGCGGTCGCGGGAGTGAACGTCACTGATGCTGGCACAGGGAAGAGGAGATCTACCAGGTTCTGATTGGTCAGAGCCGGGATCGCTACGTCGAAGGAACGGTCCATGTAGCCTTCAAGGCTTACATCGAACTCTGCCCCTCTGGGAAGGTCCACCTGCACATACCCGTTGCTATCGGTGATCAGTTGCTCAGGCTGCTGACCTAGTCCCACAGCGACTGGGTACATGCCCACAGGGTCCATCTTCGGTGCCAGGCGGATGTACTGATCTGCGAGGGGTCGACCGGAAGCGGTGCGGAAGAAGGCCCAGCACCTGCACATGTTGGGATTGGAGGCGACAGGGATCGTAAACGTAGCGGCCGTGAACTGCCATGCATTCGCCGGCGGAGGAGTCCGTACGTTGATCTGCTGAGGAGAAGTCACCGAGGCCAGGATGTGCTCTCCGTAGAAGCGGAGTTGGTATCGGCCCGCTACTTCATCGAAGGCTGCGTCACCTAGGGCGTCGGTCATCCCTGAGTCCAGCAGGACAGTGTTCGCTTCGTTGTAAATCTGTACGACCATGCCCTGGACGGGGACTGCATTGGCGTCCACCACGTTGACTGCGATGATCATCGGTGTTCTCCCGACAGTGCTAGCGTATCGACCAAGTAGCAGAAGCCGGCAGAGATCAAGCACCAACTGCCCACAGCTAACCACTGAGAGTAGTCGTTAATCTCTACGTAAAGAAGCCTGTGATCGGCGGTCTTCCAGATCAAGAGCCAGCTCACCCACCCCGCATGGAAACCCATGCAGTACGGGCAGGTGAAGAGCTGACCGAAGAACTCCCGGAGAAATTTCTTGATGCGTGAGTCCGAGACGGGCTCCAGGTACGGCTCACCCTCCTCGTCCAGCTCGATCTTCGTGCCCGCTTGTAGCAACCAGGTGACTGGGGGCACCTGCGACAGCTTGTTCATGGCCCCGTAGCAAAGGCCGTAAGCAAGCAGAAGGGCGATCAAGTAAAGGGACACGCGGGAATCCTACACGAAGACGTGTCCGTACGAGGTTGGTAGAGTGAGGCTAGTCCTGAGGGTAGACGGTCAGGGGGCGCGTGATGCCCACCTCTCTGTAGTAGTCCAGAGCAGGCAGCTCGAACCCCTCGGGAGCCGTGCCGTTCTTCACCGCTTCCTTGTCCGTCAGGAAGGCGTCCAGGATCTCCAAGGAGTTCGCGGTCCTGCTGATCTGCTCGACCTGCTCGACCACGACGACCTGCATCTGCTCCATCACCGCCTGCATGTCCCCCTCGGCCCTCATGACGGTCTCGAGGTTCTGCTGGTCCATCAAGGTCAGGTCGGACTCCCGGTACTCGGGCCGTACCTCGAAGCCTCGCTCTGCGAAATAGGCCGCCAGGTCGGCATCCCCGAAGTCGAATCCGTGACGAGCGAACACGGTGTTGCGGAGATAGCGGAGCTCTTCATCGTTCAGACCGGCCAGGTCCTCAGCTGACACCTCGAGCCCTGCCTTGATCAGCTCGTCGGCCCGGACCGGGGCTGCGTCTAGATCTGCTAGAAGCGGGACGTCTTCGACCAGTGGCAGGTCTGCCATCGGGTCAGCGTCGACCCACTGCGCCTCTGCCGGGATGCACCCGTTGAGCACCGTCATGGTGCCTAGAGCGATGATGAACAGGTAGCCTGCCAGCAGGAAACCGGTAGCCACGGGGTGTCGCATGATGAGGTTCATGCGAGGGGGCAGAACAGTATCCATGCCGACCTCTGCTTCCGGCGCCTGCTGCTCCCGCTGAAGATGTACTTCGTCTACGAGAGCCAGGTGTGGCACGGCTACTCCGCCCCAGCCAGGCGGAGAAGCGATCCCTCCACACGAGTCATCGTCTCGCCGATCTTCTTCAGCTCAGCACGCAGCTCTACGAGGCTGATGTCTCGCTCGTGCTTGACTGCCTCGAGGACTACTACCCGGGCCTCTAGCTTGACCGCTTTGGTCTGCTCGGCGGCGAAGTCTCGCTGTAGATCGTGGAACGCCAAATAGCCGCTCAAGACGATGGGCAACAATCCGATGATGTACCAGCCGATCTTGCCGGCCCAGCTGGGAATCTTGATCGTAGTCGGCTCGGACATCTCAGCCTCCCTTGAGCAGCACGGCTGCAGCTGCCGTAAGGATTGCTCCCACAGTACCGCCCGCAACTAGTCTGGAAAACCACTTTTGCCAATCGGCCTGCTGCTCTAGGCGATCTAGGCGGGTGGGTAGGTCCTGTTTTTCGGCGGCCTCTGCTGCCTTCTTGAGGGCAGCGACAGCTCCTACCAGGCCGACTTCCCCGTTGCCCAGCAGAATCTTCCTCACGGACGCTGCGTCAGTCGCTCCCTGCTTCGAAAGTGCTTTGACTTCTGCGAGCTCTCGGGGTAGCGCACGAATGTCCTTCAGTTCTGGGGCGGACAAGGAATGTCCACTGTCTTGCTGCTCCCTGACCGCCTCCAGAAGGGAGATAATTCGTTCCTCGGACTCGGTCATCCTGTCCCCGTGAGTAGTCCCCGGATTGCCTACGTGCGTGCGACCAAATGATGGACGGCTGAGCCGTCTAGGGCAATCACGAAGTCAGGGGGTGAAGCGAGGGGTGTCTACTGGGACTATTCGGGCAACCGTGAACTGGTCCTGAGCTGCCCCAACCAGGTCCAGGAGATCCGCAGAATGTGCGTTGGGGACGGTGATTCTTCTGGTGATGCCAGTGCCCGTCAGAGTTACCTCAAAGGTGCTGCCCCGCAGAAGGAAGATTTCCGCCTCACCTCGAGCATCTGTGACTGTGGCTACTCGCCCGCCAGACAAGAAGGCCAGGCCCCCAACTCCGAGGTGCTGAAGGTTCCCCAGGGTACTGTCGAAGGCGATTGTCCTGCCCACCGCAGGCTGACCATCTCCGCCCAGCCACCGAACGAACACACGGCATAGCTCCTCCCTAGGGGCCCGAGCAGAGCTGCGAGCGCCTAGGACCAGGCCGTTGAGTGCGTAGCCGGTGTAGCTCGGCATCAAGTCACCTCGAGCGCTACGAAGTCCGAACTGTCAGCGAAGACTCTCAGAACCGTCGTCCCGAGCGTGATGTCGTCCAGAGCGATGAGAGTCCCGGTTGGCACACGTCGAAACCGCTGCAAGGTGCCGACTAGCTGCCTTACCCCCGCCGTGCCGTTGTAGACGAAGATGTCGGAGACGGGCACCGAGCCGTAGTCATCACTCGGGAGGACCGACGTACCGAGCAGGTCGATCAGGGAAGTCCACAGCAGGACGTGGTTGAGTGCTCCCAAATACGCATCCGTGCTGTGCAGGGCATGCGGGACTGCATCCTCCAGCACCCCACCAGAGTCTCCCCAGAGGATCACGGGCTGAGGATCGACTGCCACTAGCGCCAGCGTGTCGTATGTCTCTGCCAGAGCGACGACCAGGTTGATCTCGCGATCAGGGATGTTGACCGAGGCGACCTGCACCCTCTCCACGTTCGCCGGCCCGTTGGCGTTCTGGTTCACTACCCAGAGGTACTGACCTGCCTCCAGGTTCGTGAAGTCCGTTCCAGCTCGGAAGTACAGCCGGGTAGAGGCCGTGGTGTTCGTCCCCGTCTTCGGGCCGTCTAGGAGACCGAAGAAGTCTCGCTGGGCAGGGATGGCTGGAGGTAGGGCTCCGAAGTAGCCCTTGTTGTAGTCCGCCCCTACCAGACAGCAGATCGCGACGCCGTCAGCGTCAGCGTTGAGCCACCCCGTCATCGCCCCGTTGGTTAGCTGGATGCACGATCCGCCGACCAGGTCACCAACCTCGTTGTACCCGGTGCCTGCGGACCAGTACGAGTACGCACGGAAGTCGATCTTCTCTCCGGCCGAGTCGTGCGTAGCCCTAAGCCACAGCCCCTTACGCTGATCAGAGCCAGCGCTGTAGTACACGCGATCCTGCGCTCCCAGGGCCGCACTGACCTCTTGGGCGAGGGTCCAGCCCGCTGCTAGAAGAGCTTGGCGAAGTCCGTTCGCGGAGTCGATCAGATCATCGATGTCCGCAAAGGCCTGATTGGTAACGATCGCGGGCATGCATCACGCCGATCTAACCACCCGCACCAGCACCTTGCGCTCGGCGTCGTACGAGTAGCTACGGACAGCCGTTTCCGGATCTGCCAGGTTCATGTCGTCCAGAGCCGTCCGCATCAGCTCGAGCTGAGCACGGGCGCTCTCTGCTACTTCTCTCTGGCAGTCTCGCAGATGGCCTCGGGCCAGGTCCACGCGTAGTGCAGCGTTCTCGATTCGGAGCTGCGTGAGCTCGTCCAGGGGGATGATGGGAGGTAGCTCCGTCGTCCGGGCTACTACAGCCTCTTCTACCTGGGCATCTACGCTCTTCTTCGCTGCGGTCATCGTTACTCCTGTAGGAAGGTCTCTAGCTTGTCCACCAAGAAGATCTCGGCGGTTTGGGCATTCAGCCGGCGCAGTGTACTCGACCCCGACCTGCCTTCGAGCACGGCCTTCAAGAACTTGACCTCGTTGTTCACGCGGTCACGCTCTTTATCGATCCACTCTCGAGCGGACGATTCTAGGTCGTCTAGGCTAGATGCCACCGCCGTACTCCCGGAACTTCTTCTCTACTTTGTTCTTTATACGGGAGACAGTGGGGGCCGACACGCCAATCCTCTTAGCAATCTCACCGGTTCCCAGCGTGGGCTTACCGTTGAGACCGAGCGAGTACTCGAGGACAGTGTACTCACGGGGAGCCAGCTCGTACTTGATCAGCCGAATGATCTCCAAGTCCTTGGGAGGGATCATGGAGGAAGGATTTGAGAGCTCTACTGCTCCCTCGTAGCCTGACGTCAGGAGATCCCTCCGCATCTCCAACTGCATGCGGTTCACCTCTGCAGGCGCCCACTGCAGCTTGTCCGAGATCTCCATGGAAGTGGGCTCTCGACCGAAGTCCTCAGACAGCTGACTCAGCGCCCCCTTGTACTCCGTGATCTTGTTGATCCGCTTCTCGGGAATCGCTCCGACGTTCTGGTACTTCTTGATGAAGCGGCCGGACTTTCGAAGAAGTCCGTAGACGTGAGTGCTGAGCGCAGCAGGCTTGCCGGACTTCTTACCGACGTAGTTCGGATCGTAGGTACGGAAGGCGTTGAGCAGCTGCTGGTTCACCTCCGCCTCGATCACGGGGGTAGGCAAGGGCACCCGTCCAGAGAACTTCCTAACCTGACTCTGTGCCAGGTTCTGGAAGGAGGCTACGAGGGGTTCCAGCTTGACCGGATCCTCTCCCGATGCCTTCCACTGGTTCCACATCTCCATCTCTGCCTGCCGACGGGCAGACAAGCCGGGCCTCTTGGCGGCCAGCTTGTGGAGGATGTCCTCGTCCATTACCTGAAGCCGGGGTTAGGGAGCGGTACCGTAGTGGCTTGAGCGTTAGAGGGAGGGGTAGGTACTCCAGATCTACCAGCGTTGAACCTGAACGCCGACTGATCCGCCTTCAAGGAGCTTTTAGCCGCCGTCAGGGTGCTAGGAGGAGAGAAGGCGGGGCGCTTGATCTTCGCCAGACCGTTCCTACGGAGATCGACTCCAATGTCTGCCGCAGTCTTCTCAGCCGACTCGCGGTAGTTCTTCAGGACGCCCTTGTACCCCCGGCGGGTGGACAGCTCTTCCAGGTACTTGTCCCCTGCAGCGACAGCCCCTCCGATAGCCGCCCCTGCAAGGTGGTGCTTACGGCCAGGGTTCTTGGCCCCGAAGCTGGCCAGCATGCCTCCCGGGATGGCCCCGATCACTCCTCGATGAGCGTACGGGCGCGCAGAGTCGATCTTTCGCAAGACCCTCTTCTTCCGCTCACGCGACTTCGCGTTCTCTGCCAACTTCAGCAGCTCGAGTCCGAATGCCTGGTAGACGAGGTGGTTCATCCGCCGTATCGCTGCATCATCCTCTGGGCCTTGAGCTGCCGCCTCTGCTGCTTCCGCACCCTGTGGCCCACGGAGATGTCCTTAGCTGCCTGCTGCGCTCCTACGGTGCCTACAGCGCCGGCTAGGAGGCCTTGCTGGACCTTGCTGAAGCGAGCCTCCTTGGTCCACGGGGCGGACTTGCTCACCGCGATCTTGATCATCTCTTCACCGAAAGCACTGAACATCTGTCTATCCCTCCAAGCCTCGACCAAGATCGCCGCCTCGGCCTAACAATTCTCTGCGGTACGCCAGAACCTTAGCGCGTCTGGCTTGCCGAGGGTCCATATCCGGATTCAGCTGAATCGGCGTTCCCATGGAGACCTTGGGCATTCTCTTGTTCGGGTCGTTGATCAACCCTTTCAGTCCGGTTAGCTCTGCTACTGCCCGACTATGGAACCCTTCTTCCCCTTTGGTCAACGCGCCATCCTTGTCGAACTCGACATGACGGCCCAGCACCTCATCCATCCTAGCAACTGGGCGGAAGGTGTAGTTCTGAATGAACTTGGTCAGGTCCAGGTGATCTCCTTGAGAGGACTTCAAGTGCCCGTAAACGGTCGCTAGTGCGTCAACTGCCTGAGCAATAGACACACTCTGCTCCACCTTGATCTTGACTGCCTCAGACTTCTCCGCCGCCGCCGTACCGTCTGTGGATGGGACAGTGACGTCCACATCCACGTAGACATGGCCCGACCTCAAAGAGCCTAGACGATCCGCTTCGCTCAGCTGGAACACCTGATCGTCTACTACCGACCCGGTACCGAATAGCGGCTCGTACACCTTCTTGCCGATCTTGTCGTTGTAGTACACGTCGGAGAACCAGGGAGGGAACAACGCCATCTCTACAGGCGTTTGGATCTTCGTAGTAGCGAAGGCCTCCTTGTCCTCTCTGCTGAACGTGACTCTTTCCTCAATAATGATGTCGGAGAAGAACACTGCACCGTGATCAGCTGGGTGCTCTTCAGGCACTCCGGCCGGCACGGCGCCCGCACCCCATGATTCTATATAGGGGCCCACACCCCCAACCGTAACGGAAGTGATCGTCCCTCCATTGATCCCGACCGTATCGAGTAACCGTATCTCTGCGTCCCCCTGCAGATCCTCTAGAGAGGGGAGTTCTACTGACATTGAGGCGCTGACGGATCTTCCGTACAGGAACTTCGCAGCTTCTGGAGAGTCCGTGATGTTTGACGTGACGTGATCGAAGTGGGTGATCATGGTCACGCCAGCCAGCGCCCTTTCCCGCGCCCCGATGAAGAGGTTGAGGAACTCATCATCAGATCCGTCAGCCGTTCTATGTGAGCGGGCCTGCGTGAACGAGACTGACGAGGTCCCTCCGGACTGACTAATGGAGTGGGACAGGGAGCTGACCAGTCCGAGCATGGCAGTAGGCAGGTACGTGATGCCCCCCTCTAGCTCAAAGCCGGTGACGGACTCCTTAATCTTGCTGAAGACCTGCTGCACGGTCATGTCCCCTGGAGGAGTGAACCCCCTCTGGATCACTACGCCGGGGAACCCCAAAGCCAGGTACGGGTTGAAGTAGCAGCTCACCTCCATCGATCTAGACGAGAAGCGGTGCCGAAAGAAGTTGAAGTCTGCGACATGCTTCCTCAGAGCGTCCGCGTCCGAGGAGAGTCCTTGCGCTGCTCGAGCCTCCGTCAACGTCTTGTTGGCGAAGAAGTTGACCTGGCCCATGCGCTCGAAGCGAGGAACGATTCCTGTGAACCGCTCGTGCTGCATCGTGAAGTTCTTGGTGAGATGGCCGCCTGCCTCAAACTCCTTCCGGAACTCCTCGACCCGGGGGGAGTAGTTGAAGGACGCTAGTAGGGCGTTCTCCTCCGATCCGAGGATCTCCAGGTTTGTTCGCAGCTGGATGCGAGAGACCTCTCGCATGTACCCACGGGCGTAGTTCACGCTGAGCTGCTGCTCTGGGAAGATCACGTTGCATCGTGGAGGGGCCACGAACCAGACGTCCGGCCGGATGATCTGCGTGAGCAGGCGCGCTGCTCGCCTCTTCTCCGCGAAGCTCGAGGCCTCCCTGGTAGGGATGTCAGCCAGTCCGCTGCCCCTGCCCCGCACCAGCTTCGGCACCACTAGAGCCGTGTACTCATCCGGTGTAGTGAAGGGAGGAGAATCGCGCTTACCCTGCTGCTGTGCGATGACGTCGTCAGGGAATTTCGTATTCCCTGGTTCGTTGACGTAAGCCGGGTAAAAGACCTTCATCAGGAGACTGCGAAGGCTCCACCCTTCGGCGGGTGGGCGAGCGCCCCTAGTGAAGTACTGGTACATGAGCTCGAAGTGCTCCTCTGGGGTGAGCTCCAGGATCAGAGTACCGACCTCCCGCCTAGCCCGCTGGGTCTTACCGAGCTGGATATCGAGATCATCCGCACTGTGGCCCCCCTCTATCGTCCCCTTTTCCCACTTCTTCCTCCAGACGACGTTCCTCTTCTGGAAGTGGCTCACCTTCGCTGCCAGCAAGGGGAGGTCGTACACATTCGCTGGAGTGAACTGAATCAGTCCTGTAGCGAAGGTCCCTGGAGGCGGCTCTGTTACGTCCTCCCAGTTCTTTGTGTTCTGGCTGGCGATGTTCCACTCAGACTCTTTTTGGATGATGGCTGCCAGGTCGTAAGGATCTGCGCCGATCTTGCGGGCCAAGGCCACGCACCTCTGCGCGAGATCCAGGTTGCACCCACCTATCCGGCCATGATGATCAGCGATCTCCCGCGCGGCCAACTCGTCTGACACCGCCGAGGTGGCGACTATCTCATCCGACAGACCCGAAACCCGCTCCCCTAGAATGTATCGCGGCGTCGGATTGGGGCAGATGTTGTGGTACGTGTGCGAGTTGAAGAGCCCTACGACATCTCGGAAGCTCACGAGATCGCCCATGCCTCCTAGTGAGTTCTCCAACCACTGGGTAAACGCCTTCGCCTTGAAGAGCTCTCCGGCAGTGACGTCGTCCTCCACTGCCCCGACCTGGTGAGTGTTCTTGACTCGGAGTTCGGCGATTGTGTTGTACAGATTCGCCCCAGCCCGAATACCGGGAACCCCTCCCACTGCTTCAAGTGTGTGAATTACTCCTCCTAGAAGTCCTGTGGCGTTCTGCAGATCAGGAGTCAAGGGAGTCTTGGTCAGCATCCCCGCCAGCACTGTGGAGGGGTTGTTCACCACGTCATCGAAGAGGTTGTCACTAGCGCCCAAGTACGCGGCGGGACGCTCTGCGAGCTTGTCGCTAGACACACTCATCATGTACTGGAAGGTGGTGTCCCAGTAGGAGCTGGTGTCCAAGCACTGGAACGTCACCGACCTGCTGCCAGGCGACTTGCTCATGCTTACGGAAACGATCTCCCCGCAGAACATGAGTCGATACTGTCCCCGATCCTTGGCCTCTCCCCACTCATCTTCAGGGATCGTCCACCTAGCCGGACCTGCTCCCTCGTCTAGGTAAAACAGATGAACCAACGTCCTTGGCTTGAGCTCCAGAGCGCGATCAGTCGGAACTACCTGGACGTTGGCGGATGCTCCGCTCCCTATGGAGGCGTTGACGGAAGCGCCTACTACAGGAACTTCGATTCCTTCGAGGAACAGCCGCAGGTGGATCTTACGTCCTTGGCCGTGCGCCGCCATCAGAGAGCCGGATTAACCGCTGACAGGCCGCCCATGACATTGTCCTCCCTAGGAGCGCCTGTCGTCGTGGGTAGCATCATATCTCGAACTACGAAGGCCCCGTGGGTAGGCGGATCATCTACGGACCCGGCGGACATCTCACCGTTGGCTGCAAGCATCTGCCCACCCACCACAGTCATGGCCCCCTGCAGATTGCCGGACAGGTTCTTCTTCAGAACCCCAAAGCTCTTGTCGTGTACCTCGGTCGGGTTCTCGGGGGTGCTGCCTTGCTGCCTCAGCTCAGCCCACATTTGATCTTGCCGAGCCGTCGCCTCTGCCTCGGCATCGAACTCCCCTCCTCCTGCCCCGTACACGTACTCATCCACGTTGTCGTAGATGTTGCTCCTGATGGAGTCCCTGTCTCTTCCCTCGTAGACTGTCCCCGAAACTGGGGGCACGGTGTAGTAGGTGCCGTCGGCGTCCTGGTAGTACTCCTTCTCGGGATCTGTCCACAGCTGCAGGGCATCCACCTTGTAGGGTTCGTTGAGCGCGTCAGCAATCTCCTGAGTCCGCCTACTCCTGATGTCGGCCACCTTGTCCTCGGCAGCGCGTAGAGCGGAGTGTCCAGGGAACTCCGCAGCTCCAATGTCGCTGCTGTCGTGGTACCCCGTCACCCACATCGAGAAGTTGAGGGACACCAGGTTGGGGTTCGCTTCTGCCTGCTGCCCGATCGCGGAGTTCAGCATGTACCCCTCAACGACGATGTCGTCGTAGGAGATGTACAGCCGAGCATTCCGCTCCACCAGCTTCGTGCCCCGAAAGATGTTCTCGTAGTTCTCCCACCACTCCGATCGCCAGTTGAAGTCAGCGGTGTTCACCAGCACTCCACTGAACTGCACTACTCGAGGTCGCTCCCCAAAGAAGAAGCCGTAGGCCTGGCCGAAGGTCTCCAACAACTGCAGCTTCTCGTCTCTCGATTCGCTGACGGACTGGAGAATGTAGTTGGCCGACATGTCGGCGCTCTTTGTCTCGTTCGGCGGGGCACTGGAGTTGATGAGTCCTACAGGAGCTCCCCCTGCATCCAGCACCCGCATGGTCGAGTACGTGTTCGGCGTCACCTGGATGCCTCGAGTAGGTCTACGGACGTAGAGCCCTCCGTACGAGCTCTCCCCAACGGTCACCTTCCTCCGATACGCGGTTGAGCGAGTCGTACTGTGCTCCCGACCCACAGTAGCGGCTACCTCCTCCGGCGAAGCGTGGAATACTTCTTCCTCTAAGGTGATGATCGTCACATTCTCACCCTTCCGCGTGCCAGCAGGTAGTCCGTGACGTCTCTGCCGTACTCTGGCGTTCCGCCAGAACCTGTCTTGACCTTCGCGGCGTAAGCCTTGATCGCGTTCACCATGAAGTCGTCAACGATCGCCTCACTCAGGATGCGGATCCGCTTGATCCGCACACCTCGACCTACCGTGAACTCCTCGACCCTCTCTTCTCGGGATCGGATCTCGTCGAACTGACTCATGGATGCTTCTCCAGCTCGATGAGCTTCTTGTCGTGCCCCTCCACCACCTTGTCCATAGACTCTATCGCGAGCGTCTGACTTGTGATCAAGGTGTCCATACCCCCTATCAGACCCTCCATCTTCGTCATGAGGGCCGTCTCTACGTGCATGGAGCGAACACGCGTACCTCCGGATTGTGCGATCGAGGCAGCACTGCTCAAGCCGACGCCTCCCGCCGCTACCTCTGCAAGTTCGCTGGGGCTGAGGTCTCCCGATACGGTGTCGGAGATCTTACCTCCCAACGCATCGACGAGCCCTTCCTCCACTCCGGCCCTCTCCAGAGCCCCGGTGATGTCGGCTTCATCTGACCCGGGACCTAGAGCAGAGACGGCATCGTAGGCTTCGAGCTGTGCTTTGAGCGTGGCTCCTGCCCCTCGCCCCAGATTACCGATGGCGCGGAGCATGGCTTTACGCTTCACCTTGTCCGGGGGCAGTGCCGCTACGATGTCAGCCAAGAAGTTGGTGGCGTCTCTACCACTGGCCCGCTCTTCAGCGTACTTCACAATAGCGTCCTTGAGATCGCCCTTGACGCGCGAGGTACTCTTCAGCGCACCCAACAACTTAGATCCTTCATCTGCTAGGGCGGAGGAGATCCTGGTCCCGCCAACAGCCGTGAGGTACTTGTCCACTCGAGTCAGGTTCCCACGGATGGCCGCGGCCGAGTTCGGGCTGGCCCGCGACATGCTGACCACCGCAGCGGCCATTGCCTGCGCCTGCTCTCCTCCAGCCTCCCCAAAGACGGCCGACAATTCGGGGTTGTCTCCGCCTCCGCCGAAGTCCTTCCAGGCGTCTACATCCGTCTCAAGTATGTCCCCCTTCAGGATCCGCATTATGGCTTCCCGCTTAGCAGGGTCATCCATCATCCGTTCCAGCGTACTGGCCTGTTTGTCAGTCACATCCAGGGAACCTCTCTTATCGCGCTGCATAGCTCCCCAAGAGAGTCCCCCTGCAGCCCCGAGCCCCATACCCGCCAGAATCCCGGACCCCATCCATGCGAGCGGTGCGGCAACCGCACCAGCGATGCCTCCGAGCGCTATCCCACCTGTGTTCATGACTGCCCTCTCAGCCCAGGCCCCCTTCCCCCTGTTGAACAGATCTGACATGGACGCATCTACGCCCCCCTGTGCAAGCTCCTCTAGAGCATTGGCTCGGAAGGTGCCTCCGCCGAAGTCCTCACGCCCCCCTCCCCGCATGATCGCTGTAACGGCTTCCAGAGCTCGCCCCTTAGACGCAGGATCAATGGCGTTCGCCCCGATACGATCTGTGCCGATGTGAGCAAGCCCCGACCCCTCCTTCACGCCTATCTCTCGAATGATCGCAAGCGCCTCGCGCTGTCCAGCGGTGCGACTCCCCTCCTTGGAGTACATCAGTGCGTCCAAGACCTGCTCTGCGGACTTTTTCTTGTCCCCCTTGATGCCCTTGTCGTACATCAAAGCACCGAGGCCCCGAGATGCGGTCGTGACTCGGTCCTGGTCAACGTGCTGGAGAACCCCTACTCCAGCCCCCATCCCCGTCTCTCGAGCAACAAGATCCATGATCTTGTCTACGTTATCTTCAGTGATCTTGACGGATCCTGAGGGAGAGAACGCCTTCATCTGCAAGCGGGTGGCCTCGGAGAAGTTGTCGGTGTCCAGGACCTGACCGATCAACGCTCCCCGCATCAAGTCAGACCGCTCCGACTGTGACATGGTTTGGAGTCGCCTCATCTGATCGTCAGAGAGTGATGACGACTCGTATCGGCCGTAGATCGTGTTGGCAATGCTCTCCACGCCCATCTCGATATCCGTGCCGATGTCTCCACCAACTCCCTTGATCGGGTCGGAAACGCTCTCCTTCCACCCCTGCTTGATGCGTCTCTTCACCCCTCCCCACGATCGGTAGTGCTCCCGCTCGTACTCTCTGGCCCGGGACTGGATCAGCTGCCGAGCTTCCTGACCCTGCTCCCGACGAATGTCGTCGTACTCTCCCGACATCTTGACCAGGAACGCTGCCGTCTGACGGTCCACGCCGGCGATCTTGTCCATGACTAGAGTGATCATGTCGTTCTTATCGGCACCCGGCTCGAGCTTGTCTACGATGCTCCGGACGATCGCCATCATCGCCTCGTTACCCCCACCCTGAGCAAAGTTGCCGGACATTTCGTGGGACTTGGCCGCGAAGGATGCCTTCCCTCGCACATCTTGAGTTCTCTCTCCTGCTACGGAGAGCATCTTGTCTATGCCCACGCGGCCCGAAAGGATGTCGTCCATGGCACCGGCGTTCATGCGGCCTGTAAACCGACCGTCCTTCATCTCGCCGGCGTAGATCATTGCAGCTTGGCCAGCCTGCCCTTGCGTGAACTGCATGGAGGCTTCGCCCAGCCGCTGCCCCATAGCCGCGTATGCGTCAGCCCCCTCCATGCCAGTTGCCTCAATCAGATCCTCGGAGGAGATGACCCCCATTCGAGCAGCGGTACCCACTGCAGCAGCGAGTCCGGTATTCAGCCTGGCTCCCGTACCTCTCCGAGCCCCTATTTGGGCAGCCGTAGCAGCTCCAGATCTCTCGAGCCCCGTGACCTGTTGAGCGCTCAACCCGTGCGTACCCAGTACCTGCCGCTGCAGGGTTCCTCCTAGGACGTCTTGGGCGGTGTACAGGCCCGAGGAACGCATAGATCCCAGGAGCTCCGCTGCCTCTGTCATTGACGTGCTGAACGTATGAGAGATCTTCTTGACGGAGTCGATCATGCCCTTGAACTTCTTCTCGAAGTCCTGGGCACTGCGGACGGTCTGCATCATCCCCATGTCGCTCATCGACTGGAAGGTCTGCATGATGTCGTCCATGCCGGTCTGCGAGGTGGTAGCCACACTCCGCATGGTCTTAGCGATCTGACTGACGTCCTTCGGGTTGAACCCCTGCCCCGAGAAGGCGTTGGGGTTCGCGAAGGAGTAGTTCTGGGACATCATGTTGCCGACTTGGGCGGTCTCCCGGTACCCCGACACCATCTGGTTGGCTCCGTAAGCCAGAGCACCTACCCCTGCAAAAGCAGGGAGACTGGCAAGGGCACCTAGAGAACCTCCTCCCAGTCCTCCCACAGAGCCCATCAGTCCCCTTCCGGTGACTCCGAGACCCATCTTGCCTCCGGCCCAGCCTCCTAGCCCGACCCCCATCATTCCCATTCCGGCGAACCCTGTGACCTTGTTGGCCAGGTTCAGTGGCGCGGCTGCCGCCGACAACGCGTTGCCAGCTGCCCCTCGACCAAGGCCGTGAATTCCTGGATGGACGGGCATAGGCATGTGTAGCCCCGCCCCGACGGACTGGGCCATCTGCTGGCCCTGCATCGCCATTTGCTGCTGCTGACCGATCAGCGCGGCTGTTTGATCAGATGTCCAGACCACCTACGGCTCCTGGTGAAAGAATCGGGGAGGCGCTGGGATAAGACTACTGTCTAGATGCAGTCGTGGGGTCAACAGAGGCACCGTTGGTGACCATGGAGTTGACTCCTTCCCGGGACGACTGACCATCGAGGCAACCCCGAATTTTCTGTACCAGGTACGTCCGTACCATGGCGTCTTCGAAGCTCGTCAGAGCGCCGGCGCCCTGAGACCTCAGCCATTCATTTAGCAATTCAGTCTCGGAGTCTAACAGTTCCTTCATCTCCGCCTGGGAAGAAGGGACGGGGACGCCATCCACTAGAGACAGAGAGAAACGGGACTTCATGAGGACCTCCTAAGGTCCCGCACGCTACCACGCTGCCCGATCCGGGCGTAACAAGGAGATGAGTGATGCCGAATTGGTGTGAGAACAAGCTGGGGATCAGCGGCCCAGAAGGAGAGTTGAACCTCTTCCTGCTCAGGGCGAAGGGGGAGGAAGGGAAGCCGCTGAGCTTCCAGAGTCTGTACCCCATGCCTGAAGAGCTGGCGGGCACCTCCAGTCCGGGGGACAGCCCCAACTGGTACGACTGGAGGGTTCAACACTGGGGGACGAAGTGGGACGTCGGGGACGTGCACGCTGCCGAAGGCTCTGCCACCTCGGTTGAGTTCAGCTTCGACACCGCGTGGGCCCCTCCCACGGCCCTGATCGAGAAGGTCTCGGAGGACTTCCCAGGTCTCCGATTCCGGCTCGACTACGCGGAGATGGGCATGTGCTTTGCCGGCTTCGAGGAACGCCAGGCAGGCGAGCTCCTCGAGGGGTCTCAAGGAACGCCGGAGGACTACGAGTGGAGCAGGAAGCTCATCTGGAACTGGTGCGAGGACTGCGATGAGGACTACCAGCCCTACGTCAATGGGCACACGTGCGAGAAGGAGGAGAAGTAATGGGAACGAGGCATTTGATCTGCATCGTCGTGGACGGCAGGTTCGCCACGGCACAGTACGGACAGTGGGACGGCTATCCCGGCGGACAGGGCGCCGACATCGTGAAGTGGTTGCGAGGCACAACTCCTGAGGAGATGGAGGTCTTCAAGACGCATGCACGTGCCGCCAAGGTGCTCGATCCCAAGGAGTACGACCGGCGCTGGACGGCCTGCGGGCACGATGGCGGTCGATTCGTCAGCATGGACATCTCTGGTCGCTTCAAGGGGCAGTGGCCGCACCTGTCCAGGGATCATGGCAGCAACGTGCTGAACTACTTCCTGGAGACGGCGGAGCCGGAGGCCTTGGACCAGGATCCCAGCTTTGCGGCCGACAGCCTGTTCTGTGAGTGGGCCTACGTCCTGGACTTGGACAACCTGGCCTTGGAGGTGTACGCGGGATTCCAGAAGGAAGCGCACACCGAGGGCCGCTTCCACGACCTGCCCTACCTCCCTCCCGAGCACCGCAAGGATGCGGAGCAGGAGTACTTCCCCGTCAGGCTGGTCGGGAAGTGGAAGTTCGACGACATCCCGGAGGACTGGCAGAAGCAAGTCAGTCCTCCTGATGAGGAGGATGAGGAGTAATGGGGGCAGACCTGATCTTGGCCTACGCCGAAGTCCCTGAGCCCTTCACCGATGGCACGGTGGGGGAGCTCCGGGCACTAGCAGCGAATCCACCGAACCTCCTGTTCGACATGGTGGCGGATAGGTTGGAGTACGACGACGAAGCTGACTCGAGAGCAGATGTGACGGACAGGCTTCGTACTGCCGTCGACGTCGTGTTCGTCGAGTATTACCACCGAGGAGGTATGCACCGAGAGCTGGCCACCATTGCCATCCGCGATCGTGAGTACATCTTCACTGGCGGTATGTCGTGGGGAGATCTGCCCTCGGACGTCTACGAGGACGTCTGTATGGCAGCGATGCTGTCGGAGATGTTGATCAAACGAAACGAACAGTCAGGGTCGTAGGGATCCTGGCTTCCGGGATCCCCTTCTTCGGAGGGGGATCCCATAACGGGCATGTAGACGCTGAAGGAGGAAAGATGCCGAATCTCAAAGCCCTAAATCGAGTGTCAGAAAAAGAGGATAAACCACTGAAATACCTCAGTTAAATAGGTACCTCAACAGAGGACAATAGTAGCCTGTGTCCGGCGGAGCCGGGCACCAATACTTAGCCCTAAAAACCCGCCTGAAAGACTGCACCATCTAGGGGATAAGGACTCTGTGGAGACACAGGGACCTACCCCTGAAGGAGGTATCTACAAATGGCGTGGAATGGATCGACAAGAGAGTTTAGACAGACGGGTCGCAAGCACACTCTGGTGTGGAAGATCCGGGTAGTCAGCGCGACTGAGACTACCTGGCACGGAACCTTGGACGGGCAGCTGCAGAAGACGTCCCACACTTACGGCGGTGTGAACAGGGGCAAGGCGAACGCGCTTTCCCCCTCCGAGAACGCCGTACTGAAGGCGGAGAGGAAGATCACTCTGAAGACTCGCTCCGGGTACCTGGAGTACGAGGACGGTCGACCCCTTCGAGGGGGTCGAGCAGACAAGATCGACCCCGAGCGGCCCCTCCCCAGCAACCTCTGCTTCTACAAGCCCGACAACTCCTTGGGGGCGGGGCTGAAGAAGAAGGCTCGTTCCGGCGACGCACTCTTCTTCAGGAAGCGGGACGGCATGATGTACGTCCTCCGCACCACGGAGGATGACGTGGAGTTCTACTCCCGCCGCATGATGCCCAGCATGGACAAGGAGCCCGAGCGGGACTGGGCAGAGAGGCTTCCGTACATCTACGAGGAGGCCGTTCAGGCGCTCTACGATGGAACTCTGGCCCCGAACAGCATCGTGCTGGGAGAGCTCGTAGCGGATCGTGACGGACAGGACGACTTCAAGGGAGTGGCTGAAGTCATCAAGTCCTCCACGGGCAAGGCTCTCTCCCGTCAGCAGACGAGCGGGTTCCTCAAGTTCTACCCGTGGGACATCGCACTGTGGGACGGAGAGCCTGTAGTCAAGACCCGTCCGTTCAGCGAGCGGCTGGGAACCTTGCAGGGGCTCGTAGCCCGGAGCACGGAGGGGTTCGCAGAGCCCGAAGTCTTCACTGGCAAGGACATCTGGGATGACGGCATCCCTGCCGTGATCTCCCTAGCCGCAGAAGACGGGATTGAGCTCCACTTTCGAAAGACGCTCTCCGAGTACCCGGTGGCCAAGTTCGAGGACTCCTCTGGGACGATCCGAGAGGTGCTGTTGGACGGCATCGCCAAGAGCCTGGCTTCTCAGTTCGACTGGGAGGGGTGGGTAGTAGTCGATCCCAAGGGAGTCTACGGCGAGAAGGGCTTCAACTTCCGAGGCAAGGCAGATCGTCCCGGCAGGTTCGTCGGGAAGCTGAAGCCTTCCTACGAGGACGACTTCGTAGGTCTGTGGGAGCCCGACAAGGGAATCGGTACGTGGGGTACGGGCCGACACCAGAAGCAGGTAGGCAGCCTGGGCCTCTACCAGCTGGACAGGAACGATGAGCTGGTTTTCATCTGCAACTGCGGGGGAGGGCTAACCGACGCCATGAAGGCGAGGCTGATCGATCCAGACGAGTACCCGGTGGTGGTGCGGGCGGAGTACGACTCCCGCACCTACATCACGCAAGGAGGCAAGACGAACGCTCTCAGGTTCCCCCGTGTGGTGGCCCTGAGAGACGACAAGACCGCTGAAGAGTGCATCAACATGAAGCTGTAGGAGAGCATCGGTGATACCGAGCAGAAAGACTAGAGCCGTCACTAGTGGCGGAGTGATGACCCAGGGGGTCTTCGGGATCAGCGACCAGGATCAAGCCCACATCCTGCAGATTCTCCGAGACCGCCTCTACACCAACAAGATCCTGGCCGTCCTAAGGGAGTACGGCTCCAATGCGTGGGATGAGCACCGTGATGCGGGCACCCCCGACCGACCGATCAAGGTCGTCCTTCCGACCAGGCTGGTTCCCGCCCTAGTCATTCGTGACTACGGGCGGGGGCTGTCGGAGGACGACGTCCTCAACGTCTACGTCAAGTACGGTGCCTCTACCAAGAGGGATGCGGACGTGGCCGTAGGCATGTTGGGGATCGGGGCCAAGTCCGCGTTCGCTTACGCAGACAGCTTCACCGTCACCTCCTTCCAGGCGGGCGTGAAGTCTATCTACGTGGCGGTCCTGGACGAGTCCGACGTGGGCGTGATCAACAAGCTGGGCGAGGCTCCGTGCAAGGCGGACGAAACTGGCGTCGAGATCAAGGTTCAGGTCGATCCGAAGGACATCTGGGACTTCCAGCGGGAAGCTGCTGCCCTGTTCCCCTTCTTCAACCCGCAGCCCGTCATCAACCTGGAACTGCCGAAGCTCGAGCTGGACAAGAACAGCGCGGGGTTCGTCTACGCAGAGCAGTTCGACGGACTGGATCAGTGGGTAGCTGTGATGGGCTGCGTCCCGTACCGAATCGACTTCACCTCGGTGAGTGATCGGCTTCGGGACGCAGGACTCCTAGGCTTCTCGCGTGCTGCAAGAGGCGGCCTGCTCTTCGACATCGGAGATGTGGACGTTGCGGCCAACCGGGAAGGTCTCGAGTACACCGAGGACACGAAGAACGGGATCGTAGAGAGGCTAGGAGATCTCAGAGACGAGATCATCAAGGACCTCGCCAAGTCGGTAGACGATCCAACCCTGTCGCACTGGGAACGGCGCCACAAAGTACTCCGGCTGATGACTGCTAGAGGACTGAGCGGGTTGCGAGAGGCCGCCAAGGGCTACGAATCCAGCTCCGTGACCATCATTCCGGCGGATCCAAAGGAGGCTCCCAAGGAGTTTCGTCTCCGTCACCTCCAGAAGCCTGGGTACAAGAAGCGAGCATGGACCCTGGAGAGCATTCGCAGAATCGAAGTTGATGTGGGCACCCGTTTCATCATCCGAGACAACGCGAAGAACTCCAGGGGGTACTACGAGTCGAACAGCGATCGGTTCATCCTCCCCATCAACGGAGTGGATGATGCAGAGAAGGAGCTGCTGGAAGTACTGGAGAAGCACAAGCTGACAGGGGTTCCGGTTCTCCGGGCCTCCAAGATGACCTACGTGCCCTTCTCGACATCCTCCCGTAACTACGGGCCGTCGAACTCCAAGTACAACCAGCGAACCTTCGTACTGAGCCGTGACGAGTACTTCTCCTACGACTCCAAGGACTGGAGTAAGGCGGAGATCCCTCTGGACAAGGACGATGTGTTCGTGATCTTGGAGAAGTTCAAGTCCTGCACCGCAAGGTTCTACCAGCGCGTCGACATAGCTCGAGATCTGGCGAAGCTCTTCAAGGAGCCCCTGCCAGACTTCTACGGACTGCGGAGCACGCAGACCAAGCCTGTCTATGCGGACGACGTAGACGCGATCCCGTTCACAGAGTGGTACGAGTCGTACCTGGATGACCTTCTCCGGCTACCCAGGGCAAAGTACCTGGCACGGGCCTACGCCTGGACCAGCTCCGTCGGATCCACTGCCGACACTACGGGGGTCGAGAAGCTCCTAGGCAAGAAGCATCGGATATCGAAGTTCCTCCGCACTGATAGGGAGTACAGAAAGGCTCTCTACGCAGCACAGAACGTCAACGCTGGCGCACTGTGGGAGCGGTCCAAGCAAGCCCACCCCAAGTCTGCTCCAGGCGAAGCAGGGCGGGACCTCGTTCGGGACATCAAGCAGCGCTACCCGCTGCTCCAGGTAAACAACCCCGCCTTCAACATGGATCAGCTCACCAGTCGGCACGCGGCTGACTGGATTGAGTACATCCAACTAGTCGACAGCCAGAGGAAGAAATGACAGCAACACCGGCATACACGCAGACCAACGAGTCCATCACGGTGGTTCTCGAGGGCACCCCGTACACCATCAAGCGAGAACAGAAGAACTGGGACGCGGTGAAGACCGCGGTCTTCCACGAGGACTGGGAGGAGCTCGCTCGCATGATCTCCCCCAAGATCCCCATCGAGCAGTGGGCTTCGGGCGAGTTCACCGTGCAGGACAACCTGATCTTCTACAACAGCGAGCCCATCGACCAGAGGCTCAACGAGCGCATCCTGGAGATGGCAGAGGCGGGAGATGATCCCAGCTTCATGTTCGCCTTCTGGAAGCGGCTCCAGCTGAACCCGTCCTCCCGATCGGTGGCCCAGCTCTACCCCTTCATGGCCCACCAGGGCATCCCGATCGTCGAAGGTGGGTACTTCCTGGCCTACAAGGGCGTCAAGGATGACTACACCGACTGCCACACTGGGAAGGTGGACAACAAGCCTGGCACGGTCAACGAGATGCGGCGCAACCGCATCAGCGATGACCCGAACTACGCATGCCACTACGGCTTCCACGTCGGAGACGAGAGCTACGCCACCTCCTTCGGGAGCCGCACCGTGGTGGTCAAGGTCGATCCGGCCGACGTGGTCTGCATCCCCTACGACTCCGGCCAGCGCAAGATGCGGGTCTGTAAGTACGAGGTGGTTGGGCACTACGGAGGTCAGCTCCTGCCCAGCACCACGTTCGAGGAGGGGAAGGTCGAGGAGATGGACTCCTCTGGTGTGGACGAGGCCGATGTGGTCGACGAGTCGGAAGCAGAGCCAGTCAGGTTCTGGGTGGCCGGTGTGGCGGTGAGCGGGTGGGAGGACTTCCACAAGCTCTCCGACGGAGTCCTGGCTACTCAGAAGCTGGGAGACCTGCGGAAGTACGCCTCCAAGGTGTGCCAGATCGTAGGTGCCAGCAAGCTGCGGGGAGGCAAGTCTGCTCTCCTGGAGAAGCTGTATCAGGTCCGTGCTGATCTCGGAGTCAGCTAGAACGTGAGATAGGGGAGGGGCTTCGGCCCCTCCCCTATCCTCTTTCTTAGCTTACGCTGCCCTCATGTCACGACGACCCTATGTCTCGACCTACTTCTCCCCGAACCGTGGCTCTGCGGCCACTATCGAGGGATTCATCCGGAACACTCAGTCCACTCTGGACATAGCCATCTACGCCCTGACGCATGAGAGCATCGGGAAGGCAGTCGTAGCAGCGCACAAACGAGGGGTCGCTGTCCGCCTCCTAGTGGACAAGGTGCAGGCTGCCGGCAGGTACTCCATCGTCGCCAGGATGATGGTCGAAGGAGTACCTACCAGGCTGGACCACCAGAGCGGTTCGATGCACCACAAGATGGCGATCTCCGATGCTCTGCTCCCCTCTCGAGCGGTCGCCCTTGGCAGCTTCAACTGGACCAAGAACGCCGACGAGAGGAACGCAGAGTCACTAGTGATCGTCCGACTACGTGCCGTGACCAGTGCGTGTACCAAGGAGTACGAGCAGCTCTGGGAGGCGAACTCCCCTTAGGCCGCCTCACCAACCGAGCTACAGGGGCGTCTCTGTCCGACACGAGCCACACTTGCCACACCGCAAGGAGTTGTCGTGCTTCTGCCGAACCAGCGTGCCTCCGCACTTGCACCGCAGGTTGTTCAGGCCGCCCTTGGGAGCCTGCACGATCCCAGTACGACCGTTGTTCACCACCTTGACGATTCGCCTCTTCTTCATCTCAACCTCCGAAGACTTCTGCCGCTGGGGGATGCGAGCCTAGCGCAGACAGGTCGTGCGGGGCGTCGTCTACTGCGCCCATCGCCTTCAGGACAGCATCGCCCTTCTCGGCCCGCTCTGCCTCGAGCTGAGCCTCGGCCTCGGCCAACTTCTTCTTGGCCTCTCGCTCCTCGCGGAAGACTCTGATGGCCTCCTCTCGTCGCTCCCTCTGAGACGTGGCGAACTGGAGGAACTCTTCCTCGGTGAGGAGGTTCTTGTCGATCAGGACATCGACCACGGCGTTGACTCGATCGTTCTGGGCATCAACCACAGCTGCCGAAGCTTGAACGATCTGTCCGAGCCTCGCCATGTTGATTTCCATCGATTCGTTCACGGCGTTGCGGAACTTGTCCAGCGCCTCCGTGACGAAGACGAACATCCGCTTCTCGAGCCTCGCCAGTAGGTCCTTCTTCGTACCCTTGCTCATCACACGTCCCGGTTCAGTAGTTCTTCCAGGGCCTCTTGCAGCTCCTGGAGGGCGGAGTCCAGCTCCTCAGCTACCTCATTCACATGAGCCAGCTCGACGTCTCGGAGATTCACGATCGGATCATCGTCTCCGGTGGGGAGGAGATCCGAATCGAGCTTCTCTCGAAGGTGTGACCATACGCCGATCAGCCCTTCAAGGTGCGCGATCTCTTCTAGAAGTTCTTTTGCCTTCACCGCAAATCCCCTTGGTGCTCAGGTATAAGTGGAATGGTCGGTAACGCGCTGGGCGGAGGTACCCCAACCGGCAAGAGCGCAGACTCTGGAACCGACCGACGCGACCTGGTGAGCACTCCAACCTGAGTGTGAAGGGGTCGCGTCTCTGTAAGTAGGCTCATCCATGGCGATTCTCGGTATCGACGATAGTTCGATGAATAGTCCCTTGGAAGTCCACTGAACAAACGTGCCAAGAGCAGTAAGAGTCGTACCGCCACAAGAATCGGTCGCCAGGTCTTCCATGTTCGGGGCACGGTCCTTCTTCCTTACGTAGCCCGAACATCTGATCAGTTCCAGGTAACGGCGAGGCATGCCTCGTCTTCTTAAGCCAGAAGGCTGCCAGGGCAGCGACTACGACAGCCGAGACGATTAACCAAGGCACGATCTCTCCGCTTCTTACTGCTGTAGGAAGACGTAGAAGCGGTCTTCTACCCCTGCCCCTCCGGACGTGTCTTTGATGATGTTCTGCAAGGGGTAGATCGCCATCCCTCTCAGGTGACGAGCAGTGGACGTCCCGTGCAGCTTCTCCATCGTGATGTACCGGATGTCGGTGTGGTGGTACTTCAAGTAGATGTCCGCGTCCCCGTCGGCGTGGATCCACATGTCGTACAGCTTCTTAGCTAGCCGCCGCGTGGACCACCTGCCCATCACACAGTCGGTGAGCATCGCGGCGTTCCACATCCTATTGCAGTGCGGACAGACTGCCTTCCGGACGGTGGTCATCTGCTTGTCCTTGCCCACCATCGTCTCGTTGACGATGCAGTCTGACGTGATGACCTTGCCGCAACCGATCTGCTTGTTGCTCGGCTTGTGCGTATCTGCATGGAACTTGGCGTGCGTCCCTGCACCTGCATCTCGAGCACTGCACCACCAAGCCAGGTCGTCCCCACCTCCGTGGAAGCGGCGACCGCTCTCGTAGACGACGATCGAGCAGGCGTTCCCGTTGGGCTGTCCTAGCGGAGTCCTCTTCGACCCGAAGGTCACCTCGATCTTGTATCGAGCCTGCTTCTCTCGGTCCTTCTGGACCTCTGCTTGGATCTCCTTGTTGAGCTCCTCGAGGATATGCATCTCCTCGGGGGTCTTCGTCCTTCGTAGGACCGCCTCAGGATGCTCTGGGTTGAGCTCCAGGTACTCGTCCCATGTGGCGGGCTTGGTGTCGCCGATCATCGTCTAGACCTCACTAGAGAGGCTCCCTTGCCGTGCCCTAGAGGCGACCCATCTGCCTGCGTGGGATTGTTCCGGTCCTGGCTCCTCACATGGGGGAGCGGGAAGGAGACGATCCGAACTCCCCCATCATCTCTCCTGCCCGTGTCCCTCAGGACTCGGATGAGGGAGGTGGGGGAGGCTGGGGAGGCTGTAGGAGGGGCGGGAGGCTGCTCCACCGCTACTCCAGGAATGGAGATCTCCAGACTCATCTCTCCTAGGGCACTCTCGAGGAGCTCTAGAGCCGTCGATCCGAAGACGGAGACGTTCCAGCTGTAGCCCATCCTCCCTTCCTTGACCACGAACTGCTGTGCGATCAAGATCTTCCCACCACTGGAAGGCAATAGGGTCTTCGCCAGGAGCGCCATAGTCTTGAACTTGGCGTCTCCGTCAGCCCCTACCGGACGACACATGACTGTGTAGGCCTGCTCCTGCTCCGCCTTGAACCAGACGGACTTCACTAGCCCGGTGGTGAGCAAGGCGGCTTCTAGTCGATCTACACCTGACACTGTCTTCACTCCATGCCAATCATCGCCTGCACCAGGACCTTCTTGTCGAGGCGCACCAAGCTCACATCTCTCAGGCTTAGGGCGGCGAACGTGTCTTCTATCTCGCTGATCCAGATAACGCCGTCAGGGATATCCCCGAGGTACTCGAACCAGAGCCGCCCTTCCGTCTTCCAGGCAGGAACCCGCGTGTCGGAGCCTACCGGCTTTACCCAACCCCTCTCACCTTCGAGCTCTAAAAGCTCTGGAAGGTGGTCCTCCCGTAAAGCGTTTTCGATCTCCCAGACAAGGGCGTCTAGGTCATGAGGGTGAGGGGCCGAACCATGTAGGAGGACCTGATCCTCCGTGATCAACCCCTGGGTCTTCATCGAGATCAGGACCTCCTTCGGAATAGCCCCGAAGGCGATCAGAGTGTCCGTTAGTTTCGACACGGCGTAGATCCTCCAGTCGGATTAGTAGGCCCCGCTCTACCTCCATCGGCAGAGCGTCCTGGGAGGGGGCCATGCAGGCAACCAGATCGCCTACTCGTAGTTGGTCAGACTCCACCACTACGCCGCCTGCCACGATGAAGTCCCTGTTCAGAAGAGAGATCTCGAAGCCGCCCAGCTCGCGGAAGGCCTGCACACTGCCGCAGGCCCAGTGGGAAACGAACGCCCCGGAGCGGGCAGCCAGGTGAACGCACTCGAACAGGACCTCCTTCAAGGAGAGATCGGTCACGTTCATCTCGATCAGGTCGTTCTCCATCACCACGGGCACGGGGTCCGTGAGGCCGGAGAGCTCCTTCTGCTGCTTTCGAAGAGTGGCCTGCTTGTGCGCCTCTGCCGTGCGCTCCAAGTACATCTTCCGCTCACCGAAGTCGATGACCACTGAAGCTACGCCGCCGGCTACCAGGTAAGGGCGCAGTACACGACAGACCTCGGCAGCGTCTGTGCGATGCAGTCCGACTACGGAGCCTACTAGCTCAGAACTCATGTACTTGGATCTCCTCGACCTTCTGTCGATCCTGCCGAACCTTGTTCGAGATGCCCTTCAGGAACTCCGTAACCAAGGCGGACAGAGTAGTTCCCCTCTCGCGGGCGTACTCCTGCACGTCGCTCTTGATCTCCGAGTCAACCCTCATCTGCAGTCGATCAGTCTTCATTTGTACGTCCGGCTGTGAGCACGATACAGGACTCCGTTACTTCTTGCGACTCTTCGCAGGAGTCGTAGCGATTTGACGAACTCGCAACGAGGGCTGGGTACGTCCACGACGTACTACCGTCACTCTACGATCCTCGGGAGTACTGACCTTCGAGGTCTTCCTACAGCCACAGGGTTTACGACCCGCCATACCACTCTCCTCTCACCGGCCCTGGAGAAGCCAGAGAATCTACGATCCTGTTTCTTAGCCCCCACCGAGTGTCATTGCCGTTGGGACCTCGAGCCATCCGCTGGTTCTTACTAGCACTCTGCCGTGGGGCAGCGGGGTGATGCTGGTGAAGTACGGCCTTGCCCAGGTCCGCCATCCTGCCACCTCCGGCCCTTCTAACGTAATGAGTATCCTCCCACCCCCAACCAGCGAACCTCTCGTCGAGGCCCTGAAGATCTGTGAACCTGGCGAATGTGTCTACTGCGAACATCCCCCAGGTCATGTGATCTCCGCCGTCCCAGGCACGCGATGCTAGAGCGCTCAAGCACTCTGTTGTCCCGATCCGAGAACTCAATCGTCTCGGTCGAACACTGATCGGCCGCTTCTCACCTGCACGAATCAGGTCGGCGACCTGCTTCACAACGTGCGGTAGCGCGATCGCGTCCATGTCCACAGCTACTAGGTGCCGTGCAGTCCCCTGCAGGTAGCGAGCTCCTACGTTCACCAGCTTGGCCCTGTTGAAGGGGCCGGGGATCGGGAGCACTCGAAGGTAGTCGATGCCTAAAGAAGAGCAGAGGTGCTTCAACCTCGAGCTCTCGCCCTCCTCAACTACAACGATCCTGTTGAAGGGGTGGGACTGTGCACAGAGGGAGCTCAGGCAGTTCCGTAGCCGCCACTCTTCTCGACCCCGTACAGGCACTACTGCCGAAAAGGTCAGGCCGCCTGCTGAATGTCCAGCATTCCCTTGAGGTACCGCTCCAGGCCGGCGACTAGCGGGTATTGCAAGGCCACCCACTCCAGGACCCAGCAGTTCATCGACTCGAGGTGAAGCTCCTGAATGTCGTCCTCTTCGTCTAGAGGCATCTCGATCACGCCTGCCCACTGCTTCCTCCAGGCTTCTGCTAGGCGCTTGTGCATGGAGATGTCGGTGGCCATGAAGTGGGGGAACCACTGCCACTGGATCTCTAGGGCTGGAGGAGTTCCCTCCTCCTCAGCCGCCTTCGTGTTCAGGAAGAGGCAGCGCATCAGCCGGCCTTCACCTTGTCTCCGATGCTGACCTTGTCCACGAGCTTCAGCGTGCCCTTCTTGAGGTTCTTCTTGACGGGTTCGACGGGGCGGCCATGCGGGCAACCTGGTCCGAAGTCCGCAAGGAACTTCTCCGAAGGCGTGCCTCCTAGAAGCTCGAGCACTTCCTCTTCCTCGCCGGCGAGCCACAGCTCTGCCAGATCCTGACACTCTTCGATCGGTCTCGTGCTCATGGGGCCTCCTGTACGGTCAAGTGTACGTACATTACCTTAGCCATGTTCGCAGATCAGAAGCAATTCTCTCGCCGGCCCCTCCCTCCCATTTGGGAGGAATGCCAGCTGTTTTTGCATGTGCTCCTAGATCCAGCCGCCGAATCGATTCCGGAGAAGCACCTATGAGCGTGTTTGTTCCCTCCCACACCGTAGTGGGTCGCTCAGTGTTGTTGCGTACCGTCGCACAAGGCGTGTTGAGTACGGTCGTCTCCTCCTGCACACCTCCGGAGTCCGTAATCACCAGGCGAGCTCGCTGCATCAACCACAGACAGGTGAGGTACCCCACTGGAGGCACTACCTGCACTCGAGTGTCCATCACCCCCAAGGACCGCAAGCGGTCTCGGGTACGGGGATGTACTGGGTAGATCAAGGGGACCCGCTCCGCCAGCTCGTCCAATGCCTTGAACACTGCTGCCAGTGTCTCGGGATCGTCTACTAGGCCTGGGCGGTGCAAGGTCACCAACGCGAATCCTTGGGGCACGTCGAAGGTGGGGGCTCTCTCCTTCTCCCGAAGAAGTAGGGCCGCCTCCGTCAAGACGTTGCCTACCCACCGGACAGACTCTGTTGACTTGCCCTCGTCTACTAGGTTCTTTGCTGCCCACAGGGAGGGTGCATACAGCCTGTCTGAGATTACGTCGACCGCTAGACGATTGATCTCCTCTGGCATGGCCCGGTCGTACGAGCGCAGCCCTGCCTCTACGTGTCCTAGTGGGATCTGGAGCTTGGAGGCTACTAAAGCTGCGGCCAGGGTCGAGTTGGTGTCCCCGATCACCAAGACTGCATCTGGCCGGTCTTCGAGGCACTTGGCCTCGAAGGCAGCCATGATCCTCCCGGTCTGTACAGCGTGGCTTCCAGAGCCCACCCCAAGGCTCCAACGAGGCTCAGGCAGGTCCAGCTCATCAAAGAAGATGTCCCGGAGCCTGGCGTCGTAATGCTGTCCCGTGTCGCACAGGAAGAGACCTTCTACTGCTCTTAGCAACGGGACCGCTTTGATGAAGTGGGGTCGAGCCCCGACTACTAGACAGATCTTCACAGCTCTACCGGCACGGCCCAGGACATCACGCTATGACCCTCGAGACGTCCTTACCCTTGTAGACCACAGAGCCGTTTGACGTGAAGTGTGTCGGCCCCACAGTCCACGTATGTGTCCCTCGATCCAACCTACGGGTCATCAGGAAGTTGTACCTGTCCCCGGAGTACACCTTGACCCCCGCAGCTCGGCAGTCGTCCAAGAACGCCGTGTCCGACCCGCGTGACAGTTCTCTGAACTTGATCCGAGCAAGGACTTCTCTTCGTACGACAAGAGTGGCCCCCGATACCCAGTTCACGTACTGGTGCTCCTGCCCCACATCCCGAAGTACCGTTTCCCCGGACTCCTCTAGATACACGAAGTGGGACTTCTTCCCCACTATCCCCGCCTGCGTATACCGGAACTTCAAACACTGGTCCCACAAGTAGTCGGCTGCGTAGAAGTCGTCGTCATCAAACTTGGCCCAGTACCTGCCCGTACTTGCCGAAACCGCCACGTTGAGGCACCGCCCCAGAGGCCTCTGCTCGGGAACCTGTAGAACCTTCGCGCCGGGGAAGCGGGCCGCTACCTGCTCTGAGACCGTCTGCAGGTCGAATGCATCGTTGTTGAGGACTACTACCAGCTCCTTGTTGGGGTACGTCTGCCGCTGGAAAGCATCTAGTGCTCCCTGTAGTAGCTCGGGGCGATTAGTGACCACCGCCACAGTGGCCTTGGGCCAGCGCTCCCGCACACGCAACCCCAGCACCTCACGGATTACGTCCGCCCGATCCCGGTACGCGTGCTCTCGCATCACCTTGCGGTACCCCTTCTGGGCAAAGCGGTCCCGCCACTCCTCATCCCCCAGCACCTTCTGGACATGCTGGCTGGCCTCGGCCCGACTCCCTGCCGTTAGGACTACGTCACCCAGCATCTCGTCTACAGCGCGAGTCGGGTTCGTGATCACAGGGGTCCGGGACGCCAAGAGCTCGAAGACTCTTCGAGCCATCATGGTCGGAGAAGAGGTGACTGTGTTGACGTTCAGGAACGCCTTGTAGCCCTTGTAGCTCTTCACCATCTCTGCGTAGCTCAGAGAACCCCTGACGTACTTCCGGAGGGCTGGGGGGAAGGTGTACCGGGGATTCTTCTCCGCCAGGTGCCGATCAAACACGTCCAGCGAACCGGACCTTGCCGCTCCCTGTAGCAGGATCTCCAGATCCTTGCACCTTTGAGGGTATTGGCTGTACCACGACCCTGCAAAGCAAACAGCGCTCTTCCTGCTGCCTGAGTTAACGGGGTTGTGCACCTTGGGCTGAGCCGCGAAGGGCAGTGCTTTCACCTGATCGTGCCCGAGGTCTCGCTTGTAGCGATCTACGCACTCTGCATCTGTCGTGAACACCCAGTCGAACAACCGGGCGCTCTGCAAGAAGTCTTCGTAGTGAGGAGGGTCCTCCTTAGCTCTGAAGACCCTGGGGATCTGCAGAGCTCGACTAAGTCGAGCCAGGCGGACCAGATCAGGAGAAGGTTCTCCGTAGATGCACCCTGCCCACTCGTTGAAGTTCGGTCGCCACCCACTCTCTACTAGGAGTAGATCCTCTTTCCCAGAGATCGAGAAGTCTCTGGGTACGGGGGACAGCTTAAACTCGGGGGCCCACCCCCGGAAGGAGAACTCGTCCAAGATGGAAAGCACCCTGCCTTCCGTGGACGAGTTCTCCTTCCGGATCCGCGGGGTCCTCTGTTCTCGGGGCCGTCTAGTCGAAGCTACGCGGACTTCTTGGCGGGCACGACCTCTGTCAGATACGCGTCCTGGGAGATCAGCCACATCGCCTCCTCGAGCTGCTCGTGGATCAGGTTGAGCTCCCACGTGCTCGGAGACCAGGTGAGGACCGTGTGCAGCGTCGGAGGGTTGTCGTCATCGCCGGGAACGATCTTCTTGATGGTGACCGTTGCGCCCTCGATCAGGTACTCCGCATCCTTGCCGGGCTCCAGGATGTCTTCCGGGTCGTCGATCGGCTCGAAGGAGAGGAAGATGTCCTGGGTGTGAAAGGAGAGGTTAGGGATCGCGTACTTGAGCATCTCCGAGCAACTGCCGAAGAGGAGCTCCTGAACCTCGGATCCCAGCTCACGGGCGAAGGCCGCAGTTGGTACCGGGATCTCTACGTAGAGATCTACGATGCGGATCCGATCGTCGTCCGGCCCCTTCTTCTTGGGCACGAGCTTCTTGAGGACGACTTCGAGAGGACTGGTGAAGAAGCTGCTAGCCACAGATGGCCCCCTTACTGGAGTTCTTGACGATGGCCTCGAACTCTAGCTGAAGCATGTCTCCAGGGGGCAGCTTCGCCAGCTTGAGGCACGTGAAGTCCGTTGCGAACTTGAAGAAGCCCTTGGTAGCGAAAGTCATTCCGTTCTTCTCCTCCAGCCGGAATTCGCTACCATCTCGCTCCAGGGTCTCGTTCATCTCTTCGATAGTCATGTGTGCTCGTTGGGCTCGTTGGTTGAGACCTCGACTCCTAGCGCACGAAGGGCTGCTAGGAAGCCAGCAGCAGCCTCATCGTAGGTGAGGTCGGGGCCGATGATGATGTGCCCGTCTCCAGTGATCGTCAGGTACGTCTTGTTGAGGTCACCTCCATGGAAGACGGTGTCGAGGGGAAGGTTCGACGGCACGATCGTAGGATCACCGCTGGACTCCAGAGGCAGACCCTGCTCAGCGCCCTCAAACGCAGGACCGCACGGTCCGGGGTTATGTCTGCCGCCGCAGCGACCGCAACCAACAATGCCAACCATCAGTCCTGCTCCTCTTGAAGACGCTGAGCCGTCCTCTCGAAGTCCTTCTCAGTGACTTCGATATAGCTTCTGACCACGAGGGCTACATGGCAGGTGCCGCACACAGCACTACCTCCTTGGGCCGTCAACGGGTGGTGCCCGAAGTTGGGGTCGAGTTTGCTCATGGGATCACCTGCAGGCTGAGCCCGAACCCACCATCAGCGGGGTCCGTCGGGTCTGGGGCATGGGCCACCAGGCGCAGGCCGGGGATGGCCTGGTCAAGCAGCGTGTTGATGAGGCCGAGACGAGACAGGGACAGGTGGCCGTCGTCGTGCTGGAGGGTGACGACGTCCTTGAAGTAGACGACGACAGCGTCCTTGCGCTCTCCGGACTCCTGAGGCAGACGGACTCCTCGACCGGGAGTGAACGGGTCCATGATCGGTTCGCAGAGCGCTTCGACCTGGTCGGCAGGGATGGGAAGAGTGGCGGGTCCGAGCTTCATGCGACGTCCTCGAGCTTCTGCTTCAGGTACCGCAGCATGGGCATGTCCGCCGCCAGAAGCTCCTGCTCGGTGACCTGGAAGGTGGTCTCCCCGGCCTTGAACCGGAGCTCGTTGGCGACCTTCTCGATCAGGCGGATAGGTGATCCTGCCTCCACGAAAGCCTTGTTGACGCCCGCCACGTCGCGGGACAGGAAGATCGAAGCGAACTCTGTGAAGGTGCTCATGCGACGTCCTTGAGCCAGGGCAGGATGTGGTCGTTGGCGCTCAGGGCGTTGACCATCTTCCTGCAGGTGGCGGTGTCGATCCACTTCACACACTCGAAGTGCTGGCCGTCCTTGCGGCTGCGGTACCAACCGCCCCAGTAGAAGCCCCACCTCTCGAAGATGGTCACGAGTCGCCTCAGGGAGCCCTTCTCACCGACCAGGGCCGGCTGCTTGCCGAGACCGTTCCAGGCCATGTTCAGGTCGATGGCGACGGCGAACGCGTGGTTACTCAGCGTGGTGGTCGACCCCCGGATGAACCGCATGTTGTAGGTGCCGCCGTACGTCAGCAGCAGATCTGCAAAGCCCGCATCGTCGGCCTCCTGGAAGGCCCCGAGCAGCTGGGCTGCCGCCAGCTTGTGAAACTGGCAACGGCCTGAGCTCGGTGTGCCATAGACGTCGACCCCGACGAGCTGCGGGACCTTGATGGTGACGACGTTCTCGGTGTACCAGTCGTTGAGCTGGGGCGTTGACAGCTTATGAGTCAGAACAGGCTTGCCCTCGACGAGCTTGTACTCGAGCGGACCCCAAAGATCCTGGCGCTCGTCCTCGCTGAGGTAGACCAGATCGGCCCGACCATCCCCGTCCAGGTCGGAAGGGGCGGGGTACTTCGGGTCCATGTACCCGAGGCCGTGCTCGGCCAGCGTCGTCGACTTCGGGACGGTCCTGTCCACGGGGAGGGGGCGCCACGGAGGGTTGAGCCCTCGAGCCACTGCAGCATCCGTGGTGTCGTCTCCGACCTTGCCGTCGACGGCGATGCCCCACGCAGCCTGAGCTCGCTCAGTGGCGTCCTTTGTCTTCGGTCCGAAGTTCGGGCTGTAGTCGCCGACGTAGATGCCTTGGCCGGCGAGGAAGCTCTGCCAGGAAAGGATCCAGTCTCCCTTGCCGCCGTCACCAGCGGTGCCCTTGTCGCCTCGCTTCAGATAGACGGTCATACCGCGACCTCCGCAGCGACCCCGAGACCGAGCCGCACGGCCAGGTGCTCCGACCCATGGTCGACCATGCGCTTCTCCAGGGGTTCCTCGATGCCTGTAGTCGGAATCATCTCTTTGGGATCACTCATTGCGACCTCCGTATGTGGCCCGCCGCCCCGTACACGAAGGTGGATCTGCCCGTCTTCACCGAGCCTGAATTCGCCGCGAGCGACATGTAGCCCGCGAGGTGCTTAGGGGAGGTCTTTGCACATATCCCGTGTGAACCCGGCAGGCAGGCAATCACAGCACCCCATAGACTTAACCAGTTCAATTGCTGGCAGGCACGCCTCGCCCTCGGTCACCACACAGGCGGTGGCAGCGGCAGCGGTCGCTGCGCTGCAATAGGCTGTCTGCCACCAAGAGCAGCCCATGAGCAACGACGACGGCGCAGTGAGCTTTGCCTTGCAGGCTGGCTCTTTCTTGCACTCGCCAAGGTGCATGACGATTTCGTCGTAGTGCGCTACGGGC